>Ga0310810_10008022_pt1 | contig 12113 bp, 10 predicted proteins | sample NCmetagenome_FD_207641 | JGI IMG/M metagenome (GOLD analysis project Ga0310810, IMG submission 207641) | Soil microbial communities from experimental microcosm in Duke University, North Carolina, United States - NC | ecosystem: Engineered > Artificial ecosystem > Soil microcosm > Unclassified ...
ATGCTCGGCTCAACGCGGAGAATCTTGCGGCCTTTGGTCCACATATCGAAGCTGCAGCCCACACCGCAATAGGTGCAGACAGTCTTCGTCCTCTTGACGCGCGCCTCACGCATTTTCGCTTCGACATTCGATAGGGCGAACGTTGGTCCATAACTCGGCTCGACGCGCTTGGTCACATCGATCATCTGTTTGAGCGTGTGCGAGCCGATTCCGGTAAGGAAACCCGCCTCACCCAGCATGGAGGTTTCCATGAGCGCGTTGCATGGGCAGACGGTGACGCAATGGCCGCATGAGACACACGATGATTCATTGATAGGCACGTCCGCATCCCAGATAACGCGGGGTTGCGCGCGGTCCCAGGCGATGGAGAGCACCTCACTCACCTGCACGTTCTGGCAGGCCTCCACACAGCGGCCGCAGAGGATGCATTGATCGGGATCGTAGCGGTAGAAGGGGTTGGATGTATCAGAGGGATAGCCCTTCTGCGTGAACGGATACTTCTGGTGCTCGACCCGCATCAGCTCGGCGGTGTTGTGGATGACACAGTTCCCATTGTTATTGTCACAGACCGTGCAGTAGAGATCATGGTTGCGCAAGATCCGGTTCATTGCTTCGTCTCGCGCCACCGCGCTCTGCCCGCCACGAGTGCGAATCTTCATACCGGCTGAAACGTTCATGGCGCAGGCGCGCACGAGCTGGCCATCTACCTCCGTGATACAGGTATCGCAGGTCTCAAGGGGACCCAGCGCGGGATGGAAGCAGACATGGGGGAATGCCTGCCCAGTATCGAGAATCGCCTGCAAAATAGTGCTCGTAGCGGCGACAGAGACAGGGTGCCCATCGAGCTCGATTTCAAGGGTCTCGGTGGATATGGCGGCAGGCTGTGTGGCCATAGGAAGATCTCCATTTCTTCTACCTACGAGGCAATGAGGAGGCTACCACAGTAGCCTCCCAGGAACCTTTTGGCAAGCCTATATCCACAGATGCATGTTGGGGACGCTCAGAATGAGGGCGACGGCGACGGTCATATACATCAGCCAGATGCCAGTAAGCACCTGCCACAGCCCTACAAACCGGGCAGCAGTTGCCGATTTGAGGAAACGCGATGGAATCTCGGTCAGGTAGATGAGGCCCAGGCCGATAAACACGATGGCGACGGGAATGTCGTTAACCATGATGATTATGACCACGCCGAGGATCGAGAGAATGAGGAAGGCGATAGCCATCCAGCCGTCCGCATCCGCGCTGGAGCCAATATAGCGGCGGTGCGCCATGGCGAACCAATGGATGCCATAGGCGGTGAACGCGAGCGCTGCCATGTAGAGCGGCGCCGACTTGGCGAAGACTCCGAACCAGGTCATACCTACCATCAGGTAGACGCCGGTGATGAACTGCATGAAACCAGGCATCCAGAATCCCCACATGCCGATGGACTTGTTGACCTCGGGTGTGGCCCTGGGGTAGCCGAAGAGCGCCTGTCCGCCCCAGATAAAATACCCCGTGCCCAGGCCAAAGAAACCAATTGCTAACGGCACAAACACAGACTGAGCAAACGTTACGTTCATTGCCACCGAACCTCTCTTGCGGTCAATCTTGACGCGACGAAGACACAGCGGTGACGAGATCAATGGGGAATGGGAACTGCTGCCTTCACATCAATCGCGCCGCATCGCCGCGCGGATGAGAAAATGAAGCGGGCGGTAAGTCGTCGAGTTTACCGGGGGTGGGGCATGCGGGAGGCCCGCGAGCGCACTGTTCGGGCCGCCGATAGGCGCAGGGAGTGATGTCTGTAAGAATACGGATTGCACATTTCATTACACATGTCCTGGACATGATCGGATCGATCCAGGTTTGTCTATGACCATGCGCGTAGAAATCGCGAGACACCCCCGCGAATGCCAGAGACCGCTTGGGGAATGCGCCGTGCAGATACATCGTATTGCGATACATCAATGATACGCGATTGGTTCGCTGCGCGCAAGGTCTTCTTGACAGCCGAAAAGCATTGTGCTACATTTCCGGCACGTACGGTGAAAGCCGTACGTCAAAGCCGAAGTGGCGATGAGCGATGGAGCGTGGTTATGGATGATATGGATGATGACGAGTCCGCTGAGCGGAGTGAGCCAGCGGCGCTCCCGGACGATGCGCCGGTGACCATGCCAGACCTTCCGCTCTCGCTCGACGTTGATACGCCGCAACAGATGAAGGCGCTGGCTGACCCAATTCGCCATCGCATCCTGGGCATCATTCAGAGCAGGCCCGCGACGGCCAAGCAGATTGCGGACCGGCTCAAAATGCCGCCAGGCACCATCGGCCATCACTTACAGGTGCTCGAGTCGGCCGGGCTGGCGCAGGTGGTTGCGCGGCGGCTGGTGCGTGGGATTGTTGCCAAATACTATACCCGGACAGCGCGCATCTTCACCTACAACTTCCCCGACGTTGTCACCGGCAAGGTGCCTGCGCTGGTGCGTTTTCTGACGGATGCCCGCGATGAGCTGGCGGAGACGCTGGTGGATGACGGCACGGATGCGCTGGTGAAGACGGCGTTTCCACACGCGCGCCTGACCCCAGCGCGCCAAGCGTACTTTGAGCGTCGCCTGATGGATCTAGTGGAAGAGTTTATCGCCGAGCCGCCGTCGAGCGAAGGTGCGGTATTTAGCCTGTCGGTCGCGTTTTTTCAATCGCCCCCATACTTGCAGGATGGGCCAGCGACAGAAGAAGCGCATTCTCATACCGACAGTGACGCGAGCAGCAAAGAGGACGACGAATGACCACATCCGCGATGCCAGCCGAACAACCGCGCGCGACCCGTCCTACACGACCTGGGCGGCTCTGGCGCAATCGTAGCTACATGCTGCTCTGGAGCGGTCAGGCTGTCTCGACGATAGGCACGGAGGTATCGACCGTCGCCTTTCCGCTGCTGGTGCTGTTCGTGACGAACTCACCCGCCCAGGCGGGACTGATGGGCGCGGTGCGCGCGCTCCCCTACCTGTTTTTCAGCCTGCCTGCTGGAGCGCTAGTGGACCGCTGGGACCGCAAGCGCGTGATGATCATCTGCGACACCGGACGCGCTATCGCGATGGGCAGCATCCCCGTAGCCCTGGCGCTCAACCACCTTAGCCTGGCGCAGCTCTATATTGTGTCGGCAGTGGAGGGTTCACTTTTCGTCTTTTTCAATATCGCGGAGGTAGCCTGCCTGCCGCGCGTTGTCTCGAAGGAGCAACTGCCTGCGGCCACCGCGCAGAACGCCGCGACCGACGGAACAGCCGCCCTCGTCGGTCCTGCGCTGGGTGGCGCGCTCTTTGGTCTGCACGCGCTGTTGCCATTCGTCGCTGATGCCCTATCGTACGCCTGCTCAGTCGTGACGCTTTTCTTCATCCCTGCACGCTTTCAGGGGGAGCGAAAAGCCGAGAACCGCCGTTCGCTACGGAAAGAGATCGCCGAGGGACTGGCCTGGCTCTGGCATCAGCCGCTCATCCGTTTTATTGCTGTGCTGACGGGCGTCACCAACATCCCGGGCCTCGTGCTTATCATCATTGTCGTCGCGCAGGAGCAGATGCATGCCTCGTCACTGGTGGTCGGCCTCATCTTTACTATCGGCGGCATCGGCGGCATCATCGGCGCGGCCGTCGCGCCGTGGGTACAGAAACGAGCGCGCTTTGCCACGGTGATCATTGGCATGATGTGGCTCTGGACTCTCCTGTTCCCGTTCTATGCGCTGGCGCCAAACCCGGTCTGGCTGGGCATCGTTGTTGCAACCGCATTTGTGACCAGTCCGGTGTATAACGTCGTGCAGATGAGTTATCGCCTGGCGCTCATCCCCGATGAGCTTCAGGGGCGGGTGAATAGTGTCTTTCGTCTGATCGCCTTTGCCGGGCAGCCCATCGGCCTCGCGGTGACGGGCTTCCTGCTCGAAGCGTTCAACCCGTTGGTGACAGTGCTCGCCTTCATGGCGCTCCAGGCGTTTGTGAGCATTCTCGCGACGATCAACCCCCACGTGCGCAACGCGAAGCCGCTCGCCGAGCTTGCTTCTGCTGAGTAGACAGTGGTGATTGGTAAGCTGGTGTCCGCTATGAGACGGGAAGCTCGTCCACCAGTGCGCTCAGGAATAGCTCGACATCGGTGACTAGGCCCATGACCTGAGCGCTGCCCCTGTCGGCCAGCTTGGTGACGACGGCGGGATTGATGTCCACCACGACGGTGCGCACCGAGGCGGGCAGCAGGTTGCCGGTGGCGATGGCGTGGAGCATCGAGGCGGCCATGATCGCGACCTCCACGCCGCGCGCCGCCTCACGCATCCGTCCTTGCGCCGCGACGCTATCGGTAATGACGCTGGGCATCGGCCCATCGTCGCGGATTGAGCCAGCCAGCACTAGATCGACGCCGTGCTCCTGCGAGGCGGCGACGATCCCATCGCCGAGTAGTCCCGCTGCGTGGGCGGCTTCGAGCGAACCGAGCGAACGCACCTTGTTGATGGCGCGCAGGTGATTGCGATGGCCGTGCTCCACTGGCTCGCCCGTCTTGAGGTCTACCCCCAGCGAGGTGCCAAACATTGCCGCCTCCACGTCGTGGGCGACGATGGCATTGCCGCCAAAGATCACCTGCACGTAGCCACGACGGATTAATTCGGCGACCGAGCCGCGCGCCGCCGTGTGCACAATGGCCGGGCCAAGCACCCAGAGAATTTTGCCGCCGCGTCGCCGCGCGGCGATCATCGCCGCGGCCACCTCGCGGATGGCGAGCGCCTTGGCGCGTTCGGATGAGACCGGGCTTTGCATGAAGCCGAACGCTTCGCGCTGGCGGGGCCGCTCCTGCGCCTCGACGCGGACGCCCTCGTAGCCGACCACCACCGCGTCGCCAACCTGCGCCTCATGCATCGGTGTGGTGTGGGCTGATTTGGCGTCGCGGTCGATGACGATGGCCACATCCATCTCGATGTTCGCGACAGGGAGCCATTCCACGCGCACCTCGGTCGGCAGGTTGGAAGTGGAGTAGAAATCGTCGGGCAGCACGCCTGGCTGTGTCACCAGCGCCGTGCGCGCGTTTTGGACCTCCGCCAGGTCGGCGCCAAGACGCTGCAACTCTGGAATGAGGTCGTCGAGCATCTGCTGGCTCTCAGCGGAGACCTCAATACGGGCATAGCTTGTCTCGGTCTCGCTCTGGCCGATACGCATCTCACGGACATGGAAGTGCGCGCCCGCCTCCTCGATGGCGCCCCAGACACGCGGCAGAATGAACGAATCGATGATGTGTCCTCGTAGCTCGATCTCCGTGCTAGCCATATCCGCTCCTCTTCCGCCATGAGTCGCCAGAACTACGACGCGACGCCTGCGTTGTCCGTGGGCGACTGTGCTATGACATGCGCTCATCCAGTGTAGCACGCGGAAGGAGTGGACATTTTCCGTGGTTATTTCTGGCGCGAGCCGTGGTACAATAGCGTCCTAAAGCATTACGGCATGGATGTGACTGAGCGGAGGCAACATCGTGCAGCGGAAACGATCCGAGAGCAGCAACGGCGCGGCAATCAAGACGGCCACCCCATCGGCAAAGCGAGCGCCGTCCAAATCAACCACAGCATCCAGAGCGCAGCGCAGCGACGGAACGGCGACTGCTGTACGCCAGCGACAAGCTGCCGAGCCACATCGCGACTTACTTGCGTGGCGCAAAGAGTTTCCCATTCTTCAGCGCAAAACCTACCTCAACAGTTGCTCGCTTGGCGCGCTCTCGACCCGCTCGATGGCAGGTATGGCGCGCTTCCAGGAGCTCTGGAACGAGTATGGCGCCTCTGCCTGGTATAAGCACTGGGTGGGTGAGATTGCCGAGGTGCGCGAGAAGTTCGCGCGGCTCATCGGCGTCAAGCCCCATGAAGTCGCCATCGCGCCCAATGTTTCCGCTGCCCTCAGCGAAATCGCGACCGGGCTCGATCTGGGTGACCGCAATCGTATCGTCATGGCCGACCTCGATTTCCCGACACTGGCATATCAGTGGATGGCCAAGCAGCGGCTGGGCATCGAGGTGGATTTTGTCGAGAGTCCCGACCGCATGACATTGCCCATCGAGCGCCTGATGGAAGCGATAGATAACCGAACCGGCCTCGTCGCCACATCGCGTGTCTTCTACCTCAGCGGCTATATCCAGGATATCGCGACGCTGACTCGCCACGCGCATAAGCAGGGCGCGTTGGTTCTGATCGACGACTATCAAGGCACCGGTCAGATTCCGATTGATGTGAAGGCGCTGGATATCGATTTTCTGGTGACTGGTACGCTCAAATGGCTCATGGGTGGCCCTGGCCTGGCCTTTATCTATGTGCGCGAGGACCTGATTCAGAAGGTGCGACCAAGCGTCACCGGCTGGTGGGGGTCGCGCGATATGTTCGAGTTCCGCACCGGTGTCTTCGAGTATCGCGACGATGCGCAGCGGCTGGAGGCAGGTACGCCCGCCGTGGCCCCGATTTTCACGGCGAACGCCTCGCTCGATATCGTGCTGGAAATTGGTGTTGAGCGCATCCGCGAGCGCACGCGCTGGCTGGCCGATGACCTCGTCCGGCGCATACAGGAGCGCGGCTGGAAGCTGCTCAGCCCGGCGGATGGCGCGGTGCGTAGCTCCATCGTCATGCTAGGTTTGGAGCGCCCCGAAGAGTTGGTGAACGGCCTGGCGCAACGCGGCATCATTGTGGATTCGCGGCCGGGACGGCTGCGCATCTCGCCGCACTTCTACAATACCGCTGAGGAAAATGAGTTGATCGTCTCGGCGCTCGATGAATTGCTGACCGCTCGCAATTAGGCGGCGTGGGAGCAACTGGTTGTTGTCGTTGTCGGTAAGGAGGGCGCTGTGACACTGATCTTGCGCGAGGCGGATGTGCGGGCGGTCCTGACTATGTCCGATACAATGCGCGTGCTCGATGCGGCTTTCCGTCGCCAGGCGGCGGGCGAGGCGCGCAATCAGCCGCGGCGGCGCGTCGTGCTCCCCGAGGGGCGCGGCGTGTTGCATGTGTTGTCCGCTTATGTGCCGGGGATGCCGGGTCACCCGGAGGCAGATGGTCCTGGCTTGGTTGGCTTGAAAGATTACAGCGCCATCGCGGGACGAGTGCGTTTCCTCGTCCAGCTCTTCGCGGCGGAGGATGGGCGACTGCTGGCGCTCATGGAGGCGGACCTGCTTGGCCAGATGCGTACCGGCGCGGCGTCGGGCGTGGCGACGCGCTATATGGCGCGGCCAGATGCGCGTGTCGTCGGGCTGATCGGCGCGGGCGGGCAGGCGTACACGCAGGCGCTGGCGATGTGCGAAGCGCGGCCTGTCGAAAAATTCCTGGTCTACGCGCGTTCTATAGAGCGGACGCGCACCTTCTGTGACGCGCTGGCAGCGAAGACTGGCGTCACATGCTCGCCCGTCGAGGCGGCAGAACAGGCGGTGCGTGAGGCCGATGTCGTCGTCACCGCGACGACGGCGCACGACCCCGTGATACTGGGCGCGTGGCTGCAACCAGGCCAGCATCTCAACGTCATGGGATCGAACTGGGGGCATCGCCGCGAGGTAGATGGCGAGGCGGTTCGGCGGAGCGATGTTGTAGCAGTGGATGCCCGCGATCAGGCGGAAATCGAGGCGGGCGACCTGCTGCTGGCGGCGCAGTCTGGCGATTTCGCGATGGGGCGCGCGGTCGAGCTGAGCGAGATTGTCGCGGGCAACGTGGCTGGCCGCCCGCACGCGGGGGCAATCACGCTTTTCAAGTCGCTCGGCATCGGGCTGGAAGATGTGGCAGTCGCGGGTCTGGTCTATGCGCTGGCGCGCGAGCGCGGGTTGGGGCAGGAAATTGAACTGCTGCCGTAATGATCAATCACGTAGGGCGCGAGCACTGACGACTTCATGAGAACTGGGGATGGATGCATGAGACTGGGTCTGTGGCGGGTCGGTGCGTTTGGCCTGATGGCCATCTTGCTGGCGCTGGCAGGTTGTGGAACGGTGGCGGCAAACCAGTGGCAGAACATCGGCCCGGCGAATGCGCAGATCAATACGCTGGCGTCCGATCCCCACATTCGCGGCATCATCTTCGCGGGCGGCAGTGACGGCACAACGTATCTGGCGCGCGGCGACAAGTCGGGCGTCTTTGTGACGAGCGAACACAGCCCTGGGCATGGCCCGATCAATGTCATCTTCCCGAATTCCTACTCCGACGGGGTTGTTTATGCGGGCACCGCTGGCGGCTTCTATGCCAGCACTGACTATGGCAACAATTACACGGCGCGTAATAGCGGGCTCCCTGCCGGAGCGAGCGTCACCGCGATCACCACTGGCGCCGATGCGACAACGCTGTATATCAGCGTCGCGGGCAAGGGATTCTACACGAGCGCCGATGGCGGAAAAAGCTGGAAAGCGATCAACCCGTCAACCGCGGCTGCATCACTGCCAGCGAACGCGGTGGTGCAGGCGCTGCTATGGGATGGCCCGTCGAAGGCGCTCTACGCGGCAGTCTCCTCCGCTGGCAATGGCATCTACGTGTCACACGATGCTGGCGCAAGCTGGAGCAAGTATGGTGACGGCCTGCCCCCGAAGACCGATGCCTACGCCTTGTTGGAGCTGACAGCTGGTGGCCTCGCCTCTACGGAGCCAACGCTGTATGTCGGAACCTCAGCAGGGGTCTACGCTCGTGCGAGCGGCACGGCGACCTGGAAAGCCGCCAACACTGGTCTGCCAGCGGGAACGGTGTACTCACTGGCGACCTACTTCGCCACGCCTGGGCTGCTCTACGCGGGGACGGCGCAAACGGTGTATACCAGCACCGATGGCGGCCAGCACTGGGCCAAGGTCGCGGATGGCCTGGCGCATGCCATTCCCGCAATTGTCGTAGTGCCTGGCCAGAGCACTCCCACGGTGACGTTCGTCGCGGCCGGGCAAATCGCGCGCTATCCCGCCACGGCAGGCGGAAGCGGTGGCATCCTCAGCACGCTGCTGCCCGTCGTGATCCTTGGGGCAGCCGCCTGGTTTGTCCTGGCGCGCTACCGAATTGTGCCAAGCCCCTCCGCAATCCGCAGGCGGCTCACTCGGCGCGGAGAGAGCTAGTTCCAGCGAATCCATGCGTTCCTGAAGGCGCGCGGCAGATGCGAAACAGGCGCTGTAGCGCTTCGACGAGGACACCACTAAACGCACTCTTGGAGTAACCGGGCGACTGGCCGTTCCTTGGCCATACCGTTCAGAGATTCGCTATGCGGGTGGATGCGATCCTGGTTGCAACCTACATGCGGTCGAGTTGGCGTAGGGTCGAATTGATACCAACGCGTAGACTCTCGATGACGCCGCCGCCATTGACCGCGACCGCCTCGAAGCTGGGGCTGTGGAACGGGTTGAGATACTGCTCCAGCACGGGAACCGGCAGAATATCCGGCAGATCGCGCTTATTCCATTGCATCACCAGCGGGAACTCGCCCGGGCGCTTGCCCATCCGTCGCAGCTGCTCGCGCAACTCGTTGAAGCTTTCGATGTTTTCCTGAAGCTTGTTCGCCTGCGAGTCTGCCACGAAGACGACGCAGTCCGCGCCTTTGAGCACGGAGATGCGCGTCTGCTGATAGAGCACCTGGCCGGGGACTGTGTAGAGCTGAAAGCGGATGGTGAAACCGTGGACGCGCCCAAGCTCCAGCGGCAGCAGGTCGAAGTAGAGCGTGCGCTCGGTCTCGGTATCAATCGAGACCATCTCGCCGACATCCGCCGGGTTGACGGTCCGGTGAATGAAATGCAGGTTTGTGGTTTTGCCGCTCAGGCCGATGCCGTAATAGACAATCTTACAGTTGATCTCGCGTTTCGCCATGTTGATGAGCGACATATTGACTCCTGCCCCACCTCGCGGTTTAACCACCGGCAGCGGCGGCGCCTTGCCATCCGCGCCACAACGTCTCACACAGCTAACACTGTACCATGTGTTTCGTCGTCTGTGTCATGAGCTTGTGTATTCTATCTCAGCAGTGGTATTGTATCGCACCGCTGGCAAGATGCAAGCGCGCAAGCGTTGATTATCAGGCTTCAGGTGATTTTGGCAATCGCGCCAGAAAACGCTCCAGCACGATGCGAAAACGTTCGTGCGTGCCTTCGCCGACAAGCTGGGTGTCGTCGCGGGCGCTCACCCGGAAGACGAGCCGCTTGCCGTCGATCTCGATCAACTCGGCGGTGGCGACCACATGGCCACCCATGGGCGTTGCAGCGAGGTGGCGCACATTCACCAGCGTGCCTACTGTCGATTCACCCTCTGGCAGTTCTGGCTGTACGAGTTGCCATGCCGCGTTCTCCATCAGGCCAATCATCACTGGCGTGCCCAGTACCAGCACTCCGCCCGCGCCGAAGGCCGCCGCGGTCTGCGCCTCTCCGACCACCAGTGACGCCTCGCCGCGCATGCCCACCGCCAACGCCATCGGCTCCACTCACTCTCATGTCTGTGCATCTCTGTGCAATCTTGTCAACAGCAGGGTATCATATTGCGGGCACGACGTGCGCGCTCTCTTTGATTTGCCATTTGCCTGAAGGTCGCGGTTACGTTGACTCTCGCGGCGGTCGAGTGGGATAATTCCCAGATGGAGCATGGAAAAACCCGTTGCCATGCCCACCTATGTCTGGAGTTGCAGGACCATGCAGAATTCGACAAGCCCTCGGCCTGACACAGCGCCCGAGCTCGTACAGGAGACACGGCTGGGCATTTCAGTCGTCGTGCCTGTCTATAACGAGGAGCAGAGTCTGCGCCCGCTCTATCAAGCGCTCACCGCCGCTCTAGAGCGGTTGGGCCAGTCGTACGAGATCCTCTTTGTGGATGACGGTAGCCGTGATGGGTCATTTGCCACACTCACCGCGTTGCACGAGCAGGATCAGCACGTCCGGGTGATTCGTTTCCGCCGCAACTTTGGCAAGACTCCGGCGCTGGTGGCGGGTTTCTCGCATGTCCGTGGGGATATCGTCTTCACGATGGATGCCGATCTGCAAGATGACCCCAACGAGATGGCAAAGTTCATCGCGAAGCTCGACGAAGGCTACGATCTCGTCTCTGGCTGGAAATATCCCCGGCATGACCCCATTACCAAGACTTTTCCATCATTCTTCTTCAATCGTATGGTCAACGTCACGACCGGTGTGCGCCTGCATGATATCAACTGCGGATTCAAGGCGTACCGCCGCGAAGTACTCGACGACGTGAAGCTTTATGGTGAGCTGCATCGCTTCATCCCAGTGCTGGCGCATGAGCGCGGCTTCCGAGTGACTGAGTTGAAGGTGCGTCACCATAAGCGCAAGTTTGGCAAGTCGAAGTACGGGGCGCGGCGCTTCCTGCGGGGCTTTCTCGATCTGATGATGGTCGTCTTTCTCATGCAGTATCTACAGACACCGCTACGCCTGTTCGGCGCGATAGGGCTGCTCGCCACGGTGGCGGGCGTGCTCGTTGATCTCTATATTGTCCTTGACCGCTTCCTGCCATTTGGCTCCCATCAGGAAATCCACACCCGCCCGCTTCTCTTCGTGGGTATCTTACTGATAGTCTTCGGCATCAGCTTCATTCTCACCGGCCTGCAGAGTGAAATGATCCGACATTTTGCCTATCGCCCGGACGACGAGTACAGCATCAAACAGGTGCTCGACTGATGGCCGCGCGTAAACCATCGCACCTCGTGGATAGCGTTCAGCGGGCGGTCGGTTGGCTGCGCGCGCACAAGCGCCTGGTGCAGTTCGTCGTGGTCGCGCTGATCCTGGTATTCCTGGCGCTGGGCGTCCGTTCGAGCTGGACCAATCTCTCCAAATATCAGTGGCACGTGCAGTGGGAGCTGCTGGTGGTGGCGCTGATGCTGTTCGTCGCGCAGGAGCTCACCTATGCGCTCATCTGGCGTGGCATCTTGCGCCGCTTGGGGAGTGACCTCGATATTACTTCCAGCCAGCGCATCTATCTAAGTGCGGAGTTCGTGCGCTACATTCCTGGTAACGTTTGGCACGTGTTCGCGCGGGTGTTTGGCGCGGAGAGTCGCGGCGTGCCCAAGCCCATCGGGCTGGCGAGCATGGTGATCGAGCTGGCCACCAAGATCACGTCCGCGGCGCTGGTCTTCGCGCTCTCGCTGCTCTTCTGGCCCGACGTTTCCGGGCTGACGCGGGTC
>Ga0310810_10008024_pt1 | contig 12113 bp, 11 predicted proteins | sample NCmetagenome_FD_207641 | JGI IMG/M metagenome (GOLD analysis project Ga0310810, IMG submission 207641) | Soil microbial communities from experimental microcosm in Duke University, North Carolina, United States - NC | ecosystem: Engineered > Artificial ecosystem > Soil microcosm > Unclassified ...
CACGGCGTCAGAAGGCATCGCCATGCCAGAACAGCACAGAATCGGCGGCGAGGGCATCCACAGAAATGTCTGGCACCAGCGGTTTGAGCATCATCACTTCACCGGCGGGCTGGCGCGGGACGATGCGCAGCTGAGGCGGGCGGAGCGAGCCGGGCCACCAGGCACGGATGATGGGGCGCGTCGCGGATGGCGCGCGGGCGAGCAGAACCTGAAGCATCGCGCCGATGCGCGCTCCGGACGGATCGCGATCGCCGCACGCCTCGACGCTCCACGTGTCGGGCTGCCCCGTCACGCCGCGCGTCACCTGCACCATCAGGAAGGCGACCGCCTGGTGACCCTCTTCGCTGACGAAGTACTCGATCGACCGGCCGAGACCCGTGCCGAGGCCCACGAACATGCGCTTCTTCGACACGGAATAGCGCACCTGCGCATCGTCCATCAGCAGCGCGAGATCGAAACCGCGGGCGCGCTGATCGTGCATCGCGGCGACGCCGGCGGCATCGGCGTCCTCGCCGGCGCGGACCAGCATCGCCGGCGCGCCATCCTTTTCGTTCACCTCGACCTCGACCGTCTGAAGTGGGATCTGCGTGTAGCCGAGGCGCGCGTAGTACTGGGGGCCGATCTCCGAAAACAGCAGCGACACTTCGGCGCCGTCAGTGCGTGCCTGGTCCTCGAGCGCCTTGACGATAGCGGGCGCGTGACCGTGGCCGCGCTGCGACTCCGGCGTGAACACCGCGCCGACACCGAGCGCGGACACCCTCCGTCCCTTGAGCCACAACGAGAGGTCGTACCGTTTCGCCGACGACAGGACGCGCGCGCCGTCCATCAGCGCGAAACGCCGCAAGTGACGGCTACCCCAGTCGGTCCGCTCCTGCGCGATGTTCCAGTGGCCGTAGCCTTTGCGCGTCAGCCCGTCGCCCCACAGCGGAAACGTCTCGTCGAGCAGTGACTCGAGCAGGGCGCCGGTCGCGCGGACGACGCGCACCTCAGCTGACTCCCGCGCGCCTGAGTGCACGGCCGGGCCGGGCGCTCGTGATCGTCCCGTGGTCGAGGACGATCTCGCCGTTGACGATCACGTAGTCGATGCCGACGGGTGACTGCGCGGGGTTGGCGGGCGTGCCGCGATCGGCAATCGTCGCGGGATCGAAGACGACGAGGTCTGCCTTCTGCCTCTCCGCGATTGTGCCTCGATCGATCAGGCCGAGCTTGCGGGCCGAACGCGACGTCATCTTCGCGATCGCGTCCTCCATCGACACGACGCGCTGCTCGCGGACGTAGCGGGCGAGCACGCGAGGGAAGGCGCCGTAGCCGCGCGGATGCCGGCCGTCCAGCTCGCCGTCGGAGCAGATCAATGTCGCCGGGTGCGCGAAGATCGCCGTCATGTCCTTTTCGTCCATGGCCGTGACGATGACGCCGATCGAGGTGCCGGCGTCCTTGATCATCTGCACGACGAGATGCGGGGCGTCGACGTGCCGTTCGGCGGCCAGTTCCGCCAGCGTTCGGCCGATCCACGACGGATCCGGCTTGTAGCTGCTGATCAGCACGTTGGCGGGGCCGCCGACCTCGTCGAGCCCCGTCTGCCACTTCGCGAGGTTGTCGAAATCGCGATCCGGGATCAGCACGTAGATCGACGAGTGCCAATACGGATACGGATACCAGTCGCCGGTGACGTCCTGGCCGGCACGGCGCGCGGCATCGACAAGCGCGAGGCCCTTCGCCGCCTGCCCCCACACGGGCGCGGACGCCAGCTTCATGTGCGAGATCTCCACGGGCACGCCTGCACGGCGGCCGATCTCGATCGCTTCGCTCCACGCCGCGAGCACCTCGTTCTCCTCGTCGCGCACGTGGCTGGAGTAGAAGCCGCCGTACGGCTTAATCACCGAGGCCAGTGCTGCGAGCTCGTCGGTCGTCGCGTAGAAGCCGGGATCGTACTCGATGCCACTCGAGAGCCCCACAGCGCCGTCCTTCATGCCGCGCTCGACGATCACCTTCATCGCGTCGATCTCGGCGAGCGTCGCGGCGCGCTTGTAGTCCCCGCCCATGACCACCCCGCGCACGGTGCCGTGGCCGACGCTGGTGAGGATGTTGATGGCGGGATGCACCTTCTCCATGTGCTCGAGAAAGTCCGAGACCGGTAGGTCGCCGCTGCCGTCCTGTCCCATGAGCGCGGTGGTGATGCCCTGGCGTATCTGGCTCGACGCATCCGGGTGGTCGTCGAGCCCGCCGGCGGCGTGGCTGTGCATGTCGATGAAACCCGGCGACACGACACGGCCGGTCGCGTCGATGACTTGCTCGCCCGCGTGCGGCGTCAGGTGCTCCCCTACCTCGACGATGGTGTCGCCGGAGACGCGGACGTCGGCAGCCCGCGCCGGGGTGCCGGTGCCGTCGACGAGCTGGCCGCCCCGGATGAGCAGGGCAGCGGGTTGCGGCGAAAATCCGGACGGAATCGAGGCAAGAACGGGCAGCAACAGAATGGCAGTCAGCAGACGACGCATCGGGCGGAATTGTAACGGACTCAACTGAGCGGGCGGAGTGACTGTCTAAAGAAGTGCGAAGTTGGAAGTGCCAAGTGCTAAGTGGAGTGGGAAGTGGGAAGTGGGGAGTGGGGAGTGAACCGACGTTGAAATGGGGGCGCCTTGCTCGATGCGCGGTAGCGACAGCGCTTGCTGCGGCGCTGGCCGCGCCGACTGCAGCGCTGGAGCCTCTGTCCGCGGTGCCCGCGCGATCGGACGATCAGACGATCGTGCACGTGCTGAACCGCGCGGGGTTCGGGCCGCGGCCGGGCGACGTCGCGCACGTGCGGGAGGTCGGGCTCGCGGCGTGGATCGATCAGCAGCTTCAGCCGGAGCGCATTCCGGACAGGGCGGTCGAAGCGCGGCTGCGGAGCTACGAGACGCTCGACCTCAGCTCACGTGAAATCGCGCAGCAGTATTTCCTGCCCGCACGCCAGGCGAGGAAGGCAAAGAAAGCCAGGGGGGCCGAGGAGCCCAACGGGGGCGAGGCAGAGACCGTCGTAGGGCCGAACTTTAGTTCGGCCGGCTCGGCCGGCCCTTCCGCCGACGCGATGTCGCCCGGGATAAACCGTGCGCGCCAGGTGCTCGTCGAACTCTCCGCGCAAAAGATTGTCCGCGCCGTGTACAGCGATCGGCAACTCGAAGAGGTGCTCACCGACTTCTGGTTCAATCACTTCAACGTCTACGCCGGCAAGGGGCTGACGCGCGTGTTCATCACCGAGTACGAGCGCGAGGCGATCCGCCCGCACCTCCTCGGGCGCTTCCGCGATCTGCTGGGCGCGACGGCGAAGAGCCCGGCGATGCTCTTCTACCTGGATAACGCGAGAAGCGCGGATCCCAGGTTGGCCAGGGAGCTCGAGGCCCGAGAAAGGCGAGGAGGCCGAGGGCAGAAAGGGACCGAGAAGCTGCGGAGGAGCATTCCCACCGGCATCAACGAAAACTACGCGCGCGAGCTGATGGAGCTCCACACGCTCGGCGTCGATGGCGGCTACACCCAGCAGGACGTCGTCAATGTCGCACGCGCCTTCACGGGGTGGACGATCGCCGGGCCGCGGAAAGCGGACGCCGGTCGGTTCGTGTTCAACCCGCGGATGCACGATACCGGCGAGAAGGTCGTGCTCGGGCATCGGATCGAGGCCGGCGGCGGGATCGAGGACGGCGAGCAGGTACTCGACATCCTCGCATCGCATCCTTCGACGGCCAGGTTCATCGGCACAGCGTTGTCCCGGCGCTTTGTCGCCGACACGCCGCCGGCCTCGCTCGTCGAGCGCGCAACGGCAGTGTTCCGTCAGACTGGCGGCGACCTCCGTGCCGTCACGCGCGCGATCCTTACATCGCCCGAGTTCTTCGCACCCGAGTCGTACCGAGCGAGGGTGAAAACGCCCTTCGACTTCGTCGTCAGCGCGCTGCGGGCGACGGGCGCCGACATACGCCAGCCCGTTCCGCTCGAGCGCACGATGCGCGAGCTTGGCATGCCTCTCTACTTCTGCCAGCCGCCGACAGGCTACAAGGACACGGCCGAGGCGTGGGTGAACAGCGGCGCACTCATCAACCGCATGAACTTCGCCGTTGCGCTCGCCGCCAACACCTTCCGCGGCGTCGTCGTCAGTGACCCGTTACCCGAACGCAACCAGCAGGACACCGAGACGGCGGTGGACGTGTTCCTGAACGGCGATGCGTCCGACACCACCCGCGCTACTATCCAGCGGGCCACGACCGCTGCGCAGGTCGTTGCGCTCGCGATTGGATCGCCTGAGTTTCAGAGAAAGTGATCACGGACGGGGGACGAAGGACGAGGGACAAGTACGAGAGGCGCCGATGACTTCGCGACGTGTCTTTCTCAGAAACGGTGGCCTGGCTCTTCTGAGCCTCGGGTTTGCGCCGACGTTTCTCGCCAGGACGGCAGCGGCCGCGTCCACGCGGACGAAACTGCTCATCGCCATCTTCCAGCGCGGCGCTGTGGACGGCCTCAACGTCGTCGTGCCCTGCGGCGAGCGGGAGTACTACCGGCGCCGGCCGTCGATTGCCATTCCGCGGCCGGGCGATGGCACGGACGCGGCGCTCGATCTCGACGGATTCTTTGCCTTCCATCCGCGCCTGGCGCCGCTCGTCTCGCTGTATCGCAACGGCACGCTGGCCGTCGTCCACTCGTGCGGCTCGCCAGACAGCACGCGCTCGCACTTCGACGCGCAGGACTACATGGAGTCGGCGACTCCAGGGGTGAAGAGCACAAATGACGGGTGGCTGAACCGGACGCTGCGGGCGGAACGAACGACCGACGCGTCGGCGTTCCGCGCGGTGGCACTGGCGCCGACGCTGCCGCGTTCGCTGCAGGGCTCCGCGCCCGCGCTGGCGATCGGACAGATCGGCCAGTTCGGGATCCACGACGGCGCGTCTGGCGCGATGCTCGGCACGTCCTTCGAGGAGCAGTACGCGGCCGCCGCCGACTCGGTCCTGAAGGGTACGGGCCAGGAGGCGTTCGAGGCCGTGACGATGTTGAAGCAGGCAAATCCCATGCGCTACCAGCCGGCCGCGGGTGGGAACTACCCGCCGAGCGCATTCGGCCAGGCGCTCAAGCAGATCGCGCAGCTCGCCAAGTCGGATGTCGGCCTCGAGATCGCGTTCGCCGAAACCGGCAACTGGGACCATCACGTCAACGAAGGCAGCACGCAGGGCCTGCTCGCCGCGCGTCTGGACGACTTCGGCCGCGGCCTCGCCGCGCTCGTCGCCGATCTGGGCGAGCGCATGAGCGACACCGTCATCATGACGATGTCGGAGTTCGGCCGCGCGGTGTCTGAAAACGGCAACCGCGGTACGGACCACGGCCATGGCAACGCGATGCTCGTGATGGGCGCGGGCGTGAAGGGCGGGCACGTGTACGGCCGATGGCCAGGCCTGTCGCAGGAGGCGCTCTACGACGGCCGCGACCTGGCGGTGACGACGGACTTCCGGGATGTGTTCGCTGAAGTCGTCACGAGGCACCTCGGCGTGAAGGATGCCTCGCCGATTTTTCCTGGCTATGCGATCGCGCGCGCGAACCAGCGCGGCTTCATGAGCTAACCCGTCCTTCGTCACTCGTCATTCGGCGCCCGGCCGAGCAACTGCAAGATGACAGTACGTGCGAGGCCGCTCACAGCCGGCGCCTTGCTCGCGCGCGGGCCGGCGACGTTGAGCCTGATCGGTGCGGGCAGCGTGTCCAGCCACGCTGATGCCCGCCGCACGGCTGCCGCGATGTCGAGCGATTCGAGATCGATCACGAGCACCGGCCGTTCGTGTGCCAACGCGCACCGGCGCGTCCACTCGGTTCCGCCGGTCGGCGGGCCCATTGTCAGGATGAGCGTGGCGTCCGAGTCGTGGACGTTGAGCTCGGTGCGGACGGACACGTCCGCCGACTCGGTCTCGACCAGCCCCGTGTAGCGATCGGCGATCCGGCCGTCCTCTGCCCAGCGGTCGCGCGGAACCCATCCACGAATCGGGACGCCCATCTCGAGCGCCGCGTCGTGCGCCGCCCGGTCGACCCCCGATTGCCCGCCGGACCAGATTTCCACGATTCGCGTCACGACAGAATTATGCGCAAAGCACCCTGCCCGTGCTGCGTGCTGGGTGCTGGGTGCCATGTGCGGTGCTTGGTGCCAAGTGCTATGTGCGACGTTACGCTGCGCCGGCCGGCGGCGGTGGTGCGGTGTCGCCGAGGTCGGGGCGAGGCGATTGGCGTCAGTCTGAAACCGGACCGAAGGGAGCGCGGAATTCGAGCGCCGCAGGCGTACGCGGATCGTCAGGAAGGCCGGGTAGCCTCGGCGCGAGGAGCGTCAGTATGAATTCCGCGCGGACGACAGGTCCGGTTTCGAGCCTCGATCCCGCGGAGGCGACACCACGCCACCGTCGACGGGTTTCAGCGACGCGATGAATCGCAGCGTGTTGTACATTTGCCGACGTGTCGTTGCCAGAACTGTTTGCTCCGACCTTTGGTAACCGCGCGAATCAGGTGGCACTCGAGTGGGCCTGTCAGGAGTACACCTTCGCCGACCTTGACCGGCGCGCGAACCGGATGGCGGCGGCGCTCACGGCCCGCGGGCTGACGCGCGGCGATCGGCTCGCGCTGTATCTCTCCAACCGCCTCGAGTACATCGATCTCTTTCTTGCCGCCACGCGGCTCGGCGTCATCGTCGTGCCAATCAACGTGCTCTACCGCGAGCGCGAGCTGGGACACATCATCGGTGATGCGACGCCGAAGGCGATGGTGACGGCCGAACTGAAGTTCGGCCCTACGTACGCTGCCCCAGCAGAGTGGCAGGTGGATGAACTCGCGGTGGAGGCCGCACGGCTCCCGGCGACGGCCATCGACACCTCCGCTGTCGACGACTCGACGCCGGCGGCGCTGATCTACACGTCAGGCACGACAGGACCGGCGAAGGGCGCGGTGATCACGCACGGCAACCTCGCGGCCAACGCACGCAATCTCGTCGCGTCCTGGCGCATCACGGCCGACGATCGTTTCCTGCTGGCGCTCCCGCTGTTCCACGCGCACGGCCTCGGCAACGGCATCCACTCCTGGCTGCTCGCCGGGTGCCGCACGCGGCTGCTCGAGCGGTTCGATCGCGCCTCGGCTGCCGAGACCTTCCTCGACTTCCGCCCGACGCTGTTCTTTGGCGTGCCAACGATGTACGTGCGGATGCTGGAGATCGACGATCAGGTGGCGCGGCAGATCGGAAGCCGGCTGCGGCTGTGCGTGTCCGGCTCGGCGCCACTGCCAGCGCAGGTGCTCGAGGACTTCGACGCGCGGTTCGGCCAGCGCATCCTCGAGCGCTACGGGATGACCGAGACGCTGATGACGCTCAGCAACCCGTATGACGGCGAGCGCCGTGCGGGCACGGTCGGCAAGCCGCTGCCGGGCGTCGAGGCGCGCATCCTCGACGAACACGGCGCCGACGTCGCTGATGGCGTCACGGGCGAACTGCACGTGAAGTCGCCGACGCTGTTTGCCGAGTACTGGAACCTTCCCGACGCGACGAAGGCCGCCTTCCGGGACGGCTGGTTCGCCACCGGCGATCTGGCGCTGCGCTCCGCGGATGGCTACTACACGCTGTGCGGACGCCGGAGCGACCTGATCATCGCCGGCGGCTTCAACGTCTACCCGCGCGAGATCGAGGAACTGCTGGCCGAACACCCGGCGGTGGCCGAGGTCGCGGTGGTCGGCGCACCGGATCCGGTGAAGGGCGAAGTGCCGGTCGCGTTCGTCGTGCCGCGGCCCGACGCCGGTCAGGATGGCAGCGCGCTGGTCGCCTGGTGCCGCGATCGCCTGGCGTCCTTCAAAGTGCCGCGTGAAGTCCGTTTTCTCGACGCGCTGCCAAGAAACGCAATGGGCAAGGTCGAAAAGAAGCGGCTGATATAGAATCGCTGCACGGCACAACAGGACCCATGCCAAACAAGAATGACGTGGTGAAAGCACAAGCGGAGCGGCTGGAGGTGGGCGAGGCGCTCGGGATGATCGAGACGCGAGGGCTGGTCAGCCTCATCGAAGCCGCCGACGCGATGGTGAAAGCCGCCAACGTCCTGATCGTGGCGTGGGACAAGGTTGACGCGGGCCTTGTCACCGTCCTCGTGCGCGGCGACGTTGGCTCGGTCAAGGCCGCCACCGACGCCGGCGCCGCGGCCGCGCGGCGCGTGGGCGAGCTCGTCGGCGTGCACGTCATTCCCCGTCCGGCCGACGATCTCGAGCGAGTGTTCCCGATTAATCCGAAATAACAGTGCTGAGGTGCTGCGGTGCTGCCGTGCTGCAGTTCAGTGCAGCAGTGCTGCAGTTCAGTGCAGCAGTGCTGCAGTTCAGTGCTGCAGTGCTGCAGTTCAGTGCTGCTGTGCTACAGTCCTGCTGTGCTACTGCATTGCAGCACCGCACTGCAGAACCGTAGCACTGCAGGACCGTAGCACCGCATCAGGGCGCCACCTTCCGCTCGGCCGCGCGCGCGCCGTCGAAATCCTTCAGCGTGAGCCCGCCTTCACTGTGCGTGGTGAACGACAGCGTCACCCGCCGGTAGTTGACCGTGATGTCCGGGTGATGGTCTGTCGCCTCGCACTCCGGGACCAGCCGCTGCAGAAACGCGACCGCTTCCGGAAATCCGGCAAAGGTGAACTGCTTCCGGATGGCGTTGCCCGCCAGTGTCCACCCGGGCAATGTCGCAAGCTGGTGCGCGACCTCGTGCGTGCCGAGCAATGGCATGTCAGTACTCCCCGAAACGATCCGGCGAAAACACGTCGAGCGACGGACCCCACTCTCGCCCTTCAATCAGGTCGCCGACGATCTCCGCCGTGACGGGCGCGAGAAGCGCGCCGTTGCGGTAATGCCCGGTGGCGTAGATCAGGCCCGGCACGCGGCGCGACCTTCCGATCACAGGGCGATCGTCGGGCGTGCCCGGCCGCAGCCCGACGCGGACGCCGACGAGCGTCGCGCGGCTGAGTTCCGGCAGCAACGCCGGGGCCGCCGCGAGCAGACCGCTCACGCCGGCGACGGTCGCCTGCTCGTCGAACCCCGCTTCTTCCACCGTGGCCCCCACGAGCACTGTACCGTCACTCCATGGGACGAGGTAGCAGTCCGGTCCCCACACCGTCGGGCCGAGCGGCGGCGACGGAACGCGCAGCGCCAGCAACTGACCCCGGACGGGCCGCACGGGCAGCGGCGCCTGGCCGTCGAGGTCGACCCCGCCGGCCCAGCAGCCGGATGCGAGTACCACGTGCGGCGCGTCCATCACGCCGCACGTCGTCTCGACCCGAATCGCACCACGGGCGTGCGCAACACGCGTCGCCGACGCCACGCTCAGCCGCGCGCCACGCGCCTGGGCCGACTTCCACAACGCCGCGGTGAGATCCGCGACACCGACTGCGCCGTGCGCCGGAATCTCCAGAATCGCCTTCACGCGCGGATCGACCGCCGGCGCGAACTCTCGCGCGTCGTCGTCCTCGTAGAAGGTGTACGCGACGCCGTCCGCTGCCAGAGCTTTCGCGTCACCGGCAAGCTGCCGCGCGCGCGGCTCGTCGAACGCGGCGTCGATCGACCCGCGGCGCGCGTAGGCCACCTCGTGTCCGTCGTCGCGCAGGCGATCGATCAGCGCGCCGTACCGATCGAGGCTGCAGACGCCAAGCGCCTGCATCTCGCGATCATGCCGCCCCTCTGTAAACGGCGCCAGCATGCCCGCGGACGCCTGGGTGGCCCCCAGGCCCACACCTCGCGGATCGATCAGGCGCACGCGGGCGCCGCGCCGGGCGAGTGTGTCAGCCACGGCACAGCCGATGATGCCCGCGCCCAGGATCAGGACGTCTGCCACGGAATGAACGGATCAGCGCGGCGGCGAACCGCGAGTCTCGAGCGTTTGAGGGGGCTCTACGAAGCCGTTGTTCAGCGGACGCAGATCCGTGTTGATGAACCGCCCTGGTCCCCTGTAGTCGCCGAGCGTCGGTTTGGCGGGACCTTGCGGCCGGCGCGCGAACACCGGGACCGCCACCCACGGCACGACGGGCACGGGCACCAACTGGGTGAGGACAGGCGGCTCGGGAGGAGGCGCGATGTCCGCCGGCGCTGTCTGCTCGACGACGGGCTCGGGCGGCAGCAGGGCGCGCGCTTCGTCGGCCGCTGCACGGCGGATTGCGGCAGCGATCACGCGGTCGCCGACGCCCGCTCGCGCGAGGTCCATCGCTTCATCCGCTCCCATTCGTCCCTGGACGCCGGTGGTGTCCACCAGCGCAAGCAACACCTGGTCGCCGAGCCCGGCGGCGCGAAGCCGCGCGAGCTCCTCGGGCGTGACGGCGAGAGCCGCAGCCGGAAGACCCAGGGCGAACACAATCAGCGCAGCAGCGAATCGCATCGGAAACTCCTTCATTCTGGACGCCGATGCAAGGTTTTGCAACGCGCGGGCCACTGCCAACTGCATGAGAATGAACGGCGTTGAGGCGTTTCTGGCCAGCAACCGCCTCGGCCTGCCGGATGCCCGGAGAGGACACCCGGCCTGAGGACAGGACAGAAAACCCGGGCACCCGGCCCGCGCCCCTAGTGCTGTCAGCGAGTTAGGCCTACAACTCGCCGGGCGGCTACAGGTACGGCCCTTGCTCACGATTTCTGGGGGGCGGGAGTTTCCAATGCTGAGCAACAGAGTGACCTTCGGCGTGATCGCCCTGGTGGCGATGGTGGGAGCGGCCGGGGCCGGGTCCTGGTTCGCGTCTCGCGGCGCGGCACCCGCCGGCAACCCGGCGGCGGCCGCAGTCACGACGCCACCGTCCACCATTCCGGCCGTCGGCGGAGCCGTGGAGGCCACGGAGGCAGTGATGGAGGACAAGGACTCCGCACCTGCCGCAGGGGCGCCCGCGCCATCTGCCACGCCCGCCGCACCTGCCGCATCCGCCTCCGCGCCTGCATCGAGCAGCGCCACGGCGGAGAGGCCTGCTTCCCGTCCGAAGCCGCGCGCCGATCGTCCGGTCGCGTCGCAGCAGAAAGCTCCGGCGCCGAAGCCGGTCCAGCCGGCGAAAGATCAGCGCGCCGCGAACACGGCCGACGCCCAGATCCCACGGCCAGAGACACAGTCCGCGCCGGCTGACGCGCATCCGGTCGACACCGACCGCGCGTCTGCCGAACCGGTCGCTCCAGCGCCTCCGCCTCCACCGCAATTTCTCGAGGTGACGGTCCCGGCCGACTCGGTGATCGGGCTGCAGATTGACAATGCGCTCTCGAGCGAGACCGCGCACGTCGAGGACCGCGTCAGTGCTCGCGTCACGCGCGACGTCCGTGCCGATGGACGCGTCGCGATTCCAGCCGGCTCGCGCGTCCTCGGCTCTGTCAGCATCGTCGATCGCGGCGGCCGCATGAAGGAACAGGCGCGGCTCGGCGTCCGCTTCCACACCGTCATCCTCGCCGACGGCACGGAGCTGCCGCTGCAGACCGAAACGATCATCCGCGAAGGCGAATCACCCGCGCAGGCCAGCGCCGCGAAGATCGGCGGCGCGGCGATTGGCGGCGCCATCCTCGGCGCCATCCTCGGCGGCGGCAAGGGCGCGGCCATCGGCGGCGCCGTGGGCGGCGCAGGCGGGACGACGGCCGTGATGGCCAGCGACCGGAGACCTGCGAAGATCGCGGCCGGCGCGCCGGTCACCGTGAAGGTGCTCTCGCCCGTGACGGTGACCGTCGAGAAGGAATAGCGTCGTAAGATACCGGCGTGTCATGAGCGACACGCTGCGCCCTACGGGCGACATGGATCCGGAGGCCTTCCGTCGCGAAGGCCACCGCATCGTCGACTGGCTCGCCGATTACCTCGCCGCGCCCGAGCATTATCCCGTCCTTTCACGCGTATCGCCCGGCGACGTCTCCGGCGCGCTGCCCGCGCGCGCCCCGGAGCGCGGCGAATCGTTCGACGACATCTTCGCGGACTTCGAACGCGTCATCGTCCCCGGCCTGACGCACTGGAACCATCCCGGCTTCTTCGCCTACTTCGACACCAGCGCGAGCGGTCCCGGCATCCTCGCCGAGATGCTGAGCGCGGGACTGAACCAACAGGCGATGCTCTGGCGCACCTCGCCGGCAGCGACCGAGCTCGAGGAAGTGGCGCTCGGCTGGCTCCG
>Ga0310810_10008025_pt1 | contig 12113 bp, 10 predicted proteins | sample NCmetagenome_FD_207641 | JGI IMG/M metagenome (GOLD analysis project Ga0310810, IMG submission 207641) | Soil microbial communities from experimental microcosm in Duke University, North Carolina, United States - NC | ecosystem: Engineered > Artificial ecosystem > Soil microcosm > Unclassified ...
GGTGGATTGCTGCAATGAGATATGGATATGGCCGCAGCCGTCGCGAGCCTGGATGGAATTCTGCGTCCGATGCAGCAGCGACGTCACGCTGTTGCTTCGTGATCCACTTCTTCTCCAGCATAACATCGAGCACTGCGTTCCGGCGCTGCGTTGCAATTCTTGAACGCTCGTCCGGATTGTCACGATTCGGAGCGCGAATCATTCCAGCAATCAGCGCAGCCTGTGCAACGCTCAACTTGTCCGGAGAGGTTCCGAAATAAACGCGGGATGCTTCGCCGAGCCCGTGCACTTCCCGGCCATCGCGGTGGCCGAGGTAAACTTCGTTCAGGTACGCTTCGAGAATTTCATCTTTCGAAAGCCGCAGCTCGATCATGAACGCGAGTGGAATCTCGGCGAGCTTGCGACCCATGGTTCGTTTGTTCGAAAGGAAATGCATCTTTGCGACTTGCTGCGTGATCGTGCTTCCGCCTTCGGCGACGCCGCCTGCGCGCACGTTCGCGAAGAGTGCGCGTCCAATTCCGATTGGATCTATGCCTATGTGATGCCTGAAGCGCGTGTCTTCCGCGGCGAGGAATGCGTTGGGGACGAACTCAGGCAGCTCCTTGAGCAACACGGGTTCCGCGACTCTCCAGTCGCTGCCGTAAAGCGCGACGAGTGTATTCCCGTTGCGGTCGAGAATCTGTGTCGGTGCGCGCCACGACCCCGGGCTCAGCTCGGTGTAAACTCTGTAGCCGTACCAGCTCGTGCTTCCGATGATGAGAGCTGCGAGCACGCCGGCGCCGATGAAAATCGAGAGCTTCGCGCGCGGGGACAGCGGGGGCAACTTGGGAATCTTGAAGCGCATTCTACTTCATTAGAAGCGCAACTAAGGTGCCCCGGCTTCCGCGGTTACTTACACAATTCTTACAGCCCTACTCCGGGTTCGCGAGCCAGGCCGCGAGCTCCTCGCCGGTACGAAAGATCGTCTCCCGAGATTTGATCTCCGGATGAACCTGATCGGGCTGATAACCCGTCGGCATGCCGTCGACCGTGCTCACGATCCACGAATCACGCTGACTTCGTGAGCGACCCTGCATCAGGTTGCGCGGTCCACGTTTCAGCACCGAGGCGACTGCTCCATATGTCGCGCGCTGGCGAAACTGATCGAGGACCGCAACGATCGAATCGATCGAGCGCGAGGTGGTTTCTGCTGCTGCTGTCATGATGCTCCTCCGTTGTCTTACCGCGAAATCTCTCACGTGCCTCAACAAGCGCGAGGGCGAAACGAAGCGCGCACAATCGTTTTGCCGCTAAGCAAAATCGGCGTTGTCCCCTCGCCGAATCGTTGTATGCTCTAGCACCATGCGGGAGCTATTTGCACCACTAACACCGGCGGAAGACAAATACCTGCCGAACGCGAAGCGCGACGGCGGATTGTGCCTCGCACTCTCCGGCGGTGGCTTCCGCGCTACGCTCTTTCACCTCGGCGCACTGCGGCGACTGAATGAGCTCGGTCTCCTTTCATCGTTCAAAAGCATTTCGTCAGTGTCAGGCGGCAGCATGATTGCCCTCTGTCTCGCGGACGGAATCATTTCCGTACCGCCTGAGCCGGGAAAGCCGCTTCAGAATTTCGAGAGCATCGCGGCGAAGGCGCGCGACCTCGTGTCGTTCAATCTCCGGCGGACAGTGATGCTGAAGAAGCTGCTGCCGTGGAATAGTCTCACATCCCTTCCCGAGCTTGTTGCGAAGGAGATGGCCGATCGGGTAAGTACGAGAACTCTCGTAGATCTGCCCGACACGCCGCGATTTATTTTCTGCGCGACTGATCTCGTGTTCGGCAGCAACTGGGTTTACGAGAAAACGCGCGCGGGCAATTACGAAGCCGGATACAAGAGATCAGAGCTGCAAAGCATTCGGCTCGCGTACGCCGCTGCTGCATCAGCATGCTTCCCGCCGGTTTTCAAACCGATGAAACCCGAGATAGACGGAAAGGACTTGAAGGACGGAGACGCAACAGGCCCCGAGGCAGATGAATGTCGCTCGAAAATCCGTCTCACTGACGGCGGAGTGTACGACAACATGGGTCTCGAGCCGCTTTGGAAGAATGCAGAGAGTCTGATTGTCTCCGATGCCGGCGGAACTTTCGAATACTCGCCAAATCGCGGCACGTTGTCGGATCTGAAGCGCTATCCAGACATCATGGGAAATCAGGCGCGCGCTTTACGAAAACGCTGGCTGATTTCGAGTTTTATCACGGGAGACGGTCCCGGCGGGCTTCCAGGACTGAGCGGCACTTACTTCGCGACGACGAGCGACGTTACGCGATACAATCCGGACTTGAAGCTGGGATATTCTTCAGGTGTTGCCCTCAAGATCGCGCAGATTCGAACTGACCTTGACAGATTTTCCGACGCAGAGCAGGCAGTGCTGCAGAATCACGGGTATTTGCTGTGCGACATTGCACTCAAGACTCACTTGCCCGACTTATACCAATCCGCGCCGCCGATCGATATTCCATTCAAGGAATGGATGGATGAAAAGAAAGTGCTCGAGGCTATACGGAACAGCGCTAAGCAACGCCTTCTACCTTGATGAATAAACCTTCCACGGCATGTAATCGAGGTTGGTATCGCGCAGGAATCCAATCAGATCCTGCCGGCCATGAAACGTCGGAGCGCCGCTCTCGTCCTGCGCCATCAACACGACCGGAATTCCGCGGAACGACGGCGCAAACGCCAGCTGGGCCTTCGTCGCTTCCTGTGCCGACCGAAGTACACTCGGCCGCACAATCACCACTGCGAAGTTTGCTCGACGATCTCGAACAACCGCTGCCGTAAACTGCATTGCTCCACCACCTATTCGATATCTGTATCCGGTAAAACAGTAAGCCACGTAACGAGCTTATCGACGGCATCATCGGGTGCGAGATGACTTCTCACACGCGACGGTGTCAGTGAGAAAACATCGATCGTATGCTCGGCGAATATTCTCGAGTTGCGATAGCCGACCTTTCTCGCGACATCGCGCACGGAGTATCCGCTGTCCTGGAGGTACCCGACCGCTTTCAACAGCTTCGCTGCCCGGAGGAGGCGACGCGGAGAGCCAAGCCCTGCCATACTGAAATTCCTGTAAAGCTTTAAGGCAGACATCTCCGCGCGTACGGCCACATCCTGCGCGCTTTTGTAACGGTGTGGTGATTCGAGCACCTCGTCGACTGTGCTGACGAGCTTGAGCGGAAGCAGACTCAGCTGCGCTCGCAATCCTTCCAGAAGTTTTCTCTTGAGCGGGCTTCCACGTGCACGCTCGACAGTCTCACGAAATTTTTTCGGCGAATCCTCGAATCGCTGCAGCACGACGTTCTGCAATCCGGCGCGCGAGAGCTGCGCGATTGCGCCAAACGATTCGCGCGTTAGAAAGACATATGCGACAACGGGGAGCGATGGGTATCGCTTCATCAACGACTCGACACCTTCGACATTCATCGTTCCATCGGCCGCGGGATCCAGAATCAGGGCAGTCACCGGCCGTTGCCGGACAATTGAATCCACCTCTTCCCATGATTTTGCGATTACCAAATCACCATCCCCGATGAAAACGTGTCGAACGTGCGCTAGCAGCCGTTCGGGCAGAAAGGCAACGACGCTCATCGTCCCGCATTGACCGGCATTCCATCAAAGGTGCGGCCTCAATGTGGAAAACGCGAGAAAAATGGTGAAAAACCGACAATTTTGATATAAAAACAGCACTTCATGATACAAAAACGGCCTATTTCTATAGGTCAGGCGTCCTAGGTTGCTAGGGTCGATCGTCCAATACCCGCTACCCAGGAGCTCCACATGTCCCGCCAGAAACTGCTCGCCATCGTCTCCGCGCTCGCCCTTTTAGCAACCGCCGCCTGCTCCGACCTGACTGGTCCAAAGAACGACGGGCCGGCGCCGTGCCCAGTGGGTGGCGGACCGGATTGCAGGGGCACCTAAGCTTTACTCATCACTGATTCACGCATGCTGCTCAGCTCGGACACGATCCATCGCACCGATGGATCGATGTCCGAGCGTCGTTTTTCAACCCGACGGCGTGCTGTCTCCTGTGACTGAAAGTCCACGAGCGCAACTCGTGCATCGTGAGCGACTTGATGAAACTGGTTCTCGTCGGCAATAGAAATCGCCACTTCCAGCCAGGACCTGCCGTCTCTTTCGAACCGTTGAAGTCCTTGTCCGCCGAAGAGGTGATAGGATGCTCGCAGTTTCGGCGGAAGCGGCGCATCTGCGAGCGCTTGCAGGTATTTATCAAACTCCCGCTCGTTCCCTTCGATAAACGCTAACTCCATCAGGTTGATGTCGGCCTGCCAGCGAACCCATTGCGATTGCGCAGTGGCCGAGACAATGAGATATCCGTCGCGCGCGGCATCATTGATTCCCATGGCTCCGAATGCAGACGCGAGATCCGCAAGTACTCCGTCACGCTCGACAGAGTCGCCCATTTCTTCCAGGGCTTCGTAGCCAAACCGCACGGCGTCTGCGTAGTCTTCTCGATGAAACGCAATCGCCGACCGCCCGTGCAGCGCGAGACCAATAACATCGTTGTAGTTGGAGACTCGAGCCTGCTTCAGCGTCTCCGTCATCAGAGCTTCTGCCTCGGGAAGATTTCCGCGAAGCATCAGCGTCGTTGCGCGTCGCACATCGACCGATAGCACGCTGGCGTGATCGCCAATTGCATTCGCGATATGTGTTGCGCGTGCATACGCATTCGCCGACTTATCCCACTGCGCCATTTGTCGGGCAGCCGCACCCAGCCCGATGTTCGCCTTGATCGAGATATCCGGATTTGCGGGAGCCCCAGCTATCTGATCGGCGGCTGAATAAACGTCACACACGAGCGCCCACTTTCCCTCGAAGTTCAGAGCGCGACCGTAAGCCAGCAGTCCATTGCCCACCGCGGCTCGTCGCGTCTCCTTGTTGCTTGCCGCCTCCACAAGAGAAAACAGTATCGCGCGAACAGGGTCTCCTTCTCTTAATGCGCCGATCGCGGTCTTTACACTTTCGACTGACGCCCAATCGGGTTCCGACCCCGACTCATCGAGGCGTGAATCAACGAGACGCAATGTGGCGATACCTGCCACGACTGGTTGCCAGGCGGATGACGTCTGATCCGAACCGGCGAGGAATTCAAAAAATGCCTGATGTCTGATCATCAATACTTTCCGGGTTCTGAGTCCATGAGTGAATTATGGCAAACACTCGGCGCCGCGAAATGCTGTTTTTATATCATCGAGTGTCGGTTTTTTTCTTCGACAGAGGATTGCGGGGCTTCTGAGCGCCTTAACGGTCAGTGTGAAATTGACCAGTCGGAAAGATCGAACCACCACGAATCCGCCCGAATGACGCCCGGCTTTACTTGGCGTTTCAATCCAATCACCCATTTCTGGTCGGAAATCCAGATTGCCGGAGCATCATCGATGATGATCTGATAAGCTCGGGTGAAGTGCTTCTTGCTCTCGTCGAATCGGCGCGCGCCAAGCGCACTGTCGAGCTCGGCATCGAAGCGCGAATTACTGTAGGCTCCGTAATTACTGCCGTCCTTTTGCCTCGCCGATTCAACACCCCACAGCTCTCGAATACCCTCCGGCGTCGCGCCGAGGATCATATTCGAAAGCGTCGCGTCGAAGTCGCGAGAATTTTGCCGGGCCTGCCATGTCTTGTATTCCATCTCATCGATCTTCATTCGCACGCCGACACGGCGCAGCTGTTCCTGTAGAAGAACTGCCATCCTCCGGCGAGTCGAGCTCGAGGTTGATACGATGGTACTGAATGATAGCTCCTGATCATTCCTGATCCTGTATTCCCCATCCCGACCGACCCGCCACCCGAGTGAATCGAGAATGGCTTTCGCCCGTTCCGCATCGAATGGGATCTGCTTGAGCGCCGCAGTGTCGGTTGTTGGAAAAACTCGCACAGTCGGCCCGATGCCAGGGGAAGCCAGAGTGTCGAAAATATTTTTGACAATCGAAGCGCGATCGACAGCCATTGTGAGTGCACGTCGAAGCTCCAGGGACGCGAAAAGCGGACGCGCGAGATTGAACGCGAGGTAACTGTATTCTGTAGCCGGCGTCGACATCACTTTCAGCTCGGCCTTTCGCGAGACCTCCGCAATATTCTCCGGCTTCAACGCCGTAAACACATCCGCGGCACCGGCAACGAACTTCGTCGCGGCGGCCGCCGAGTTCGGTGAGATCGACCAGATCACGCGATCGAGTTTTGGCCGTCCGCGATAATTGTTCATGTCAGCGTCCAGCTCGATCGACTCGTCAGGTCTCCAATTTCTGAACCGAAACCGTCCGGTGCCGATCGGATGCGCACTTGCCGCGAACTCGCGCAATGATCTGATCTCGATGTTTTCGAAAATATGACGCGGCATGATCGCAGGATGGCTTGCATCGAGCAGCTGATGCGCCGAGCGCGCGTGGTACCAGACCACCGCGGTGAGTGAATCGCGAACGACTACCGAATCGATATTCTGAAGATCCAATGCAGTCGGAGATGCAAGCTCGGGATTTTTGTAGAGCTGAAAAGTGAATTGAACATCTCGAGCACTCACCGGCTCGCTGTCGTGCCAGCGCGCATTCGGATTTATTCGGAATGCAATCGACAGCGAATCGGCTGACCACGTCCAGCTTTCGGCGAGCCGCGGCAGAAATCTTCCATCGTCGCGGTAGTTGAGATTCGGATCGACAACAAGAAGATAGTCATAGATCTGTTCGTCGATCTGCCGCTCGGCGGTGCCCGCACTCAACGGCGGAAACAACGCAGCAGGGCCCGACGTCGCCGCAATCACCATCGTGCCGCCGCTCATCGATTGCCGCGATCGCGCGTCAGTGCACGCTGCGAGCAGCGCGAATGCAATGCAGAGAACAGAGAAATTTTTTGACGTACGCCCTAGTGGTTGCCGGAATCCTTGAGCGTCGATGCGAAATTCAAGATCACCTTGATCGAGTGACGCGCACTGCCTTTCGCCGCGCGAGCGATTAGAAAGCGGCCGTCACTTGCAACCGTCCACCCGACAAAGGGCTGAATTCGGTTCAGTGGCTCGGGCCGTCCGACGTTTCCCCACCTTGCCTCGACGTTGACTTTGTAGATTTTTCCCGACCACTCGTAGTAGATCGCTCGTCCATCCGGCGACCACTCTGCATCCTCACCTCCGCCGACAGAAACCTGCACCCTCGCTGGTCCGCGATCGACAGGAAACGGCGCCAGAAAAACTTCTGCTCTCCCCGATTCATTCGACGTATAGATGAACCACGCGCCGTCCGGCGAAAACCTCGCGCCGTTCTGATTGCCCGGACCGCTCACAACTAAAACGGGAGCCGCATGGTCTGCGGGATTCGTGCTCCTCAGGAAGATGTCGTCGTCGGTATTGTTGGCGTCAGTATCATATAGTAGTGACAAGCCGTCGGGAGAAATCGACGAAACGTTCTTGTCGGTACCCGAAGTTGCCACGAGCTCCTCAGGACGCGAGCCGTCTGCTGCACGGCGGAAAATGTCGTATTGAGGGACGTCACGGATGTAATAGATGTCTCTGCTGTCCGGACTCCATCTGAGATTGTATTCGATCTGATCGCTGTTCGTCAGTCTGGTGAATAGCGCGCGCTGCCGATCGTATATCCAGACATCGCCGTCACGAACGAGTGCGATTTTTTTCCCATCCGGGGAAGCTTCCAGGCTGGTGTAACGACCAGTCGAATCAACCGCCGTCACTTCATTTCCGGTTTCGTCCGACCACGTTATTTCAATGTTCTGGAACGCCTCGGTTCGATACGCGAACGTTCCGGTTGGAGAAACCACAAAGCCCGCCCAGCCACTCGGCGGATTAACCTCGATGCTGAGCGGTAGCAACGTCGGCGTTCCTTCAGTTTTCAGGCTGCTCGCGTCGAACGGAATCGAGCTGACGACATTGTTCTTCACGAACAGCAGATGGCCGTCGACGTACCGGCCGAAGTATCCACCATCCAACACCACGCGGCGTTCTTTGGTCTTTATTGATAGAACCTCGATTTTCGATTTGTCCGCCGGCGTCGTGTAGTTCGTGAACAGGATATGTTCGCCATCAGGAAGCAGCTGAGGCCACCAGTGTCCCAGCTCGGCTTTTTTTCTATCGGGCGTCGTCAGAGTTGCAGTATCGGTTCCTTCCGACGAGACGCGAGTGAGTCCGCTGTTGTAGCTCTTGGTGTAAACGATGGCGTTGTTTCCAATCCATGCCATTTGTGCCCAGCTGGATTCTCCGATTGGAGTTGGTGGTCCTCCTTTCACCGCAACCTTCCAGACTTTTCGCTCGGCGCCGAATGCCAGCCACTTACCATCTGGCGAAAAGACGGCCGATCCAAGTGATCCAGTTGAGCCTTGCACTTTGATTGACGAATCCTGGTCCAGCCTTCTCAGGAAAATCTCTTGCCGCCCCCCGATGAATCCACCGATCGCGAGCGTCGATCCATCGTCGCTGATACCGAGCACATCAGAGTTGAACGCAGGCAGCTCCATTCCTGGTGGGAGATCTACGGATACATAGACCGGACTGGTGTTCGTCTCGCCACGATTTGTGCGCACTGCGAAAAAGATCGCGGCTGCTGCTGCAATTCCGGCAATCGCCCACGGAATGAACTGCTTGATCTCGAATTTTTTCGCGGACTCGGGAGCTTGCCGAGCTTGCGACGCTCGTGCGGTCGAGAAAGCGGGGTTCACCAAAGCGTTGCTGAATTCCGCGGCTGAGTGGAATCGGTCTGCCGGAAGTTTTTCGAGTGAGCGAAGGACTGCCGCGTTTACGTGCTCGGGAACAGACCGGCGTTGTCCTGTTACAGGTCGCGGAGATTCCGTCATCACGCGAGCTACGATTGCCTGAACACTCGGCCCCGTGAATGGAGCTTCGCCGACAAGCATCTCATATAGAACTGCGCCGAGCGCGTAGATGTCGGCGCGTCCGTCAATAACGCGCTCGCCCATCGCCTGCTCGGGCGCCATGTACGCCGGTGTGCCGAGTGACAGACCTGTTTGCGTCATGCGTGGTCCGCCGGCAGCGCTTACTGCGAGTGCAATTCCGAAATCCGCTACGAGTGCCTGATCTTCGTGGAGAAGAATGTTCTCGGGCTTGATGTCGCGATGGACGACGCCGTGTTTGTGCGCCGATTCGAGTGCGCCGAGCACTTCTCGTGCGATGCGCACAGCGTCCTCAACGGCGAGCTGTGTTTCGCGCTCGAGGCGGTCGCGCAGAGATTCGCCCGCCACGAACGGCATGACGTAGAAGAGCAGACCATCGGCTTCGCCGGAATCCAGCAGCGGCAGGATGTGCGGGTGCTGGAGCTTGGCGGTTGTTTTTATTTCAGCGAGAAATCGGTCCGCGCCGAGTGCGGCGGCGAGGTCGGGATGCAGGACTTTGATTGCGACGTCGCGGTCGTGACGAAGGTCGCGAGCGAGATAGACCGTTGCCATTCCGCCCGTGCCAATTTCGCGCTCGATGCGGTAGCGTTCGTTCAGTGCTGTGCGAAGCTTATCGATGACGGTCATATGGCGGAAGTAACATATGGCCACCGACTGTTTGAGTCACGCGTGGAGTTGTACAACCGGAAGAAGAACGAGCCCGCGATGCTCAGCGGGCCGTTCCTTTGTGCTACCGGCTTAGCGCGCGATTATAAAGCCAGATCGATTTACTCAGCATGTCGATGCTCTTCGGGTGTTGGATCGAACCGACCACCATTCCCGTGATGCCGACGAAACCGACCGTCGTGCCGACAACATGCATTTCTGAACCGACACTGAATAAAACTCCAGCGAACGCGAGCACGGAGCCGCCCCAGAGCGCTGCAGCACTGCGTCGGTAACTGCGTTGCGCCACACGCGCTTCGGCGACTGCATCAGGAACATCGGCAACCAACGCTGCAAGGTTGGGCGGCCTAAGCATTCCCAAGGTTCCCACTTCCTGCCCGTTCGACCCCCGTACGATTTTCCACGGTCCCACCGTTGGTTTGAGCCGAAGCGCACAAGTGTTGTAATCGCAGCTCGACTGAATGTTCGTAGTCTGACTCATTCGATTGACCCCGGGCGCAGGAATGTTTTGCTCGACAGAACGTTGTGCTCGAGCAATTGCTGGTTGTCCAACTGCCAGCACAACCAGAAAAAGCGCACGCATCATGGAACCTCCGTCGGGAAGGTTTGAAAAAAACATCAACTAGCAATTTCCAATTCGCCAGCGCTTGATCACTTTGCATCGATCCTGACTCGGCCGTTCACCGACGATCCCAGCATGATCGTGTAGTTCGACCCATCGTCCCAGTAGGTGGTCGACGGAACGAGGACGCCGATGAGATCATCATTCCCGAGTATCCAGTCTTTATTCTGCCAGGATCCGGCGAGAAACGCCCCCGCCACGAGCCCAATCGTCCCTAAACCTCCCCCCTTTAAAGCTGCGGTACCAATTGCGGTCACCACCGCGAAGACGGAATTCGACACAACGTCCACATTGAACTTCAACTGACATGGTGACGAATCATCTTCCCAGAAAATGACATGGTATCCGTCCGAGCGCTGACTGACGATTATTTGGTCAGTCGCCTTGTCGATGATCAGAACCGACCCATTCCAGAATTTGTCATCCTGATTGAAAAATCGTTCGCTGTTGAATACATGCTCTCCGGAGCAAGCCAGGTCGGCGCCGTACTGCGAGTATCCTGCAGACGGTGGAGCATGAACGTGGACTTCTATTTCCGGTTCACCTTTCCACCACGGCTCTTTGGCGTCGATGATTCGCGAGAACGTCATGTAATATCCCGGAGTCCCATATCCACCCCCACCGCCACCGCCTCCGCACGTTTCTCCGCACGCGACGAACGACGAGGGTTTCATCGACTGAACGGCCGACCTGGATTTGCAGGGATTGCCCGGATCATTACAAGAGACGAGTGTTCCGATTGTTCGCCCATTTTGATCGTCGACGTTGATCGATTTCTTTGAATCAGCAGGCTGATCGAAATCAGTTTCCTGTGGAACGATCGCCAGTGTCGGCACGCTCGGTGGCTGCGTCGCTGACATCGCAACTTCATTTCCCCGAAGGTCGAAGCCGATTATCGCCTCCTCCTCTTCCGTTCCGGCAACAACCAGCAAATCATCACCACCAGTCCAGGCATCTCTCTGTGCTTCGACAGGCATGTAGAACTCGAGCGGTCGAACGAGGGCGAGATCAGCGAGAATCGCGTCAGTCGTGGTGTGAGACGCTTCTGCCACTGCCTTGAGCGTGGATCCTTTTAAATATTTCCGCAGCTCGAGCTTGTGCTCCTTGAACAACGCTTTCTGCATCGAGCTCTTTACGCCTTTCCGAAACTCCGATTCGCCCAGGCCCATCGCGATGCCGCGCGCGAGTCTTCGCAGAGCCTCGCGTTCGGGATCACCTTGAGTAAACACGGAAGTCCGCGGCGATTCTGTAATCTGCTGTGGGACATCGTTCGAGCACGCGCCCAGGACGAACATCGTCAACAGCGCAACCGGCGCACGATCGCGCCGAAGCCAGCTGAATTTTTTCATTGGTAACTCCTGGTGAAATGGTGCAAGCACAACCAACTCGACCAGGAAAATCGCGGCGGATTCCCGCTTTCACGTCACAAGAAATGCGCGCGCAGAAGCAAAACTTCGCATGACATCCGTCAGATGACGTAGCGCCCTCCTGCAATGAATCCTGCGGACGAAGCTAAGGATCCAGCGTCAGCGAAGCGTCAGCGCGCGCAACGCTACATCTAAGTCGTCCCGCTGACGCGCCGGAATACTTCACGTCTATCGAAATCAGAACCTGGACCCACCGGTATCCAGCCGCGAACTTCGCGCGTTACCAACATCGATCCATCGGGTTGGATTTTTCCGCGCAGCACGAGCAGCGCTGCAAGACCACGAAACACAGGCACACCGTACTCGAGCACTCCATCTGACGTTACCTGAATTACCGGACGCTCGCCTTCCGAGGGCATTCCGTTCGGCATTCGCTCTTTCTCGAGAACGATGATCGTATCGCCTGACGCACGAACATCGATCTCGTGCGACGTATCGCCCGTCGTCACCCAGTGGCCAAGAAATGCCTTTGCGTCCCCAGGTGTCGGACGTCGT
>Ga0310810_10008027_pt1 | contig 12112 bp, 12 predicted proteins | sample NCmetagenome_FD_207641 | JGI IMG/M metagenome (GOLD analysis project Ga0310810, IMG submission 207641) | Soil microbial communities from experimental microcosm in Duke University, North Carolina, United States - NC | ecosystem: Engineered > Artificial ecosystem > Soil microcosm > Unclassified ...
CCACCGTGGTCTGCACCACCGGCGGCCGCAAGCGGCCCCAGCCGAGCCCGAGGGCGACGCCCCCCACCAGGAGCACCAGGGCGAGGATCGCGAGCAGACGCCCGCGCCGCCGCGGCGGACGATCGGGGCCCCGGTCGATGTGCAGCTGCTTGAGGAGGTCGGACTGTTCCAAGGTCGCAGGTTCGGGCACGAGGTCTCAGTGTGCCACAAGTGTCCATGGTGATAGAATCGCCACCCGATTCCGATCGAACGCACCCGGGGGCACCGACATGGAGCTAGTCTCGAAGCGCTTCGCCGACACCGCCGTGGTCTTCCCACAGGGCCGGATCGATCACGCGACCGCGGAGCAGTTCAAGGGCGCGCTCGTCTCCCACCTGGCCACCTGCGCCACGGGCGGGGGACGCCTCGTGATCGACATGACCGGCGTGGAGTACATCAGCAGCGTGGGCCTCCGTGTCCTCATGCTGGCCTCCAAGCAGGCGAAGGCGCAGGGCTGCACGCTCGCGGTGTGCGGTCTCCAGCCGGTGGTGCGCGAGATCTTCGACATCAGCCGCTTCAACCTCGTCCTCTCGGTCTTCCCCACGCTGCGCGAGGCGCTCGCCGCGCTCTCGGGCGAGGCCCTGGCCGCCTTCGGGGCCGCCTGAGGCGGCGGCGCAAGCGATGCTCGTCCGGTTCTGGGGCACGCGCGGCTCGATCCCGGTGGCCATGACCTCCGCGGAGGTGAAGCGCAAGCTGGTGACCGCGCTGGTGGCCGCGGCCGAGCGGGGGCTCGACACTCCCGGCAAGGCGCGCGCCTTCGTCGAGTGGGAGCTCGACTTCTCGGTGTCGCACACCTTCGGGGGCAACTCGTCGTGCGTGCAGATCGAGACCGGCGGTGCCGACTACGTGCTGTGCGACCTGGGCAGCGGGGCGCGGGTGCTCGGCAACAACGTGCTGGCCACCGGGGGGCCGAGCGGCCACCGCTTTCACGTCTTCATGTCGCACCTGCACTGGGACCACATCATGGGGTTCCCGTTCTTCATGCCCGCGTACCTGCCCGGCAATCACGTCCGAATCTACGGCTGCCACGACCGCCTCGAGGAGGCGTTCCGCCGGCAGAATGCCGCCCCGTCGTTCCCGGTCGATTTCTCCCGGATGGGCGCCCAGATCGAGTTCATCCGGCTCGAGCCCGAGCGCGACTACGACATCGCCGGGCTGCGCGTCCGGGCCAAGCGGCAGCATCACGGGGGGGACTCCTACGGCTATCGCCTCGAGCACGACGGCAAGGTGGTCGTGTACTCCACCGACTCCGAGCACAAGCAGGACGATCCGGAGGAGGTGAAGGCCTTCGTGGAGTTCTTCCGCGAGGCGGACCTGGTGATCTTCGACGCCCAGTACTCACTCGCCGACGCCATCTCGGTCAAGGAGGACTGGGGGCACTCCAGCAACGTGGTCGGCGTGGAGATGTGCCAGCTCGCGCGGGCGCAGCGCCTCTGCCTCTACCACCACGAGCCGATCTTCGACGACGAGCGCATCGCGGCGCTGCTGGCCGAGACGCGCCGGCTGGAGGAGATCACCCGCGGCGACCATCGGGTGGAGGTCCAGGCCGCTTACGACGGCCTGGAGATCACCCTCTGAGGGGCTCGGCCTGAGCGCGGCCGAGGGAGCGCCCCCGCCGAGCGCGGACACCTACTGGGCCGAGCGGCGCTGGGCCCGCGCGCTGCGCGGTGGGCGCGGGCGGCCGCTCGGCGTCCTCCTGCTCCTCCTGCTCGTGGTCGCGGCGCTGGTGCCCGAGCTGCCGGGCCTGCGCCTCCTGCGCCTGGCCTCGTTCGACGCCTACCAGGCCCTCGCGCCGCGGGTGCCGCGCACCGCGCCCGTCGTCATCGTCGCCATCGACGAGGACAGCCTGCGCCGGCTCGGCCAGTGGCCATGGCCGCGCAGCTGGCTGGGGCGTCTCGTGACACGGGTGGCGGAGGCGCGCCCCGCCGCGATCGGGATCGACATCTTCATGCCCGAGGTCGATCGGCTGTCGCCCGGGCGGATCGCGGGCCTGCTGGACGGGCTGGACCCCGCGGTGGCCCAGAAGCTCGCCGCCATGCCGAGCAACGACGCGGTGCTGGCCGAGGCGCTCCGCGGCCGGCCGACGGTCCTGGCCGTGGTCGGGGTCGAGTCCGCCGAGACCGCGACGCCGGGCGGGCTCGGCGCCCCGCCGATCCGCGCGGTCGGCGGCGACCCCGCCCCGTTCGTGCGCCACTTCGCGGGCGCGCTCCGTAGCATCGCGGAGATCGACGCGGCCGCGGCCGGGCGCGGCCTGGTGAGCATGGACCCGGAGCGCGGCGTGGTGCGGCGCATGCCCCTCCTGGCCACGGTGGGTGACACGCTCGTGCCCGAGCTCGGGCTCGAGATGCTCCGCGTGGCGGTGGGCGCGCCCACGCTGTCGGCGCGGGTGGGCGGCGGCGGTGTCGAGGCGGTCGGGGTCGGCGACCTGGTCGTCCCCACCGAGCCGGACGGCCGGGTGTGGCTTCACTACGGACGATCGGACCCGGGCCGCTTCGTCTCCGCCGCCGACGTGCTCGCGGGCCGGATCGAGGCCGAGCGATTCCGGGACCGGCTCGTGCTGATCGGGGCCACCGCGTTCGGCCTCTCCGACTACCAGGCCACGCCGGTGGCCGATCAAATGCCCGGGATCGAGATCCACGCCCAGCTCCTCGAGGGCATCTTCGAGGGCGCGCTGCTCACCCGCCCGCCGCTCGCCCGCGGGCTCGAGCTGGTGATGCTGGCCTCGGCCGGCCTGCTCCTCGTGTTCGTCGTGCCCCGGCTCCGGCCCCGCGTGTCGGCGACCCTGCTGCTGGGCGTGATCGTGGTCGTGCTCGCGCTCGGCTTCGTCGCCTATCGCACCGGCGGGCTCCTGGTCGACGCGGCCACCCCCGCGCTGGGCCTGGCGGTGCTGTACACCGTGATGCTGGCGGTCACGCTCACCGAGACCGAGAGTCGCCGGCGCGCCCTGCGCCGCCAGGTCGAGCAGCAGCGGGAGGCGGCCGCGCGCCTCGCGGGCGAGCTGGAGGCGGCGCGGCGCATCCAGATGGGGACGCTCCCGCGCCCGTCGGTCGTCTTCCCGGCCGAGCGCCGCTTCGATCTCTACGCCCGGCTCGATCCGGCGCGGGAGGTGGGCGGCGATCTGTACGATTTCTTCTTCCTGGACGCCGATCACCTCTTCTTCATGATCGGCGACGTGTCGGGCAAGGGCCTGCCCGGCAGCCTCTTCATGGCCATCAGCAAGGCGCTCTACAAGAGCACCGCCCTGCGGCGCCACGGGCAGGTGGCCGCCATGATGCGCGAGGCGGACGCGGAGATCTCGCGCGACAACGCGGAGGGGCTGTTCGTCACGGTACTGGCCGGCATCCTCGACGCCCGCACCGGCGCGCTGGAGTACTGCAGCGCCGGCCACGAGCCGCCGTTCCTGCTGCCGCGCGCGGGCCGGCCGCTCTCGCGGCTCACCGAGGCCGGCGGCCCGCCGCTCTGCGCGGTGGACGGCTTCGACTACTCCGCCGCGTCCCAGCTGCTCGAGCCCGGCGACGTGTTGTGCCTGATCACCGACGGAATCACCGAGGCCGCCCGCGCCGACGGGGAGCTCTATGGCCGGCCCCGTCTCGAGGCCCTGCTGACCGGCCTGGACGCGGGGAGGACCGCGGGCGAGATCGGCGACGCGATCCGGCACGACGTGGCCGCCTTCACTGGTGACGCGGAGGCCTCCGACGACATGGCCGTCCTCGTCCTCCGCTACCTCGGCCCCACCCCTCTCCCCCCCGGGGAGAGGGCAAGGTGAGGGTGGTCGAGGGCCTACCGGACGCTGATCTCCACCCGCCGGTTCCGCGGCTCCGCCACCTCGTCCGCGGTCGGCACCAGGGGCTCGCGCTCCCCGCGGCCCTCCACGCGGATCCGCTCGGCCGCGATGCCCACCTTCACCAGCTCGTCGCGCACGCGCTCCGCGCGACGCAGGGAGAGCGTGTCGTTGTAGGGCACCGGCCCCACCCGGTCGGTGTGGCCGATGACCACGATCTCGGGGGCCGGGCGGCGCGCGATCTCGTCGACCACGCGCGCGAGCAACTGCTGCGAGTCGGGCGTGAGCTCGTCGCGGTTCTCGAGGAAGTACAGGAGAAAGGACGTCGGCCGGCCCGGCTGCGCCTCCAGCGCGGCGCCGAACGTCTGCCGCGCCTCCTGCTCGGTCACCGCGCCCGCCTCGACCCGCCCGGGCTCCTTCACGCGCGCCGCCGCGTAGGGCTGGTCGAGCACCGCCCGCTGGCCGTTGCTCTCCACGGTGAGCGTGCCGGTCTTGCCGTCCTGCCCCGGCATCAGCACGTAGAGATCGTTGCGTGCGGGCTTCGCGCAGCCGACCAGGAGGAGCACCGTGAGGGCCGTGAGCCCGGCGAGCCGAGACATCGCGCGGGCGCGTCAGTCCTTCGGGTTGCCGGTGCGGACGAGGAACTCGGTCCCTCGCACGCCTAGCGCCGCGGCGGGGGTCTTCACCTTCATCGCGTCGGGCGATTGCTTGGCGAGCTTGCCGGAGACGACCGCGAGCGTGCCCTTCCGGAGCGAGCTCTCGAAGCCGCCCTGGTGGGTGGTGGAGTCGAAGGCGAACCGGTCGATCGCCAGCACGCTGTTGGGTCCGGCGGAGAGCAGGCTGTTGTCGAGGAAGGTGATGCCGACCGCCCCGTCCGCCCCGGTGGTCACCACGTCGCCGGCCTGCACGACCGCCCCGACCGGCGCGGGCATCTTCTGGCCCGCGCGCTCGATCAGCACCGCGCCGCGGGATACCTTGACGTGGCCCGCCTCCTGGGCGGAGACCGGACCCGACATGGCGACGGCTATCATCACTGTAGCGGGCAGCACGACGAGGCGACGGACCATGTCCTTCCCTCCATTCCCGCGCGATCGCCCGCGCCTCGGTCGGCCGGGCGGGGCCCATGATAGCCGAAAGGATGGGCGGTCGGCGGGAAAGTCCGGAACGCGGCTCAAGCCAACCCCCCGGCCATCCTGTGGAGCCTGCGGGTCTAGATACCTCTGGTCAGGCGCATGGAGGACGATGGGACTTGGGATACACTCTTGCGATGGCTTTGCGCTTCGGGTGGGACCTTCTGAACGCGGTGTCGAACGGGGCCATCGAATGATTAGCCGGCGGGCGTTCCTGATCAGCGTCGCCGTCCTCGTTGCGCCGCTCGAAGCGGTGGCGCAGCAACGGAATGCGGGGCCGCGCGTTGGCGTTCTCGCCCAGGACATACAACCCGGCCTGCTGGAGACGCTTCGCGATGAGCTCCAGCGGCTTGGGTACGTCGAGGGCAAGGGCATCGTCATCGATGTACGGAATGCCGAGGGCAGGAGCGATCGTCTGTCCCCGCTGGTCGCCGATCTCCTGCGCCTCAATGTTGACGTCCTTGTTGCGGTGAACACGCCGGCCGCCAAGGCCGCGCAAAGCGCCACCAGGACCGTGCCGATCGTCATCATGCGGGTCGCCGATCCCGTGAAGTCGGGTCTGGTCCGCAGCCTGGCCCGCCCCGGCGCGAACGTGACCGGAGTGAGTTTCATGCCAGACGTCCTCGGCGCCAAAGCGGTCGAGGCGCTCTCCAAGACAATTCCGACCCTGTCTCGCGTCGCCGCCTTCTACAAGGCCGACAATCCGGGCGCCCTGTTCGTGGTAACCGAGACGGAACGTCGCAGTGCCAAGCTGGGAGTGCGGTTTGAGCGTCTTCCCATTCGAGATCCGGAGGATTTTCCCGACGCGTTTGCGGCCGCCGCCCGTGCCGGCGCTCAGGCGGCGTTCGTCATGGACGACGGCGCGATGACAAGGGTGCGCGGGGCATTCCTGAAGCACGCGTCCCAGCGCTCGCTGCCCGTTGCTTCGATCTACCGGGACTTTGCCGAGGCCGGGGGCCTGTTCGCTTACGGGCCCGATCTTGACCACGTCTACCGGCGCGCAGCGCACTACGTGGCTCGTATCCTCCGGGGAGCGAAGCCGAGTGAACTGCCTGTCGAGCAGGCCGACACCTTCCATTTCGTCATCAACCTGAAGACTGCCAAGGCGCTTGGGCTCACGATCCCGCCCTCGCTTCTGTTGCAGGCGAACCAGGTGATCGAGCAATGAGTCGCGGACGGCTGCCCGCAATGAGGAGCACCGTCGGATCCGTTAGCCCGGCGAGACGAGACATCGCCGGCTCTCGCGAGATCTAGGGTGATGCGAGAGGCGCATGAGGTCAGCTACGAGTCCTTCGACGACTGCTGGGCTCCGATCGAAGAGGGGGCGGGCAGCCTGCCACAGGCCCATCGCGCGCTCCCCGAATCCAGCCGGCGCGCGGTACGGGAGGAGGTACGAGCGCAAGGTTGGCGATGAACGGCTCGCAAGGAGGGGGTGGCGATGAAGGGACGGGGCAAGGTCAAGGGGATCCTGATCGAGGGAGACGACGGCCACGAATACCTGCTCGGGTTCGGTCCGCCGGAGCGGCCCAGGTCGCCGATCTTCAGCCGCCGGCGAGCCGACGGTACGTTCGAGCCATTGGAGAACACGGCGGAGACGTCCAGGTTTGTCATGAAGCAGATCGGTCATACGGGGGGACTGATCGGCCCCGGCATGGGGAAGGACTTCTGGCTCTGGGGCGCCTTTCGAGCGGCTCTCGAAGCGTTCCCTCCCATACCGACCTGGCCGACCTGGTCCCCCTGAAGCGGACACGGCGGAGGGGGCGATGGCGCGCTGTGACCACTGCCGCTCGGCGTTCTTCGTCGGAGGTGTTCGTGAGGGTGATCGTCGGACAGAACGCTTCGTGAAGCAGGTCGCCGGCTCGACGGGGGGTTCTCGCTGGTACTGGCGGGCCTCAAGGCGCTCCTCGAGCACGGCGTCAGGCTGAATCTGGCGGCGGACCGCTTTCCCAAGGGGTAGAGCCCGGCGGATGATCTACGCCAAGGCGTTCTTCGATCTCCAGCTCCAGTTCGCCCACAAGGTCGCGGCCCTGTCGGGGATGCCCCTGGACCGGGCGCTGCTGGAGTACACGAATCTCTATGTCCGGTTCGGCCTGGGGCGCGACTTCGATCCCGCACGGCCGGCGTGGCGGGAGTACGTGGCCGGCCTGCAGACCGCAGACGATGCCGGCGAGTGGACGTATCGCTTCTACCTCACGCGACCGGCGGCGGCTCCGCCGGGCATCGTGGCGACCTGCGGCTGCTTCTCGTACGCGCGGCTGGGGGACGATCGGATCCGCCTGCACTTCCTGAACGTCGAGACGGACGGGCACTCCCCGCTGGGCCGAGACCGGGCGGGGCAGCGACGGGCGGACCTGTCCGCCCTCTTCGAGGGCGTCAAGCGGGCCCAGTGCTCGCCACTCCGGGTGCTGGGCGTGTCGTGGCTCTACAATCTCGAGGCCTATCGTCGCCTGTTCCCGCCGTCCTACGCCGCCAGCGCCCGGGTGGCCGAGCCGCCGCGATTCCGGAACATGCCCCTGTGGGGGCAGTTCCTGGATCGACACGGCCAGGTCAGGACGAGCCCGGCACGCCAGTTCCTGGAGCGTCTCGAGCGCCAGCCGGGTCTGGACGGCCTGGGCCGATGCTTTCCATTGCCCGTGCTTTCCGCCGAGGCTCCGGTGGAGGCGTTCTATGCCTTCTACGGAATCCGGTGATCTCCTGCTTCATTCCGCGCGGGCGCCGCATGCGCCGGCGAGGCCGTAGGCGGCGACGCTCGCTTTCTTCCCCCGGAGCGCGAGCTCGCCGCACGGCGTGGCCGCGATCCCGGCCGGCAGCGCCAGGTGCTCCAGCACCGCCCGCGACGCCACCAGGTCGAAGTCGGTCCGCTTGGCGTACTCCTCGAGGCGCGCGGCGGTGTTGAGGATGTCTCCGACGAAGACGATCTGCCGCCGCAGGTCGCCGAGCTCGCCCGCGGTGACCGCACCGCCGTGGAGGCCGCCGCGGAAGACTGGCAGCGCCCCGAACTCACGCTGGTACCGGTCCCGATCTCGCGCGACGGCCTCCCGGATCAGGAAGAAGCAGCGCACGCAGTTGGCCCCGCGGAGGCCTGCCTGCATCGGCCAGGTGATGACGACCTCGTCGCCCGCGTACTGGTAGATCTCGCCGCCGGTCTCGAGCACCGGCTCGCTCAGCTCGTCCACGATGCGGCGGAGCAGCTCGAAGTAGCGGGCGCTCCCGAGGCGCTCCGCGAGCTGGGTGGAGCCCGCGAGGTCCATGAACAGGAAGATGCGCTCCTCGGCCTTGGGCCGGTGGTAGACGCCGGCGACGAAGTAGCCCAGGACGTTCGCGCCGATCATGCGGTTCATCTGGAGGATGAACTGGACGGTGACCGCGACCACCGCGAAGAAGGGCACCGCGTAGACCAGGTGCGCCTCCCGGAAGCTCAGGAGGAAGCGCGCCGGATCGCGGGTCGTGACCACCTGGCCCGCCGCGCGCCCCACGAAGAACAGCACCAGCACGATCGCGCTGCTGAGCGCCAGGTCCGCCCGGAAGGTGAGCCGCCGGAGCCAGGGCCGCGCGCGCCCCTCGCGGACGAACAGCATGTAGCCGCCCACCAGGAGCGAGATCAAGACCGCGTCGACCACGCCCTGCACGGCCTCGCCCAGGGAGACCCCGCTGGTGAGGAGGTTGAAGACGGGGGTGATGACGACGGCCACGAGCATGACGGCCGCGAGCTGGCGACGACGGATCCGCGCGCGGGCGCTTCCCATGGCGGAATAGCATAGCCTCGCCCGCGCGCGATACACCACCGCCGGCCGTACAATAGGGCGATGACGGTCGCCCGCCACAGCCGGACCTTCCCCGCCCGCCGCGATGCGCTCCCACGGGTCGACGCCTTCCTCGGCGAGGTCTGTGCCGCCGCCGGTCTGGGGCGCGAGACCTGCCTGCGGCTCACGCTCCTGGTCGAGGAGCTCTTCACCAACACGGTGGTGCACGGGCACGGGGCGGACAGCGATGCGCCGGTCCGGCTCGAGTGCGAGGTGGCTCCCGGCCGGATCGCGCTCGTCTACGAGGACACCGGTCCCGCGCACGACCCCTTCTCCCAGGTGATCGCGCCGGACGTGGAGGCGCCCGTCGAGGATCGCCCGGTGGGCGGGCTCGGCGTGCTGCTCATCTCCGCGATGGCCGAGCAGTTCGAGTACCGCCGGGAAGGCGACCGCAACCGCATCTCGCTCGTCGTCGGCACCGCTTCCTGAGCCGCCGTCGCCCCGAGGCCCCGGGTCCCGCCCGAGCCTAGGCAGGGCGGGTCGCTCCCTGCTACCATCCCCGCGGAGGTCTCCCCCATGAACTGGAAGTCCGAGATGGACGAGCTGAGGCGCCGCGAGGAGTTCGCGGAGCGGCTGGGCGGTGCCGAGCGGGTCAAGCGGCAGCACGACGGCGGGCGCTACACCATCCGGGAGCGCATCGACCGCCTGGTGGACGGGGGGAGCTTCCACGAGATCGGCAAGATCGCGGGCAAGGCCTCCTACGACGCCAAGAACGACCTCAAGGAGCTGATGCCCTCGAACTTCGTCTTCGGGCGGGCCCGGCTCGACGGCCGGCCGGTGGTGGTGGGGGGCGACGACTTCACGGTGCGCGGGGGCTCGGCCGACGCCACCATCAAGGGCAAGCACAACCAGTGCGAGCAGATGGCCAACGAGCTGCGCCTGCCCCTGATCCGGCTGGTCGAGGGCTCGGGCGGCGGCGGGTCGGTGAAGACCATCGAGACCACCGGCCGGGCCAACGTGCCCGGCGTCTCGGGCTGGGAGTGGGTGGTCAACAGCATCGGCACCGTGCCGCGGGTGGCGCTCGGCCTGGGCTCGGTGGCCGGGCTCGGGGCCGCGCACCTGGCCGCCGCGCACCTCTCGGTCATGGTGAAGGACAAGTCGGCGCTCTTCGTGGCGGGCCCGCCGGTGGTGGAGCGTCTGGGCCAGAAGCTCACCAAGAACCAGCTCGGCGGCTGGCAGATCCAGCTCAAGGCCGGCGCGGTGGACCTGGCGGTGGACACCGAGGAGCAGGCGTTCGCGGTGACCCGGCGGTTCCTCTCGTACCTCCCCTCGTCGATCTACGAGCTGCCGCCGCGCGGGCCGCGCACCGACGATCCGGAGCGGCGCGAGGAGTGGCTGGGCGACGCGATCCCGCGCGACATCCGCAAGCCGTACAAGATGCGCGCGATCATCGAGGCGGTGGTGGACCGCGACTCGTTCTTCGAGATCCAGCCGCTCTACGGGTGCGCCATCATCACCGGCCTGGCCCGGCTCGACGGCTGGCCGGTGGCGGTGCTGGCGAGCGATCCCTACTTCTACGGCGGCGCCTGGACCGCCGACACCTGCCAGAAGGTGGAGCGCTTCGTGGACTTCGCCCAGACCTTCCACCTGCCCGTGTTCTACCTGGTGGACTGCCCGGGCTTCCTGATCGGGCTCGAGGCCGAGCAGACCGGCACCATCAAGCAGGGCGTGCGCGCGATGTCGGCCATCTGGCAGTCCACGATCCCGTGGTGCTCGGTCATCGTCCGCAACGTGTTCGGGGTGGCCGGCGCCGCCCACAAGCCGGGCGCCCGCTACGGCCCGCGCTACGCCTGGCCCTCCGGGCGCTGGGGGTCGCTGCCGCTCGAGGGCGGGATCGAGGCTGCGTACCGCGCCGACCTCGACGCGGCCGATGATCGCGCCGCCAAGATGATCGAGATCGAGGAGCGGCTGCAGAAGCTCCGCTCGCCGTTCCGCTCGGCGGAGACGTTCTGGATCGAGGAGATCATCGACCCGCGCGCCACGCGGCCGCTGCTCTGCGAGTTCGCCGAGCTGGCCGCGCCGCTGCGCGAGCCGGGCCCCTACACGCATCGCATGCGGCCCTGAAAGGCCCTTCGACATGGCGTACCAGGCGTTCGATCTGCACGGGAAGACCGCGATCGTGACCGGCGGCAACAGCGGCATCGGGCTCGGCATGGCGGAGGCCCTCGCGCAGGCGGGCGCCGCGGTGGGCATCTGGGGCACCAACGAGGAGAAGAACCGGACCGCGCTGGCCCGCCTCCACGCGATCGGGGGCAAGGCGGTGGCGCTGCGCTGCGACGTGAGCGACGAGGCCGCGGTGGACCACGCCTTCGGCGAGACCGTCGCGGCCCTGGGCGGCGTCGACGCCTGCTTCGTCAACGCGGGAGTCTCCGGTCGTGGCGCCGCAGCCAGCTTCGCCGAGATGACCACCGAGGAGTGGCACCGGGTGCTGGCGGTGAACCTCGACGGCGCCTTCTTCACCCTGCGCGCGGCGGCGCGGCACATGATCGGGCGCGGCGAGGGCGGCTCGCTGGCGGTCACCGCGAGCCTGGCCGCGCTGGAGGGCTCGCCGCTCAGCGCGCACTACGCGGCCAGCAAGGGCGCGATGCTCTCGGTGATGCGGGCCCTCGCGGTGGGGCTCGCGCGTCACAAGATCCGGGTCAACGCCATCGTGCCGGGCTGGATCGACACGCCGATGACCGAGAAGGCGGTGCACGGCGACGCCTTCAAGACCCGCGTGCTCCCGCGGGTGCCGGCGCGGCGCTGGGGCACCGGCAGCGACTTCGGCGGCATCGCGGTCTACCTCACGAGCGACGCCAGCAACTACCACACCGGCGACACCTTCGTCATCGACGGCGGCTACGCCATCTTCTAAAGGGCGTCTCCTCCCCTATCCCTCTCCCCTCCGGGGAGAGGCAGGGTGAGGGGCGGTCTCAACCTTCCCGCCACTCCCCGGGCCGCAGCCCCCCGAGCGCGTACGGCCCGATCGCGATCCGGATCAACCGCAGCGCGGGAAAGCCCACCGCCGCGGTCATCCGCCGCACCTGCCGGTTGCGCCCCTCGGTGAGGCCGATCTCGAGCCACGCGGTGGGAATCGCGGCTCGCCACCGGATCGGCGGGTCGCGCGCCCAGAGCCCCGGCGGCTCCTCGATCAGCCGCGCCCGCGCCGGCCGCGTCGGGCCGTCCTTCAGCACCAGTCCCGCGCGCAGCGGCGCGAGCGCATCCTCGGTGGGCACGCGCTCCACCTGCACCCAGTAGAGCTTCTCCACGTGATGGCGCGGGTCGGCCAGGCGCGCCTGCAGCGCCCCGTCGTCGGTGAGCAGCAGGAGACCCTCGCTGTCGTGGTCCAGGCGCCCGGCGGGGTACACGTTCGGCACCCG
>Ga0310810_10008028_pt1 | contig 12112 bp, 7 predicted proteins | sample NCmetagenome_FD_207641 | JGI IMG/M metagenome (GOLD analysis project Ga0310810, IMG submission 207641) | Soil microbial communities from experimental microcosm in Duke University, North Carolina, United States - NC | ecosystem: Engineered > Artificial ecosystem > Soil microcosm > Unclassified ...
CAGTGGCAGGACGTGCAGTACCTCACCATCCAGGACCCGTGGGTGTTCGACCCCGACGGGCTCGGCGCCTCGCACGACCTGTGGAAGGTGCACCCGATGATCGGCGCGGTCTACGGCCGTGACCGGCTCGAGTTCGAGGGCTTCGTCGCCAACATCGGGCTGCGCGCCGACTACTGGTTCATCGGCCGCGAGGCGGAGCAGGCGCTCGGCGACACCACGCGCCACAACATCGCGCCCACCACGCGCACGGAGTTCTACAACGACACGCAGTCGTTCTTCGGCCGGCGCGTGAAGACCCACTTCTCGCCGCGCGTGATCGTGGCGCACCCGATCACCGAGAACAGCAGCTTCTTCTTCAACTACGGCGAGTTCACGCAGTGGCCGTCGTATCGTTACGTGTACTCGAAGCTGAACTCGATCTCGAGCGAGTCGTTCCCGCTGCAGGGCAACCCGAACCTGAATCCGCAGGTGTCGGTGAACTACGAGGTCGGCGGCAAGCACCAGTTCCTGCCCACGGCCGCGGCGAACCTGACGTTCTTCGTGCGCGACGTCTACGACTACCCGTCGGCCTCGCGCGTGGACCCGATCGGCGGCTCGGACATTTCTTCCTACTTCATCTACCTGAACGGCCACTACTCCCGGTCGAAGGGCTTCGAAGTCGAGCTCGAAAAGCGACGCTCGAATCATTGGGCGGGGAAGATCTCGCTCTCCTACCAGCAGACCCGCGGCAAGAGCAGCGACCCGAACGAGGAGCGCGCGCTGCAGGAAGTCGGCGGCAGCAGCGAGACGCGGCTCTCCGAGGAGTTCGTGCGCTGGAACCGGCCGTTGAAGGTGGGCGCGAACTTCGACGTGCGCTGGGACGACAAGGCCCCACAGCATTGGGGCGTGCTGCAGAAGGTCGGGATCAACCTCTACGCGCAGGCGGAGTCGGGCCGCACGTTCACGCCGATCGCGGCCGGCTCGGGCGATCCCGTGGGGCTGCCGAACTCGCGCAACGCGCCGGCGCAGTTCACGGTGGATCTCAAGATCAATCGCTGGTTCAAGCTCGGCACCCAGCGCTACGACCTCAGCATCTCGGGCTCGAATATCTTCAACAACTACGCGCTCAATGTCGTGGACGCCTACAGCGGCCTGGGCCCGAGCTGGGGTGACGGCCAGTACGACCCGCGCTACTTCACCGGCTTCAACGACTTCACGCGCGTGAGCTCGGTCGACAACCCCTCGAACTACGGCAACGGCATGTGGAAGGCACAGCTCGATGTCGATTTCTGATCGGCGCACGCCCGCACGGTGTGCTGCACGCCGCTGTGGCGGGCTCGCGGCCGCGCTCGCGATCGTGCTCGCGGGCGCGCTCGCGCCGCGTGCCGCGCACGCCCAGGGCTCGCTCGGCGGCCAGCGCGCGGGCACGTCGTCGGCGACGTTCCTGCGGATCGGCGTCGGCGCGCGCGCGGTGGGCATGGGGGAGACATTCGTCGCGGTGGCGAACGACCCCAGCGCCATCTACTGGAATCCCGCCGGCCTCGCCTCGCTCCAGCGTCGTGAGTTCTCCATCTCGCACGTCGAGTGGCCCGCGGACATCGGCTACGACCACGTCACGTTGACGTTGCCGTCGCGCCGCTTCGGCGGCTCGTTCGCGCTCCAGGCGGGCCTGCTCGGCACGCGGATCGACGAGACCAGCGAGCTGCAGCCGTTCGGGACCGGGCGCACGTTCTCGTACTCGGATTTCATCACCGGGCTCGCCTACTCGCGGCGCTGGACCGACAAGCTGCTGGTCGGGTTCGGCGCCAAGTACGTGCACGAGGACCTCGGCTCGGAGGTGGGCGGCCCGACGACGTCGGCGTTCCTCTTCGACGTGGGATCGATCTACTACCTGGGCCTCGGGAGCGTGCGCATCGCCACCTCACTCACGAACTTCGGCTCGGCGCTGCGGCCGAGCGGCAATTACACGTCGCCCTACGACGGCACCACGTCGCAGTACGACGCCTTCGATCCGCCGCTCATGTTCCGTTACGGGGTCGCGTTCGAGCCGATCGAGAACGACACCCAGCGGCTCACCACCGCGCTCGAGGTCGCCCAGCCCGCGGACAACGAGCAGCTGGTGAAGGCCGGCCTGGAGTGGATGTTCAAGAACACGCTCGCGCTGCGGAGCGGCTACAACCTGCGCGCCGACGCGATGAAGTTCTCCGCCGGCGCCGGGTTCAGCGGCACGTTCGGCGACTACCGGGGCGCGCTCGACTACGCCTATACCGACGGCGGCCCGCTCGGGGCCGTGCACCGCATCTCGCTGGGGCTCCGCTTCTGATGCGCCGCGTCCTCGCCTGCCTCGTGCTCGTGCTGCTCGCTGGCGTCCCGCTCGGCTGCGGCGGCAAGTTCGAGCTGCCCACCGAGCACCCGAAGCAGATCGTGCCCTCGGACGGCAGCTTCGCCCTGCAGTCGACGTGGAAGGGCATGAACGGCATCCAGGACCTGCTCATCACGCAGGGCGAGGGCGGCCAGCTGTTCGTGCTGTTCTACGACGGCGTCGCCAACCAGCCCACCGATCCCATCCAGCAGCACGGCGTCGTGCTCCTGTTCCCGCTCACGAACCCGAAGCCCATCGGTCCGCCCTACTTCCAGCCGACGCTGAACATGTTCAAGCCGATCGCGTTCACCGCCAACAAGACCCGCATGTTCGTGCTCGACAAGGGCGATTCGTGCATGGCGAAGTATGACGTGCGTCTCGGCACGTGCGAGGCCGACGCCGACACCTCCGCCGGCCGCATACCATTCCGGAACCAGATCTTCGACTACGCAGCGACCTGGCGCGTGCGCGAGTACAACATCGGCGGTGGCGACACGGTCTCGACGTTCACCGACACCACCGTGGCGCAGCCGTACGGGATCGCGCTGGACGACGCCGGTCGCATCTACGTGTCGTGCCTCGCGGTGTTCCTGGATTCGCTGCAGACCGACAAGAAGATCCGTACGCGCAAGTTCGTGAGCCGCATCTACCGCTACGTCCGCGGGCAGCGCTATCCGGGCATCCCGGACGTGAACATGGTCGGCACCGAGTCGTGGTACCGCGACAGCACGTGGAAGGTGCTCGACGGCTCGGGGCTGAGCTCGATCGCCGACGCTCGCGGCATCTACATCCCGCACGGTGGCGCCGACCCGCTCTACATCGCCGACCGCGGCAACAACGCCGCCAAGGCGATCTCGTCCACGGTCAACGAGCTGCCGTTCCTCAAGGTGGACGGCCAGGAGACCGGCGCGATCTTCAACCATCCCGAGGGCATCGCGGTCGATCTCGCCGGCTTCTTCTACGTCGTGGACCGCGACAACAAGCGCGTGCTGCGCTACAGCTCGGTGCCGGCCACGTTCGTGCAGCGCGTCGACCAGGAGCCGAACAGCGATGGGCTGCCGCTCGCGGACCCGATCGGCATCGCCGTCGACAGCTCGGGGGCGGCCTACATCGGCGACCGCGGCCGTGGGCAGATCATCTATTACAAGAGGCGCCCGTGACGCTGCGCGCGCTCCTGCTCGCGGCGCTGCTCGCCCTGCCCGTCGCCGCCGCCGCGGACCAGGCCGATCACCTGCCGCCCGGCCGCGCGCCGGCGCCGGCGCCCGCATCGCGCGTGTCGAAGTCGCGCCCGGTGGCGCTCGGCGCCGCGGCCGCGTCCGACACCTCGGCGCGTGTGTACGTATCGCTGCTCTCGGGGCGCGACGAGAGCGGCCGCGACCTGAACCTGATGAGCATGAACGTCACCAACTTCGGATTCATCGGCAACAACTTCACCGTGCGCACGCCGTCGATGGAGTACCCGGTCGGCACCGGGCACGAGCACCTGGTACGCGGCGGGCTCTGGGTGGGCGCGCTCGCGGCGGATGCGAACGGCGCCTTCATCGGCGTCACCACCGCCGCCAAGGACGGCTTCACCGGCGACGCCTCGGCGAGCGCCACGGAGTTCTCGCCCGAGGGCGACCACATCGACGTGCGCTCGTCGCTGCCGAACAGCCGGAAGTTCTCGCCGCTCGCGGTGAGCGAGCGCGACCTGCGTGGCGACTTCGATGACCTGCTGCCGAAGCGCGCGCAGAACAACCGCGAGGACCACCGGCCGCTGGGCATCGTCGTGCACCAGGAGAACTACTCGTGGTCGTTCTCCGACTACCGGCACATGGTGTTCTACCACTTCGCGATCCGGAATACCGGCGCGCCGCTGCGCAACGTCTACGTGGGGCTCTACAACGAGCTGGCGAGCGGGCCCAAGAACAACTTCTCGAACTGGCCTCCGAGCGGCGCGTGGTTCAGCAAGAAGCAGATCGGCTGGGTGGACTCGCTGAGCCTGTTCACCGAGCGCTACTGCCAGAGCGTGCCGATCCCGGACAACTGTTTTTACTCGATCACTCCCGAGATGGTTGGCTACAAGCTGCTCGGAGTTCGCCCGGGCAAGCTCAGCGACCCGGACAAGATGGTGACGATGCAGTCGTGGAACTTCTCCCCCGGCAACGCGGACCGCGACGAGGACACCGAGCTCTATGCGCTCATGAGCGCGGGCACGAAGACGAACTTGAACCCCATCCCGCCCGATCTGGCGCCGCGCGACGGCGACCCGGTGGAGATGATCGCCGTGGGTCCGTTCGCGCAGCTGAACCAGGGCGACACCATCCAGGTCGACTTCGTCTACATGGGTGGGAACAACGACGCCGAGCTGGACAAGCGCGCGCACACCGCGCAGCGCGCCTACGACCTCGACTACATCGTGCCCGTGCCGCCGCCCTCGCCGCGCTTCAAGGTGGTCGCGCGCCAGTCCGCTGTGGATTTCTACTGGGACGACTCGCCCGAGCTGTTCGAGGACCCGACGAGCCCGATCCGGAAGGACTTCGAGGGCTATCGCCTCTATGCGGGCAGCTCGCGCGATGACGTGCGCCTGCTGGCGCAGTACGACCTCGCGGTGGCGCCGCACGACACCACCGGCTTCAACACCGGCTTGGACGCGGTGCGCCTGCCGGCGCCGGTGACGATCGACGGCGAGACGTACCAGTACAAATACACGGTCACGAACCTGCGGAACGGCTTCAAGTACTTCGCCGCCGTGACCGCGTACGACCTGGGCACGACCGAGATCGAGTCGCTGGAGAGCGGGCGCACGCAGAACGAGGTCATGGTGGTGCCGGCACCCCAGGCGGGCGAGCGCGACCAGGGCGTGGTCGTGTTCCCGAACCCCTACCACGTCGAGGCGCTCTGGGACCACGGCACGAACGTGCGCAACCACTACCTGTGGTTCGCGAACCTGCCGTCGCGGTGCACGATCCGCATCTACACGCTCGCCGGCGACCTGATCTACGAGACCGACTTCGACGGCGCCACGTACAACGGCAGCAACGCGCGCGGCATCTACGATCCGGCAAGCGACCTGCCGGGCACGTTCTCCGGCGCCTCGTTCGGCTGGGACCTGGTGACGCGGCGCGGCCAGGCGGCCGCGAGCGGTCTCTACCTGTGGTCGGTTGAGGACCGCGCCACGAGCAAGCGCGAGCTGGGCAAGATCCTGATCGTGAAATCCGACCGCGAGGGACTCCAGTGAAGCGCGTTCTGCTCCTGCTCGCGGTACTCGCCGCGGTCGCCGGCCTCGGGGTCACGTCCGGCTGCGGGCTGACCAAGAAGCTCACCGGCACCCCGCACGCGAACCAGCCGCCGCACACGGTGCTGTTCGTGAATGGCGCCATCGACACGGTCAACCACGTCGTGCACCTCTACTGGTTCGGCACCGACGCCGACGGCGCCATCGCCGGTTTCGAATGGCAGATGCGGAATCCGCATGCACCGGCGGACACCGCGTGGCATCCCACCACGAACACCGATTCGGTGTTCATAGTTCGGGACACGACGGGTTATACGAACCCGGTATTCACCGTGCGCGCCATCGACAACGCGGGGGCGCGCGACCCGAACCCGCCGCGGCAGACGTTCGAGTTCAGCAACCAGGCGCCCACGGTGCGGCTCACGACGAAACCGCTCGCGACCGACACGACGTTCGCGTCGGTGAGCGTGGCATGGAGCGCGGCCGACGCCGACGGGGACGTCAGCAAGCTGCAGTTCCTGGTGTGGCTCGATGGCCGCCGGGACACACCCGAGATCACCACGGCGACCTCGTTCACGATGCCATCCGATCGCTTCCTGGTGAACGGGATCATGACCACGGGGCCGCGCAAGCTGTTCGTGCAGGCCATCGACGACGGCGGGCGAGCGAGCCCGATCGACAGCGTGGGCTGGATCGTGCGCCGGCCGGTCTCGGGGCCGAACGCGCGGCTGCTCCTGGTGGACGACGTCCCCTCCAGCAACACGCTCAACAGCCGCTACGACACGCTCTACTCGAACTCGATCGGGCGCGTGGGGCTCGCGACCAGCGAGTACACGATCCTGCGGCTCGACCGCACGCAGCCGTTCAAGACGGCCAAGGACGCCGAGCAGACGTTCAAGCTGTTCGAGGCGGTGGTGTGGTATCGCGGCGTGCCGCAGCCGCCGAGCCCTGGGAACGTTCTCGGCATCTGCGAGCACGGCATCGGCGAGTACGCGCGCGCGGGCGGCAAGATCTTCGTGGAGGGGGTCTACGGCTTCAGATCACCCAACACCGGCGGCAGCCTGAGCGAGAACTTCGTCACCACGTACCTGGGCTCGCGGCTCGTGCGCCAGTTCTCGACGACGCTGCTGGATTCGGTGGCGGCGTTCGGCAACCTGAACCCGTCGACGTTCGTGGGCAACCTGGACGTGGGTGGCGGGCTCATCGCGAGCGACACGATCCACTTCGCCGGCCTCCTGCCGGTGGCCAATAACTCGGACGGTGGTGGCCTGCGCGAGTTCGTCGCGGACGACATCTCCCGGGTCGCGTTCTGGGCCGGGCCCAACACCCTGTCGCCGCCCAACGCCCAGCGCGTGCCCCTTGGGCTCACCGTGCCGCAGGCGAACGGTGGACGAATCGTGGCGCTCGGCTCTCCGATCATCGTCACGCCGGGAAACAATGCCGGGGCGGCCGGGTTCATCACCGACTTACTCCGGCACTTCGGGCTCGACAGGCCCTCGAGCGGGCGCCCGCTCGGCCTCGACCGTCCCTGAGCCTTCCGCCCGAACGCGGTGGAACGAGCCACGGTTGAAGGGTGACGAACCCGCCCGAACGGGTCAGGTTCTCCTGAGGGGAACCTGGGCGTTCTCCAGCTGAAGTTCCCTGCCCTCCGCGAGTGTAAACCGGTAGGAGAACTGCCCTTGAAACACCCCGGAAACGATGAAATTCCTTCGACTTGTCAGGTCTCATTGGTATCATGCCTGCGGTTAAGACCCGGCAACGTCCCCCATGTCATGTCGTCGTTTGCTGCCACGCGGGCGCCGCTCGGGCTCGCGTCCGGAGGAGGAGCCCGCCAGCAGACCCGCCAAGACCCCCTGATCGCGTTCCCACATCCGTTCCTGTCCACCTGCAACGAGGGGATCACCCATGAGCAAGATGTTCACCCGTTTCCTGGCGGTCGCCGCACTGCTCTGTGTGGCCGGCGTCGCCTCGGCGACGCAGTTCCCGAACGCCACGTGCCCGGATTCGGTGACGATCCAGCAGATCCAGGACGTCACGCACCTCTGCCACCCGGCGATCGGCGACACCGTGGCCGGCGTCTCCGGCATCATCACCGGCTTCGATCCCATCGCCACCGGCTTCGACGCCTACATCCAGGACCCTGCCGGCGGCCCGTTCTCGGGCATCGACTTCTTCACCCACAGCTTCAACACCAAGGTCGCTCCCTATAACTTCGCGATCGGCGACCGCATCGTCGTCGAGTTCGCCGCCACGGCCGAGTTCCAGAACGCCAGTGAAGTGCTCGCCACGAACAACAACTTCGGCGCGCCGAACTTCATCGTGCGCAAGGTCAGCTCGGGTAACGCGCTGCCGCCGTTCTTCACCGGCACCACGACCCAGCTGAACGAGCTCAACACGAACACGTTCTTCGAGCAATACGAAGGCTGCCTCGTCAAGATCAACGGGCCGCTCACCGTGGCGCGCACGTCGCTCACGGGCGGCCTCGGTCAGACGAACGCGTTCCTGGTCGTCAGCGCGGGGGCGCCGAGCGACTCGGTGTACATCGACGGCACCAAGCTCACCACGTTCGCGCCGCCCCCGGTCGGCACGAACATCTTCAGCGTGCAGGGCATCGGCAACCAGGCCACGCGCGGCTACCGCATCATGCTGCGTGACGGCAACGACATCGTGCTCAACACGCCGCCGAACCTGACGGATGCCTACCCGCTCACCGACAACACCGTCCTGGTGCAGTTCGACCGCAACGTCACCACTGCTTCGGCCACGAACACGGCGAACTATTCGCTGGCGTCGTTCGGTTCCGTGAACAGCGCGGTAATGCAGGGCCAGTCCGCGGCGGTGCTCACCATCAACAACGGCTTGCTCCACGGTGACCTCGAGACCGTGACCGCGAACGGCATCGTCGGCCTCGCCGCTGGGCAGACGATGACCACGCCGCAGTCGCGCACGTTCGTGAACGGCGTACTCACCGCGGCGGAGATCCAGCAGGCGAACTCGGACTCGCTCGCGGCCACGAACCCGCCCTGCCTCGACCGCTCGCGCTTCGCCGGTGGTGGCGGCCAGATCTCGCAGGGCAACGTCGGCACGCGCGCCACGATGGCGGCGACCAGCGCGGCCCGCTACGGCTCCATTTACTACATGATGGATCCGGGCAACGTGACCCGCGGCGGCGTTGCGGCGTTCGCGCCCCCGGCCGTGCTGACCATCGGCCACAAGTGGCGGCTCGTCGGCCAGGTCCAGGAGTTCTTCGGCGAGACCGAGTTCTCCAACATCATCGTCGCCGACGACCAGGGCGCGGCCGCGGTGCCGACGCCGAAGCTCGTCTCGGTGATCCAGGCCGCGCGTGACACCTGCGACTACACGAACACGCTCAAGGACGGCGAGGACTACGAAGGCCGGCTGGTCACGCTGGGCGCGGTGCGGGTCGTGCAGCGGTTCATCCCGCCGCCCACGAACGGCTTCCACGTCGCCGACCAGAGCTACCCGGACACGATCTTCGTCGAGAACTTCAACGGCGTGCTGACCCCGCTCGTGGCGCCGACGCTGGGCCACAACATCCAGCTCACCGGCGTCGTCCACTACTCGGGCGGCAGCTTCCGCATCATCCCGCGCGGCTACAGCGACATCGTGGACCTCGGCGTCGCGGGCGTTACGCCGGCCAACGGCCGCCTGTCGTTCAGTGTCGCGCCGAACCCGGCACGCCACGCGTTGTTCTCGTTCAACCTGCCGCAGGACGCGGACGTGGACATCGGCATCTTCGATGTCGCCGGACGCCAGGTGGCATCGATCGCCAGTGGCAGGCTCCCGGCCGGCAGTTACCAGCGGCAGTGGTCGGGAGAGATGTCCGACGGCCGCACGGCGAGCGCCGGCGTCTACTTCGCCCGCATGAAGGCGAACGGCGCCGAGACGTCGCTGCGTACGGTGTTCCTCGGACAGTGATCCGTAGCTAGTCCCGGCATCAGCGCAACGGCCGGTCGCCCAATCGGGCGGCCGGCCGTTCGCGTGTCGATCGTGGGGGAGCCCCGGCGGCGTCGCCGGGCGGCCGGGCGGCCCGCTATCCGTCGGGAGAATTGCGTCGGACCCGCATGTTGCGGGGCGTTTCGCGCCTCCCTATGATGCGGTGGAATGCGTTTGGAGCACCCTTGGGAACCCTCTCCGGCGGCGCCGCATCCGTTCCACAGCCGCCTGCCCTACGACTTTGCAACCCGGAGAACGCCATTTCCGTGACCCCACAGTCCATCCCGGCGAGCCGGTGCGTCCGCGACACGGCCGTCGAGATGCCCCAGCTGGTGCTGCCCCAGCACGCCAACGTCCATGGCTCGGTGCTGGGCGGGATGGTGCTCCACTGGATCGACATGGCGGCGGCGCTGGTGGCGAACCGCCACAGCCGGCGCCCGGTCGTCACCGCGGCGATCGACGAGATGGCGTTCCTCGCTCCGATCCAGATCGGTCAGCTGGCGCTGTTCAAGGCCAAGCTGACGCTCGTGGACCGCAGTAGCATGGAGATCCGGGTCGACGTGCAGTCCGAGGACCTGTTGACGGGCGAGCGCAGGACGACGGCCACGGCGTTCGTGACGTTCGTGGCGCTCGACCCCGAGACGAAGCGGCCCACCCCGGTGCCGCGGCTGGAACTGATGACGGACGAGGAACGCGCGGAGCACGCACAGGCGCTCGAGCGCCGGCGGCTCCGCCTGGAGAAACGAAAAGCAGCCTGCGGCTAGCCGGCGCCCGAAGGCGCCGGCCAGGGCCCACCCCCACGTGGGCGCCGCGGAAGCGATGGACGTTGCGATGTCTGTGATGTGAAGGAGGGAAGTGATGGCGATCTCGATCGTGGTGCCGCAGCTCGGCGAGAGCGTCGCCGAGGGCACGGTGGCCAAGTGGCTCAAGGCCGTGGGCGACAAGGTGCGCAAGGAAGAGCCGCTGGTGGAGATCCAGACCGACAAGATCAACGTCGAGATCCCGTCCCCGGCGGATGGCACGCTGTCGAGCATCAGCGTGCCCGAGGGCACCACGGTGCTCGTCGGCACCGAGATCGGCCAGATCGGCGCCATGGGTGAAGCGACCGCGGCGCCGGTCGCAGCGGCGGCCGCGAAGGCTGCTGCGGCCGTGAGCGCCTCCAAGCCCGCCGCAGCGCCCGCGCCGGCCGCTCCGTCGAGGCCCGCCGCGGCACCCGCACCTGCACCGGTGGCGACGTTCGCTTCGACTCCGAACACGGCTCTTCCCAACGGCAATGCGCAGACGATCGAGTCCGGCGAGGGCCGCAACCTCTCGCCCGCGGTGCGGAAGATCATGCGCGAGCAGAACGTGTCGATGACCGAGCTGGGCGCGATCGCCGGCTCGGGCGTCGCCGGTCGCGTGACCCGCGACGATCTCCTCGATTACCTCAAGCGGCGCGGCGCGGCGCCGGCGAGCCTGCCGTCCGCGCCCATGCCCATGGCCGCGCGCTCGGCGGCGCCGGTCGCGGCGGCTCCGCTCCCCTCGTTCCTCCAGCCGGCCGCGGTCGGCGGCGGCGCCGCGGGCCCGCGCGAGACCACGATCCCGTTCTCGCGCGTGCGCAAGGTCATCGCCGAGAACATGATCAAGGCCAAGCACACGGCTGCGCACACGCACTGCTTCGACGAGTGCGACATGAGCGCGATCGTGGCGCTGCGGAAGGAGTGGGCGCCCAAGCTCGAGGCCCAGGGCATCAAGCTCACGTTCATGCCGTTCTTCATCAAGGCGGCCGTGTTCGCGCTGAAAGAGTTCCCGTGGGTGAACGGCTCGGTGTCGCCGCAGGGCGACGCCATGATCGTGAAGCACTATTACAACATCGGCATGGCGGTGGGCCGCGACGACAAGGGGCTCATCGTGCCGAACCTGAAGGACTGCGACCGCAAGAACCTGGTCCAGCTCGCGCACGAGGTGAACGACCTCGCCGCGCGCGCCCGTGCCGACCGATTGAACCCGGACGACATCCAGGGCGGCACGTTCTCGATCACGAATGCAGGCGTCTTCGGCGCCATCAACTCGTCGCCGGTGATCAACGTGCCCGAGGTGGCGATCATGGGCGTGCACAAGATCGTCGAGCGGCCGATCGTGCGGAACGGCCAGATCGTGGTCGCGCCGATGATGAACGCGGCGATCGGCTTCGATCACCGCGTCGTGGACGGCGAGCTGGCGGTCAAGTTCCTGCGCCGCGTCTGCGAGCTGCTGGAGAAGCCCGAGCTGCTGTGGTTCCACACGTGATGAACGATACGCTGCATACGTCCGCGCTCGGCCCCACGCGCTACCGCGACGGGCTCGCGCTCATGGACGCGTTGGTCGCCGCCCGCGCCGCCGGCGGGACCGGCGACTGGCTGCTCTATCCCGACCACGAGCCCGTGCTCACGGTGGGCAGGAGTCCCAGCGACGGCAACGTGCGCACCGACGCCGCCACGCTCGCGCGCCTCGGGATCGAGGTCGTGGAAGTGCCGCGCGGCGGGGACGTCACCTGGCACGGGCCGGGGCAGCTCGTCGGCTACCCGGTCGTGCACCTGGACCGCGTGGACCGCGATCTCCATCGCTGGCTGCGCATA
>Ga0310810_10008029_pt1 | contig 12112 bp, 6 predicted proteins | sample NCmetagenome_FD_207641 | JGI IMG/M metagenome (GOLD analysis project Ga0310810, IMG submission 207641) | Soil microbial communities from experimental microcosm in Duke University, North Carolina, United States - NC | ecosystem: Engineered > Artificial ecosystem > Soil microcosm > Unclassified ...
TCGTAAAGCACCTCGCCACTAGTAACCGTCGTTTGTGGGCCGGCCGATTTCTGGCCATCGGTGAAAACCAGCACGCCATTGCGGATTGCGTAGGGAAATTCATCGGAGAACTCCAAATCCACATAGCCCGGCGTCACCGCCAAAACCTTGCCCTCCGACTGGAACGGCCGGCTGTAATCGAAGGAGAAATTTTTCAGCGTTACGCCCTGCGAATTCTCGATCAGGAACGGCATCATTCGCCCGTGGAACATAAATGCTGCCCCGCCGCCATCAATCTCCAGATCTTTTACCCCCGTCAGCATAAAAGCGATGCGCTTCAGGCCCTCGTCGTTATTGCTGATGAAGAGATATTTCTCCTCGGCTTGGTCCGGCCAGAAATCATAGCGGCCCGGTGGGAAGATCAGCTTGTCCGCCTTGCCTTGCCGGATTTGCTCCAGGGCCGCACGGACATATGGCGTCGTGTCGCTGCCGTCCGGCTTGGCCCCGAAGGCGGCGATGTTCAAGGCTTCGGCTGCACTCGCCACACCCAGATGGAGGAACAGCGTAAGGCAAATGGCAACCCACAGGCGACCACGTCTCATGGCATTCGTTTTCATAAGCAAATAATGGTTCTTGATTTTTGACCAACCCCAGCCCAGCAACCGTCACTTGGACTTTTGCGTGAATGTGAACATTTCTTCATAATTTGAACCGGGTCATTGCACGAGGTAGCGGAAAAACCGGTTGGGCGGGGTCGACGCAAGCGGCACCGTGTTGGTGATGGTTCCGCCCGTGCCCGCCGTGGTGCTGTTGGTCATCCAAACAACCGGCGGTGTCAGGTTCGTAGTATATAGCAATAGATACTTGTATCCCAGCGTGGTGTCAGTGCGAATGACGATATTACCTGAGCCGTCACGGTAGATCGGCAGGATGGTGGGCGGCATAGCTGAACCGCTGGTTGCGACACAGACCAATTGAAACCCGTTCAACGGTGCCCGGAGCACGCCATCAGCACCGCCAATGCCCTGGCAATTCAAGACAAAACTGCTGGCATGCAAATTCGTGAAGACACAATAATTTCCAGCAGAATTACTGGCCTGCACAAAGGTTCCATTGAAAGTGGCATTGTCGGTTACCTGATTGGTGATACTCCCAATAGTATATTGTCCAATCCTGCCACTGGAGGCATCTCCATCACAATAGACATACACATCATAACCGCTATTGGTATATGTTGCCGGAATGCTTGAAATGGTTGCCTGCGGGTTACTACCATCCAAGTATCCTTTCATCATGCGATTATTGCCCGGGACATCTGCAATACCTGTCGACCAGGTATTGGGGGAACTCCAAACAATTGTTGTTCCAGAGGCAGCCCCGCTATCAAAATCCAAACTCATCAATGATCCGTTGGCACCAACCGCATTGTTCCAACTTTGGCCCGCAACGACACCGGCTGATTCTGAACAATCCATCAGTGTGTTGGTTTTCCCGCTGGTCCCGCCGACAAAATTCACGCTGATGGCATTTTGTGCAGGCACCGCCGAAGCCGTCACCATCAGGATGGACGAATAGGCCGAAACCCCAGCCGTGTTCGTTGCCTGCACCTTATAATAATAAGTCGTTCCCTCAGCAACAGTCGTGTCAAGATGCCCCGGAAATGATGCCGAGGTGTTGGTCTCAGCGATTTCGGTATAGATTCCATTGATTGAAGTGGCGCGATATATGATGTAACTATCAGCTTGAGGCGCAGCGTTCCATTGGAGTTGCACCTTCTCCTGTTGGCAGGAGTATTGGCTAGTGGCCGTCAAGTTGGTTGGCGTTGAGGGAATCGTTAATGGCCCCCAGTGAATCCATTGCTCAATCATGTCCTGACGGCTCCTTCCTGGACTTATGCCAGGATATCTTTCATAAACCAACAAGGCATCCTGGCCGCAGTTGTAAGAGCTTTCACCGATGATCACCGGATAATTCATCGTATAATTCGTCGCACAGGTGAATAATACTTGTTCCGCATCCCAGTTAATTCCGTCAGTGCTGGTCGTGTAGTATAACGTCGCACCATTTCCATAATGGGGTATTACCATAAACCACCGCCCCAGGTAGGCATTCCAAGTAACCGACTGGGCACCATCAACGTATTTATTGAAACCGGCAAGCTCCGACAAGCTCCCAGGTCCCGGCAAGGGCGTGCTAAAGCTGCCATTGTTGTAGCCATACCATGTTCCAGGCAACGCGTCGGCATTGGTGGAAACAAAGCAATATGCCCCACCCCAAGCCATCCAGCGCGAGCCGTTGGTATCCCAGACGAAGGCATTGGCACCAAAACCGCCAAAACCACTGGCGACAGAGCAGTCCATTGGATTGCCAATGATTTGCCCCTGTTTACTCCACGTGGCCCCGTCATCGGTGGATATGGCCAAACCCGAGGCATTCCATTCAACATACTTGTTCGTGCAGCTATGATCTTCGGCATGATAAAAGCCATACAATTTACCGTTCCGCCGGATGGCCGAAGTCAGCCAAATGCCGCCATTGTCAAAGTCGCCGGGCGTCCCGCTCAACACGGACGTGGTCGGGTCAATAGGGTTCATGCTGTCCAGACTCGGCCCCTCGCTGCGATAATTCACACCATCCACCCAAAAAGTGATATTCGCCGTGCCGTTGGAAGTTGGTAAATAGGGAAATGGAGCGTCGTTGGCAAAATACCTTACCGGATTGTCCGGAATTGGCACGATTGTTTCCGGACCGATGGTAATTTCGGTTTGAGCCAATGATGTCCTCGAAACCAAAACTAACAGCAGGCACATCAGCCCCAGGGCGCCACTTATTGGAGTTTTTGTTTTCAAATGATTTCGATTTTTCACTGACACTTGAGACATGATGAAAATAGGGTTGACGCATCTACACGGAACCATGTAGGTCATTGTGGCTTCTGTCTGAACTGGCATTTTACCTTGTGTGAATTAACTAGCCGTCTCTGGCATTAACTTTGCAGGCGTTGCCTCGGCACTTTCAAAATACGAACGAGGCATGTTCGCGTAGCGCTCGCATGCTTGACCATTTAAACACTTCCGCCAGTGGCTTATTGAACCAAGTAGCGGAAGGACTTATTGGGGGCAGAGTGGACGCTACCGCCATCATGTTGGTGATGGATCCGCCCGTTCCTGCCGTCATTCTGTTTACAATCCAAACAACGGGCGACGTCAGGTTTATCACGGATAGCAATAGATATTGCATCCCCCACTGTAGCCACACGTAGCACCAGATAATCTGCCCGCCAATGACGAATGGCACCACCGACCTAGGGAAGGGTCGCCCACGGGTCGGCGCTCGGAATAAATCCAACATGCCATACGACATCCTTAATGCTCTCCAATTTCCAATTTTCGGCATGCCCATCAGCAAAACTCATATTGATTGCCCCCTTAACCGGCCGAGGCGGCATGGCGGTCGAATGCGCCATTGGATGTCGGGCTATGCTTAATCGTGCCAGTCCTGGCTGTGAACCGGGCGTTGGCGGTCCGTTCCACAGGTCGCTATATAACTGACCCGCCTTCGTGGGCCAAGTATCAGGCCAAACTGCATCGAAAAAAGCCGGCGTCTTGGCGGGCGAGGTCATTGCGGAATCCTTTTGAAAGAACGAACTTTTAAAAGCATTTAAACCAAATGAATTCATATCTGCATTATTTGGATCGTAATAATACAACCACCCATTGATGGCGTAACTTCCCGTATCTAATTCAGGATCACTATTGTTACCCCACAACCACGCACGCCGAACTCCCGGCAATGATGCACTAGTGTCGCTTGCGACTGGGCATAAACGTATGGCTGCAACCTGCGACTGATACTCTATCAGCGTTTTCATCCATAATGCAGATAGCGAACTATACCCAACCATCTGCCCACCATTATCTTGCAAATACATAAAATAGGCCAAATCTATCTGCTTTTGATTGCTAAGGCATTTGATGCTCTGTGCTCTTTCCTTGGCCGAAGAGAGCGCCGGCAATAACATTGCTGCAAGAATTGCAATAATGGCGATCACAACCAGCAATTCAATCAGTGTGAAGGCATCGCAAGTTGCCGAGTCATTTTTGGATTTTATCAGCATATCATCATTTTGTCTTTTCGCATTGGAGGGATGGGAGTAAACTAATCATTATTGCCTATGTATCGGCTCGTCACGAGTGGGGGCAGAGTCGCCCCCACTCGATTGAGCATTCAGATTATGGCAACTGCGTTCGGTAAAACTTCATTGGCTCAGTCGGTGTTACTGTCAAGGGAGGCAGTGCATAGATGTTTGTCGTCCATGGCCCCAGTATATTTGTCGCTTCCAGAAGAACCCCATCTACCCAGTTTAATTTGAGATTACCCCCGACCAAACTGTTTAGGTCTAAAGTCGGGTTCGTCTGTAAAACCGTCAGATGGAAATCATCAAACGCAGCATAGGAGTTTCCTGCGCCACCCGTATTTATAAATGAAACCGCCAGATATTTCCCGGCATCCGCTTCAGTTGCCGTATAAGCCAACGTGTATTGATAATAGGCTGCACCGTTTCCGTTATAGTAAAGCGTTTCAGTAGATGTGGCCACGGAGGTTAAATTTGAAAAGGAATCCGCAGTGTTGGTTGCAATCAACAATTGGACTTGCTGTGCGGCAGCTAGATAAAGACTCTTTGCTGACCAAGTCAGGGTGAATTGGTCGCCAGCCTGTAACGGATACTGACAGATCTGATAGGCACCACTATCGCCTAAGTGCAGATAGGCTGTCATCTTCCCATCGGCCACGGTCAATCCGTTGTTTCCCGCAAAATCAACTCCTGAATCTCCATAATTTGTGCCGGAGTTAAGCCAGCCCGCAACATCCTTGCCCGACACGTCAAAGCCGTTGGCCACTTTTGCGTTAAAAACCGATCCAGTGATGTCTTTTTCAAAGCTTCCGTTCACCAAAAGATTAGCAAAATATACAGGATTTACTGTCAGGCTGGCCGGCGTGCTGGTTGAGGTTCCCACCACATTGCTCGCCACGAGCTGATAATTCCCGGCGTATGGGGCCACCAGGTTCAATGTCGAATTTGTGCCGCCAGCAATATTAACAAACGTGCCAGGCTCGGCTGCGTCTGTCTGCCATTGGTAAGCAATGGGGATCGTGCCAACAAAAGTTACACTGAAACTTGCCGTTCCGCCTGCATCTATAGCAGCACTAGAAGGGGTTGTATCCACGGTGAGTTGCGGTGACGATGCGGGCATTACCACGAGAACAGCCGGAGCGCTTGTGACCGAACCACCGGAACTATTTGCCACAAGGCGAATACTAAGTGTGTAATTTGTTCCACCCGGGTCGACATCCGGTGGAGCAATGGATGTCTGCAAGGACGTTGCACCCGAAATATCATCCCAGGTCCCAAGTTCATTACCACTAAGGTCACTGTTGGTTTGCCATTGATAGATTGGATTTATGGAGGTTCCCGTGTCCACATTAGTTAGGGTGACCTGGGAAAGTGCATAACATGGGTTGGGATTGACATAACACGCACCCAAGGCAGGCAGATTTTGGTTTGCTTGAACTGACAGTTCAAAGTCATCAAAAGCGGCGTAACGATTGCCACCGGTCGGCGATTTGAATGAAACGGCAACGTATTTCCCAACATCTGCCGGTTGAGTGATATAGGTTAAGGTATACCCTGTATAAGCGCCCCCATTGCCGGTGTTATTCAAGGGCGCGGAAGAGACAGCCAGAGTTGTCAAATTACTGAATGCATCCGTAGTATTGGTGGCAACCAACAATTGCACCAACTGATCCGCATTGCCACTAGGACCATAGGTGCATTTGGCCCACCACGTCAGCGTAATTGCGTCATCGGCTTGAATTTGATAGCTCGTTGTCTGAAACGCGCCCGGTTTTCCTCCTTGTGACCAGGCACAAACCGTGCCGCTATGCACGGTCAAGCCGTTATCACCAGCATAATCCACACCGTCAGCATTGTTGCCGGAACCCACATCACGCCACCCAGCCACGTCGTTCGGATCTGCCGCATCAAAGCCTGATGAGATTTTCACGGCAAAAACACCGCCAAGGGTATTGGTCTCAAAACCGCGGTTTTCCAATGGAATTACGGTTTGAGCCATTGAGGTTCTGGAAGCAAAGACTCCCAGTAAACACATTGCGGCCATTGTTGATCTTAACAGATAACTTTTTTTCATATTATTTAATGGGTAGAATTTTGGTATTTGTTTGCTGCTTCTGTTTTTTTCGGTTGAGTTTCATTCAATTGGGGACCAGTCGCAAAAAGGGGTAATTGTCTGTGGTGATAGAAAAACATTTGCTGAACCTGGGTTGAATTGGGAACGTCCACCCAATTCGTGCTCAAGCCCATTTTTGGAAAATTGTTTTGCATATGCAGCCGCCAGCCAAGCGATTCGCTTGACCTGGCAATTGGTTTTTGTTTGGTTTGTTCTCATATTACAACAAAAGTTGTCTACCCAAGTCACTGAACTTTTGCGGCAATCGATTGAACATTTGCGTCGCACGAAGAGTGACTGTTCCAGCCATTTTCGGTTAAATGCCAAAACACATTCGTCATGCAAACCCTGTTGGTTGCGAAGTGCGTCAAGATCGTGCCTTGCTCGTTAAGGGACTGCCAAATGACTCGGCGGTTCACCTGCTCTCGCAAACCAAAGGGAATGGTGCGGCGTCTTGATTTGTTGCGACCTTCAAAACCGTTTGGCGGTCTCGGCAATTGCTGGGCATGAACGTCTGCGCGTTACTATAATTCTCGGAGGCAGCCGCGCGATGGCGCAGATTGGCGGTCCGGAGCATATGCGCAACGACAACGGGCCGGAGTTCGTCGCCACGCGATCCAAGACTGGCTGTGGGAAAAACAAGTGAAGACGATTTACATCATACCGGGCTCCCGCAGGAAAACTCTGACCTGGAGAGTTTCCTCGACACTGTGGCAAACCTACTTGCAACTGACCGAGGCCGAAGCCGCCTTCCGCACCCTCAAGCCCGAGGCCAAGGTGCGCCCGATCTAGCACGGGACCACAAAAGCGCGTTGAGGTGCTCGTGCTGGTGGCCTACAGTGAAGTCGCCTGGCGGCGCAAAATCTGGCGCTGTCTCACTGGGAAAGCAGCGTGGCGGACACGCGCATTCACGTCACCACCCGGCAACAAGTTGGCAAAGTGTTCAACGACGTGTAACGGGCCAAACTGTTGCCGTTGCCTAAGAGTTTGTTTCCGGTGTTTGAGGAAGCGCCCCGCACGGTGCATCGGGATGGCTATGTGGAACTGCAACGGGCTTACTACTCCGTGCCACCGGAGTATGTGGGCCTGCAAGTCTGGGTCCGCTGGGAGGACCGCATGGTGCGGGTGTTCAACCAGCGCCGGGAAGTCATTGCCGTCCACGTGCGGGCCGAACCTGGCAAATTTACCACCGATCCGACGCATTTGCATTCGCCGCATCGCCGCGTCGTGCAACAGAGTCTGGACCATCTGCTGGACCGGGCGCGGCTGATCGGCCCGCAGACCGGCAGTTGAGACGAGGCAATGGCGCAACAACGAGGTCCCATTGGCACCCGGGTCTTGCATGGGCTGCTGTCGCTGGCCTAAAAGCATCCGGTCAAGGAACTGGAACAGGCGGTGCAAACCGCCCTGCATGATGGCACCTAGCGACTACGAGACTTGCGCACTCTGCTCGCACAGGTGGCCCCCTCGCCATAACTGGACTTTCTGGAAACGTATCCGCTGGTCCGCAACCTCGACTCTTATCGGGACTGTATGCCCGATTGTTTTGCCGCCACCGCCATTAACCCCACATGAACACCCTGCAAACCACGCCGGCCTTAAGTTGAATTTAGGTGGTTTTGTTCAATTGGGGACCAGACGAAAGAAGGCGTTTTTGCCTTTGTTGATGGGAAAAAACATTTTCTGGACCTGGGTTGAATTGGGGACGTCCACCCAATTGGTGCTTAAGCCCATGGTTGGCAAATTGGTTTGCATCTGCAGCCGCCAGCCAAGATAGTCGCTCGGCCAGTTAAGTTGCAGACCATCGTTGACAATACTGAATGCAAGTGGGTTTTTCATTACTATGGGCGCTACGACACTTAAGGCTTGCACACCACCTTGCGCACCACTTGCCACAATTTGAATGCCGTTGACCGGAGCCCGCAGTGGGTAACCCGCAACACCGGCCGTATTCAAAGTAAACTGACTTGCGCTCAGGTTCGTAAACACCACATAGTTTCCCGCTGAGTTGTTCGCCTGCACAAAACTCCCGCTAAAATTGCTAGTGTCGGTTGCCTGAATGCTGGTGTTACCGATGGTGTATCCACCAATCTTGCCACTGTAACTATCTCCATCACAATACACATAAACATCATAACCTGCATTGGTAAATTTTGATGGTATATTTGAAACTGTGATCGTTGTCGCACTACCATCCAAATACCCATACATCATGCGCTTATTGCCACCTTCACTAGAATTACCTATTGACCAAGTATTGGGGCACTCCCATGTCACTGATGCGGTTGAGGCGGCACCTGCATTGTAATAAAGATTGTTCAACGCTCCAGTGTTGCCGACCGCATTATTCCAATCGTTAGCACTAATTACTCCCGCCACCTCGAGGCAATCCATCAGCGTGTTCGTGGCCCCACTGCTCCCGCCCACAAAATTCACGCTGATAAAATCTCCCTCCGTAGCGCTCGGAGCCGTCACCATCACAATAGATGAATATGCCGAAGCCTCATTCGTGTTCGCTGACCGAACCTTGTAATAATAAGTCGTTCCCTCAGTAACAGCAGTATCCGCATACTTTGGAAATGATGCCGAGGTAGCGATCTCTGCTATATTTGTATAAGATCCACCACTCGACGTGGAACGATATATAATGTATCTCTCTGATTGTGGCGCAGCGTTCCATTGAAGTTCAACCCTCGACTGGCAAAAATATTGGCCTGCAGCCGTCAAGTTGGTCGGTGCTGAAGGAAAATTAAAATCTCCCCAATGAATCCAACACTCAACCATGTCCCGATTCCTTCCTGGACTCGTGCCTGGAAATCTTTGGTATACCAACAAGGCATCTTGGCCGCAACTGTCCGAGGTTTCACCAATGATCATAGGATAATTCATCGTGTAATTCGTCGGACAGATCATTAATACTTGTTCCGAAGCCCAGTTGATTCCGTCAGGACTGGTCGTGTAGAGCAGTTTCGTATTCTGCCCCCATTTAAGGTAAACCATAAACCACTGCCCCAGATAGGAATTCCAAGTAACCCCTTGGACGGAAATGTTCGCACTCAGAGTGGGGAGCCCTGACACGCTCCCAGTTCCCGGCATGGGCGTGCTGAAGCTACCATTGTAGTAGCCATACCATGTTCCAGGTGCCGCGACTATATTGCTGGAGACAAAACAATTTGCCCCGCCCCAGGCAATCCAGCGAACGCTGGCTGCATCCCAAGCAAAAGTAGAGGCGTTAATTCCGCCGTTTCCAGTGCAAGGATTTGGATTGCCAATGATTTGCCCCTGTTTACTCCACGTAAACCCGTCATCCATAGATATGGCCAAACCCGAACTGTTCCATTCGCTATACGCATTTGTGCAGCTATGATCTTCTGCATGATAAAAGCCAAATAAGACACCGCTCCGCCGGATGACTGAAGTCAGCCAAATGCCGCCATTGTCAAAATCGCCGGGCGTCCCGCTCAACACTGACGTGGTCGGGTTGATTGGGTTCATGCTGTCCAGACTCGGCCCCTCGCTGCGGAAATTAACCCCATCCACCCAAAAAGTGATATTCGCCGTGCCATTGGAATTGGGCAAATAGGGAAACACGGAGTCGTTGGCATAATAATATATTGGATTGCTCGGGATAGGCACGATCGTTGGCGGGCCAAGGGTGATTTCGGTGGAATCTACTCTAAGACTGAAGTCATCAAAAGCGGCATAACGATTCCCCCCGGTCACCGACCGGAATGAAACCGCCAAATATTTCCCAACATCTGCCGCTTGAACGATATAGGTCAAGGTATACTGTGTATAAGCGCCCCCATTGCCGGTGTTTTTCAAGGCCGCTTTAGAGACAGCCAAGGTTGTCAAATTACTGAATGAGTCCGAAGTATTGGTGGCTGCCAACAATTGCACCAACTGATCCGCATTGGGAGCGCTACTGGCATAGGTGCATTTGGCCCACCATGTCAGCGTGATTTTGACGCCTGCTTGAATTTGATAACTCGTAATCTGATACGCACCCGGTTGTCCTCCCTGTGACCAGGCGCAAATGGTGCCGCTATGCACGGCCAGACCGTTATTGCCTTGATAATCCACCCCGGCAGCAGTGTTCCCAGCACCAGCATTACGCCACCCAGCCACGTCGTTGGTAGCCACATCGAATCCCGCTGAAATTTTTGAGGTAAAAACACCTCCACTGGTATTGTTTTCAAAGCCGGGGGTTTTCAATGGAATTGCGATTTGAGCCATTGATATTTCGGGAACAAGGGTTCCCAGTAGACACATCATGGCCAGGGCTCGATTTATCAGCGAATTTGTTTCCACATTATTTAGTTTTTTAGTGATACGATAGACATTTCGTCCAGTGGCAAATGTTAAATCAATAATCCGACACTTTACGTTCGTTAGTCATTAAGCAGGAGAAATTACGGCAATATTTTATTATACGGAACTTTTTGTGTTAAGATATCTTCGCAGAAATTGACCAGCCAAATCACTGAACATTTGCGGATATCTTCTGAACTTTTGCGTCACCCTGAGCCGCCAGTCCGGATCAATAGGAAATGACTGGACGATTAGCCGGTCCCTTTACCGCGCCAGGTGATCTGAGATGAACAGCGTCTGGTATTTGATGGCATTGGACCAGTATTCCAGTATTCCCAGTTGTGTCCGCCCGGACGCTCGGTGTAATCGTGCGGCACTTTGCGCGTGAGCAGCAATTGATGAAAGTCGCCACTCGCCGCGCGCGGCGGCCACCGTTTGCGTCTTCACGCCCCAGGATGTCTCAATAAGCACGGTCTCACCTTCATAAGCCCAACCCCAAAGCGGCACCTCACAATTCTGCTGCAACACCATGTGGTCACCCAAGGCCGCAGGCAACCGAACGTCGGCATGGGCGCACAGAAGAAAACCAACGGAGGCAATCGACAGGACAATTGTTCTCTATGTGACCGGGCTCAGCTTTCTGGGTCAGCGGCATTGGTTTGAGCTTTTTTCCGGCTTTTACTTTCCGGTTGTGCTTCGAAGCTCCATTAAATCTTGCTCCTTGCTGGTCAGTTGACGTTGGAGTAGTTGAACCTGCTCCTTTAATTGCTTCACCCCCGCAGGCTGCTCGCTACCACCATCGCTGATTACAATTTTGTCGCCAGCGGCCGGCAGTTTGGACGCGGCGGCATATTGCGCATCATAGTCAAGCGGCAACGGCGCGGCGGTGGAGCTAATTTGGGTCTCCCCGGATTTAAGTCCTAGAACATACGCCTTGATGCGGATGACTCCCGGCATCGTCTTCGCCCGCAACAAAGCCGTGGCGGTGCCGAATTCAGTCTTGGCCGGATTTGCGTGGGCCACTGGGCTGGAAATGATTTCACCTGGCCCCTCTACTTCAAAATACACGTATTCCGACGCCAATACTTTGGGCACACCCTTGTTGTCCACAATGGTAGCGCGCACCGGCACAAAGTCTGAGCCATCCGCCGTGAGTCCGATACCGGCATCGTCCACCGTCACCTGCACGGCCGTGGTGCGTTCGGGATATTTTTTCACTTCGCGGGCGACGACCTGGCCACCGATCAAACCTTCGACAACCATCTCGATGTTTTTTGTTTTTGACCGCCAATTTTTTTTGATCTCCGCATAATCGAAAACATTGGTGAAGGTGAACGGCGGATGCGGCACCTTGCCATAACCGGGGTCCGGTTTTTGTGTGCCAACCACCCGGCCCAGCCAGGTCAATCGCACCTCCTCGCAGTTGCCATAGACAATCACATCCGGTCCGGAAACCTGCGTCAGTTCGTGGGCGAGGTAAACCATCGGCCCCGTCTGGATGCCGGGCAGCTTGAAGTCGGGATCATATTGGCTTTTGAACAGATAATAGGCGTAGCGCGGAATGCGAAGGTCAT
>Ga0310810_10008030_pt1 | contig 12112 bp, 11 predicted proteins | sample NCmetagenome_FD_207641 | JGI IMG/M metagenome (GOLD analysis project Ga0310810, IMG submission 207641) | Soil microbial communities from experimental microcosm in Duke University, North Carolina, United States - NC | ecosystem: Engineered > Artificial ecosystem > Soil microcosm > Unclassified ...
GGCGAGCGTCTCTCCTTCGACGAGCTCCAGGACGAGGAACTGGGATCCGTTCGCTTCTTCCAGCCCATAGATCGCAGCGATGTGCGGATGATTGAGCGCAGCGAGGAGGCGCGCTTCGCGTTGAAAGCGCGCGACCCGCTCCGGATCGTTGCCGAACCCGTCGGAGACAACCTTGATCGCGACGTCGCGGCCCAGCCTGGTATCGCGGGCGCGATAGACCTGTCCCATCCCGCCGGCCCCGATGGCAGAGTGGATCTCATACAGGCCGACGCGAACGCGGGGCTGGAGCGCCACTTGTTGAGGTTGGGCGGGATTATATCGCCGGAGGAGACCGCGTTAGAGGCACGAGTGACCGCGCCTGAAGCCTGGAGCCTGAAGTCTGAAGTCTGAAGTCTGAAGCCCGCTGCGCGTGACGATCTGAGTCACGCTGGTAAGGGGGTATCGACCGAGCCGCTCGGGCCGATACAACGTTCCGTGATCGGTTATCACCGGCTGAAGCGAAGCGCTCGACCACGCAAGGCCCTGGGCGGGCCGGGGGATTATCTTGTGATCGTGCGCAGACCTGACGGACGCCTCCGCTTCGAACGGTTCCCCGACGTCGCAGCGTATCGGGCCCGTCTCGCGTCGTTAAATACAGGGAACACCGGGAATCTCGAGCACTGCGAGAGCGGCGGCCTCTCGATAGAAGAAATCGCCGGCTTACTCGACATCTGAAACATCTCACTCACTTCAGCAGCGAGTCGTCGAACGGTGCGGCTGAGCGGCACCGGCGGCCGCCGGGCGCGTCGGTTTACGACACGTGGCGTCGGGCGCATGAAGGTAAGAGAAGCGCGCCCGCCTATCCGCCCATGGCCCGTGCGGCTCGCGTCGAATTACGCGTCATCCTCGGGTCGCCATCGTGATCACGGTGACCGTCGATTTCAGATTGCGGTAGACGCTACTGATCGATCGGCAGGCCGGTCATGCTCAGGACCTGACCGGTCGGCAGCTTCGCGTTCATGAACATGCCGCCGTTCGAGCCGTCTCTCATCGGACGGAACGTGACGCTGATTGTGTCGCCCGGCTTGAGGGTCGATTTGCTCCAGCCGCGACGGGCCAGATAGTTGGGGCTCATTCCTTCGAAGCCAAACGTCTCGACGCCTCCCTGGTTGTTCGTCACGTCGACCCAGATCCAGGTGTGGGGATTGGTCCAGTCGACCTTCTTCACGGTGCCGGTAATGGTCTTCTCGGTCGTCATCGTGAACGCCGAGAAAGAGTGGTGGGCCAACACCGTTGACATCGTTGATGGCGTTCCGATGACGACGGCAATGAAACCCGCTGCAGAGAGTCGAAGAACGACCTTCATACGCAACGCCTACTCTCTCTTCGCCGGAAGGCCGCCCGGATTCGCGAGATTGATTCCGGCCTTGCCCTTTTCGTCGACGAAATTGCGGTTGTTCTCTTCGCAGATGTACTCGGCGATCGTCCAGTTGCGGTGACGGCTCAAGGTTCGATTCGAGACGTACGGAGAGGTCAACGCCTCGGGGTCGGTAATCGTCGTCTGGATGCTCATCGTGTTCGGATCGATCAGCCGGAAGCGCTCGACGATTTTCATCTTGTCGCCGTGCGGCACGCCACGCTCGATTTGCGTGAGCGGCGAGAAGCCCACGGTTTCCACGACCAGCGTGTCGCCTTCCCATCGGCCGATGGAGGTGCCGTGAAATTTCAGATCGGGATCGTCGGGCAGCGAACGGCCGTCGGTATAGATGTGACGCACCTGCGTGTACGCCTCGATGACGATCGTCACCTTGCCGGGAGTGAGGAGGAATTCCATCGGATACGGCTGCCCCATGATGCCCGGCATCCCCGCGGGGAGACAGTTGGCCGCCTCGCTGTCTTCGGGGGCAGCGGCCAGATACGCGTTCCTCTTGGCCTCGTATGCAGGTGTGAGCGCAGGCCTGGGCGCGGCGGATCCGGACGCACCGCGGGCGCCGGGACTGACTTCCCAGACGCCGCCGAAATCCGGCAGCTTGGCGAGCGCCGCCCAATCTTCCGGCGTGGGCGCCCTGGACGTGAACTTCTGCGCCGCCGCGATCGCACCGGACATGCTCACGAGCGCGGAGACACACACGACGCCGGCGATCGCCGAACGAATTCTCGTCCTGGTGCGCATGGGGTCAAATTAGCACAGTTGGTGGGTGAGGCGGAACGGCTCAAATCGCGTAAGCTACGGCTCGTCAGAAAGGAGCACTGTCATGCGCGGATGCATGCTGTTTGTCGCTGGTATTGTGATGGGTGCCGCGATTCAGACCGCCGTCGCCCAGAACGTCGGGCTCGTCGGCCTCAATCATGTGGCGATTAGCGTGCCGAACCTCGACGCCGCGGTGGAGTACTACACGAAGACGATGGGATTCCGTGAAGCGTTCCGGAGCCTCGATGACAAGGGACAGCCGGCGCTGGTCTATGTCCAGATCAGCAAGAACACCTTCATCGAGCTGCAGCCGGCGAACGCACAGCGCCCGCCCGGCCTGAACCATCTCGGCATTCACGTGGAGAACATCGCGGCGGCGACGGCGATGTTCAAACAGCGCGGAGCCGACGTGTCTGAAACGCGCGTGAGCCCCACGAAGGCGATCCTCGCGAACATCACCGACCCGAACGGCATCCGCATCGAGCTTGCCGAGCTTCCCGCCGATTCGGAACATCGGAAAGCAATGGATCGCTGGAAATGACCCGCCGCGAATTCATCCGCACGACCGGAGCGGCCGCCGCGGTCGCACGCATGCCGCATCTCGTAGCCGCCAAATACGACCTGCTCGTCAAGGGCGGCCGTGTGATCGATCCCGGCCAGCGGATCGACCGCGTCGCCGACGTCGCCATCCGCGCCGGCCGCATCGTCGCCGTGCAGCCGAACATCGCGGCCAGCGAGGCGGCCGAGATCATTGAGGCGGCGGGCAGAATCGTCACGCCGGGCCTCGTCGACCTTCATGTGCACGCCACCGAGGACATCCCCGCCTTCGCCTTGTCGACAGGGGTGACGACGATGCTCGACGCCGGCACGAGAGGAGCCGCCGGCGTGGCGGACCGCGTCGACATGGTGAAGCGCGCGCCGAACCGCGTCCGCGTGCTCCTGAACCTCTCGACGCAAGGGGTGACGACGCCGGGCGAGCTGTTGAATTTCGACACGGCCGACGTCGAGGCGGCGAAGCGCGCCATCGAGCCGCACCGTGACGTGATTGTCGGCGTCAAAGCGCGGCTGTCCCGCAGCGTGGCCGGCGATCGCGATCTCGACGCGGTGCGGCGCGCGAAGGCGATCACGGCGGCGTTCAAGCTGCCGCTCATGGTGCACATCGGTGATTCGGTATCGCCGCTGCCCAAAATCCTCGAACTGCTCGACCGCGGCGACATCGTCACGCACCTGTACGCGCCGATCAACGGCATCCTGGACGCGAGCGGACGCGTGTGGCCGCAGGTCCTCGAGGCGCGGCGTCGGGGGGTCATGTTCGACTTCGGCAACGGCCGACTCGAGCACTTCACGTGGGAATCGGTGGAGCGAGGCGTTCAGCAACGGTTTCTGCCCGATACGATCTCGTCGGATCTGACGACCGCCGGGCGGACCGACCGCGTCTTCGACCTCCCGACGGTGCTCTCGAAATTTCTGCTCCTGGGGCTGACGCTCGATGAGGTGATCGCGCGCGCCACGATCAACGCCGCCCGCGTGATTCCCGCGTTCAAAGGACTCGGCACCATCAGGCCCGGCGCCGTCGCTGATCTCGCCGTGTTCGAGTTGAAGGAAGGCACCTTCGAATTCGTGGACAACGTAAACGGGAAGAAAATCGGCCAGCGCAAGCTGGTCGCGCACACAGTGATCGCGAACGGAAGACGGGTCTGAACTTTGAACTTTGAAGTCTGAGTCTGAAGTCTGAAGTCTGAAGTCTGAAGCTCAGACCCGGAGCCTGAGCCAGAAGCCTGTACCGCGGAGTCCCGACCAGAACCCAGAACCCAGAGCCTGGAGCCTATTTGGGTGCTGCGGCCATCAACTGTCTGAGGAGCGCCGCGGTGTCTTCGTGGACATCGATGCGCTGGCCGCCGCGGCTGTTGCCGCCGGCCTTTCCCATCGCGGAATCGACGGGCGTCATGCCGCGGTTGTCCTTCGCCTGCAGGTCGGCGCCGTGCTCGACGAGGAAACGAACCACATCGTTCCAGCCCCAGCGCGCCGCCTCGTGGAGCGGCGTCAGCCCCCGGGTGCCGTCTTTCGCATTGATGTCCGCGCCGGCCGCCAGCAGAAGCTTCAGCGATTCGATCGAGCGCTGCTGGACGTCCTCGGTCGTGTAGAAGCCGCGTGTATCCGCATCGGTCGATCCGAGTCCGGCCGCCGCCATGACCGCGGTGATGCCTCGCGTGTTCGGAAGGCTCACATTGGCGCCCTTTTCGAGCAGCATCCTGATCGCGGGCGCATCGAGCGCCTTCGCGGCGCGCAGCAACGGCGTCGTGCCGATCGTGAGCAGGCCGTCGAGGCCGCGGTCGTTGCCGATATTCCTGAAGGGCGGCGCGAGCTTCAGCTGCGGGTTCGGGTTCGCGCCGGCGGCGAGCAGCTGCTCGATGATCTGCAGGCTGGTCGTGGCATCGAGCGACGGTTGATCGGGCCGGCCGCCGCGGGGCAGCGTGTTCAGATCCACCGCCGCATAGAGCGGCGTCCGCCCGTACCAATCCCACTTGCCCGGATTCGCGCCTTTCTGAATCAAATACGCCGCGAGGTCGAAGTGCGCATTGAGGATCGACAAGAGCAGCGGGCTGACCTGTTCCGGATCGGCCAGGTTCAGATCGGCTCCCGCATCCGCCAGATACTTCGCGCAGTCCAGGCAGCCTTCCCGGGCGGCGTACAGAAGCGGGGTCAGTCCGCCCGCCGGCCGGTAAATGGCGCGCGGCTCGGCGGTGACCTGCCGCTGCCAGTTGTTGACCGTCGACCGGGCGTTGACATCCGCGCCGGCCGCGACGAGCGCTTTCACCATCGCCGGCTGGCTCTCGGCCGCCGCCCACATGAGCGCCGTCTGGCCGCGCCACTGTTCCACGGCGTTGACCCTCGCGCCCCGGCGCAGCAGGGCCTGCGCCGCATCGACACGGCCGCTGCGCGCAACGACCATCAGCGCGGTCTGACCGTCGGCATTGGGCGATTCGGCGTCCGCACCGGCCTTGAGCAGCTTCTCGATCATGTCCGCGTTTCCAGTGACCGCGGCCTCCGACATGGGCGTGGCGCCGTAATCGTTTTTGGCGTTCGCCTTTGCGCCCGCGCGGAGGAGACGCTCCGCGAGATCGAGATCGTTCTGATGCACCGCCCAGTGAAGCGCGGTGGTGCCGTCGGCTTCGGGCGCGTTGACATCGACGCGCTTCGCGATCAGCGCGATCGCCGCGGCTTTGTCGCCGGCCTTCACGGCGTCCACGAGCGGCGCGGCGCCGGCGAGAAATAGAGCGAGAACGGTCGTCAGCATGACGAATTGCCAGTGATATGTCTTCGGTGAGCCTGCATGGTGCTAAAGACGACGTTCAACGCAGAGCCCGCAGAGATCGCAGAGACTAAATGGACGACACCGTCGGCACCAAGGATGTTGGCACACGCTCGACCAAGGGCCGCGTGGCGGCGCGGCGTCGAGCATCTCTGCGTGCTCAGCGCGTTCTGCGTTGATCGTTGACTCATGGTATACAGCAAACGCCTGACGCTTCAGAGCTCCGACATTACCCCGCTGCTGTTCCCGACCTTCTCCTCGGGAACACCCGCCCGCTGGAGCAGCGTCAGCAGCAGGTTCGACAGCTGCGTCTGGTCCGGGTACTTGATATGTTGATTGCCTTTGAGCTTTCCGCAGCCGCCTCCCACGACGAGCGTCGGCAACGGGAAGTGATTATGGGCGTTGCTGTTGCTCATGTTGCTGCCGTACAGCAGGATGGAGTGATCCAGCATCGAACCGTCGCCGTCGGGCATCGCCGCCAGCCTGGCGAGGAATTTCGCGAAGGCCTGGCTGTGATAGGCCTGAATCTTGACCAGCTTGTCCTTCCTCGCCTTGTCGTTCTGATGGTGCGACAGCGGATGGAACGCGTCGGAGATGCCGATGTGGTTGTAGGTCTGGTTGCTGGCTTCCGCCGCCATCATGAAGCTGAAGACCCGGGTCAGGTTGGCCTGATACGCGAGCGCGATCATGTCGAACATCAGCGTCAGACGCTGATCGAATGTGCTGCCGACGGGGACGTCGGGAAGATCGAGGCTCGTCAGATCCCGTTCTTCCATTTTCTGGACCCGCCGCTCGATCTCGCGAACGCTCTCGAGATAGTCGTCGAGCCGTGACCGATCCTGCGGATCCAGGTTCTTCCGGAGATCGGCGGCCTCGGACGTGACGAGATCGAGAATGCTCGAGTATTGCTTCGCGATCGCCTTCCGCTCCTGCGGCGAATCGCCCTGGCCGAAGAGCCGCTCGAACAGCTTGCGCGGATCGCCCTCCATCGGGAGCGGCGTGGTCGGTGTCCTGAACGAGATGGTCGCGCCGTAACTGCATCCGTAGGCGCGGTCGCAGGCCCCGGCATTGCCGCCGCGTCCTTCGGTCGCCACTTCGAGCGACGGCAGCGGCGTGTCCTGCCCGAGATGCTCGGCGGCGATCTGATCGATGGTCACCCCGCCATGCGGCTCCTGCCCTTCGCTGGGCAACACGCCGCTCAACCAGGTGCCCGGACTGAGCGCGTGGACGGGCGGCGCGATGGCGCCCTTGTTCTCGAGCCCGCTGATGATGGTCAACTGCTTCTGGAACGGCGCGAACGGTTTGAGGATCGGCGTCAGCTCGAAGTTCGTCCCTTCGGCCACGGGCGTCCACTGCTCCATGATGGCGCCGTGCGGCAGATACAGGAATCCCATGTGCGGCTTCGGGTTGGCCGCGGTCTGGGCCAGCGCCGTCCACGCGGGGATCATCGCGTCGAGCAGCGGCAGACCGACGGCGACGCCGGTGCCGCGGAGAAACGTGCGCCGGGAGAGATGCTTCTTCGTAATGAACATGGACCTTATCTCCGTAATTGGTGACTTGACGACTTGGTGAGTTGGTGAATCAAATCACCAACTCACCACGTCGCTAATTCGCCAATTCTCCTGACGCCTTGCGCATTTGAAACGGCGCACTCTTGACAATCCCTCTCACAATCGACGAGAAGCGGTAGTTGTCGCGTGCGGCGTCGCGGACGATCGCGCGGATCGCCGGCATGTCGTAGTACTCGACGCTTCGTCCGAGCGCGTACGTCATCAGCTTCTCGGTCATGGTTTGCGCGAACACCTCGGGACGCCGCATCAATGCCTTGCGAAGGTCGGCGGGGCTGCCGACCGTCGTGCCGTCCACAAGCTTCCCCGATGCATCGATGACGGTGCCCGCGTACCGGTCCTTCGATCGCCACCCGCCGATCGCATCGAAATTCTCGAGGGCGAAACCGAGCGGATCCATGACGCCGTGGCAGGCGTTGCACGAAGGCTTCGCGCGATGCTGCTCCATGATCTCGCGCACCGTCCGCGCCTTCTCGCCTTCCTTGTTGTCCTTGAACGCTTCCACGTCGGGCGGCGGCGCCGCCGGCGGCGCCCCGACGATGTTGTCCAGGATCCAGGCGCCACGGAGCACGGGAGCGGTGCGATTCGCGTACGACGTCGCCAGCAGCACGCTGCCTTTTCCGAGCAGCCCCCACCGATTCTCGTCGGCGAGCGTCACCCGGCGGAACCGCTCGCCGCGCACGTTCGGAATCCCGTAGTGAAGAGCCAGACGCTCGTTGACGAAGGTGTAGTCTGCCGCGAGCAGCTCCACCACGCTCCGGTCCTCGCGCAGAATGCTCTCCACGAAGAGCTCGATCTCTTTCCGGAAGGCGTCTTTCAGACTCTCGTCGAAGTTCGGAAAGACCACCGGATCGGGATCGATGTTGTCGATGGCGCGCACGCGCAGCCACTCAAAGGCAAAATTGGTGACGAGCGACTTGGATGTGGGCGCGGCCAGCAGCCGCGCGATCTGCGCATCGAGCACTTTCGCGTCGGCAAGCCTGCCCTTCTCCGCCACATCGAGCAGCTCGTCGTCGGGGCCGCGGCCCGAGAGGAAGAAAGAGAGGCGGGACGCGAGATCGAGATCGCTGATTCGATAGACCGCGCCCGGCGCGGCACGATCAGGTACCCGTTCCGCTCGGAAGAGAAACTTCGGGCTCGCCAGAATGGTCGTCAACCCATCCCGGATGGCCGCGTCGAAATCGCCCGTCGCCCTCGCGGTCCGATAGAAGGCCAGCGGCGCTTCGAGATCGCTGATGGTGACAGGCCGGCGAAAGGCGCGGCGCGCGAACGTCGAGAATATCTTCGTCGCGCACGCAGTCTCCTCGGTGGCATCCGGAGGTGTCGTCGGTCGGCACACGAAGATCCGTTTGCGGCTGGGCGTCTCGCTGAGGCCTCCCGGATTGAACGGGCCGACGACCTCCAGGCTGCCGACCCGCGGAATCCGTTCCTCGCCGGCCCCCGGCTTGAACGAGTACAGCACCTCGTCGGACTCCGCATACGTCCTGGCGATGAACGTGACGCCGATCTTGTGCGGCCCGGCCGTCACCTTGATGGGGACGTTCTGGAAGCGCGCGTTGATGGCGGCGACTGCCGGCGCCTGCTGCTGGTCGATCGCCTTCATGTCCTCCTCGCCGCCGATCTGCGCCTCGAAAACCTTCGCGCCGTCAATCGTCGCGACGAGCGTATGGCGGTACTCCATGCCGCGCACATACCCCGCGCCGGCGAGGCCGCCGATGTTCAATTTGTACTCGCCGTCGGCCGGAAACAGGTGCTCGATCAGGAGTCCGCCGCGCGTGCCCAGCGGCAAACCGTCGACGTGCACGCTCTGATCGGTCCCTTTCGCCGGACGGTAGGTGGCGCTGCCCGTTCGTGGCGACGGATTCCCAATCGCCCGCGTCGTCACGACGCGAGCCGCCGAGATGTATTGATCGAGGAATGACGGCGAGACCTTCAGCACGCTGGCCACATTGTCGAAGCCGTCGGCTTCGTCGTCCTGGGGAAGCAACGCGGCGGCGTCGATGCGCAGGGCGAGCAATGCCTCGATCGAGGCCGCATATTCAGCTCGATTGAGGCGATGAAGCGCCACGCGTCCCGGATTCGGATTCGCCGCGGCGGCTTCGTCGAGCGAGCGGACGAGCCATGAGACGAAACCGTCCACGGCGGCCTGGTCGGGCCGCGGCATACCCGGCGGGGGCATCATGCCGCCGCGCAGCTTGCGTACGACTTTCTCCCAGACGTCCGCGTGGTGAGGCAGCTCGGCGAGATCCATCGTGTCGAACGTGATGTTGGCGGTCTTCGCGCGCTGGTTATGACACGTCACGCAGTACTGATCGAGGAGCGCACGCTCGGGAGACTTGGGCGCCGCCGCTGGCGCGGATGTCTGCCGCAATGGACCCGCGGCTCCCAGCCAACGATCGACGCAGAACACGCTGAACACGCAGAGCAGGCACACCAATAAACTTTGCGACCTTTGCGGCCTCCGCGGTGATCGTCGACTCATACGATCCCGCCAAGCTCGCGGACGTGCAGCCACATGCCTCGATAGGCCGTGGACACGAACAGCTCCGGATTCCCCCACTTCGCGTCGTACTCTTTGGTCGGCGCCGCCGCGATGATGTCTTCGGGGCCCAGGCCCTGCTTCATCATTTTCGGGAATCGATCCATCATCGCGGCGAGCATGTCGTGCTGCGCCTGCAGATCGGCGCGCGTCTGAATTGGTCCGGCTCCCGGCACGATGCGCGTCTCGGCGTTCGCCAGACCGAGCAGAGTCTTGTTGGCGGCCAGCAAGCCGCCGAGCCAGCCGCCGGTGGTGTAATCGGCGATGGGATATCTGCCCACCGAGAGCGCGTCGCCGGCGACCAGGACGTTCGCCGCAGGCAGGAACACGTAGATTGCAGCGTCGGTCTGCGCCTGGCCCAGGTGACCGTACTCGATACGCTCGGTGCCGAACGTCATGTTGTCCGAGGTGTAGAACGTCTGGTTCGGCAGCGCGTGCGGCGGCAACGGCTTGTAGGTACGGTTCTGCCAATCGACATAAATCTCCGTGCCGAGGTACTGCTTCGTATTTTCGTGCGCGATGATCTTCGCACCGGCTTTCCCGGCCGCTTCGTTCGTGCCGGTGTGCTCGCGATGCCAATCCGTGTTGAAGAGAGCCTGGATGCGTTTTCCGCCTGTGCGTTGCGCCATCGCCTTGAGGAGATCTGCCGACCGCTCCTCGAGACCGCCGTTGATCGCGACCAGACCGTCCGGTCCGGTGACCACCACGACGTTTCCTCCCGCGCCGGCGAAAAGAATCAGGTTGTCGCTGAGAGGAGTCGCCGTAATCGAGGGAGTGGCAGATGAAACGAACTGACTGAGTACGCGAGATCGCGCGAGCAGCCGTGCTTCGCCGAGGCTGAACGCGACGGCGGGCGCGCCGCCCAGCAGAACCACGAGGAAATCCCGGCGGTTTGTCGCACGACCCATCGCGGCAGTGTAACGCGAAACTGCCTGGCCTTCCACACGCTGCGTCCTCCTCGTCGCCGGGCTGCGTCCGGATTTGCCTGCGTTTCGACCGATATCAGCTGCTCCGATCCGGACGGCGCACGGCGTTCTCGCGGAGCAGCTCCGACTCCGCCTGGAGCCAGTCGTCGAGGTCGTGGCCGGGCTCTCCACCTCGAGCCTCGAAGATTTCGTACGCGCGCTGTGCGATCTCATCAGCCGTCGGAGCCGCCACGGGCATCTGTATGACGTTGGTCTTCTTCGGCGTTGCCATTGAACTCCTTTGGCCTACTTCCATTCCTTCACGTGCAGCAGAATCTGACCAAGAAACTCAGTGAAGGCCGCCTCCAGTGTCGTCTTGACCGGCTCCGCCGTCAGCGCGATCTGCTGCGCGATTTTCACCGCGACTTTGCGGATGTGGGGAGGCAGATGTTCGTACTCGGCATCGAGCGATTCTTTCATGGTCGTCTTTCGTTAGCGCGGCGGCCCGGCGCGGTAGCCGGGGCGGGTGCGGACATCGAACTTCCCGGATCCCGTCACGGTGAGTCGAATGGCTCGGTAAGAGCCGTCCAGCGCCTGATTGAGCGGCGCATACGCGATCGTATATTGATTGCGAATCTGTCGAGCGAGCGCCAGCACGGCCGTATCTATCTGATCGATGTTTTCTGGAAAGTACGCGACGCCGCCGGTCCGATCCGTCAGTCGGGTCAACTCGTGACGGCCGCTCCTGGCGGCCGGCGTCGCGGTCTCGCCGAACAGGCCGATCGCGTCGATGACGGTGTCGCTGTTCTCAGCCTGCTTCTCCAGCCGGTCAAGGGTCGTGACGCTGGCATTGTCATTTCCGTCCGTAATCACGACGAGGACTTTTCGGTCTCGCGTCGCATGCTCGCGCAAATAGCCCTCCGCCATGTCGATCGCGTCGCGCATGGCCGTCCCGCCGATCGCATCGACGCGGGCAATCCCGGTTTCGAGGACGCGGACGTCGTTCGTGAACGGCACGTCGATCCGGGCCTTGTCGGCGAAGTTGACCACGAACAGCTCGTCCTGTGGATTGGACGCGCGTGCGAAGGCGAGCGCTGCCGCTTCGACCCTGGTCCGGATGCCGCGCATGCTGCCGCTGTTGTCGATCAGCAGACCGAGCGACACCGGCACGTCGTCGCGTCGAAACAGCGTGATCGGTTGCCGCTTCCCGTTCTCGAACGCGTTGAACGCCCGTTGGTCCAGATTCGTGACCAGTTCGCCGCGGTCATTCTTCACCGTCGCGTACAGGACCACCAATCGTGTTTCGGTATGGAAGGACGGCGCCTGCGATCGTGCCATCGCGCTCTGAAGAACGAGCGCCCCGACAACGGCGGCTGCCATGCGTGTCCCCGTCATGGCTGTGGAGCGCGTTCAGGGGCGAGCCGGATCTGGATGGATGTGTCGGTGAGTAACGACACCTCCTTTCCTTTCGCAAGCAGATTCGTATACACCGTCCGGGCAACGCCGATGGCAGTCAGGGCCAGACCGACCGGGTGGGAAATCTGGCTCAGTCCGACACCCATCACGCCCAGACCGAGAAACCCGCCGAGCGCGCGGCTGGCGTTATTGCCGGATTGC
>Ga0310810_10008031_pt1 | contig 12111 bp, 6 predicted proteins | sample NCmetagenome_FD_207641 | JGI IMG/M metagenome (GOLD analysis project Ga0310810, IMG submission 207641) | Soil microbial communities from experimental microcosm in Duke University, North Carolina, United States - NC | ecosystem: Engineered > Artificial ecosystem > Soil microcosm > Unclassified ...
CGAAGTTTGCAGTTCGAAGTTGGTATCTATTTCTTCGCCAGCCCCTCCGCCGTCACGAACCTGGGCTCGATGTCCACGGGCACGTTCTTGAGCTTGTCGAGGACCGCCTGAACCTGCGGGCGAACGACGACCATGGTTTTCAGCAGATCCTGGGCTCCGGAATAGTTGCCTTCGGCTTCGAGCGTCATCAGGTCGCGAGTCAAGGCGGCGACCGTCTCCTTGATCTTCGCGGGCACGACCGCGAACGTGCCGTCGCCGTTCACCGTGACGGCGCCGTGATCGAGCAGGTAGTTGAGCTGCAGCGCGATCCCTTTCCCGTGCGCCTCGCTGACGCCGAATCGAATCGATCGGAACGCCGACGCGAGGAACGTCGTGTACATCGTTTGCGCGATCCCGGCGCTCACTTTGCCTTTGTCGGCCAGCTGCTGCAGCGCCCAGAGACCCGAGACGTCGGCTTTGGCTTCCTCGATCGCCGAGTACGTGTCCTTCAGCGCGAGGCGGACCGCCTGATTGTCGCCGCGCACCTGGTGTGGGCCGAGCCCGTGCATCAATTCGTGCATGAGGATGTGCGTGAAGAACGCGTCGAACGACACGTTCGCGCGATCCCCGGCCGCGAGCGCGACGCCGGCGATGGGGGTCAGGACCTTGTCGAACTTCGCGCGCTGGACGTTCTTCAGCATCACGCGCTTCGAGCCTTTTTCCTTGATGACGCGGTCGTCGTTCGGCAGGTTGAACGCCGCGGTCTGGACGCCGCGATTGCCATCGCCGGCCGTGAAGGCGACGTTGACGACGCGGATGGGCGCAAAGGCGCCGAGCTTGGGATTGCGGTACCCCGGATCGATGGGCAGCGCGTCCTCGAGGCCCTGCAATTCCTGGCTGAAGGCGGCCAGTTTCTGCGTCTCCGCGTCGTCACGTACGGTGATGAACGACTCGAAGGCGGCTTTGTAGCCGAACCACTCGTCTTCGTAGGTTTCGTAGGGGCCGATCGTCGGCTCGATCGAGGCGTCCAGCTCCATCCAGGCGATGTCGCTGGCGTAGTAATCGTTCGACAGGAACGCGTCCGCGCGCGTCGTCAGGAACTTCTTCAGCGTCGGCTGCGCCGTGAGCGCCGCCGCATCGCGCAGGTACTTCGCCGCTTGCGCGAGCGTGTTCTGATATTCGGTGCTGTACGGCACCGCGATGAGTTTCCCGTCGGCCCCGCGACGGATCACCGTGAAGAACCCGACGGCCTGCGCGTGCGCGAGCTCATTGCCCTTCAATCCGTCCACCCACGTCTCGACTTCCTCCTTCGACGCATCGGCAGGATAGAAATTCGCCTGCGGCGGTTTCGGGACGAGCACCGCGCCGGCCGCGCCGGTCACGAACGGCGCATTGTGATCGAGGCGATCCCACGGCCCTTTGTTGATCAGGAAGTAATGAAGCTGCGCCTGGCCGGCGGGCGAGTGGTCGGCCGCCAGCGCCGTCAGCATCGACGGGTTGCCGGCCCAGACCTGTTCGAGAAACAGCCCGTCGATCAGTCGTGATGCGGCGATCAATGCGGCGAGCGTGTGTTGTTCGTTGGGCGGCAGCGCCGCGAGATCGACGGAGATCTCGACGGGCGCGAACTGGGCGATCTTCGTCTCGAGCGGATCGGCCGGCGGCGCCTCCGCGGGACGAGGCGGTGCTGAGGAGGTGCATGCATTCATGAGCAGCAGTCCAGAAACGAGACAGAGTGGGGTCGGCCGCATGCTTCGCAGTGTGACACGAAATCGCATGGCGGGCATTCGCAACGCGCATGGGAGTCGCGCCTGTCAAAAGAAGCTCCAAGGCGACGACCAACGTCTCTTACAATAGTCTGATCCTTTATGAAGAACATTGCTCCACACGACGCAGCGGCGCTTGAAGCCGTCGAAACGCGCGAATGGCTCGAGTCCCTCGACTACGTGCTGCGCCAGGGCGATCGCGGCCGCGTGCTGCGGCTGCTCGACGCGCTTCGCACGCGTGCGCGCCAGGTCGGCTTCAAGGAGCCGTTCAGCTCCAACACGCCGTATATCAATACGATCTCCGAGCACGAGCAGGTGTCCTACCCGGGCGATCGCGAGATCGAGCGCCGCATCAAGAGTCTGGTCCGGTGGAACGCCGCCGCCATGGTGGTCCGCGCGAATCGCGAGTCGGACGGGATTGGCGGCCACATCTCCACGTTCGCCTCGTCGGCCACGCTCTACGAGGTCGGGTTCAATCATTTCTTCCGCGGCAAGGACAAGGGGGCGGACGCCGACGTCGTCTATTTCCAGGGGCACGCGACGCCCGGCATGTACGCGCGCGCGTTTCTCGAAGGCCGGCTGAGTGAAGAGCACGTCCGGAATTTCCGCCGCGAGCTCCGCGCCGGCGGCGGGCTGTCGTCGTATCCGCATCCCTGGTTGATGCCCGACTTCTGGGAATTCCCGACCGTCTCGATGGGCCTCGGCCCGCTCATGGCGATCTATCAGGCGCGCTACATGCGCTACCTCGAGAACCGCGGTCTGAAGCCGGTGTCCGATCAGAAGGTGTGGGCGTTTCTGGGCGACGGCGAGACCGACGAGCCCGAGTCGCTCGGCGCCATCTCGCTGGCGGCCCGCGAGAAGCTCGACAATCTGATTTTCGTCATCAACTGCAATCTGCAGCGGCTCGACGGTCCGGTGCGCGGCAACGGGCAGATCGTGCAGGAACTCGAAGCCGTCTTCCGCGGCGCCGGCTGGAACGTGATCAAGGTCCTGTGGGGCTCGGCCTGGGATTCGCTGCTCGCCCGCGACCAGGAGGGCCTCCTCGTCAAGCGCATGGGCGAAGTCGTCGACGGCGAGTACCAGCGCTACGTCGTCGAAGACGGCGCGTACCTGCGCAAGCATTTCTGGGGCACCGATCCGCGGCTGCTCGAGATGGTCCGCCACCTCTCGGACGCCGAGCTGAAGAAGATGACCGTCGGCGGCCACGATCCACTCAAGGTCTACAACGCGTACCTCGCGGCGACACAGCACCGCGGGGCGCCGACGGTGATTCTGGCGCGGACGATCAAAGGCTATGGTCTCGGCGAGGCCGGCGAAGGCAAGAACATCACGCACCAGCAGAAGAAGATGAACGAGGCCGATCTGCGGCACTTCCGGGATCGGTTCGGCGTGCCGATTTCCGACGACCGCATCGCGGAGGCGCCGTTCTACAAACCGGACGACAAGAGCGTCGAAATCGAGTACATGAAGGCGCGCCGCCAGGTGCTCGGCGGCTCCATCCCGCGCCGCGTGGTGGTCGCCCCGCCGCTCAAGGCGGCCATGCCGGATGTCTTCGAGGAATTCTTCAAGGGCGCCGACGGCCGCAAAGCGTCCACGACGATGGTGTTCGTGAAGATGCTGTCGAAGCTGCTGCGCGACAAGGAGCTTGGCAAGCTCGTCGTGCCGATCGTCCCCGACGAGGCGCGCACCTTCGGCATGGAATCGCTCTTCCGGGCCGTCGGCATCTACTCCAGCATCGGCCAGCTGTACGAGCCGGTCGACAAGGAGACGCTCCTGTACTACAAGGAAGCCAAGGACGGGCAGATTCTCGAGGAGGGCATCACCGAGGCGGGATCGATGTCGTCGTTCATCGCCGCCGGATCCGCCTACGCCACCTATGGCGTCAACACGATTCCGTTCTTCATCTATTACTCGATGTTCGGGTTCCAGCGCGTCGGCGATTTCATCTGGGCGGCCGCCGACATGCGTGTCCGCGGATTCCTGCTCGGCGGCACCGCCGGGCGCACGACGCTCGCCGGCGAAGGGCTGCAGCACCAGGACGGCAACAGCCACACCATCGCGCTGACCGTTCCGACCTGCCGCGCCTACGATCCCGCGTACGCGTACGAACTGGCGGTGATCGTCCGCGAAGGCATCCGGCGCATGTACGCGCAGGGGGAGCAGGAGTTCTACTACATCACCGTCATGAACGAGCAGTACGAGATGCCGTCCATGCCCGAGGGCGCGGAAGACGGCATCATGAAAGGCTTGTACAAATTGCGTGCCTCGACGGGCGGCGGGACCGCGGCCGGCGGCGGCAAGGCGCCGCGCGCGCAATTGATCGGAAGCGGCGCGATTCTCAACGAAGTGGTGAAGGCGCAGGAATTGCTGTCGAAATACGGCGTCGCCGCAGACGTGTGGAGCGCGACTTCGTACAACGAGCTGTATCGCGACGCCCATCGAACCGAGCGGTGGAACAGGCTGAATCCGACGAAGCCGATGCGCGACGCGTACGTGACGCAGTGCCTGGCGAAGACCCCCGGCGTGGTCGTCGCCGCCTCCGACTATCTGAAGAGTCAGCCGGAAATGATCGCGCGGTTCGTCGGCCGTCCGATGGTGACGCTCGGCACCGATGGCTTCGGCCGCAGTGAAGATCGGGCGTCGCTGCGCCGCTTCTTCGAGGTCGACGCGCGGTCGGTCGCCGCGGCCGCGCTCGCGGCGCTCGTGCGCGAGAAGCAGATCGACGCCGATGTCGTCGCGAAGGCGTTCAAGGAACTCGAGATCGATCCGGAAAAGGCGGATCCAACGCGGGTCTAGACCCGCCCGATGGCGCAAGGCCGAGGACAGTCTCAAATTCCTATGCCGATTGAATTCACGCTTCCCGAGCTGGGCGAAAACATCGAGAAGGGCGACGTCGTGCGCGTGCTCGTCGCGCCCGGCGATATGTTGAAGCCCGATCAGCCGGTGCTCGAGCTCGAAACCGACAAGGCGACCATCGAGGTCCCGTCGACCGTCTCCGGCAAAGTCACCGAGGTGAGGGTGAAGGCCGGCGACAAGGTGAAAGTCGGACAAGTGGTGGTCGTGCTCGAGGACGGCGAAGGAGCCGCCGCGCCCGCTCCGGCCGCCGCCGTGCCCGCTCCGGCCGCCGCGGCTGCGACAGGCGGAGGCCGCGACAGCACCGAAGCGCGCGAGCGCGACGCTACGGCGGGCACCGCACCGGAAGGCGAGGAACATCCGCCTGTCCCAGCCCCGCCGGAACCGGCGCGGCCAGCTTCGAAACCCGCGGCCGTGGTCGACATCAGTGCCGGCCGCCAGGCGGCGCCGCGTGCGGAGCCCGCCGCGCCGTCGCGTGCCGAGCCGGCCGCCGCGCTCAGCATGGAGCTGGCGCCGCCGGTGCCGGCGGCGCCGTCCGTCCGCCGGTTCGCGCGCGAGCTTGGGGTCGACATCGCGCGCGTGCCGGGCACTGGACCGGGCGGACGCATCGGCCAGGACGATGTCAAACAGCACGTGAAGACGTCGATGGGCGGACGGGCCGCTGGTGGCGTCGGGATGGCCGCGCCTCTGCCTGATTTCTCCAAGTGGGGACAAGTCGACGTCAAGCCGATGTCCAACATCCGGCGCAAGACGGCCGAACACTTGAGCATCGCCTGGCAAGCGCCGCACGTCACGCAGCACGACAAGGCCGACATCACCGCGCTGGAAGCGTTCCGCGCCGCATTCGGCCCGCGCGTCGAGAAGGCCGGCGGGAAGCTCACGGTGACCGCCATCCTGATCAAGATCTGCGCGGCGGCGATTCAGCGATACCCGCAGTTTGCGTCCTCGGTCGACATGGCGAACGATGCCGTCGTCTACAAGAAATACATGAACATCGGCGTCGCGGTGGACACGCCGAACGGCCTGCTCGTCCCGGTGATTCGGGATGTCGACCGCAAGACGATTACCGAGATCGCCGCGGACCTGGCCGCGCTGTCGCAGAAGGCGCGTGACAAGAAGCTCAGCCTGGACGACATGTCCGGCGGCGTGTTCTCGATTTCGAATCTTGGCGGGATCGGGGGAACGTCGTTCACGCCCATCATCAATCAACCCGAGGTCGCGATTCTCGGCGTCTCGCGCACCGTCAAAGAACCCGTCTGGCGTCCCTCGTCTTCGCTCGGGAACGGCTCCGGCGCGTTCGAGCCGCGTGACATGCTGCCGCTGTCGCTGTCGTACGATCATCGCGTGATCGATGGCGCCGACGCCGCGCGGTTCATTCGTCTCGTCGCCGAGGCGCTGGAACAGCCGCTGACGCTGATGCTGTGAAGTGAAAAGTCAAAAGCCTTTCCACTTTTAACTTTCCCATCATGTCCTCAACTCAAATCGTCGTCATTGGCGCCGGTCCCGGCGGATATGCGGCCGCGTTCGCGGCGGCGGATCTCGGAATGCAGGTGGCGTTGATCGATCCCGAGCCTAACCCGGGCGGCGTCTGCCTGTACGTCGGCTGCATTCCCTCCAAGGCTCTGCTGCACGTCGCGGGGCTGATCACCGAAGCGAAACACGCCTCGGCGTGGGGCATCTCGTACGGCGAGCCGAAGATCGATCTCGACAAGCTCCGCGCGTTCAAGACGAGCGTTGTGCAGAAACTGACCGGCGGCGTCGGTCAGCTGTCGAAGCAGCGGAAGGTCAACTACATCCAGGGCAAGGCGGCGTTCACCAGTCCCACGTCCCTGTCGGTCGAGCTGGTCAAGGGCGGCACCGAAGACGTGACGTTTCAGAACGCGATCATCGCGACCGGATCGCGGCCGGCCTCGGTGCCTGGGCTGGACGTCGCGAGCCCGCGGTTGATGGATTCGACTGCGGCACTCGACCTGCCGGATATTCCGAAGTCGCTGCTGGTCGTGGGCGGCGGCTACATCGGGCTCGAGCTCGGGTCGGTCTACGCCGCGCTCGGCACGAAGGTCACTGTCGTCGAGATGACCTCAGGACTGCTGCCCGGCGCCGATCGCGATCTGGTCGCATACCTGGCGCGGCGGATGGAGAAGACGGTCCACAAGGTGCTGCTCAACGCGCGCGTCGTCGAAATGAAGGACGCGAAGGGCGGCCTGAAGGTCCGCATCGACGGCGCCGAGCTGACCGATGCCGACAAGGAACAAACCTTCGACCGCGTGCTCGTATCGGTCGGCCGCAAGCCGAATTCGGCGATCGGCGGGCTGGACCGGACCCGCGTCAAAGTGGGCGAACGGGGTTTCATCCAGGTCGACGGCGCCCGGCGGACCGACGAGCCCAACATCTTCGCGATCGGCGACGTCGTCGGCGAGCCCATGCTCGCGCACAAGGCGTCGCACGAAGCCCGCGTCGCCGTCGAAGCCATCGCGGGACATCAGGTCGTCTTCGAACCGCAGGCCATTCCGGCGGTCGTCTTCACGGATCCGGAGATCGCCTGGTGCGGACTGACCGAGACCGAGGCGAAAAAGCAGGGCCGCGAAATCGAAGTCGCGAAGTTTCCGTGGCCCGCGAGCGGCCGCGCGCTGGCGATCGATCGGCCCGATGGATTGACGAAACTGGTCATCGATCCGTCCACCGAGCGGATTCTCGGCGTCGGAATCGTCGGCGCAGGCGCCGGCGAGCTGATTGCGGAAGGCGTGCTTGCGGTCGAGATGGCGGCGCTCGCGACTGATCTCAAGTTGAGCATCCATCCGCACCCGACGCTGTCTGAAACGTTGATGGAGGCGGCGGAGGTCTTCTTCGGCCAATCCACGCACGTCTACAAGCCGAAGAGACCGAAGGGCCCGAAGCCATAAGGGCCCGGGACGCTTCCGCATCCCGGGCCCTTGCGCGTTTGGATCCTGCTCGGTTCGAGCGTTACCGCGAGCTTCTGATGACGACGCGGAACGCGCCGCTGTTGTCGCCGCGCTCGTCGTCATTCACGCCCAGCAGCAAACGGCCGTTGGCGGGCATCCTGATCGCATTCTGATTCGTCCCGATCGGGAACGCCGCGGAACGACCCACCTTGCCGATGAGCCCGCCGACCGGCATGACGGTCACTGGATAATTGTTGCTCTGCGTACCGCCATGGCCGTCGGGTGACGCCGTCTGCCCGTTCGCCCACTGGATTTCGCCACTCGCGGCGAAGCTGATCATGTCGCCGGCGCGAACGTTGATGCCGGTGTCAGTCCACTGCGTGGCCGCACTGACCGCAATCCCGTTGGGCGGCGAGAGCAGCTGCCCATAGCCGTATCCGTTGTACCCGGTGTCGTAGCCGCCATTCGTTCGGTAGTCTCCGTAAGTGGGCACCTGGGTCGCGTACGGAGAGCGCGATCCGTACGGCGCGTAGCCGCCGCCGTATCCGTAGGCCATCTGGCCGGCGTCAGGACTCAGGTACACGCGCGCGACGTTCCGGATCGGAAAGTCGTCGGTGTCGCCTGGTTCGTACTCCCATCGGACCGTGTCGCCGCGCAGGATGTTGCGCAGCGTCCCCTGCATGGTGGTCCCGTCACGCATGACGATCACCTGTCCGCTGGTGCTCACTGGCTGCTGATATGGCTGCTGATAACGGCCGTTCGGGTCGTATCGGTACGGCCGGCCGTTCTGCGCAGCCGCGCGCGCGACGTCGTCGAGCTCGCGCGTGCTGGGCCGGCCACCGGCGAAGTCAATGACCGCGACATCGGTCAAGGGCACCTGCATGTTGCGGTTGTTGACGTTCAAGAGCACGCTGCTGCGACTCAACGAAGACGTCGCAAACGTGCGCGAAACCAGCGTTCCGCTCAACCGCTCGCCGTTATTCATGATCAGGGTCGCCCGCTCTTGCGCGAGCAACGTGGCGCCGCTGGCGAGCAACGCTGCGAGTAACAATGTCCGTCGCATTACGGCCCTCCTTTTCGATGTTCACGATCCAGCCACTTTTTGGGTGGCTGGCAGGCTTTCACCTGTGAGAACTGCAAAGGGGCTGCCAGGCTAACCTACGGCAGGCCTACAGGTTAGCGTCAGGGGATCGCCCTACGAGTGTCGCCTGCCGGGGACCGCCGGAGACGTCACCTGTCCCAAAAATAGTCAGTGGCGATGTGCTGGCCCTCGCGATACCGCGCGCGGTCAGCCGGATCGTAGAGACGTACCTGCCGATGGATTTCAGCGGCAGGCGGCCAATCGAGCTGGCCGGCGCCGCTCGTGGATCCGAATCGCGTCCTGAACGAGGACTCTTCATCGGTCTCCAGAAGGAAGTACGGGTGATAGCCGTCGCTGCGCAGCCAATCGAGCGCGCGATCGAGCCAGTCCGGATCCAGCTTTTCCCAAACGAGCGTCGGGCGTCCCGCGTAGAAGCGCACGCTGCCGCTTTCGATTTCGGTCAGGACGATCGCGTTCGCCGGCAGATGCGCGGCGAGGTACTCGCCGGCGATCCGGAACCGCGCTTCGAGACCACGGAGCTCGAAGACGGCGCGGCGCGCGGCGGTATGCAGCTGGAACATGACGAGCGCGCTGAGGCCCGCGGCGAACATCACGGTGCGCCAGTGCGCATCGGCCCGAAGGAGACCGGCGACGCCGACGGCCGCGCTGAGGATCAGCAGAGGCGGGACGGCGGGCAGCACGAACCGCAGGAACCACCACGCGTCCCACACGGTGTACGGGAGATAGCAGGCAAACACGACGGCGGCGAAGAGGAGCAGCACCGACGGCACGGCGGCACTCCGGCCGGCACGCATCAGCCATGGCGCGCCGAGCGCGAGCGCGATGAAGGGCGTCTGCGTCTGCAGCAGCCAGAGGGGATATCGCCGCAGATTGCCGGCGACATGATCGAGCGTGAACAACGTCGTCAGACTGCCGTATCCAGAATCCAGCGCGTGCCCGCGCATCGCATGATTCAGCGCAAGGATCACCACGAGACTCGGCAGCGATCCCGCGGCGAAGACCGCGAGTGAACGGATGGCGGCACCAATCGTGAGCCGCTCGTCCGGGCGATAGAGCGCGAGGGCGCCGGTAATGAACGCAAGCGGCACCAGATTGGGCCGGACCAGCAGCGCCACGCCCGTGGCCAACCCGGCGACCAGGGCGCGGCCCGGACGTGCCGCGGCTCCGAGTGCCGTCAGGAGCGCAAGGCACCAGAGCGCCACAGCCGGCACGTCGGTCATCGGCTGAGTGATCTGATAGAGAAACGCCGGACTGCACGCGAGGAGGACCGCGGCCGACATCGCCGAGACCCGATCCGCGATCGCGCGGCCGAGCACGAACGTGAGCCAGACCGCGAGCCCTCCCAGGAGCGGCGTCACCAGAAACATGGCCGAACGGCCGCCGATCCTGTTGGCGACAGCGAGCAGCATGGGGTAGCCCGGCGCACACGCCGGTGCGAAGCTTCGCCCGTCGGGCGCCGGCAGATGAGCGGTAGGACTCAGTGTCTCGGCGGCGCGCGGCCATGGCGCTCGGGCCATCAGCGGCTCCGGCTGGCGGACTTCGCCATTCGAGAACATCAGCGCCTGATTGAGATAGCAGTACGAATCGGAGCCGCCAGCCACATACGTGCCCCAGACCAGACCGATCGCGGTCGCACAGACCGCGGCAATGCCCGCCAGGATGCCGGCACGGCGATCGAGTCCGATCCAGATGTCGACGAGGGACTGGCGCACCGGTCCGAGGCCGCGTCGGCACGCGGCGCCGAATGCGAGCGTTGCCGCGATGAAGGCGGGCAGCGCGCTATGCGCGCGAACCGTGAGACTGCCGATGTGGAAGGACGAGCCGCCGCTCCAGGCGATCGCGATGGCGACGAGCCCCGCGCACCAACCGGCGACGAGCAGGGCTGACGTCAATCGTCAGGCCTTCGACCCGGGAGCGGGGTACAGCCTTTCGAATTCCGGGTCCCCGGCGAGCAGCGCCAGGTCCGGGTCGCGTCGAGCCCAGTCCGGATCCCGGAAGCCCGCCTGCCAGGCCTTGCGGAGCGCGTCGAGCGCCTCGGGTTTCTTCTTCATCATGCAGAACGCGCAGGCGGCGTTGTAGAGCACCGTCGCCTCGTTCGGCCGCAGCATGATGGCCAGGTTGGCTTCCCGCATCGCGTCGTCGAGCCGGTCGGCGACGGCGTAATCGATCGCGAGCTGGGTGCGCGCCCGCGCGTCTTCGGGAACTTCACGCAGGTGCGATTCCAGCACCTGCGCCCGGCGCTGCCGCAGATATCGCACCGACTCCGTCTTGCCCAGGGCGCCGGCCGCATTCATCAGGGGCACGAACACGTTGTAGTCGCCGGCGCTGTTTTCGAGCGCGACGTCGGTCATGCTGACGACTTCCTGATAGCGGCCTGAGGCGAACAACGCGCGACCAAGCAGGAAGTAGGCGCCTTCGGAGTCGGGCTTTCGCTCGAGGGCCTGACGGACGACGCGGACCGTCTCATCGTACTGGCCGGCCGCGTACAACACCCAGCCTCGGGCGATGGCCGCCTCCGGCAGGTGGGGCGCCAACGCTTCCGTTCGCTCGGCCGCGGCGCGCGCGCGGTCGAGCCAGACGGCATCATGGCCGTGGCGGTAGTACGCCTGCGCGCAGACGTTGGCGATGGCGGCGTACGCGAGCGCGAAGCCCGGATCGAGCGCGACCGCGTTCTCGAACATCTGCATCGCGAACTCGAGGTCCTGACGGATCAGGCGCCGCGCGTAATTCTTGCCGCGCAGGTACAGGTCGTAGGCCTGGAGATTGTCGGTCGGCTTGGCGGCGATGGCTTCCCGTTCCTGCGGCGTCAGCGTGATGCGCAGCGCCTCGGCGATCTTGCGGGCGATCTCGTCCTGCACTTCGAAGACGTCCTGCATTTCACGGTCGTAGCGCTCGGACCACAACGGGAAGTTCGTCCGCGCGTCCATGAGCTGCGTGTTGATACGGAGCCGGTTTCCCGCCCGGCGCAGGCTGCCGCCGAGGACATACGCGGCGTTCAGCTCGCGCCCCACCTGCTGCGCGGTGACGGCCTTGTCGCGGAACGCCAGAATCGTCGGGCGTGGAAACACCTTGACGCCTTTGATCTTCGACAGCTCCGTGATGATGTCTTCGGTGATCCCGTCGCGGAAGTACTCGTCTTCTTTGACGCCGCTGAGATTCTCGAAGTACAGGACCGCGAGTGACGTCTCGGCCGCGCGTTCGGCGCCGGAAGGGCCATCGGCCACCCGCTTGCGTCCGGAATCAAGATCGCGCTTGAGGCGGATGAGATCCGTCTTGAGCTCGGTCGCCGTCTGGTACCGCAGATTGCGATCCTTCTCCAGCGCTTTGTCCAGCACGCGGCTGAATTCGGCCGGCACGCCGCTCCCGAGTTGCGCGATGGGCGCTGGATCGCGGTTCAGAATGGCGTCGAAGACCACCGCCGACGTCTCCCCTTGAAACGGCAGCACGCCGGTCGCCATCTGGTAGAAGACCGTTCCGAGCGAGAACAGATCCGTGCGCGCGTCGGTCGGCT
>Ga0310810_10008034_pt1 | contig 12110 bp, 8 predicted proteins | sample NCmetagenome_FD_207641 | JGI IMG/M metagenome (GOLD analysis project Ga0310810, IMG submission 207641) | Soil microbial communities from experimental microcosm in Duke University, North Carolina, United States - NC | ecosystem: Engineered > Artificial ecosystem > Soil microcosm > Unclassified ...
CTCGACGCGCCGCTGGTGCGGACCCTGGCCGGGCGGTGCCTCGCCCGCGATCCGCGAATGCTCCTGCGCCGGCCGTTGCTCGCCGCGCTCGCCGGGTCCCTCGCCGGCCCGGCCCTCGCGGACCGCCTCCGTCGCGCGCGTCGCCGGCTCGTCCCCGTGCCCCGGAGCGACGGCCAGGCCTGATCGGGGCCACCGCTTCCGGGGCCTGGCGCCCTCCCACGCCACGCCGCGCCGTGCCTGTGAGACCATCCGGCGATGGAGGGGCCGCGGGAGCGGGGGCAACGATGGAAGCGGCGGTGATCGGCGCGGGGATCGGCGGCCTGACCGCGGCCCTCGCCCTGGCGCGGGCCGGGCTCCGGGTGCGCGTCTTCGAGCAGGCCCCTGCCCTGCGCGAGGTGGGCGCGGGCATCCAGCTCGCGCCGAACGCCACGCGCCTCCTCCACCGGCTTGGGCTCGAGGACGCGCTCGCCCGGGTGGCGGTGAAACCGGCGTGCTCCGAGCTCCGCCGCTGGGACGACGGGCGCGTGCTGTGGAGCCAGCCTCTGGGCGCGGCGATCGAGGAGCGCTTCGGCGCCCCCTACTATCACCTCTACCGTCCAGATCTCCTCGCGGTCCTCGCGGACGCGCTACCGGGCGACGTGCTGCGCCTCGGCCACCGCGTCACCGCGATCGGCGAGGCCGCCGACGGCGTCCGGCTCCGCTTCGACGACGGCTCCGCCGCCCGCGCGGACGTGGCGCTCGGCGCCGACGGGATCCACTCGACGGTGCGGCACAGGCTCCTCGGGCCCGAGTCGCCGCGCTTCTCGGGCAGCACCGCCTACCGCGGCCTCGTCCCGGTCGAGCGTCTGGCCCATCTCGACCTGCCCCGCCAGGGCTACGCCTGGCTCGGGCCGGACCGTCACTTCGTCCACTACTACGTCGCGGGCGCGCGCCTCATGAACTTCGTCGGGGTCTGCCCCGCCGGCGACTGGCGCGTCGAATCGTGGTCGGCCGAGGGCCGGCTCGCGGACGCCCTCGGGGAGTTCGCCGCCTTCCATCCGACGGTGCGCGAGATCATCGGGGCCGCCGACCGCACCCACCGCTGGGCCCTCTACGACCGTCCGCCCCTGCCGCGCTGGTCGGCGGGCCGTGTCACGCTGATGGGCGACGCGGCGCACCCGATGCTGCCCTTCCTGGCCCAGGGCGCCTGCCAGGCCATCGAGGACGCGGCGACGCTCGCCCACCTGCTCCGGGATGCCCGGGCCTCCGACGTCGCCGAGCGGCTCGCCCGCTACGAGGCGCTGCGCCGGCCGCGCGCGACCCGCGTGCAGCAGGGCTCGTTCGAGAACGCGACGACCTACCACCTGCCGGACGGACCGGCCCAGGAGGCGCGGGACGCGCGATATGCCGCCCTGGCGCGAGAGGCCCCCTATGCCGCGCGGGGCTGGCTCTTCGAGCACGACGCCGAGGCGGTGATTCCGTGAGAGGAACGGACGGCGGCGGCGCGCTCGGGAGCGGACGCGGAAACAGCGGGGCCGAGGGAGCGATCGCCCCCTCGGCCCCCGACCCCCGCTCGATCGACCGGACTCAGGCCTTCAGCTGATCGCGGATCGGCAGGCGCCGGATCCGCTTCCCGGTCGCCGCGAAGATGGCGTTGCAGAGGGCCGGCGGCACCGGCGGCACGCCGGGCTCACCCACCCCGCCCATCGGCTGGGCGTAGTCGCCGGGCAGGATGTGCACCCGGATGTCGCGCGGGGCGCCCGACATGCGGGTGACCTGATACGTGTCGAAGTTCTCCTGCTCGGCCCGGCCGGCCTTGAAGCTCATCTCGCCCAGGGTCGCGATGGCCAGGCCCATCACCGCGGCGCCCTGCATCTGCGCCCGCACCCGGTCCGGGTTGACGGTCGCGCCGCAGTCCACCGCGATGTCGATGCGCGGCACGGTCACCACCCCCTGATCGTCCACCGCCACCTCGACCACCGAGGCGACGTAGCTCACGAAGCTGTAGTGCGCGGCGATGCCGAGGCCGCGGCCCTTGGGCATCTTGCGCCCCCAGCCCGCCTCGCGCCCGACGGTCTCCACCACGCGCCGCAGCCGGCCGGTGTCCACCGGGTACCGCTCGGGGGACTCGCCGTGGTTCCAGGTGTCGCCGAGGGTCTCCGGGCTGACCCGTCGGGCCGGCCCGATGACCTCGAGGAGATAGTCCTTCTGGTCGCGCCCCGCCGCCGCGGCCAGCTCCGCGACGAACGACTGCACCGCGAAGGCGTGGGGGATGTTGGAGACGGACCGGAACCAGCCGATGCGAGTGTGCGCCTCCGCCTCCGGGTTCTCGATGCGCACATTGGGAATCGCGAACGGCACGTTGATGACGCCCATGCCCAGCTCGAGCGCCGCCTCGTTCTTGGCCCCCGCGACGAAGGTGGAGAAGATCGTCGGCGCGACGCTCCGGTGCATCCAGGCCACCGGCTTGCCCTGCGCGTCGAGCCCCGCCTCGAGGTGCTCGACCGAGACGGTGTGGAAGTAGGTGTGCATCAGGTCGTCCTCGCGCGTCCACGTCACCTTCACCGGCTTGCCGTCCATCGCCTTGGAGACGACGGCGGCCTCGACGACGTAGTCGGGCTTGGACTTGCGGCCGAACCCGCCTCCCAGCAGCGTCACGTTGACGGTGACGTCCTCCGCTGGGATCCCGAGCCGCTTCGCGACCAGGTCCCGCGCGGCCTGAGGCGACTGCACGCAGGCCCACGCCTCCGCCTTGCCGTTGACGATGCGCACCGTCGCGGCCGGCGGCTCCATCGGGGCATGCGCCAGGTGGGGGATGTAGTACTCGGCGTCGACCCGCTTCGCCGCGCCGGCCAGCGCGGTGTCGACGTTGCCGTTGTCGCGCACGACCTTGCCCGGCTTGCGCGCGGACTCCTCCATCTGGGCCTTGAAGGCCGCCGAGTCGTAGCTCGCGTTCGGCCCGTCGTCCCACACCACCTTGAGCGCGCGGCGCCCCTGGATGGCCGCCCAGGTGTTGCGCGCCACCACCGCGACGCCGCCCAGCGGGTTGAACACGGCCGGCGCGGGGCTCGGCTCGATCTCCACCACCTTGAGGACGCCCGGCACCTTGAGGGCCTCGGTGGCGTCGTAGCTCACCATCTTGCCGGCGTAGACCGGCGGGCGGGCCACCACCGCGTAGAGCATGCCGGGCAGCCGGGTGTCGATGCCGTACTGCGCCTTGCCGGTCGTGATGTTGGGGCCGTCGACCAGCTTCAGGTTCCCCTTGCCGATGTACCGGAACTTGGACGGGTCCTTGAGCCGGACGGTGTCCCGGGCCGGGACGGTCTGGGCGGCCGCGGCCTTGGCGAGCGACCCGTAGCCGGCACGCCGGCCCGACTTGGCGTGCACGACCTCGTGGTTCCTGGCCTCGACCTCGCCGACCGGCACGCCCCATTTCGCGGCGGCCGCGGCCTCGAGCATGGTCCGAGCCGCCGCCCCACAACGCCGCATCGGCTCGAAGAAATGCCGGGTGCTTCGCGAGCCGTCGGTGTCCTGGTTTCCGAAGCGCTTCTCGTCGCCGGTGGCCTGCACCACCCGGACGCGCTTCCAGTCGGCCTCGAGCTCGTCGGCCACGATCATCGGCATGCCGGTCCGCACGCCCTGCCCCATCTCGGAGCGGTGACAGACGATGGAGACGATGCCGTCCTCGCCGATGGCCACGAACACGAGCGGGTCGTCACTCCAGCCGTTGGGCATGCCGTCCCGGCCGTACTTCGGCGGGTCGGCCGCCTGCGCGGCGGAAGAGAAGCCGGCCGCGAGCACGAGACCCCCCATCGCGGACACGCCCTGGAGGAACTGCCGCCGGCTCACGTCGGCCCCACTCACATTGGTGACAACGATTGGATGATCGGTCACGCCTTCCGTCCGCAGCGCGCTCATCGGGCCACTCCGTTGGCCGCCGCCTGCTTGATGGCGGCGCGCAGCCGGACGTAGGTCCCGCAGCGGCAGATGTTGCCGCTCATCGCCTCGTCGATCTCCGCGTCGGTCGGCTTCCGGTTGCGCTTGAGCAGCGCGGTGGCGGCCATGATCTGGCCCGCCTGGCAGTAGCCGCACTGGGGGACCCCCAGGTCGACCCAGGCGGCCTGCACGGCCCGGCCCACCCGGTCGGCGCCGACTCCCTCGATGGTGGTGATCTTGCTGGTCCCCACCGCCGAGATCGGGGTCTGGCAGGCGCGGACCGGCTGACCGTCCACGTGAACGGTGCAGGCGCCGCAGAGCGCCATCCCGCAGCCGAACTTCGTCCCGGTCAGCCCCAGCTCGTCACGGAGTGCCCACAGCAGCGGAGTGTCGTCGGGAAGGTCGACGTCGTAGCGCCGGCCGTTGACGGTGACTGAGGTCATCGCGATTCTCCTCTCGTCGTTGAAGGAACGACTCGCGTGTGCCTTGCGCCAGTGGGCCGAATAGCACGCCCCCAGGAGCGTGTCAAGAATCGGACGGTCACGCGGGAGCGTCGGGCGTCGGGAGAGGTACCGGGGCCCGGACCGGCCGCGCCCCGGCTACGCCATGAGACCGTAGAACTTGCCCGCGTTCTCGCAGACGATCTTGCGGACGGTCGCGGGCGGCAGGTGTCCGAACTGCTCCTCGATGTACTTGGACGACTCCGGCCACACCCCGTCGCCGTGCGGATAGTCGGAGCCCCACATCAGCGTGTCCTCGCCGATCTCGTGGATCATCTGGGTCCCGATGCGATCGAACTGAAACGTGGCCTTGCACTGCCGCCGCCAGTAGTCGCTCGGCTTCATGGTGAGCCCGAGATCGCGGAAGCGGTCCTCCCACTCGAAGTCCATCCGGTCGAGCGCGTACGGCAGCCAGCCGATGCCGCTCTCGCCGAACGAGATGCGAAGGCCGGGATAGCGCTCGAGCACCGCCGCGCCGATGACCGCGGCGAGGATGTTGACCAGGTTCATCTGGAAGCCGGAGACGCTCGTGAACATCGCAGCGCGCTTGGTGAGGCCGGTGGCCTTCTCGCGCACGCCGGGCGGCATGGTCGGGAAGGTGTGGAAGTGCAGCGGCAGCGAGACCTCGCTCACCGCCTGCCAGAGCGGCTCCCACACCGGGTGCCACATCGGCTCCATGTCCCACGAGCAGGACAGCTCGAGCCCGCGCAGGCCCATCTTCGCCGCCCGGTGGACTTCCCGCACCGCCGCGTCGATGTCGCCGTACGGCAGGCACGCCAGCCCCACGTGTCGCTCCGGGTAGTGGCGGCAGAAGTCGACGAGCCAGTCGTTGTAGATGCGGAACATCTCGGCGGCCGCCTCGTGGTCGCCGAGCCGCGTGGCCGCGCCGAGGATGCCGAAGATCACTTCCGCCTGCACGCCGTCGCGCTCCATGTCGGCCACCCGCAGATGGGGATCGGTCGGCCGGGCGATTCCCCGGCGGCCGTCATCGTAGAGACCGGTCGCCGCCATGACGTCGGCCCGGTAGTGGACGCCCGGGACGTACTTCTGCCCGGAAGGCCCGACGCCTCCCCAGAGGCCGAACGCGCCGCCGTTGCGCGACGTCCAGCGCGGGCCGTCGGGCCCGTCGGTCACGTAGGGCATGCGGTCACGCAGGACCGCGCTGGCGTTGGCCGTGAACAGATCCGGCGGCATCCACGGCATGTCGATGTGGCAGTCGGCCGAGATTCGCGTGTATTCCATGGGCGCCCTCCTCCGGCGCGGCCATGATAATCCCTTCCGCCCCGGCAGTGCTATGGTAAGCCCCCAAGGAGGTGTGAGCATGGCCATGAAGACGGTCGTCGCGCTGCCCGGTGAAGGGATCGGCCCCGAGGTCGTCGATGCCACCTGCGACCTGCTGATGGGCACCGGCCTGCCGCTCAAGATCCTCACGCCGCCCCAGGGCGCGCCCCTGCCGGAGGAGACCAAGCGCGCGGCCCGCGAAGCCGACGGCGTGCTCTTCGGGGCCGCCGGCCCCTCCACCTCGCCGGTCGTCTCCTGGCTGCGCTGGGAGATGGCGGCCTGGGCCGGGGTGCGGCCGATCCGCTTCTTCCCGGGGATGCGCTCGCCGCTGGCCGACCCGGACGGCATCGACTACGTGCTCCTGCGCGAGAACAGCGAGGGCCTCTACCCGGGCCGCGAGGGCGACCTGGCCGACCTGGTCCGCCTCATGCCGGATCTCCACGACCGCACCGGACGTACCGTGAAGGAGTTCGGCACCGAGGGGCGCTTCGCGGTCAAGGTCGTCACCCCCCGCGGCGCGGAGCGGATCGCGCGCTTCGCCTGCGACCTGGCCCGCAAGCGGCAGGCGCGCGGCAAGCCCGGCAAGGTGACGTGCGTGACCAAGTCGAACGTGCTCCCGCGCACCGACGGCCTCTACGACGAGATCGTCGGGCGCGTCGTGCGCGAGGCGGGCCTCGCGTTCGAGCACTTTCACGTCGACGACGCCGCCCGCCGCCTGGTGCGCTTCCCGAAGGCGATGGACGTCGTGCTCTGCATGAACCTCTACGGCGACATCCTGTCGGACCTGGGCGCGGAGACCGCGGGCGGCCTCGGCCTGGCCCCGTCGGCGAACTTCGGCGACAACTGGGCCTACTTCGAGTCCGTGCACGGCTCCGCGCCCGACATCGCGGGCAAGGGCATCGCGAACCCGACCGCGACCATCCTCTCCGCCGCCCTCATGCTCGAGCACATGGGCCTGGGCGCGGAGGCCCAGCGCCTCGAGGCGGCGGTCGGTCGCGTCTACCGCGACGGCAAGGTGCTGACGCCGGACCAGGGCGGCAGCGCCCGCGCCCGCGACATGGCGCAGGCGGTGCTGGCCGCGTACCGATCGTGAGCGACCACCAATGAGTGACTGGGACGTCCTCGTGGTGGGCGCGGGCAACGCGGCCCTCGCCGCGGCGGTATCGGCCCGCGAGCGGGGCGCGCGCCGGGTCGTCGCCCTCGAGAAGGCGCCGCGCGCGCTGCGCGGCGGCAACACCCACTACAGCGGCGGGCTCCTGCGCATCGCGTTCGACCGCGCCGACGACCTCCGGGCGCTCGTGCCCGAGGCGGAGCGGGAGGTGCCCGGCTTCTACGCGGGGGTCGAGCCCTACCCGCACCGCCTCTTCATGACCGATCTCCTGCGCGTCACCGACGGGCGCACCGACCCCGAGCTGGCCGAGCTGCTGATCGGCCGCTCCTACAACACCGCGTGCTGGATGGCGCGACAGGGCATCGAGATGGAGCCCGCGGTCTCGCTCTCCGCGGTCAAGGTGGGCGACACGTACAAGTGGTCGCCGGGAGCGGTCATCCGGGCCCGGCACGAGGGCGTGGGCCTCTCCGCGATGTGGTTCCGCATCGCCGAGCGCCAGGGCGTCGAGGTGCGCTACGACACCGCGGCGGAGCGCCTGCTCCAGGACCGGACCGGGCGCGTGGTCGGCGTCGCCGCCCGCGGGCCGAGCGGGCTCGAGGAGCTCACCGCCCGCGCGGTGGTGCTGGGCTGCGGCGGCTTCGAGGCCAACCCGGAGTGGCGGGCCCGCTACCTCGGGAGGCCCTGGGATCACGCCAAGGTGCGGGGCACGCGCTACAACACCGGCGACGGGCTGCGCATGGCGATGGAGGTCGGCGCCCTGCCCCACGGGCAATGGACCGGCTGCCACTCCACCCCCATCGATGCCGACGCGCCCCCGCACGGCGATCGCAAGCTCACCGACAAGACCAACCGCCTCTCGTATCCCTACGGGGTACTGGTCAACTCGCGCGGGCAGCGCTTCTTCGACGAGGGCGAGGACTTCCAGTTCTACACCTACGCCAAGCTCGGCGGGATCATCCTCAACGAGCCGGGCGGCATCGGCTGGCAGATCTTCGACTCCAAGGTCACCCATCTCCTCGAGGGGCGCTACCAGACCGGGACGCCGCAGGTGGCGGACACGCTCGACGCCCTGCTCGAGAAGCTCCCGCTCGACCGCGCGGCGGGCCGGCGCACGCTCGAGGCCTACAACGCCGCGGTGACCCCGGGCCGCTTCGATCCGACCGTCCGCGACGCCCTCGCCACCCGCGGGCTGACGCTTCCCAAGTCCAACTGGGCCCAGCGCCTCGACACCCCGCCCTTCGTGGCCTACCCGGTGACCGGCGGCATCACCTTCACGTTCGGCGGCGTGCGCGTCACCGACCGCGCGCAGGTCGTGAGCATGAGCTGGGCGGTCATCCCCGGCCTCTACGCCTGCGGGGAGATGGTGGGCGGGCTCTTCCACGGCAACTACCCCGGCGGTACCGGCCTCATGTCGGGCGCCGTCTTCGGTCGCCTGGCCGGGGCGGAGGCGGCGGGCGCCTGACCGTCTAGCCGGCGCCGGCCGCCGCCGGCCGGCGCGCGCGGACGAGCGCGTCGATGGCCTCGCGCGCCCCCGCGCCCTCCCCGACCGCGCGACGCACCCGCCGCGCGCTCTCGACCACGAGCTCGCCGATCTCGGCGACGACGTCGTCGGGGGTGAAGAGCACCTCCGCCTGCGTGGGACCGCCCCAGCCCTCGGTGAGGTTCAGCAGGTCGTGGCCCACCACCAGCAGCGTGCCGCCGGGCGCCACCGCGGCGGCGGCGTGCCCGAGCGCGGCGCGGCGCTCCGCGGCGGGCAGCTGCAGGTACATCACGGTGACGAGGTCGTAGGCCCCGCGCGGCGGGATCCAGGTCACCGCGTCCGCCTCGATCCACTCGACCTCGACGCCGGCGGACGCGGCCAGCTCCCGCGCCGCGCGCAGCGCCACGTCCGAGAAGTCGACGCCGGTGACCCGCCAGCCCCGACGCGCCAGCCAGACCGCGTTGCGCCCCGCCCCGCAGGCCACGTCGAGCGCCCGCCCGGGCGGCAGCGCCCCGGTCTCCGCGATCAGGAACTCGCTGGGCGCGCTCGAGGCGTGGGCGCGCTCGCCGGCCCAGCGCCGGTTCCAGCGCTCACGTGAGGGATCGGCCGCGGTGGTCACCGCCCGACTATACCGCGGCCGATCGCCGCGAGGCGAGGCTCGACAGCCGCGGCGTCCGCCGGATAGACTGCCCGGCGTGATCCGCCCCCGAGGCCACGACGTCGCGGTGCTGTGGAGCCGGAGGAGCCGCGACGCCTACGCGGCCCTCGCCGTCTCGCGGGGCGAGACCTACCGCTTCACCGACGCGTGGGGCCGTCCCCGCACCTGGCTCAAGGGCGAGCACGCCTACCTGGCCCCGGCCGGCGCCTCGGTGCTGCTCCACCGCTGCAACCTCAAGCACGATCTCGTGGAGGAGGCCGACCTCACCGCGGATCGACTCGGGGGGATCCGCGCCCTCCTCGTCCCCAACGCCGAGCACCTCGCCGACGAGACCGCGGCCCGCCTGGAGTCGTGGCTCGGCGGCGGCGATCGCCGCCTGATCGTCACCGGCCGGACGAACCTGCCGCCGGCGATGCTCGGCCTCGCCCGCCACGCACCGCGTCCGGTGACCGGCTACACCGGCTGGCGCTGGCGACCCGGCTCGCCGTTCGCGGGCCCCGCGTGGGAGCCCCTCTACGTGAGCGGCTACGCCGGTCACGCGGTCCACCAGGTCGAGCCCGCCGCGGGCAGCCGCGCCCTCGCCGACCTGGTCGAGCTGACCGGCGACCTGACCGACGCCACCACCGCGACCGACACGCCGCTCGGTCCCGCCATCGTCCTCACCGCGCGCACCGCCTACGTGGCCAACCAGGTCCTCGAGCTGGTGGGCGGCATGCTCCAGGCGCATCTCAATGTGGAGGCGGTGCGGCACTGGGCCAACCCGACCCATTGGGGCGACACCCTGCTCTTCTTCCTCCGCCGCCTGCTGCTCGAGCTGGGCGGGGAAGCGCTCTGGCAGACGCGCCTGCGCTCCTTCGGCGCCCACGACGGCGTCCTGTCCTTCCGTCACGACGTGCACGGCATGCGCGACTACACCTTCCTCGACTACCAGATCGAGAACCTCATCCCGGCCACCTACGACATCGAGGATCCCGGCTTCTCGACCAACATCACCGAGGAGATGGCGGCCGAGTGGGTGGCGCGGACCAGCCGCCACGACTTCATCGAGCCCGCGCTCCACAACGACAGCTCGATCGGCGACCCGCCGACCGCCATCCACGGCACCGGCCTCCACGACCACGTGCGCCGGGCCACCGAGCGCCTCGGCTTCCCGGTCTACACCTGCGGCCGGCACGCGGGCGGCCACATGCACCCCGAGACGCTCGACGCGATGGACTACCTCTACGCGCACGACGAGCGCGTCCTCGGCACGTGCACGTTCTGCTACTACCACATGATCGAGTACGGGGTACGCGACCCGGACGTGGTGGTGGGCGGCCAGATCGGGGGCAAGCCGCTCACCTACGTGACCGACGTGCGCCGCACCATCGCGACGCCCGGCATCTGGTTCCCCTTTCATCCGGTTATCACCACCCGAGAGGAGTGGAGGCCGCTGCGCGGATGGGACCGCACCCACGAGTTCGACGCCGCGTCCGAGCTGGTCGAGACCATCTTCGGCGGCCACAGCGCGCGGATGCCCGGCGTCGACGACCGCCTCGAGAACGGCGTCTACAGCTTCCAGTACCACCCCGAGCTGGCCCGCGACCCATCCGTCAACGACGGCCGCGGCACGCTCGACTACCTCCGCTACGCGATCAACCTCGCCGAGCGCCAGAACCTGTGGATCGCCACCCAGCGCGACCTCTACCAGCGCATGGCCGACTACGAGGAGCTGCTGTTCCGCACGCGCGACGACGGCCGGGAGGTGACGGTCACGAACCCGACCGCGCGGCGCATCGACGGCATGGCCATCGAGCAGCGGCGGCCATTCGGCACCGTGTGGGACGGTGACCAGGAACTGGTCCACGTGGTGCGCGGGGCCTTCATCACGGTGCCACCGCTCGCGCCCGGAGCCTCCGTGACGCTCTCGTTCCGCGAGGCGGAGGCCGACGCGCCCATCGTGCGCCAGCCGAACAACAAGGGCCTCACGATCCTGGACGCCCGCCGCGATCCGCGCAGCGGCGAGTCCGTCCTGCGCGTCCGGGTGTGCCGAGCGCAGCCGCTCGCGGTCGAGGGCGTGGACCCGGCCGGCGTCTACCGGGTCCAGATCGACGACGAGGCCGCCTACCCGGTGCTGCCGCGGGTCACGCGCACGATCCAGGCGCTGCTCAGCAAGCAGACCGGTGAGGGCGGACCGCAGGGCCACCGGGCGATCGTGCCGGGCACGCTCCGCTTCCTCGACCTGCTGGTGCGCGGCGATGACGCGCACTTCTTGGAGCGCACGATCCGCATCCGCCGGCTCGAGGGAGCGGAGGCCGACGCGGCGCGGGCCGCACTGCGCGCCGCGGTCCCGCCGCGTACCGGCCGCGTCACCTGAGCGCTGCACCGCTCCAGCTACTTGTAGCGGGCCTCGATCCGGCCGATCTCGCCGGCCTTGAGACAGCCGGCGAAGAAGTCGAGCTTCACCGTCCCATTGGGGCGAAGCGTGAGCTGGATGCTGACGTCTTTATTCGGGACCTGTGCGATGCCGACCGCGATCTCCCGGCCGCCGCGGTTGGCGAGCCGGCAGATGTCGGTCTGCTCAGGGCTCGCGTCCACGTCCGCGCACGCCTCGCCGGTGCACGGGATCGCGCGGTCCTCCTCGACGGGCGCCGAAGCAAGCCTCGCCCGGTAGCCCAGGATCTCACCCGGGTCCGTCACGCAGCCCCCGGCGCGGTCGATGCGCGCATGGAACACCGGCCGGTCCGTGTTGCTCAGCGGATCGTACATCGTTCCGTGCCACGCGCGGCTCCGGTCGGCGGTGGGGGCCGGCGTCGGCGTGGGAATGGACGGCCCCTCGACCTTCGGGGGGGCCGGGATGTCCGCTCCCTTACGGCGGATCTCTTCGAGGCGCTTCTTCGCCGAGACCTGGCGGGCAGGTCGCGGGTTGGGCGTCCGGTCCGGTTCCTTGACAACCTTCACCATGTCGGGCTTGTCCAGGGTCATCTTGAGGGTCTCGCCCGCCAGACGGATCTCGACCAGGACCACGCCCGACGCGGAGTTCCGCAGCCATACGCACCGGTCGGCGGTCTCGACTCGGACCGCCGTGCATGCCTTGCCCGAGCAGGGGCCTGCCTGGCCGGACTTCGCGAGAGGCGGCGACGACGGCCCGGTCGGCGGCGAGACCGTCTTCGACTCCGGCGCCCG
>Ga0310810_10008038_pt1 | contig 12107 bp, 11 predicted proteins | sample NCmetagenome_FD_207641 | JGI IMG/M metagenome (GOLD analysis project Ga0310810, IMG submission 207641) | Soil microbial communities from experimental microcosm in Duke University, North Carolina, United States - NC | ecosystem: Engineered > Artificial ecosystem > Soil microcosm > Unclassified ...
AGCTCGTGCCCGAGGGCTGCTTCGGTCCGCGCGACGGCAAGCCGGGGCGCTTGTACCTGGCGGTGCCGAAGTCGCGCGCGATCGGCGACGTGATGATCTTGCTCGGCACCAACCGCTTCGGCTTCGCGTTCACGCAGATCCACCCCGAGCCGATCGCGGCCGCGCGCCCGCCGCGCGCGAAGACCGCGCCGCCGGTCCGCGCGAAGACCGCGCCGCCGGTGCGCGCGAAGACCGAGCGCCCCGCCCCGCCGCCGCCCGCGCCGGCGAAGAAGAAGGCCACACCCGCGCCGGCGAAGAAGAAGGCCGCGCCCGCGAAGGCGAAGACGAAGGCCGCGCCGGCGAAGAAGAAGGCCGCGCCCGCCAAGAAGAAGCCCGCCGCGAAGAAGCGGCGCTGAGTATCCATTGGAATCAGGTCTTGCTGGATACCCAGTATCCAGTAGAATCAAGAAGCAATGGATACTCCGCCGGCGCCCTGGCGGCCGCATGCGCAGGCCTTGAACGTCGTCTACGCGAATCTCGAGCTCTATGGGCTCCAGGGACGCCCGGCGTTCGTCGGCACCGCCGGCTCCGTCATCGAACGAAGCAATGCCACGGGCGTCCGCTTCTACGCTCATCAGTACTACGACGCGCTGAAGAAGCAGCGCGAGCGGTACGTCGCCGGTCCGATCGGAGATCTCGACGCGGATCGCGCCGCCGCCGAGCTGCGTGACCGGATCGAAGCGCAGAAGGCGATCGTGCCGCAGATCCGAATGTTGGGCCGCGAAGGCTTCCAGCTCGTCGACCCGCGCGCCTACGCGGTGATCGCGACGCTCCACAACCATGGCCTCTTCGCCGCCGGCGCGATCCTGGTCGGATCGCACGCGTACGGGATCATGCTGAACCGCATGGGCATCCGCGCCGCGCCGTTCTCGACCGACGACGTCGACGTCGCCCGCGGCGCCCCGCTGTCCTTCGCGAGCCCACCGAAGGGCTCGTTTCTCGAGATGCTCCGCGACAGCGGGATCGACTTCGCCGAGGTTCCCGGCCTGAGCCACAAGCGGCCGGCGACCTCGTTCAAGCAGACCGGGCGCGAGACCTTCACGGTCGATCTGCTCGTGCCGTCATCCGACGAGACGTATCCGGTCGCACCGGTGCCCGAGCTTCGTGCGCACGCGATCGCGCTGCCCTATCTCGGTTACCTCCTCGGAGCGTCGGTCGATGCGATCGCGATGATGCGCGAAGGATGTTGCGCCGTCCGGATCCCGCTGCCCGAGCGATTCGCCGTGCACAAGCTGGTGGTCTCCCAGCTCCGCACCGGACCGAACAAGAAAGCCGACAAAGATCTCTCGCAGGCCCTGACGATCTTCGAGGTGCTCGATGCGTCCGATCCGGGCGCCATCGAGGACGCGGTGAAGGCGCTGCCGAAGCGTGCGGCCAAGTACTTCAAGAAGGCACGAGAACGGATCCGCGCGGTGCTCGAGGAGAAGGCCCCGCGGGCGTGGGCCGCGCTGACGTGAGCCAGGCTCGGCGCGGGCTGCGTGGTAATCTCCGCGGCCCATGAGCAAGTTCCTGGAGACGTACCAGCGCACGCACGGCTGCGGCGATCTGCGCGCGGCCGACGCGGGGAAGCAGGTCGTGCTGACCGGCTGGGTGCAGACGTATCGCGACCTCGGTGGATCGGTGTTCGTCGACTTGCGCGACCGCGGCGGCGTCACGCAGATCCGGTTCGACGCGAGCTTCGACGCGAACGCGCACAAGATCGGTCGCGAGCTCAGGAGCGAGTGGTGCATCGGCGTGGTCGGCGAGGTGCGCTCGCGCGGTGAGAACGTCAACGACCGCATGGCGACCGGCGAGATCGAGGTCTTCGCGAAGGAGATCGAAGTCTTCTCGCGCGCGGAGACGCCGCCGTTCGCGATCGAGTCAGACGTCGATACGAACGAGGCGCTGCGCCTGAAGTATCGGTATCTCGATCTGCGGCGCCCGAACCTGCAGAAGAACCTGATCACGCGCTCGAAGATCACGACGACCGTGCGGCGCTTCCTCGCGCAGCAGAGCTTCCTCGAGATCGAGACGCCGTTCATGGTGAAGTACACGCCGGGCGGCGCGCGTAACTTCCTCGTGCCGTCGCGCTTGAACCCGGGCGCGTTCTACGCGCTCGCCGAGTCGCCGCAGATCTTCAAGCAGCTCTTGATGGTCGCGGGCTACGAGCGCTACTTCCAGATCGTGCGCTGCTTCCGCGACGAGGACCTGCGCCTCGATCGCCAGCCCGAGTTCACGCAGATCGACATCGAGATGTCGTTCGTGAACGAGCAGATCCTCCAGTCGACGATGGAGGGGATGATCCAGCAGCTGTGGCGCGACGTCCTCGGCAAGGAGGTCACGCTGCCGCTGCGCCGCATGACCTACGCCGAGGCGATGTACAAGTACGGCGTCGACAAGCCGGACCTGCGCCTCGATCTCGAGCTGTGCGAGGTCACCGAGCCGGCGTCGAAGTCGGGCTTCCGCGTGTTCGAGTCGGTGGTCGCCGAGGGCGGCATCGTGAAGACCTTGCGCGTGCCGGCGAAGGACGCGGGCGACAAGCTGACGCGCTCGCTGCTCGACTCGCTCACCGGATTCGCGAAGTCGTTCAACGTGAAGGGCGTCGCGTTCGCGCGCGTGCAAGAGGGCGGCGTGTGGCAGGCGCCGTTCGCGAAGAACTTCTCCGACGAGGCGAGGAGCGAGGTCAACCGGATCGCGAAGGCGGAGCCGGGCGACACGCTGCTCTTCGTCGCCGAGAAGCCGAAGGCGGCGAACGTGTGCATGGGCGCGATCCGGCTGCACATCGGCGAGAAGCTCGGGCTCATCCGCGAGGGCGAGTACCAGTTCATGTGGCTCACCGATCCGCCGCTGTTCGAGATCGAGGACGGCCAGATCGGCGCCTCGCACCACCCGTTCACCTCGCCGCGCGTCGAGGACGAAGACCTGCTCGAGCGCGATCCGGGCAAGGTGCTCGCGCGCGCCTATGACTTGGTCTTGAACGGCGTCGAGGTCGGCGGCGGATCGATCCGTATCCATCGGCCCGAGCTGCAGGCGCGCGTCTTCAAGACGCTCGGCATCTCCGACGACGACGCCAAGGCGAAGTTCGGCTTCCTGCTCGAGGCGTTCCAGTACGGACCGCCGCCGCACGGCGGCATCGCGTTCGGCCTCGATCGTCTGTCGATGCTGATGACGGGCGCGACGTCCCTGCGCGACGTGATCGCGTTCCCGAAGACGCAGAAGGGCTCCGACCTCATGACGGAGTGCCCGACCGGCGTGTCGAAGAAGCAGCTCGACGAGCTGTTCATCCAGCTGAAGCCCGACCTGCCGACGAAGGCTTGATCGGGCGCGTCTTGTGGAAGCACGTGAAGTCCATGTAGCGGTGGCCGTGCTCGTCGTCGACCAAGATGTCGACGAACTCCTCGTCGAACCGTAGGTCGTCGAACGAGTACGCGCGCCGGGTGTGGACCGGCTGCGCGAGGCTGTCGTCGATGCCCGTGAAGGTGAGCAGCAGGTTGGCGAGCGAGTCGCGCAGATCGTCGAGTGACACGCCCGACAGCGGCGACTCCTCGTCGATCACGTGGAAGATCGTCCACGACAGCGCGAACACCGGCGTCATCGTGCGGCGCAGCTTGAGGTCGTGCACGCGCCGGAAGCGCTGACCGTTGGAGTTGAACTCGTCGCGCGTCATCGTGAGGCGCGCGGTCGCTTCGACGATCGCGGTCGCGCGCGCGTTCGCCATGCGGATCATCAGCGTGCGCTGGCCGTCTTGATCGGCGATCACGGCGACGTTCGAGAACAAGACCTTCGCGTTCGGGGTCGAGAACTTCGCGAAGAACAGGCCGGTCGCCATCGCGGTGATCAAGATCCCCATGAAGCTCTCGATCGTCACCATCGCGTGCGCGAACGAGTCCATCGGCACCATGTAGCCGTAGCCGATCGTCGCCATCGTCTGGACGCTGAACCAGAACCGATCCATGAACGCGCCCGGCTCGGCGTGCATGATCTCGGCGCCGCCGACGTAGAGGATCGTCGCGAACAGGAGGTTCACGGCGACCCACAAGGTCGCCATGAAGATCGTCAGCCGCGTCCACGAGGCGGTGCGGAGGAAGTGATAGAGGTCCTTCGCGAAGCCGCCGCTGACGTCGCGCGGCAGGCCGCGGCGCTCGATCGTCGCGCGGCCCGACTTGTCGAAGAACTGGGGCGGGCGCTGCTTCTTGTCCTTCGCGTCGGAGTCGGCCATCACAGCACCAGCCGGTACGGGTTGGTCGTGCGAAGCGCGAAGCCGAGCCGCTGGTAGAGGCGGTTGGCGGCGGCGCGATCGGGGTGCGAGGTCAACTCGATCGCGGTCGCGCCCGTCGCGCGCGCGTGATCGATCATCGCGCGGACCAGCGCTTCGCCGGCGCCCTGCCCGCGCACGCGCGTGTCGACGACGACGTCCTCGATGATCGCGCGGATCTTGGTCGGGATCGGGACGGCGATCAGCGTGGCGAGGCCGATGATCTCGTGATCGTGGCGCGCGACGAAGATCGTCACGTCTTCGGAGTCGATCGCGCGCGCGATGCTTTCGGCGGTGGCGCGCGAGGTCGCCGACAGCTGCGGCAGGAGGCGCGCGAACGCGCCGACGAGCTCGTCGGTCGCGTGCGTCGCGATCTCGATCTGCATCACACGCTCTTTTAGCAGAACCCGCGAACAGGTTCGCGGGTTCTGGTCGATCGGCTCGCCGCGACGAGGAACGTCGGCTCGCCTCATACGGAGCGCGTTCGCTTCGCAAACGCTAGGGGGGAGCTTCGCGGGGCGTGATCGCGAGCGTCTCGGCGCGGCCCCGCCGCAAGATCTTGATCGGCACCGCGACGCCGGGGGCGTGATCGCGCAGGAGCCGGTGCAGATCGTCGACGGACTCGACCGTGCGCTCGCCGAAGCGGACGATCAGGTCGCCGTCCTTCAGCCCCGCGGCGGCGGCGGGCGAGCCGCTCTCGACGGTCATGACCTCGACCGCGGAGGCGCCGAGCTCGTGCGCGCGCGCGAGGCGTCGATCGAGCGGACGGCGCATGCCGCCGAGCCCGAGCCACGCGCGCCGCACGCGCCCGCGCGCGAGCAATTCGCCAAGCACCCACGCGGCGGTCTCGACGCCGACCGCGAAGCCGATGCCCTGCGAGTAGGCGATGATCGCCGTGTTGACGCCGAGCACGCGGCCCTGCGAATCGAGCAGCGGACCGCCGCTGTTGCCCGGGTTGAGCGGCGCGGTGTGCTGCACGACGCCGTCGATCAAGCGGTTGTCGCGGCCGCGCAGCGTGCGGCCGAGCGCGGAGACGACGCCGGTCGAGACGGTCGAGTCGAAGCCGAGCGGGTTGCCGATCGCGACGACCAGCTGACCGCGCCGCGGGCGGATCGTCGCGTCGACCGTGAGCCACGCGTCGGTGCCGAGCGCGGCGAGATCGATCTTGCAGAGCGCGAGATCGGTCGCGGGATCGTCGCCGACGACCGCGGCGGGGACGCGCTCGCCGGTGGGAGCGCGCACGCGCAGCTCGCCGCCGGCGGCGGCGACGTGGCTGTTGGTGAGCAGATAGCCGTCGGGCGCGACGACGAAGCCCGAGCCCGCGCCGTCGCCGCGGCGGCTCTTGCGCGCGATCTCGATCGAGACGACCGCGGCGGAGGCGCGATCGACGACGCCGATCACCGCTTGCGAGTAGGCGTCGAGGAGATCGTGACCGGGCACGGGCACGGGCAAGGGCACGACGGTCACGAACGCACTCCGATCTTCACCTTGATCGTCTGGCGCGCGCCGGCGCGCACGAGATCGAGCTCGACCTCGGCGTCGGCGCGATCCGCGAGCGACTCGCGCAGATCTTCCGGGCCCTCGATCGGATCGCCCGCGATCGCGAGCAAGATGTCGCCGACCAGGATGCCGGCGGTCGCCGCGGGGCCGCCGTCTTCGACGCTCGCGACCAGCGCGCCGCGATCGCGGCCCACCGCGCTCGCGATCGCGGTCGGCAGCGCGACCGGGTACGCGCCGACGCCGAGATATCCGCGCCGCACGCCGCCGTGCGCGAGGATCTCGCCGACCACGCGCTCGAGCGTGACGCGCGGGATCGCGAGATCAGCGCCGCGCAGGAGCGTGCGCGTGCTCATGCCGAGCACGCGGCCGTCGAGCGAGACCAGCGGTCCGCCCGCGAAGCCACGCGGGATCTGGCGATCGGTCTCGACGTAGCGCTCGAGCCGGCCGCCGCCCGGCGTGCGCATCTCGGGGCCGAGCACGCCGATGATGCGGAGCGACGCGCGCACGCTGCGACCGGGCCGCCCGAGCGCGAGCACGGGCTGGCCGACCGCGACGCCGTCGAGATCGCGGAACTGTGCCGGCGTCAGGCCGCCGCCGTCGACGCGCAGGACCGCGACGTCGGTGCCGGGATCGCGGCCGACGATCGTCGCGTCGCGCTCGGTGATCGATCCGTCGGCGCCGGCGATGCCCACGGTCGTCTTGTCGGGCGCGTGGAAGCTGGCGGTCACGACGAGATCGGGCGCCCAGACGAGGCCCGAGCCGCCGCCGCGCCGGCGGTCGACGCGGACGATCGAGGGACTGGCGGATGAGACCGCGCCCGTCAGCGCGGCCTCGAAGGAAGCGATGGGAGAAGCCGAAACGGGATTGGTCGTGGTCATGGACGCATCGTTGCGCCCGACGGGAAAACGCGACATCCGACGATCGGGCGGGGATTGCGCTGCTTTTCGGCGAGGCGCGCCTCGTCGGCCCACACGGTCGGAAACGGACCTAGCTCATCGGCTAGGCCTTGCGCGACCGACCTACCATCCCAATGTTGGGTACATTCCGTGGAGTCCACCTGGTTGGGGGGCAACTACTCATGACTCGCAATCCGAACATCTCGCTCGTCGGCGGTCCGCTGCACGTCGCGGTCGTCACCGACGACCCGTTGCTCAAGACCGGGCTCACCAGCCTGCTGGCGCACGACGGCGAGGTCGAGGTGGTCTCGCTCGACAAGGCCGACGTCGCGCTGTGGGACTCGGGTCCCGATTCGACGCGCGCGTTGTCGCGGCTGCGCGAGCTCGGCGAGCTGCGCGTGCCGGTGGTCGCCGCGGTCGGCGATGCGTCGCACTTGGCGCCGGCGCTGGCCGCGGGCGCGCGCGGCGTCGTCTTGCGCGATCAGGTCGGCAGCGGCATCGGCGCGGCGCTCGCGGCGGTGCGCAGCGGCTTGACCGTGATCGACTCGGCGCTCGCGCAGACGCTGGTGCCGGCGGCGCGCCCCGACGCGCAAGGCAAGAAGCGCCCGGCGGCGGAGCTCACCGATCGCGAGACGCAGGTGGTGACCCTGCTCGCCGAAGGTCTGTCGAACAAGCTGATCGCGGATCGCCTCGGCATCAGCGATCACACGGCGAAGTTCCACGTCAACGGCGTGATGGCGAAGCTCGGCGCTTCGACGCGGACCGAGGCGGTCGTCGAGGCCGTGCGTCGCGGCCTCGTGACGCTCTAGCGTTCGATCTCAGCGCCGCCGGGGGCTACCCCGGGTCCTCGACGTCGCTTCACGCCGTCTCGGCTCGGCCTTCGGCCTCGGCCCTGCCCCTTTCGGCGGCGCATAGGCATATCGCTTCAGATCGATCGCGCCGCGATCGCCGACGTCGACGCCTTCGCGCTCGAGCAGCTCGCGCTGCACGGCGGCGCCGACCGGATCGTGGATCGCGATCCGCCCGGTCGTCGGGCCGCGCTTGCCGATCACGCGCTGCCACGGGAGGCCGTCGCTCGCCTTCGAGGTCTTGAGCGCCGCGGCGGCGATGCGCCCGCCGCGCGGCACGCCCGCGAGCTCCGCGACCTGTCCATAGGTCGCGACCTTGCCGCGCGGAATCTTGCGGATCACCGCGCGGATCTGTTTGTAGAGCTGTTGCAGGTGCGACGAGTCTGCCGAAGCCGCCACGCGGTGCAGGGTACAATGCCCGCATGCGCATCCGCGTCCTGTACTTCGCGGTGTTCCGCGAGAAGCTGCGCGCCGACGGCGAGACGATCGAGCTCGCCGACGGCTCGTCGCTCGCGGCGCTGGTCAGCGCGCTCGAAGCGCGCCACGACGCCGTGCGCGCGCTGCGCGGCCGCTATCGCATCGCGGTGAACCAATCGATGGTCGTGGGAGACGAGCCGCTCGCCGACGACGACGAGGTCGCGCTCATACCTCCCGTCGCCGGCGGCACGCGCCACGTGCTCTTGAGCGACACGCCGCTGTCGCTCGATCGTTGCGTCGACTTCGTGCGCGGCCCCGACGCGGGCGGCATCGTGACGTTCACCGGCATGGTGCGCCGTGAATCGCACGGCGAGCGCATCGAGCGCCTCGAGTACGAGGCCTACCCGGGCATGGCCGAGAAGGTGATGCACGAGCTGTGCGACGCGATCGAGCGCGAGGTGCCCGGCGTGCGGCTCGCCGTCGAGCATCGCGTCGGCGTGCTCGCGGTCGGCGAGATCGCGGTCGTGATCGCCGCCGCCGCGCCGCACCGCGCCGAAGCGTTCACCGCGTGCCGCGCGCTGATCGATCGCTTGAAGGAGCACGTGCCGATCTGGAAGAAGGAGATCGGCGAGAGCGGCGCGGAGTGGGTCGGCCTCGGGCCCTAACGTCGACGCCGCCGCGTGACGACGAAGCCAATCGCGAGCGCGATCACGACAAGGCCGCCGCCTCCGCCGTCGCCGGCGGCGCAGGCATAGAAGGTGTTTCGCGCCGGCAGGCCGGTGCCGGTGAGCCGGACCTGCACGTCCGGCAAGAAGTCGCCGTCGAAATGGACGAAGAACGCGCCCTCGAGCGGACCGACATCGGCCGGGCTGAAGTCGAGATCGAATGACGCGCTCTCGCCCGGCGCGAGCACCGGCCTCGACTGCAAGCGCGGCGTCGTGAACGAAGCCTGGGTCGTGTCGGGTGGCTGGCCGCACTCGACCGCCGTGATCGTCATCGACCGCGTCGGATCGCGGTTCGTGATCGTGATCGTGCGTCCTCCATCGGCGAGGCTCGCCGAGTCACCGACGTGCACGCCGCCGAAATCGATCGTTCCGGTCGGATCGATGCCCAGCATGCGCGAGACGCCGTCTCCCGAGATCGCCACCACCGACCTGCCGGGCGTCGCGGTCGCGGTGTCGTCGTGCAGGATCGTGAGCGCGCCGGTGAACGAGCCGACGGAGAGCGGCACGAACTGCACGTGGAGATCGATCGCCTGCCGGCCGGCCACGGTCGTCGGCGCGGTCTCCAGCAGGTGGAACTCGGGGTCTCCGTCCATCGTCAGCGCCGAGATCGCGAGCGGCGCGTCGCCGATGTTGTTCACCCTGACCGTCGCGACCGGCGCCACCGTGGCGTTCGGGTCGAGGAACGTCGGCGGGAACGCGATCGAGTCGGCGCTGATCTGGACGTGGCGATCGGCCCCGTGCCCCGTGATCGTGATCGTCTTCGGCGATGGCTGCGGCTCGCCGATGATGCCGTCGATCTTCACGACCCAGGTCGTGGTGTCCACGGTCTCGGCGGTCGGTTGATACGTGACGGTCACCGACTGCGAGCCGCCGGCGGGGAGCGTGACGGGCGCGAGGCCGGGGCTCGTGAACGGGCCCGTGGACAGCGCGGGCCAATCGGCGATCGACAGCGGCGCCTCGCCGACGTTCGCGATCGTGATCGTCTTGGTCGCCGGCGTTTGCGCGCGCAGATCGACGTTGCCGAAGTCGACGGTGGCTCCAGGCGTCAGCATGATGAAGCCGCTCACCGCCTCGGCCTGAAACGTCCCCCTAATCGTCGCGACGCCCGGCGTGTGGTCGGTGAACACCCACAGATTGTCGATGACGCTGATGTTCATCGCGCTACCGGGCACGGTGGCGATCGCGAACGATACGCTGCTGCCGGCCGGCAGCTTGAACGGTGTCGCGGGCGCGCCGATGACGGCGAAGAGATGGCTGGAAAATGCGATGTCCTCGATCGTGATGTCGGACGCGCCGGAGTTCGCCAGCGTGAACGGCTGCGAGACGGTGTCCTGCCACCCGACGATGCCGTAGTAGGCGCGGAGGTAGCCCGTCGTGTCCTCGGTGCAGATCGGACACGTGAGGACGAGCGGCCCGCCGTTGCCCGAGATGAAGACGGCGTACGTGGTGTTGAAGTTTGCGTTGCTGTCGATCCAGAAGGCCACGGGCCCGCCTTCCATGCCGGGTCCCGGCGAGAACTGCACGGTCACGGTCGCGCTCGCTCCGGGTGCAAGTGAAGCCGGCATGTTCGAGACCGTGTAGCCGACGTCGTTGCGCTGGAGCATCGACGACGTGATCGTCGTGGTGTCGGTGCCGTTGTTCGAGAGCACGAACGTGAGGACCTTGGTCTCCCCCGGCGCCACATGACCGAACTCGAGCGAGCTCGGCGTCGCCGAGATCTGCGCGTCGGCGCGTGCGAGACCTGCCGACAGCGCGAGCACGATGACAACGACGAGCGCGCGCATCACAATCTCCCCGTCACGCCGACGATCGGCGTCAGCGTCGTGTCAGCGATGTCGCCGTTGGCGTTGAAGTAGTGCTCGAGGCCGAGCTGCGCGGTCACGGCGAGATGCGGCGTCGCTCGCCATTCGATCCCGACGGCGCCGCGCAGTCCGACCCGCGGACCGGAGAGGAAGAAGATCGGCGCGCCGGCCGCGAACAGCGGACGCAGCGAACCTCGCGTGACGTAGTACTGGCCGCCGAGATACCCGCCGAAGGTCGGACCCAACATCGCGCCGACCTGCGCCTCGACGTCGTCGGTGACATCGACGGCGCCTCCGACCATTACGGCCGCGCCGCGTAGCTCGACGTCGGAGACGACGTCGACCACGCCGCCGAACCGCGACGAGATCGCCACCGGCGCGGCAGGATCCGCGTGCACGACGGCGGCGCTGGCTGCGAACGCGCACATCGCGAGCGCGAGCGCGGTTCCTGTCATGACGATCGATAGTAGTCGGATCGGAACCGTGCGCGCAGTCGCCTCACGCATTCCGCCGCACGATGCAACGGCGAGACCACGCGCGTGGAGCGCAACCGCGTGGACGCACGTCGCGTCGAGTGACACGGGGTGGCACGTGTGTCGCCTCAGGGAACGTTGATGCCGGTGCCCGAGCCGCTGCCCGTCGCGGTGCCGCTGCCCATCTGCTGATCGATGCCGACGGAGCCGGAGCCCGCGGGGTTGCCGGGGCCGGTGCCGGCCGCGCTGCCGCCGCCGGCGGGTTGGCCTTCGACCGGCTCGGCGGGATGGATGCGCTCGGGGATCATCCCCGCGTTGGTGGGGAGCGGTTGCGGCGGCGGCGCTTCGACGCCGCCCGGCGGCGTGGGCGCATCGCCCGTCGGCGCCGGCGCAGGCGGCGGCATCGGCGCGGCGGCGGGACCGGGCGTCGGCGGTTGATAGGTGGGCACCGCGCGCGGCGGCGCGGTGTCGACGTTGTCGGTGCGGATCGCGGGCGGGCGCGGGATGTGGCCGTTGGCTTGGACGCCGCTGGTCTCGTCGGGCGAAGCGCCGCCGCCGTTGAGATCGCAGAGCTGCGGCAAGCGGCGCATGTTGCCGAGCGTGCCCGCGAGCTTGATGTAGTGATAGCCGTCGGGGCCGAGCGGCGCGCCGGTCAGGTTGAGCGCGTTGTAGAACTTCTCCTCGCGCTTGCGCAGGTTCTCCGAGCCCTTGAACTTGATGCAGCCCTGCGTGATCGGCGAGTCCATGAGCGATCGCTGGATCTGCACGTGGAAGTCGACGTAGAGCTCGCCGTCGTCGGACTTCACGTCGAACTTGCGCAGATCGGCGTGGCCCTTGGTCACCACGAACTCCGCGTGCCACTGGCCGAGCAAGAGCTTCGCGACGGTGACACCGTCGAGCTGCGGCTGACCCGGGCGCGGCTTCGGGTAGATCTTCGCGACGCCGTCGCCGATCGAGCAGCTCGAGTTGCAGCCGAGCACGATCGTCGCCTCCGCCTGGCGCCAATCGCCGGCGGGCAGATCGATCTTCGCGGTGCCCTCGATGCGACCGCCCATCGGGAGGCCGACGAACTCCGCGATCGCGGGCACCGCCTCGGCCGACATCTTGTCGATCTCGAGATCGACCGTCGTGCGCGACGAGCTCATGCCGAGATCGCCGCTGATGTCGCCGCCG
>Ga0310810_10008040_pt1 | contig 12103 bp, 9 predicted proteins | sample NCmetagenome_FD_207641 | JGI IMG/M metagenome (GOLD analysis project Ga0310810, IMG submission 207641) | Soil microbial communities from experimental microcosm in Duke University, North Carolina, United States - NC | ecosystem: Engineered > Artificial ecosystem > Soil microcosm > Unclassified ...
GCAGCCCGATGCGCCGCGTGAAAAACGGGATCACATCACTTCCGGCCTCCAGGCCCGCGACGTCAAAGACCCCCGCGCCTTCGAGGAAGAACGTCCGCTTTTCCGGAAAGAACAGCGGAAAGCGCGTGAGGTTCACCTGACGCGCGTCCGCTTCGGTTTCCGCGAAGTCGGTGTTCACCGTGAGGGCCGCGTTCAGGTTCGGCGTGAGGTTCTTGAAGACGTCGACGCCGCCGGTGAGGTGCCGGTCGCCGGTGTCTTCGCCGCCCGACAAATACGGTCTGATGTCGAGACCGTGGCCCTGCCGCACCCCTTCAAGACCGGCCAGCTGGCCCGCATCGGGCAGATTGCCGATCCAGCTGCTGACCCGCGCGGCGGCCCACCGATCGATCTCGAAAAGGTGCTTGATCTGGCGCTCTACGTTGAATCCCCAGACGGCTTGATCCGGTCTGAACCTGAGCGTCCTGAACGGGATCACCAGTTCGGCGGTCCAGCGATCCGCCGTCCGCGTCACCGCCGCGTTCCAGATGCCATCCCACTCGCGGCTCAGGGATTCGGCGTTGTTGGAGATCTGTCCGTCCGATCGGGCCCCAAGTGGATTGACCTGAAAAAAGAACCCGTTGCGATGATCGAAGAACGGATCGAGGACGATCGTGACGCGGTCGTCGACGTCGAGATTGGCGTCGCGCGTCAATTGCGTCGCGACCATCCGGCTCGTGTGGGACTCGTGGCACACGATCCCGAAGTAGAGCGCGTCCTCGTCGAACAGAATGCGTATCTCGGTCTGCTCGGTGGGCGGCCGTCCTTCGAGCGGTTCACGCTGAGTGAGCGGACCTATCGGCGGCGCGGACATCCAGTCGGGTTCGTCGAGGCGGCCGTCTATCCGGATCGCGCCGACGGCGCGTGCGGCCGTCGCAAGTGGCGTATTGGTCCGGACGCCACTGGGTGCCTGAGCCGTGGCGCTCCGCGCGGCCAGCAACGCCAGGGCGCTCGCGAGGTACGCGGGTACGCTCCGGAATGGCGATCGGGTCAGAATCAGCGCGCCTCGTACACGCGGATCTCGGCCTTCTGGCTGCCGCGGTGCGGCACCGCGAGATACAGGCGATTCAGCTCGGGCACGAAGAGCGATGTCCGCGCGCCTGCTGCGGTCGCGATGTGGGCGGTGCGGACAAATGCATTCGCGCCGCGATCCGCAAACACGTCGAGATAGCCTTCGCCGCCTGAAACGTAGAGCCGCTTGCGACCGGCGTCGTAAAACAGATCGTCGGTATCGCCGACGATCTCGAATGATGCGGCGAGCTTTCCTGTCGTTGTGTCGTACATGAGCGCTTTCGCCGGACGCCGGCACCCGATGAACACACGATGGTTCGCCTCGTCCAGTGCCATTGGGTAATTCGACCTCGCCTCTGCGACCGGCCACGTCGCGATGACCTTCATCATCCGACGATCGACGACGGCAATGTGGCTGGCCGAGGGTACGTTCACGAAGATGAGCGCACCGGACTTCTCGAGTTGAAAGGATTCCGGGTGCCCAGCGAGTTTCACGACGCCAAGGACCTTTCCGGTGGCCGGATCGACGGCGGCGAGTGCGCCGCTGCCGAAGCCGACGTATAGGCGTGCGGCCACGGCGTCGTAGCGGACATTGTCGGAATCGTCGCCGAGCGCGACGGTCTGGCCGAGCCGCAACCCGCTGTCGATGAATTGGACCCCTGGACCCTGGCCGTTCGCGACGGCGACGACTTCGACGTTTCCTGCCGCGACCGCGACGCCCTGCGGCTCCCGAAAGCCCGACAGCGATTGCAGATGGCTGTTGTTCTTGAGATCGAGGACTTCGACGGTGTTGCTCCCCAGGGCGGCGACGAAGAGCCGCTGCGACACCGGATCGAACGCCAGGTGATCGATCCGGCCTTCGAGACGCGGCAGTTCGATCGCGCCGATCAAGGCCATCGATTTTCCACCGGGCGCCGCTTGATACGTCAGAATCGCGAGTACGGCTGAGATGACCGGCACACGCATGATGTCCCCCAGGCGGTATCACACGATTCTGAACGATTGTTTCACGTACTTGCAACAGATATTAACCGGCTGTAACCTGGCTCGTCCATGCCGCGCTCCGGGATCGACCGTGACGTCGCTGTGATCTTCTCGGCGGCATTCGTCCGATCGTCGACCGTCGGGCTCGTCGGACTTGTGCTCGCCATTTATCTCGCGCAGGCCGGGTTTTCATTGACCGCCATCGGCGCCATCGTGGGCGTGGGCATGGCGGGCGCGGCGGTCGCGACGCTCATTGCGGGCTTCCGGGGTGACGTTTTTGGACGTCGCCGGACGATGGCTGCACTCGCGGTTCTTACGGCGGCGGGATATGCGTCCGTTTGCATGGCCGATCGCGCGCTTGTCCTTGTGCCGGTGGCATTCATCACGATGCTGAATGGCATGGGACGCGATCGCGGCGCGGCGTCAGCGATCGAGCAGGCGCTGCTGACCGCCGTCACAGACGATCGCTCGCGGACCTGGCTCTTCGCCTGGTACAACGTGGTCCTCGACGGCGGTCACGCTTTCGGTGCGCTGGCGGGCGCCGTGCCGATCCTGTTTGTCCGATGGCTGCACGTCGACTCCCTCCGCGCGCATCGACTGACGTTCCTCGCCTGCGCGGCCGCGATGGCCATCAGCGCCGCGTCCTACACGAGGCTGTCGACGAGGATCGAGCTGGCCGCCGAACCGCACCACGATCGGAGGCCGCGGCTCTCGCCGCAGGCGACCCGCGCCGTCACGCGGCTGGCGATGCTGTTCGGCATCGATAGCCTGGGTGGCGGATTTCTGAGCTCGACGCTCATCGCATACTGGTTCTTCGAGCGGTTCGGCGCGTCCGAAGCGACGCTGGCCGGGCTGTTCTTTTCGGCGCGCGTGCTGAACGCGGTGGGACACCTTGCGGCCGCGTGGATCGCCCGTCGTATTGGACTCGTCAACACGATGGTGCTGACGCACCTGCCGTCCAGCCTCTTCATCATGGCCGCGCCGCTCGCGCCGACGGCGACGATCGCGGGCCTCCTGTTTCTCTGCCGCGAGGCGCTCGTGGAGATGGACGTGCCGACGCGACAGTCCTACGTGATGGCGATCATGGCGCCGGGAGAACGGAGCGCGGCGAGCGGCGTCACCAACGTCACGCGCAGCGTGGGATGGGCGGCGGGTCCGTCCATGGCAGGCTTCGTGATGCAGCACGCGCTCGCGGCGCCGTTGCTCATCGGCGGCACGCTGAAAATCGCCTATGACATCCTCCTGTATGCGTCATTCCGGCGGGTCGTTCCGCCGGAAGAGCGCGCGCCCGAAGGCCCAGGCTGAGCTTCGCAACAGTCATTACTCTTTTCAGTAATGGCAGTTACGATACGATTGGCAGACGTGGCCGACCCGCAGACGCGCCGCTGGCTGCTTCTCGCGCACCAACTGCCGACGCGTCCGTCGAACGCGCGCGTGAAGACGTGGCGGCGTCTGCAGGAAATCGGCGCCATTCCCGCACGCAATTCGGTCTATGTGCTGCCAGACACCGCTCCATGTCGCGACGACTTCGACTGGCTGCGCCGCGAGATCGTTGCCCTCGGCGGCGACGCGACCGTGTTTGCCGCGGAGCCCGTGCACGGAGCGGAATCCGCTCGCCTGATCGAGGCGTTCCGGCGGGCGCGCACGGACGACTATCAGGACTTGACACGCAATGTGAGGAAGCTGATCTCGTCCGCCCGCAGCCGGCGGCGACGCGCGGCGGCCCGTGGCGCGCTGCGGCGTGCCGGGCGCAATCTACGAGAACGCTTCGGCCAGATCGAGCGCATCGACTTCTTTCAGGCGGCCGGCCGGAACGAGGCAGCCGCAGCGCTGACCAGCCTCGAGGCGCTCACGGAACAGTCGGGTCGCGCATCGCCGGCGCCCGTCTCGCCTGTGCTCTCGAAAGACGATTTCCAGCGCCGCCGCTGGGTCACACGGCCGCGTCCAGGCGTCGATCGGATGGCGTCGGCCTGGTTGATCCGACGAGCCATCGATCGCCATCCGACCTTTGCGTTCGTCGAGCGCCCGAGTGGAGCGGACATTCCGTTCGACATGCCGGAGGGAGAGTTCACGCACGACGGGCAGATGTGCACGTACGAGACGATCGTCCACCGCTTCGGGCTGACGGACCAGGCCGTAGTCCGGATCGGCATGATTGTCCACGATCTGGACTTGAAGGATGCGCGGTATCGACTGCCGGAGACGTCGGCTGTTGGACACCTGGTCGACGGTCTGCGACAGCTTCACGCGGACGATCACGCGCTGCTGCAGTATGGGATGGCGGTCTTCGAAGCGTTCGCACGGTCCTTTGCGCCCGCCGCGCTTCGATCTTGAGTATGGAGGTGATGCAATGATGAAAACCGTGGTCGTTCCGTTGTCCATTGCTGCGCTGCTGATCGCGCCATGCGCCCCGGCTCTCGCTCAGGACGTTCCCGCCCCTTACAAGGACGTGCTGACGCTCCTCGGCCGGCAAGGAGATTTCAAGGCCAACGTTCTCAAAGTCAACATTCCCCGCAACGATTTGACCATGACCATCGCCGGCGTCAGGACGCCGACGCCGTTCGGCTTCGGCGGCTGGATTGCCCTGACCAAAGGGACCGGCATGGACGTCATGATGGGCGATCTCGTGCTCACGCAGGACGAGGTCAATCCCGTGATGTCCGCGCTGCTCGACAACGGCCTCGAGGTGACGGCTCTTCATAATCATTTCTTCTGGGACGAACCGCGCGTCTTCTACATGCACGTTCACGGTCACGGCGCGCCGATGGAGCTGGCGAAGAAGATCAAGCCGGCGCTGGATCTGATCGGGAAGGGGGGCGGTGGTGCGCCGCCGTCGACGGCCACGACGCTGCCCGCATCGCCGATCGACACGGCGAAGCTCGCGCAGATTGCTGGACACCCGGGAGAACAGACCGGACCGGTCTACAAGATCACCGTCGGCCGCGACGATCTCAAGGTGAGCGAGATGGGCGCGGCGATCAACGCGCGCATGGGCCTGAACACCTGGGCGGCGTTCGTGGGAACGAATGAGAAAGCGGCGATCGCGGGCGACGTCGCGATGCTCGCCGGCGAGGTGCAGCCGGTGCTGAAGGCGCTCCGCAAGAACGGCCTCGACGTCGTCGCGATCCACCATCACATGATCGGCACGCAGCCGACGATCGTCTTTCTGCACTACTGGGGAACCGGTCCGGCCGACAAACTCGCGGCCGGCTTCCGGGCGGCGCTCGATCAGTTGGGCAAGGCGGCGCCGGCGGGCAGGAAGTGAGAGCACTCCGGGTCCGGTGGGTCGGCATCGCCGCCGGCCTGATGTTCTGTCCCGGCCCTGCCACGGCGCAGCCGGGCGCGGCGCCGCCGCTGACATTGCAGGACGCGGTGGCGCAGGCTGTTGCGCACTATCCGGCGGTACGCGCGGCGGCTGCACAAGTAGCGGCCGCCACGGCGAGCGCGGCCGTCGCGCGGGATGCGTACCTGCCGCGGGCCGATCTGCTCTGGCAGACGAACCGGTCCACGCGCAACAACATTTCGAGCCTGCTCCTGCCGCAGTCGGTGATCTCGGGGATCAGCGGGCCCGTCTCGGCTGAGAACGCCGATTCGATTTGGAACAACGCCGGCGGCGTGCTGGTCGCGTGGGAGCCGATCGATTTCGGGTATCGATCGCGGATGGTGCGCGCCGCCGACTCGGCGCGCCACGCCGCCGGCGCCGACGAGGCGCTGACGAAGCTGCAAGTCGGCGCAGCGGCCGGCGACGCCTTCTTTTCGGTCTTGGCCGCGAACGAGGCCGTTCGCGCCGCCGCGGCGGGCGTCGAACGGGCGCGCGTGCTGTTCGACGTCGTGAACGCGCGAGTGCAGTCGGGCCTTCGTCCTGGTGCGGACGGCGCTCGCGCGCAAGCCGAGGTCGCCGCGGCCGACGCCGCCGCGGCGCGCGCCGAACAAACCGCCGCGGTCGCGCGCGCCGAACTGGCCCGGTGGCTCGGCACGACGCCCGACCAGGTCGCCATCGAGTCCGCGCCTTTTCTGCGTCTCCCCGATATCGGCGACACGAACGCCAATCTTGCGACGCATCCGAGGTTGGAGGCCCAGGCCGCCCGCCTCGACGGCGCCAAGGCGTCGGAATCGGCCGCGGCGCGCACCTACGTGCCGCGCCTCTTCGTCGATGCGACGGCATTCGCCCGCGGCGCTGGCGCTGGCGCCAACGGGGCGATCGGCGGCATCGACGGCTTCGATCTGACCGCGCGCAACTGGGCCGTTGGCCTCAACCTGACGTTTCCGCTGCTCGATGCTCCGGTGCTGCGTCAGCGCCATGCGCTGGAACTGGCGCGCGCGGAGGAGGCGACCGCGAGGTTGGAACAGACGCGGCAGGATCTCAACGCCGACTTCGCGAAGGCTCAGGCCGCGCTCGTCGCAGCGCGCCGGGTGGCGACGCTCACGCCGGCGCAGGTCGACGCCGCACGCGCCGCCGAAGAGCAGGCGCGCGCGCGCTACGGCAGCGGGCTGGGATCGATTGCTGAGGTCGCCGAAACCGAGCGGCTGCTGACGGACGCCGAGATCTCCAACGCGCTGGCGGTGCTGTCGGTCTGGCGCGCCCAGCTCGGGCTGGCCGCAGCACGCGGCGATCTCGCGCCGCTGCTCGCGGCCGCGCCCACAGGAGGCCGCTGATCGATGGGTCTGATTCGGTTTGCGTTCCGCCGTCCGATCTCCCTCCTGGTCGTCGTCCTCGCGGTCGCGCTCGCGTCGGCGATGGCGCTGCAGCGGATGCCGATCGATATCTTCCCGAAGCTCGGTTCGCCGACTGTCTTCGTCGCGCAGCCTTACGGAGGGATGGACCCGCAGCAGATGGAAGGGTTTCTGACCTATTACTACGAGTACCACTTCCTCTACATCACCGGCATCGAACACGTCGAGTCGAAGAGCATCCAGGGCGCCGCGCTCATGAAACTCGTGTTCCACCCGGGCACCGACATGAGCCAGGCCATGGCGGAAGTGGTGGGATACGTGAACCGCGCGCGCGCGTTCATGCCGCCGGGCGCCGTGCCGCCGTTCATCGTCCGCTACGACGCCGGCAGCGTGCCGGTTGGCCAGCTGGTGTTCTCGAGCCCGACGAGGGGGCCCGCCGAGATGCAGGACATCGCGCTCAACCGCGTGCGTCCGCTGTTCGCGACGCTGCCGGGCGTCTCGGCCCCGCCGCCGTTCGGCGGCAACCAGAAGACGGTGGTCGTCAGACTGGATCCCGAAAAAATGCGCGAGTATGGCGTATCGCCCGAGGAGGCGAGCACGGCCGTGGCGCGCGCCAGCCTCGTCGTGCCATCCGGAAACATCCGCACGGGCGATCTCACGCGCATCGCCTCAACCAACGCGTCGCTCGGCAGCGACATGAACGACTTGCTCGACGCGCCGATCCGCACTGGCGCCGGGCCTGGCGTGTACATCCGCGACGTCGGGACCGTCGAAGTCAGCAACGACATCATCACCGGCTATGCGCAGGTGAACGGACGGCGGACCGTCTATATCCCGATGACCAAGCGGGCCGACGCGTCGACGCTTGCCGTCATCAATCGGGTCAAGCGCGAGTTGCCGCGGATGAAACAGGTCGTTCCCGAGGACGTCGACATCCGGCTCGAGTTCGATCAGTCGCGCTACGTCGTCGACGCGCTGCGCGGCCTGGCGTTCGAGGCGGCGCTCGGCGCCCTGCTGACGGGCGCGATGGTTTTGCTGTTCCTCGGCGACTGGCGCAGCGCGGTCATCGTCGTGGCGACAATCCCCTTTGCGCTCCTGTCAGCGGTGGTCGGCCTGTGGGCGGCGGGACAGACAATCAACATCATGACGCTCGGCGGATTGGCGCTCGCTGTGGGCGTCCTCGTGGACGTCGCGACAGTCTCGATCGAAAGCATCCACACGCACCTTTCCGGCGACGCGCAGCGTGCGCGCGCGATTCTTCTCGCGACGGATCGGACCGCAGGTCCGCGTCTGCTGGCAATGATCTGCGTGGTGTCGGTGTTCCTGCCGTCTTTCTTCATGGGAGGCGTCGGCCAGCAGCTGTTCGTGCCGCTTTCCCTCGCGGTCGGCTTCGCGATGCTGGCGGCATACCTCCTGTCGAGCACACTCGTGCCCGTTCTGGCGTCGTGGATGCTCAGGAGCCACGGCACTTCGACGGACGTGGGCGGCTGGTTCCGGCGGCTTCACTCCGGCTACGGACGCGCTCTACGGGAGGTGGTCGCTGCTCGCTGGCTCGTTGTACCGGTGTACTTCCTCGTTACGCTGATCGTCGTGGCCCTCGTGCTGCCGCACTTCGCCACCGAGATCTTTCCGAGCGTGGATACGGGGCAGTTGCAGATCCGTCTGCGCGCGCCGACCGGGACGCGAATCGAGCGCACCGAGGAGCTCGAGCTGCGCGCGCTCGACGTCATCGGCCGGGAAGTCGGCCAGGAGAACGTTCTCATCTCGACCGCATTCATCGGCGTACAACCGGCGAGCTATCCCATCAACACGATCTATCTGTTCACCAGCGGACCACAGGAGGCGGTGATGAAAGTGGCGCTGACGCCATCGGCGCCGCTGTCGGGCGAACCGCTGAAGGAGCGGCTGCGCGCCGCGTTCGCCAGAGACCTGCCACAGCTGGCGATCTCGTTCGAGGCGGCCGACATCATCAGCCAGGTAATGAGCTTCGGGTCGGCGACGCCGATCGAGGTGGCGGTGCAGGGCCCAGACTTCAACGCGGACCGCGCGTATGCCGCGAAAGTCCATGACGCACTGGCACCCCTGCCGTTCCTCCGCGATCTGGAATATGCGCAGCCGATGGATTACCCCACGATGCAGATCGAGATCGATCGGGGACGGGCGGGGCAGCTCGGGCTCACGACCGCGAGCGTGGCGCGATCGCTCGTCGCCGCCACGTCATCGAGCCGGTTCACCGATCCGAACTACTGGCGCGACCCGGGGAGCGGCAATGCGTTTCAGATCCAGGTCGAAGTGCCGCAGTATCGATTGACCTCGCCAGAGGACGTCGAGAGCCTCCCGATCGCTCGGGGCACGACCGGCGCGGAAGCGCTCGTTGGCGACGTGGCGCAGGTCAAGTACGGCACGACGATCGGTCTGGTCGAGCGGTACAACATGCAACGCGTCGTCAGCGTAATCGCCAACATCCACGGTCTGTCGCTCGGCGAAGCGTCACGGCGGATCGACGAGGCGCTCGCGCGCGTGAGTCCGGCGCCGCGCGGCGTCTCGCTCAACGTGCGCGGACAGATTCCCGCTCTCGAGCAGACGGTATCGGGGTTGCGTACCGGCCTTCTCCTGGCGGTCGTGATCATCTTCCTGTTGCTGGCGGCCAACTATCAGTCTTTCCGGCTCGCGCTCGCGGTGCTGTCGACGGTTCCCGCCGTGCTCGTCGGCGTCTTGGTCCTGCTGCTCGCGACCCGGACGACGCTGAACATCCAGTCGTTCATGGGCGCCATCATGGCGATCGGTATCGCGATGGCCAACTCGATTCTGCTCGTGACGTTTGCCGAGTCGAGCCGCGTCGAAGGCTCGACCGCCACAGAGGCGGCGGTGCGCGGCGCCGAAGGACGGTTGCGCGCGATCCTGATGACGGCCGCGGCGATGATCGCCGGGATGATGCCGATGGCGATCGGCTTCGGTCAAGGCGGCCAGGAATCCGCACCGCTCGGCCGCGCGGTCGTCGGCGGACTATTGTTCGCGACCGGCGCCACGCTGTTCATGCTGCCGTCCGTGTACGCGATTCTGCAACGCCACGCGCCGATTACCTCCCCGTCCCTCGATCCCGATGACCCTGAGAGCGTTCATCATGAACCGCGCTAGCACCGGCGGCGTCCTTGCCGTCCTCGCCGCCGCCGCGGTGTCCGCCCAGGTCGTCCGTACCGTCGAGGTCGTCACCGTGGCCACCCGGGCCCTGGCGCGTACGCGCACACTCCCGGGCGAGTTCCTGCCATACGATTCGGTCCCGCTGCATGCGAAAGTGACCGGATTCGTCAATCGCATCGATGTCGACCGGGGCAGCGTCGTCAGGCGCGGGCAGGTCCTGCTGACGATCGACGCGCCGGAGCTGGTCGCGCAGCGTGCGGAAGCCGAAGCGAAGCTCGCGGCGGTGAGATCGCAGCAGGTGGAGGCCCAGGCGAAGCTCGCAGCCGCCCAGAACACGTACGACGGATTGAAGACGGCGTCGGCGACCAAAGGCGCCGTCGCGGAGAACGAGCTCGTGCAGGCGCAGAAGGCGCTCGATGCGATTCGCGCGTCGGTCGAAACGCTCGACGCCCAGTCGCGCGCGGCCAGGGCCTCACTCGACGCGCAACGCGAGCTCCAGAGCTACCTGCGCCTCACCGCGCCGTTCGACGGCGTCATCACCGAACGCAACGTCTCGCCCGGAGCGCTCGTCGGGCCGCAGGCGGGCGCGGGCGCGCCGCCGCTTCTGAAGCTCGAAAACGTGCGGCGTCTGCGCCTCGTAGTCGCGGTGCCGGAGGCGGATGTCTCGGGCATCGCGCGCGGAACCCACGTCGCGTTCACCGTGCCGGCGTATCCGTCGATACCATTCCACGGGCGTCTGGCGCGCTCTGCCGGGTCCATCGATCCGAAGACACGGACGATGGCCGTGGAGATCGATGTCATGAACACGGATGGCCGCCTGGCGCCCGGCATGTACCCAGAAGTGAAATGGACGACGCAGACGCCCGGATCGACCCTCACCGTCCCCAGAACCGCCGTCGTCGTGACGACCGAGCGGGTGTTCGTGATCCGCGTGCGCAACGGACGCGCGGAGTGGGTGGACGTGAAGCGCGGCGGCTCGGACAAGGACACTGTGGAAGTGTTCGGCGGCCTGAAGCCAGGGGACGAGGTCGTGTTACGAGGAAGCGATGAGATTCGCAATGGCGCCAGCGTATCCGTCCGGCGTCCGGCGTCCTGATTCAATCGCACGCCGGCTTCATGCCGGCGGATGAGTCAGCCGTCAGGAGTTTACGCAGTGTTTACATCCGCGGCCGCCGATCCTGAAGTACAAGATCGATCCCGATTGTTTTCGACAGGATACGTTTACATGTTCGTCAAGGAACTGCAGCAGGCCGGCCACACACGGCGCTTTTCCATCAAGAAAAAGGGCGAAACCGGTTGGGAGGTCCGCGACGTCCAGGACGATCGCGTCCTCAAGCAGGTCTGCTATACGGACTGGCACCGCGTCGAGCGCGCGGCGCAGATGTTCAACATCCTGATCGACGACCTCGAGAGCCTGGGCTGGGTGAGCCCGACGCCTACTCGTTGAACCGGTAGCCGAGGCCGATGACGGTCTCGATCTGCAGGCCTGCGCTCCCGAGCTTGGCCCGCAGGCGCCCCACGTGGACGTCGACCGATCGCGTCTCGACGAAGCGATCGTAGCCCCAGACCCGCTCCAGCAGCCGATCGCGCGACAGGACGCGGTTCTTGTTCTCCACGAGAAACCGGAGCAGCTCGAATTCGCGGCGCGTCAGCCGTACGGGCTTGCCGTCCACGCTGATCGAGACGGCGTCGAAGTCGGCGACCAGGTGCTTCCCGCGATACATGAGCTGACGCGGCTCGCCCGCGGTCTTGCGCCGGCGGAGCACCGCGCGCACGCGCGCGCCCAGCTCGCGCAGGCTGAACGGCTTGGTCACGTAGTCGTCGGCGCCGAGGTCCAGTCCCGCGACGCGGTCCACTTCGGACGTCCGGGCCGTCAGCATGATGATCGGGATGTCACGCGTCTCCGCCCGCTGCCGCAGCATGCGGCAGATGTGATCGCCGCTCAGGACCGGGAGATTGAGATCGAGGATCACGAGATCCGGCGGATGCCCCGTGATCAGGCGGAGCGCCTCGTCGCCGCGGCCCACGATCTCGACGGAGGCGTCTCCCGAGCGCTCGAGCGTGTGCTTGATGAGCCCGGCGATGTCCTCCTCGTCTTCGACGACGAGCACGCGTGGCGGCGTCACGGAGGTCAGCGTAGCGGCGGCGCTTCTCATCGCAGTGACACGACGGTTACCGCGGCGTTAACTCCCACGCTGCATCCTTTCCATCCGAGCCGTCGCGACGCGCGCCAGCAGCGAGCACGTGAGCACGAGGA
>Ga0310810_10008041_pt1 | contig 12103 bp, 13 predicted proteins | sample NCmetagenome_FD_207641 | JGI IMG/M metagenome (GOLD analysis project Ga0310810, IMG submission 207641) | Soil microbial communities from experimental microcosm in Duke University, North Carolina, United States - NC | ecosystem: Engineered > Artificial ecosystem > Soil microcosm > Unclassified ...
AATGTCCCGGCGGTGTGGCAATCCGTGCAGGGAATGATGCTGGTGAGATATTTGCCGCGCGCGAGCTGATTTTCGGCGGCGCCGGCACTGCCGGTGAATGCGAGAAACGCAAGTGCGAGCGCGCACGCATGAGGACGGTTCATTTTTTCAGTTCCCCTCAAATCAAAATGTCGCCCTCGACGCGCAGTCTGCGGTGACGCGTGATTTCGCGCAAGCGCGGAACTTCGTGACAAGAAGTTCCCACGTTGCGCGCTAAGCGGCCGCCGGCACCACCGGCGGTTTCCGGAACAACAGCCGCTGATAGAGATACCCGATGCCGACCAGCACCAGCCCGAGCCCGATGAAGGAGAACGCGCGCCACACGCCGGTCAGCCCGCCCATGTCGATCAGGAACACCTTGCCGACCGTGAGCAGCACCACCGCGGCCGAGCAGAGCCGCACCGGCTGCGAGCGCAGCGCGATGCCGGCAAGCAGCAGCGCCACGCCGAAGGCGAGCCACACGGCCGAATAGGTGTAGCCTTCGGCATCGGTGAATTCGCCCTCGGTCAGCATCGTTCCGTGATAGAGCCGCGTCACCGTGAGCGAGAGCCAGGCGAGCGCGAGGGCGACCGCCGCGACCGCGTACACGGTGCTGTAGAGCTGCGGGCGCTTGCCGCGGACGGTGAGCGCCAGCGCCGCCATCAGGATCGCGGGCAGGCCATAGCCGATGAGGATCAGGTTGACGAACGATCCGCCAACCGGCGCGCCGGTGAACAGCGGATTTTCCAGCACCATCAAGCCGAGCACGATCGCGATCAATGTAAGCGCGGCGATAAGCTGCGCGGCCACATCGTGCACGACGGAATGGGTACGCGCGCGCAGCCGCTCCAGCCCGATCGCAAGCGCGAGACCGCCGCACACCTGAAGCGCAAGCTCGGCCAATCCCGCGGAAGCGTAGTAGATATCGCCGAAGTGCACGTAGTGGCGGATTTCCAGGAACGCGGTGAGCACGGTGAACAGGATCGCGCCGGCCTCCACCATGCGCGCCGGCACGTCGTCGGCGCGGCGGCGCAGGATCACGCCCGCGACCCAGAACGCGACCGCCGGGATGCCATAGCCATAGAGGATCCAGTTGAAGACCGGCGTCTCGCCGAGGTCTGCGCCGACGATGCGCGGCTCGTAGGCGATGCGCGCCATCACCAGCGCAACGAGAATGCCGCAGAGCCAGCGCAGCCACGGCAGCGGCCGCTTCTCGGCGATCCAGGCGGTGCCCGGCACCATCAGGGCGAGCGCGATCGAGAGCCAGCCTTTCTCCAGCGCGAAGGTGAAGGCGAGCGCGAGCGCGGCGATCGAGCCGGTCGCGAAGATCGCGGCGGCGGATGCCGAGCCGGGGCGCGGCGCGCGCCTGGTGATGACTTCGGTCGCGACCGCGAACAGCGCGGCGATCAGCAGCGCGAGCGCCGCGAAGGGGAGCGCGCGGTCGAAGACGTAGATCCGGTAGTAGAGCGCGACCAGGATTGCGAGCGGCGCGGCCGTTGCGGTCGCGGCCCAGACGATCGGCACCAGGGGCTTCGCCGAGCGGCCCTGTGCGAGAAAGCCGGAGGCCGCGAACAGCGCCATGAAGGCAAAGCCGAAGGTCAGATGCGTGCCGTAGAGCGCGGGGTTCGGATCGGGCGGCAACGCCGCCGGGCCGCCCGCCGCGACCAGCGACTTGAAGTTCATGCCGACCGCCCAGTTCGCCATCACGAGGAACGTGAGCACGACGGCCGCGGGCAGGGCGGCGGCCGCCGCCTCGGTGCGCCACGCGATCGCGATGGTGCCGGCGACGAGCAGCGTGAAAGCGGCGAGCGCCACACCATCATGCTGGCGCGCCAGCACCAGCACGGCGGCGCCGAACAGATACGCCGCAAGCGCACCGGACGAGACCGGGTCGATCTCGCCGGGCTTCGCGTCCGGCCCGTAGAACAGGCCGGAGACGAGCAAGGCGGCGACCAGGATGAAACCCATCACTGCGTGGAACGCGTGCGGCGCAATCGCGTCGACCATCGTGTCGTTGATGCCGGGAAATATCCACAGCGTGCCGAACGCGACCGCGGTGAGCGCGAGCCAGCGCCACAGCCGTGCGCGCGCGAGCGCGAATGACGCGGTGGTGACGATCGCGAGATAGATGTAGAGCGCCCAGTAGTTCGGGGTGTCGCTGGCAACCAGCAGCGGCGCGACGAAGGCGCCGATCTGCCCGAGTGAGGCCAGCGCGGGACCATGCAGCAGCGCGGCGCCAAGCGTTGCCAGCGCCACGATGCCGAGCAACACGAAGGCGGTGCCGGGTACGAGAAAACCGTAGAGCGCATAGGCGGCGTAGATCGTCGCATAGGCGACGGTGGTGCCGGCTGCGGTGAGGATGCTCGGGATGTGCGCCGTCGGGACCTGCGCGAGCGGGATCGCGATCTCGCGCCGCCGCGTCCATTCGCCGGCTGCGATCAGCGTCGCCGCGAGCAGACCGCCGAGGAAGATGCGCACGGGAGGGCCGATCAGGCCGGCCTCGATCGAATACTGGACGAGGAAAATCCCGCCGAGCGCGAGCGCGAGCCCGCCGATCCAGACCACCCAGCTTGCGCCGAAGCGCTCCTCGAAGCTTTTCGTCGGAGTGGGCGGCTCGGCAGGGGGCGCGGGCGGCTGCGATGCGTCGATGATGATGTTCTTGATATCGTCTTCGTCCATTCGCGCCGGCTGCGGCTCAGCGGGTGACTCAGGCTGTGCCGCAACCGCATCGAGGAAGGAGGGCGGCATGGCGTGCCCGGCAACCGGCGTAACCTGCGGCGCAGTGCTCCCCTCAAGCCGCCTGACGATCAGCTCGAGGGCGCTGATGCGCGAGCGTGACTTGAGGACGAGACCAAGCGCGACAAGCGCGAGAATGAGAGCAATGAATTCCATGGGTTTTTCCCCGCTCGCAAAAGGCGGCTCGGCCGCATCTGGAACGGCCGTTGCTTTGTGTTGGTCGCGCCAACTGTGAACTTAGTTCAAAAATGAACAATGTTCAAGGTCGTCCGCCAAGGCGCAGTCCGGAGGCGGGGCGCTCGGCCAGCACCTCGCGGCGGAAGCGGAAAATGGCGGCGGGACGGCCTCCCGTCGCAGTCGAGGTCTCGCCGGTGGCCTCGACCAGCGCGGTGCCCTCTACGAGCCTGCGGAAGTTCTGCTTGTGCAGCACGCGGCCGGAGATCGCCTCGACCGCGCGCTGCAGTTCGGTGAGGGTGAATTCGGGCGGCATCAGCTCGAACACGACCGGGCGGTATTTCAGCTTGGCGCGCAGCCGCGCGATCGCGGTCGCGAGGATGCGGCGGTGGTCGAAGCGCATCGGCTCGCCCAGCGCCGGCAACTTATCGCGCGCAAGCGCTGCGGCGCGCCCGTCGCGCCGTGCTTCCTCGATGAGTCCGGCCTCGTAGAGCATCTCGTACCGGTCGAGCACTTTCTCCTCATCCCACGGCGAGCCGCCGACGCCGAAGCAGAGCCGCAGCCGCTCACGCCAGCCGAGCGCGCGACCGAGCTCACCGTGCGACGGGGTGGTCCATTGATCGAGCAGCGGGATGATGTCGTCGAGGATCGCGGGGCGCTTCCTGCGCCAATCCTCCCAGGGGAAGAAGCGGTACCAGGGCTCGAAGCCCGCGCCGCTCGCTTTCAGCGTGGCAGCGCCGGGAATGCGGGTGAGGGCGAGATACCCGACCGAGACCATGTGCGCCTCATCGGCGGGCCCGGCATGGCGGCCGCGGTCGCCGAAGGTGTAGAGCTGCTCGACATAACCGACGCGCAGTCCGGTTTGCTGCTCGACCCAGGCCCGCAGCCCTATCTCGAAGGTGCGATGCGCCAGCGGATCGAACGGACCGAAAGGCAATCCGGCGCGCGGCTCGGACTTTTCATCGCCCGCAACGAGAATGGCGGGCTCGCCATCCTCCACGCCGACGATCGCGGCAGTCAGCCCGATTTCAATCGGCGTGAGGGTTGTTTCCGCCATCGCTATTCGAGATCGAGGCGGAACGGTTCGCTCGCATAGGCGGCCATACCGGGGCCGATCGACCGGATCGCCAGGATCATGCGGCCGTTGCGGCCGAGCATGCGGTCGGCGAGCGAGACGATGCGCATGTTCGGCATGGCGGTGGGCGAGGCGTCGCGCAGCACGTGCGCGATCCGCATCTCGTCACGCTGCGGATTGAGCGCGCAGGCGGTGACGAAGGCACCGGCCGTCGAACGGCTGATTCCGGCGTAGCAGTGGACGACCAGCGGCGCGGCGCGATCCCACGCGCGCACGAACCGCAACAGGTCGCCGACATGCGCTTCGGCCGGCGCCACGTAGCCCTCGATGTGCTCGTTGATGTCGTCCATGTCGAGCAACAGGTGGTTTTCCGGCGCAATGCTCGGCGGCCGGTGCACCAGCGAGATGTCCTTGATCAGCGTCACGACATGCCGCGCGCCGGTTTCGCGCACGGTGTCATGCAGGCGGGCAAGCGAACAGACGTGAATCATCAGACCTCTAGTTAGTCATTCCGGGGCGCCGCGCAGCGGCGAGCCCGGAATCCATAACCACAATTTTGGTAGTGATGCGCAAGTGGTGCGACATCGAAATCGGCCGTGGTTATGGATTCCGGCCCTCGCTTTGCTCGGCCGGAATGACCAGCTTTGCAAAACTCTTCAGGTATCGCGTTTCCGCCTCGCGCGCATTCCATGGCGTGAGATACTCGCGCTCGATCGATGCGGGAACTTGGGGGGGATTGCCGAAGAAACGCTTCGCCTCCGTCTCGCCGAATCCCGCGAGCCGCGTCGCTTCCAGGTAAGCGGCCGCGCGGTCCGCGCTTTTGATCAGCTTCGTCAGTTCCACCGGAAGCGCCGCCGGCAATCCGAAGCGGAGATGAATCGCGGCAAGCAGGCGCCGCTCGATCGCCTTGTAGCCATCGCCGATCACCGCCTTGAACGGCGTGATCATGTCGCCGATCACATATTCGGGCGCATCGTGCAGCAGGATTGCGAGCCGTGCGCGCCGGTCGAGGCTCGTGCGCCGCCGCGCGATCGCTTCGACCAGCAGCGTGTGCTGCGCCACGGAAAAAATATGCGCGCCTTCGGTCTGCCCATTCCAGCGCGCGACACGGGCCAAGCCGTGGGCAATATCCTCGATCTCGATATCGAGTGCCGAGGGGTCAAGCAAATCGAGCCGCCGGCCCGACAGCATGCGTTGCCAGGCGCGCGGCCGAGGTTTTTGCGCTGCGCGGTCCCCTGGCACGGGCCGGAGTGTATCAGATTTGCGATTTTTGCAGGCAGCAAATAGGGCGGATTAGCGGTGGTTGATACGACCGGTACAACGATAACCCTCTGTAAACCGCGAATGGGTGCCTGCGACAATGCTGGGTTGCTTTGCATCCAGCGCATGAGAGTATATGAACGGCTGGATCAAATGCGGCGTATACTCCCATAAATCAGCAGGCGACGCATATCGTCACTTTCGTATTGCCGCACTCGCATTGATCAGCACCTCCCAAACCTGAAAGGTCAGTCATGGCAAAGAAGGCCAAGCGGCGGGGCCGGCCACCGGGCTCCAAATCTCCGAATAAAATGGATGTCGGGCATCTCCGGCAATACATCGACCGCCTGCAGGGGCTTTTGAACCAGAAGGTCAGCGAGCAGCGTGCCTACTTCGAAGGCAAGCTCTCTGAATTGTCCGGCTACACCGCGAGGAAAGCTTCCGGCGTCATGCGGGCGGTCGGGGGCAAGAAGCGCACCCGGCGCAAGGCGACACCGAAATACCGTTCGCGCAAGAACCCGAAAATTGTCTGGTCCGGCCGCGGCGTGACGCCGGTCTGGATGCGCGACGAGATGAAGGGCACCAAGCTCAAGAAAGACGATTTCCTGATCGCGAAGGCCTAAATCACCCGCTATTTTCGGGGGCCGCCGCTCAAATGTTCGTGACGATAGCAGTCGACCAGATGGTCGTTGACCATCCCGGTCGCCTGCATGAAGGCATAGACGATCGTCGGCCCGACGAATTTGAATCCACGGCTGGCGAGCTCCTTCGACATCGCCTTCGAGATCGGCGTCTCCGCCGGGACCTGTTTGACCGAGCGGAAGCGGTTCATTTTCGGGGCGCCGTCGACAAAGCCCCACAGCAGGGCGGAAAACCCGGGGCCTTTTTCCATCACATCGAGCCAGGCGCGCGCTGACGCGACCGCACCTTCAATTTTCATGCGATTGCGGACAATGCCACTGTCCTGCATCAGCCGTTCGATTTTCTTCGGCGAATAGCGCGCGATCTTCGCCGGCTCGAAGCCGTCGAAGGCTTTGCGGAAGTTCTCCCGTTTGCGCAGGATGGTGATCCAGGACAGGCCGGCCTGGAATCCGTCAAGCACGAGCTTTTCGTAGAGCGCACGGTCGTCGCGCTCCGGCACGCCCCACTCGTCGTCGTGATAGGCGACGTAGAACGGGTCCTGTCCCGGCCACGGGCAGCGGCGCTTGCCATCGGGATGGAGATGGGAGGGCAATCGCTACTCCGCGGCCTTGGCTTCGCCCGGCCAGTCGAACCGCGCCCAGGCGGGCTTGACCGGCCGCAGCGCCATTCCGCCGGACATCAGCGGCGTGCCGGCGGCAAGCGCGTCCGCCACGCGATCGAGCCGTAGCATCGCAAGTCCGCGGCCGCTGCCGCGCACCGACGTTCCCATCACGCCGATGTCGATCTCGCCGGCCTTGACCGGAATGCCGGCCTCGGCGGCAAAGTCCTCGAACGCGACCGGCACCACGCGCTTGCGCGCGGTGCCGCGATGCTCGACACGCGACACGACTTCCTGGCCGACGTAGCAGCCTTTGTCGAAGTCCACGCCGTTGAGTTGATCCATGTCGGCTTCGTGCGGGAAGGCATCGTTGTAATTGAAGTCGAGTCCGCCACGCGGGGCGCCGAGCACGATGCGATGCGCTTCGTATTCGCTTGCATCGACAAGCGTGGCGCCAAGATCGGCGGCCGCCTCGCTAGCCAGATGCGGGGGCAGCATGCAGCGCGTCCCGAGCTCGGAAAGGCGCGGATCGGCATAGCAGAGCCCATATTCGGTCTCGCGTGTGCCGTCCCAGACCGCCATCACGCCGAGAACCTCGGACAGGTCCTCGGCGATGATCTTGGCGCGCAGCTTGTAGAAGTTCAGCCGCTCGACGAGGGTGAGGCAAAGGGCTCGCGGGCAATCAACGAAGAAACCGCCGCCATCCTCCGCCGGCGCCTCGGCCACGATCATGTCGACCATGATCTTGCCCTGCGGCGTGAGCAGCGCCGCATAGGCGGCGCGCTGCGGCGTTACCTTGGCGATATCGGCCGTCAGCAAGCCGTTGAGAAATTTGCGCGCGTCGTCACCGGCGACTTTCGCGACACCGCGCTCGGGCAAAAGAGCAGCCTTCATTGCAAACAATATCCTCCGTCGGCCACAAGCTATGGCGCGACCACGCGCGGCTCAAGGGTGGACGGATTGGAACAGCGAAAGGCTACTGGCGCGAGATCAGCACGGAGAATTCGCCATTGCGGATGCGCGCGGGAAGCCCTTCGGCATATTTGGCGGTGGCATCCTCGCCATAGGTGGTGACGAGCTCGGAGAGCGCGCTGAACAGCGAGGCCTGCGCCAGACAATCGCCGTCGACGCCTTCATGGCGCGCCTCGTGCCAGGCCTCGAGCAAATAGCTGAGCGCGATCTGCTTCTGCTCGGTATCGGAGGCCGGCTCGCGAGCCGGCTTGAGATTCGGCGCAATTGTCATTCGTCCCAAGCCCAGCGCGGCGTCGCCTCGCGCCCGTCTAAAAGCGATCGGACGTTAGCATGCGTTAGTGCGCCGGATAGGCGAGACTTTAGGAAAGGTTAACGGGCGACCAGCAATTGCGGTTATCGGGAATGCGACAATTTAGTTCGCATAGCGGGCGGTGATATCGCGCGCGATCCTGGAGCCCTCATCGAGATAGCGGCGGATCGCGTAATCGGCGGCCGGCGTGCAGGTCCGGTAGGTCTGCTGGAAGCCGCGGTAGCCGCGGTTGAAGCTGGCAATCAGCTTTTCGCGCCGCTCGCCGCTCGGCGCCTCGGCATCGACCAGCGCCTGCATTTCGTTGCGCCAGATTTGCCCTTCGCGCGCGCCGCAAAGATCGCGCAGGTAATGCAACGCGCCCAAAATTTCAGAGAGGCGCTGCAGGTCGCCCTCGTAGGGCGCGCGGCCTCCCGCCGAGGGCTGGGCCAACGCCGAGGTTGCGGTGAGGACCAGCAGGAACAGCGCGCGGATCAGCATTCCGACCCATATGCCCGCGCCTTGCGGCGAGGGCAAGGTGGAGCACACCGCGTCCGTGTTTAGATCACCTACGGTCCATACTGCGGCGCCGGCGCCGGATTGTCGGCCGCCGTGGTCTCGCTCGGCGCGCAGACGAAGCTTGAAGCCGTGTTCGGGTCGCCCGCACCCCGGTACACCGGGATCAGCGGGTAGGAACAGATCGGCCGCTGCGCCTGAATGCCGGCCTGCGGCGTATCGTTGTTGTATTTGGTCGCGATCACCGAGTTCGGCGCGGCGCCTCGCTCGACCCACTGGGTCAACGACGTGAGAAGATCGTATTGCGCATCGTAGCTCGGCGGCGGCTGCTGAATCGCTCCCCCGTACGAGTTCGGCCCGGGGCCGCCCGCGCAATGCCACATGCCCGGCGCCATGAAGAGCCGGGCGACGGCTTGTGCTTTCTTCAGGCCGCCGTTTCCATTGCCGCCGTAATTTTTTATGAGCGCATTGTAATAGTTGATCGCGCCTTGCGACGGGATCAGCGGATCGGCCCATCCGGCATGCATGACGAGCTTTCCGCCGTTGCCGAAGAAGGCGCGCAGGTCGGTGCTGGTCGCGTTAAGATCTGCGGCGAGCACGGAATCGACCGAATCCATGTCGCGGTTGAAGTCGAAGCTCTGCCATTGCCACGTCGCACCGAAGACCCATTTGAACAGGCTGTCGAACGACGGTTCGTTCAGGCTTTCGTTCAGCGCGAAGCCGAGCGCCGCCGGATTGCTGGTCTCCGAGCCGCGCGCGTTGCCGGGATTGATGATGGCGCCGGTCGCGAGATTGACCGAGCCCTTGTAGTAGACGTTCATCGCCGCGACCTGATCCGGATTGAGGCAGTTCGGCGCGTCGAGGCCGGCCGGGCAGGCGAGCGTTGCGGGATCGAACTTGCAGAGGCGGGGGTCGGTGAGGAACGCATCGGTCGTGGCGCCGCCATCCTTGGCGCGGCATTGCGTCAGCACCGCTTGGTTGACTACGTCGAACTTGGTCGCCGGGATGTAGGCCGCCGGCGTGATGTGGGTCGCGCGATATTGCGCGACCGTCACGGTGTGGATATGCGTGCGGTTGAACGCGGGTGCGCCGGCAAGAATCCCGTCGTAGTCATAAGGGAAGCGCTGCGCCTCCATCAGCGCCTGCTGTCCGCCGGTCGAGCAGCCGGTGAAATAGGACTTAGCTGCCGGATCGCCGTAGAACGCATTGATCAGCGCCTTGGAGAAGGTCGTCATCAGGTGCGTGGCGCGCCAGCCGAAGTCTTTCCATTTTTCGGGATGACCGACCAGCGCGTCGCCGTTGACGCCGGCTGCGCCCGACGCGCCCATGTCGGTATTGGCGGTGGCAAAGCCGCGATTGATTCCGTCGGCGAGCTCGCTCTGGAAATAGCCGCCCGCGTAGCCGCCGTTGCCGGTGCCGAGATAGCGGCCGTTGTAGCGCTGCGTCGGCATCCACACGCGCACGCCGATCGAGGAGTCGGGCGTCGGCGCGATCGTGGCCACCACCTCGCAATACGGAGGCAAATTCGTGAACGCGAGGTGCCACGCGTCCGGCGCCACATACGGTCCGCCCGGATATGACGTCGCCGAATTGATCGTGGTGTCGGCGAATTTGAAATTGGTCAGGCTTTCGCAGGTGGCGGGCGTGCCGGCGCTCGCAGTTTTCGCAAGAAGAACCAGCATAACGGTGGCAAGGGATCTCGCCGAAACGTGCAATTGCGAAGATGTCGTCATCGCAACCTCCTGCGTCAGGCGCAGGGATGCACATGCCCTGCGCGCACGGAACTTTCCGGTTCACACACGTTGCTGCAGCCCGGAGGAATCCCCGGGGTTCGATTACTTCGAAAGTCTAATGAGAAGCCGAAACAAAAGTTCCGAAGGATTTAGGCGTCGATGCGTTCAAATGCGGCCGCAACAATGTCGGCGAGGCCTTCGGTTGTTTTCAGATTTGCAATTTCGCCCGGGCGCAACCAGCGCAGCTCGGATAATTCCTCGATTTGCGGCGTGCCCTCGCCGGCAAGCCAGCGCGCCGCAAAGCACAGGATCACGAAATGGCGCGACACGCGCCCAGCGTCATCGCGCGTAATGAATTCGCGGTGACCGGCGAGCGCGACCGGCTCGATGGTGATACCGGTTTCCTCCGCGATCTCGCGCACGATCGCCTGATGCAAGGTCTCGCCCGCTTCGACCACACCGCCGGGCAAAGTATAAAGCCCCGTGCTCGCGCCTTTGGCGCGCCGCGCGACCAGCACGCGATCGTCGCGAATGATCGCCGCGCTGACCGCAAGGTAGGGCCGCTCCGGATACATGCGGGGGTCGGTCATGATCAGGTTTCGAGCAGCGCGTCCACCGTCGCCTGCTGCTCGCCCGTCGTCATCTCTTCGGACGCTGCGAGGTCGTAGCCGTTGATCACCGCGCCGGCGCGCGCGACCAGCGGCTTCAGCCGCGCGGCGGTTTCCGCCGCAAGCGCGTTCGCGGCATCGAGCGAGGCGCGCCGCTGAAATGTCTCGCAGGTCGCGACGAGCAGCGCGTTCATCGTGTCGGCGAGCTCGTCGAGCTGCGCCCGTGCTGCCGGCTCGGCTGCCGCATAGGCGGCAAGTGCGAGGTCCCTGTCCTTGAAGTGTGAGGCGGCGAAGTGCTCCTGATAGCTCAGCGGTTCCCAGCCGATCAGCTCGACGATGCACTCGGGCGTGGTCGGCAGGAGATCGAGCAGCATGATGGCTTCGTTGAAGTGATTGAGGTAGTCGCTGGCGAGCCCGGTCTTGGGATTGATATTGGCAGCCGCAAGCCGCGCCGGGTCGAGCGCGGGCGAGCCGTTTTGGGCGTGCGGCGGGGGACCGATCATGGCAAGGTCTGGCCAGTGTTGCCGCGCATGGTTAAATCCGCATTAACCTAAGGACTTCGCATGTGCGGCCGCTACGCCATAACCAGCGCGCCCGAGGCGATACGGCAGCTGTTCGGCTATCCGGAACAGCCGAATTTTCCGCCGCGCTACAACGTCGCGCCGACGCAGCCCATTCCGATCGTGCGGATGACCGAGGGGAAGCGCCACTTTGCGCTGGTGCGCTGGGGCCTGATCCCGGCCTGGGTGAAGGATCCGCGCACGTTCTCGCTGGTCATCAATGCGCGTGGCGAGTCGGTGCTCGACAAGCCCGCATTCAAGAACGCGATGAAGTATCGGCGCTGCTTGTTTCCGGCCGACGGGTTCTACGAGTGGGAGCGCCGAGGAGAGAGGAAGCAGCCGTATTTCGTGCGGCGCAAGGGTGGCGGGCCGCTGGCGTTCGCGGGCCTGTGGGAAAGCTGGATGGGACCGAACGGCGAAGAGCAGGAGACCGCTGCGATCGTCACCGCCGACGCGAGTCCTTCGATCGCCCACATTCACGACCGGATGCCGGTGATCGTGCCGCCCGAGGCGTTCGATTTCTGGCTCGATCCGAAGGTGGATGCCGAAATGGCGATGGCGGTAATCAAGCCCGCGAACGACGACACGATCGAACACTATGAGGTGTCGCGCGCGGTGAATCGGCACGAGAATGATTCAGCCGAACTTGTTGAGCCGCTGCGCGAGCCGGAGGCGGTGGAAGAGGCGACCGCGCCGAAGCGGGCGAAGAAGGAGAAGGCGGACGAGAGGCAGGGGAGCTTGTTTTGAATCGGCCTCTAGCCGTCCGGGGTCGTCTGCGCTTTCGCCGCGAGTGAGCATGAACCGCGATCAACTGCATGCGTATGGGCTGCTGGCTCACGCCATTGCAAAACATGTGTTTGAGCAGGCGAAGGCCGACGATGCGGGGAATAGAAAAGGGCGTCCCGAGCTGCGCGACGCTCCATGG
>Ga0310810_10008042_pt1 | contig 12103 bp, 7 predicted proteins | sample NCmetagenome_FD_207641 | JGI IMG/M metagenome (GOLD analysis project Ga0310810, IMG submission 207641) | Soil microbial communities from experimental microcosm in Duke University, North Carolina, United States - NC | ecosystem: Engineered > Artificial ecosystem > Soil microcosm > Unclassified ...
CAACCATCACTCAGACGCGCTCAAGGTCACCGAGCGCTACTCGCTGTTGGGCGACAACCTCCAGTACGAAGCCACGATCGAGGACGCGAAGACGTTCTCGCGGCCGTGGACGATCCGGATGCCGCTCTATCGCCGAATCGAACCGAACGCGCAGCTGCTCGAATACAAGTGCGTGGAGTTCTCCGAGGAACTGCTCTACGGCGATCTGAAGAAGAAGACCGAGTAGGTCCAAGGCTGAGTGATACACTTGGTGTGCTGGCCAGCTTGATTCGACCCCAGGCGGTTGGCGAAGACAGAACGAGAAGAAACGTCCCGAACAGGTAGGAGATGAATTCGATGCGAACGAAACTCTTCAGCATTGCGGCCGCTGCCGCACTTCTGGTGGCGGTGGCTGGGGTTCAAGTCTCAGCTCACCACTCTTTTGCCGCCGAATTCGACGCAAAGCGTCCGGTCAAGCTGCGGGGCACGGTCGTGAAGATGGAGTGGATCAATCCGCATTCGTGGATCCACATCGACGTGAAAGATCCCGCCACCGGCAAGGTCGAGCGGTGGATGGTTGAAGGGGGCGCGCCGAACGCGCTGCTGCGCCGCGGCTGGACGAAGAACTCGCTGCCCGAGGGCACCGAGATTCTGGTTGAAGGGTTCCAGGCCAAGGACGGTGCGAATCGCGCCAATGGCCGCGACATCACCTTCCCAGACGGCAAGAAGCTCTTCGTCGGTTCGTCCGGCACCGGCGCTCCCGACGAAAGACCCGACAAGTAAACGCGCCTGCGTTTTCGGTTTCGATCGAGCAACGCCCAGACCGGTTCCCGGTCTCGGCGTTGCTTTGCTGTTTTGGGTCGTGGATCTCCGACACTCTTCGAGTATCCTCTGACCTCGCATGTCCACACCCACCCTGGAATCCGTTTCCGCTGCACGCTGGCGCATCGCCGTCTCGCTCACCATCGCGATGATGGTGGTTTATTTCGGCTTCGTGCTCCTGGTTGCCTTCAACAAGCCGCTCCTCGGATCGATCGTGGCAGAGGGCTTGAGCCTCGGCATGCTGCTCGGTGCGCTCGTCATCGTCGTGGCGTGGGCGTTGACGTGGACCTACGTGCGCTGGGCCAACACGCACCATGACGCCTCCCTCGATCGCCTGCGGGTGAATCGATGACGTCGGCGCTCGGCGAACCGAATGCAATCGCGATTACCTTCTTTCTGATCTTCATCCTGCTGTCGCTCGGCATCACCGTGTGGGCATCGCGAAAGACCCGCACGGCGGAGCACTTCTACACCGCCGGCCGAAGCGTCACCGCCTTTCAGAACGGTCTCGCGCTCGCCGGTGATTACATGAGCGCCGCCAGTTTCCTCGGCATCGCCGGGTTGGTCGCCACGTCTGGATTCGATGGCCTGATCTACTCGATTGGCTGGCTGGTTGGCTGGCCGATCGTGATGTTCCTCATCGCCGAGCCGCTGCGCAACCTCGGTCGCTACACCTTTGCCGATGTCCTCGCGGCGCGGCTGCGCCAGACACCGATCCGCATCGCCGCGTCGATTGGCTCGCTTGCGGTGATCGCCTTCTACCTCATTGCGCAGATGGTCGGCGCGGGCAATTTGATTCGACTGATGTTCGGCCTGCCGTACGAAGCCGCCGTCGTGATTGTGGGCGGCGTGATGCTGGCGTATGTGCTGTTCGGCGGGATGATCGCGACTACCTGGGTGCAGATCGTGAAAGCGGTGCTGCTCCTGGGCGGGGCGACGCTGCTTGCGCTGCTGGTGCTGGCACGTTTCGGGTTCAATCCGCTCGCGCTCTTCGCGAAGGCGTCCGAGATGTATGGCGCCGGGGTGCTGAGTCCGGGCCGCCTCGTGACGGATCCGATCGATGCGATGTCCCTTGGCCTGGCGTTGATGCTCGGCACCGCCGGCCTGCCGCACATCTTGATGCGTTTCTATACCGTGCCGGACGCGCGCACGGCGCGGACCTCGGTCGGCTACGCGACGGCCTGCATCGGCTTCTTCTATCTGTTGACGTTCGTGCTCGGCTTCGGCGCCATGGTGATCATCGGCCGCGATCCCATTACCCGCATCGATGCCGGGGGCAACATGGCAGCGCCATTGCTCGCCGAGGCAGTCGGCGGCACGCCGTTCCTCGGCTTCATCTCGGCCGTCGCGTTCGCAACGATCCTGGCGGTCGTGGCTGGTCTGACGCTGTCTGGGGCGGCGACGCTGTCGCACGATCTGTGGGTGAACGTCGTGCGCGGCGAGAAAGCGAACCAACGCGAGCAACTCCTCGTCGCGCGCCTCGCCACCGTGCTGCTGGCGATTGTGTCGATCGTGCTCGGTGTGGCGTTCAAAGGGCAGAACGTCGCGTACATGGTGGGGCTCGCGTTTGCCATCGCCGCGAGTGCGAACTTTCCGGCGCTCGTGCTGTCGATCTTCTGGAGCCGGCTGACGACCGCGGGTGCGCAGAGCAGCATGATTGTCGGCACCGTCGCCGCCCTGGTATTCATCTATTTCTCGCCCACAATCCAGGTCGACATTCTTCACAATCAGAGCGCGTGGTTCCCCCTTCGCAATCCAGGCATCGCATCGATCCCGTTGTCGTTCGTCGTGGCGATTGCCGTCTCACTACTTCGGCCGGTACCATCTGAGGCGCGCCGTTACGCCGAGCTCGAGCGGCAACTGTTGCTCGGCATGGAAGGTGTTGACCAGTCTGCAAGGTCCGCGTAGTGTCGCGCTTCCTGACCACCGCAGCCTTGGCGAAGGTGGTTAGCCGGACCACACATTCGTGACGAAGCTTTCAAAATCGATCGCGGTTCTCGTCGCCGTCCTGCTCCTTATTGGGGCCGCCGTTCTCTTCGTCCGCGGCGTTCGCCCTTCGCTTCCTGTCCCCGGATCGGACGCGTACGAGCAGAACACACGCGCGTTCTACTGGGGGCTCTCCGCACTCGAAGTCGGACTGCTGGACGATGCGCGGCAGCAGTTCACGAAAGCCACGACTCTGGTGCCGCAGGAGCCAGCGTCGTGGGCCAATCTTGGCCTCACGAACTTGAGGCTTGGAGAGCTCGACGCCGCAGTCGCGCCGATTGAGCAGGCGCTCGCGCTTGCGCCTCGCAACGGCGACATCGTGCTGCTGGCAGCCAGGATGGACGCGGCACGCGGCCGTCTGGACGAAGCGGTGGCCCGACTCCGGCGCGCCGTCGAGCTCGATCCCGACGGGCTGCGTGCGCGCTTCGCGCTCGCCGACGAGTTGCAGCGTCTGAACAGCGCCGATGCAGACAACGAGGCGCTGTCGCTGCTCGACGACATCCTGCGTCGAACGCCGAACAACCTGGCGGTACTCGTCGAGCGCGCACGCATCGCAGCCCGACGTCACGACGAATCGCGGCTGCGGGCCTCGCTGGCTGCGCTCACGCCTTTGTCCGGATCCTGGCCGCCGCAGGCGCTCGAACAGTTCAAGGCATTCGAGGGCGCGGCCGCGGAGCAGCGATTCGATGACGTGGTGCGTGCGACGACGTTTCTGCGCAACGTGCTCGCACCAGTGCCGGCGTTTCGCGAGAGCCTGACTGCGGTCCGCACGCCGACCGAGCTCATTGCGGAACCGTTCGATCGATATCTCGCCTTGCTGCCGCCGATCGCGCAGCCATCGCCGGCCGATACTTCCATTCGTTACTCCGCCGAAGCCGCGGGAACCAGTGAGGCCATGGCACTCGTGACCGTGTTTCCGACGATTGATGCCGCGCCAGTGCTGTTCGCCGCGGATGCCACGGGCCTGAAGCGAATCGATGGTTCCACGGTCAGTTGGCCGCTTCCATCTCGTCCAGGCGCGGCCCCCGGAGCGCCGACAGGCAACGCAATCGCTACGCTCGATTGGAACCACGACTTCCGCACCGACATCGTCATCGCCGGCAGCGGAGGCGTCCGGCTCTTGATACAGGACGAGACCGGTGGATTTGCCGACTCGACGGCCAAGGCATCGGGCGGACCCCCGGTGACCGATGACGCCTTCGGTGTCTGGGCCGCGGACATCGAAATGGACGGCGACATCGACATCGTCGTGGGCGCCGTCAATGGTCCGGCGTTCGTGTTGCGCAACAACGGAGACGGTACCTGGCGGCGCATCGAGCCCTTCAGCGAGCTTTCCGCCGTTCGTGGATTCGCGTGGGCGGACGTCGATCAGGATGCGGACCCCGATGCGGTCTTCATCGACGGCACGGGCGCTCTCCGGGTGTTCACGAATCGTCAGGCAGGCGCATTTGCGGCGGCACCAGAAGCAAAAGGGCTGTCGCGCCTGACGGCGGTCACTGTCGCCGATGTCGACTCCGACGGCACGATCGACATCGTGACGGTCGATGCGAGCGGCGCTGTGCGTCGCGTCTCCTGGGACAATGGAAACTGGAAGCTCGCAGATATCGCGGCGTGGCCGGAGATCGGTGTTTCGGATCCGGGGACGGCGCAACTTCTCGTAGAGGATCTCGACAACAACGGTGCACTCGATCTGATTGCCTCGGCACGAGGAACGTCGCGCATGTGGTTGGCGGACGAACGTCATCAACTCGGCGCGCTGCCGATGATGCCCGAGGGGCGGGTGTTCGCCGCGGCGGATCGCAACGGCGATGGCCGGCTCGATCTCGCGGCGATAGCCATGGGCCGGCCGGTCTGGCTGATGGCGAGTGGAAACGAGGCGTATCACTGGAAAGTGATTCGACCGCGCGGACAGGCGACCGCGGGTGATCAGCGCATCAACTCGTTCGGTGTCGGCGGAGAGATCAGCGTGCGAGCCGGCCTGACGGTCCAGACACAGGTCATGTCTGGAACGCCGGTGCACTTCGGCCTCGGCACGCGCGCAGGCATCGACGTCGCCCGCATCGTCTGGCCAAACGGGATCGCGCAGGCGGAATTCGGCACCGGCGTGGATGATGTGATCGTGGCGGAGCAGCGTCTGAAGGGATCATGCCCGTGGGTGTTCGCGTGGGACGGCACCCACATGGGATTCGTGACCGACTTCCTCTGGCGATCGCCGCTCGGACTGCGCATCAACGCGCGCGACACCGCCGGCGTCAGCCAGACAGAGGATTGGGTGAGAATCGCCGGCGAGCAACTGCGTCCGAGGGACAATGCGTACGATGTCCGGATCACCGCCGAACTCTGGGAAACGCATTTCTTCGATCACGTGTCGCTTCTCGTCGTCGATCATCCCGAAGACACGGAGATGTTCGTGGATGAGCGATTCTTGCCGTCGCGGCCGCCGGCGCTGGCCCCGCGGGCGATGAAGATGCTGGGCCCGGTCGCGGCTGCGCGCGATCAAGATGGTCACGATGTCACTGCAGTCGTGGCTGCGCGCGATGGCCACTATCTCGCCACGTTCGCACGCGGGCCGTATCAGGGGATCGCACAGGAGCATTTCGTCGAATTCGCTCTCGGTCCATACGCGGGCACCGATCGCCTCACGCTCGTCGCCAGTGGGTGGATCTATCCGACCGACAGCAGCATCAACGTCGCCATCGGGCAGGGCGGAGCAGTGAAACCAAGCGGCCTCGCGCTCGAGGCGCTGAACGATGATGGCCGATGGACCGTGATTGATCCCGATCTCGGCTTTCCGGCCGGCAAGAACAAGACGATGCTGGTCGATCTCGGGGGAGTGGGAAGATCGAAGAAGCTCCGGCTCAGAACGAACCTGGAGATCTATTGGGACTCCCTCATGCTGGCCCGCGCTGTCGAGGTGCCGCTCACGGCACGGCGGCTTGCGGTGACGGACGCCGAGTTGCGATTCCGCGGGTACTCGGAAACGGTGTCGCCCCGAGGCGATGCGCCCGAGACGCCCGACTACGAAAAGAAGGGCGGCGTGACGCAGCGCTGGCGCGATCTCACCGGCTTTCACACGCGATTCGGTAATGTGAACGCACTATTGTCGGCTGTGGACGACCGTTATGTGATCATGAACGCTGGCGATGAGATGCGGTTGCGCTTCCCCGAACAACCGCCTCCCGCGTCGGGCTGGCGTCGCGATTTCGTGTTGATCGGCGACGGTTGGGAGAAGGACGGCGATTACAACACCGGTTCCTCGCAAACGGTCCTGCCGTTGCCGTCGCACGACAATCCGGCCTACGGCGACTCGCATGCGTCGATGACGCTCGAGGACGATCCCGTTTATCAACGGCATCGATCGGACTGGCAGGAGTACCACACGCGCTGGGTGACGCCCAGCACGTTCATCCGGGGATTGAGGCAACGCTGACCGTTCCGGTCCCGCGGCACGCCGGTCTTCGATGACTTCTTCTCGACAGCGCATCGCGTGGTTTGTCTGGACCGTCCTGCTCGTGGCGTCGCTCGCCGCGGTCAGAGCCCTCAATCAACGAGCCACCGGCGCGCTGCCGGATGACGAGGGGGGCACGGCCAGCATGCGCTTCGGCTTCCACCTCACCGAGTCAGCGAGGAAACGAGGTGTGGACTTCGTCCACACGGCGCCCACGTTCGACTCCAGGCTCGATCACATCATGCCGCAGGTCGCGTCGATGGGCGCGGCCGTTGCCGTTGCGGACTTCGATCGTGACGGCTGGCAGGACTTCTACGTCACCAATAGCGGCGAGGGAAGTCTCAACCGGCTGTATCGCAACAATGGCGACGGTACGTTCGCGGATGTGGCCGCTCGCGTCGGCCTGGCCGACGTGAACCAGCGCGAGACCGGCGTGTCGATGGGCGCCGTCTGGGGCGACTACGACAACGACGGCTTCGAAGATCTCCTTCTCTATCGCTATGGCAAGCCCGAGCTCTTTCACAACGATCAGGGCCGCGCCTTCACCCCAGTCAGTGCACAGGCAGGCTTGCCTCCGTGGGTCAACGCGAATGCCGCCACCTGGCTCGATTACGATCGCGATGGCCGCCTCGATCTCTTCATCGCCGGCTATTGGCCGGATGGAGTCAATCTCTGGAAGCTCGACACGACGCGCATCATGCCGGAGAGCTTCGAGTATGCCAACAACGGCGGGCGCAAGTACCTGCTGCGCAATCGCGGCGACGGAACGTTCGAAGACGTCACGGCCGCTCTCGGCATCTCCAGCCATCGATGGACGCTCGCCGTCACCGCGGCGGACATCCTAGGTACCGGCTATCCGGATCTGTTTCTCGCCAACGACTACGGCGTGTCCGAGTTGCTGGCGAATCACGAGGGGAAGCGCTTCGAAGACGTGGCGGCTCAGACCGGGGTGGGGCGTGCGCCGAAGAGCGGCATGAATGCCGCGCTCGGCGACGTCTTCAACGACGGCCGACTGTCGATCTACAAGACGAACATCTCGGAGCCTGGCGTCCTCGTTCAGGGCAATGACCTGTGGGTCCCCAAGCCATCAGCACCCGGAGGGCCGGAGTTTCAAAACTTGGCGACGGCGATGGGGGTCGATCTCGGGGGATGGAGTTGGGGTGCGCAGTTTGGCGACCTCAACAACGACGGGACGCAGGACCTCTATCTCGTGAACGGGTACATCTCAGCGGGCGAGCGTAGCAGCTACTGGTACGACTTCTCGGTCATCGCCGTGGGCCACAGTTCCATCATCGCCGACGCCGCGAACTGGCCGGCGATGAAAGGCCGGAGCCTCTCCGGGTACCAACGGAAGCGCGTGTGGATCAACGACGGTCTGGGAAGCTTTACCGACGTGGCGCAGGCCGTCGGGGCCAGCGACACCAATGACGGCCGGTCCGTGGCGCTCGCGGATCTGCGAAACACCGGCGCGCTCGACGTCATCGTCGCGAATCAACGCGGACCGGTGCTGATCTACGAGAACCATGTCGCCCCGGGACGGCACTGGATACAGTTCGAGCTCGAAGGGACGTCCAGCAATCGCAGCGCCGTCGGAGCGCGCGTCGAGCTGCACTGGAACGGACACGTCCAGGCGCAGGAGCTTGCAGCCGCGACGGGTTTCAGCGCGCAGAACCAACGATGGCTGCACTACGGGCTCGGCGACGCGCGTTCAATCGACCGCGTCGTGATTCGATGGCCGTCCGGGAAGCAGCAGACCATCGAGCATCCCGAGATCGACAAGCGTCATCACGTGAAAGAACCCGATGGCCAGTGATGCGAAAGCCGACCTTCGCCAAGGTGGCGGTGCGCCTGCGTCGAATGCCGCACCCGAGAGGCGAGGCCGGCTGCTGACCATCGACAACCGGTTCCTGCCGCCGATCCTGATCACGTCGATCCTGATCGCCGCCAACCTGTCGTTCGGGATCCTCGAAGGTTGGGAGAGGACGGGACTCTCGATCGTCGTGGCGATCGGGACGGAACTGCTGCTCGGCCGCATCACGTACGGAAAGTGGCCGCATCCGGCGAGTGCCTACATCAGCGGGATCAGTGCCGGCATCCTCATTCGATCGCCGTTCTGGTGGCCCTACTTCTTCGCGAGCTTCATCTCGATCCTCTCGAAGTACGTGTTGCGCTACAAGGGGCGGCACATCTGGAATCCGACCAACTTCGGCGTCAGCGCGATGGTGCTGCTCGCGCCTGCCACCGTCACCGTGCTCAGCATCCAGTGGGGCAATGCCGTCGCCCCAATGGCCGTCATCTGGCTCCTCGGATCGGTGATCGTGTGGCGCGTCGGCCGGGCGCACATCTCGGCGACCTACGTTGCCGCGTTCCTCGTGTTCTCTTTCGTTAGAAGCGCCCTGAGCGGAACGCCATGGCTGGCGGCCGTCGCCCCGATCACCGGCCCGATGTATCAGCTCTTCATCTTTTTCATGATCACGGATCCGAGGACCACAGTCCGCACCAGGCGCGGGCAGTGCATCGTGGTAGTGGTCATCGCGTTCGTCGAGATGCTGATGCGCTTCGCTGAAATCGTCTACGCCCCCTTCTACGCACTCTTCCTGGTTGGCTCGATCGCCCTCATCGCCGAGCTCAGGCGTGAGGAGGTCAAGGCCGCTGAGACGCGCGAAATCATGCCAACGAGCATGGCAGGACCCCGATAAGTGTCGATTTCTTTGCACGCAACATCGATTTGTGTGCAATTGCGATCTCCTCATCCCGCATAAGCGCGCGTAATGCCGCGCTCGCCGGCGCGATGTCCAAATCCACCGGTCGGATCGTTAGGTAGGAAGCGCGGTGCGGTCCCTCTGTGTTGGGAAAGGTCTGCCGCGCTGCGCCGGAAGAGGAGTCCGATTGGAGCACGGCCCCCACGGAAAGCGGATTGGCATCCGCTCTCCAGGCAAGCAGGAGAACGACCACGAACCCAGTACCGGCAGGCTCTCGTCTCTTCCGACGGCCGCTGCCCTGGGCAGCCTCGCACTGGGCACATTCGTCCTGCTGGCGTGGGCGTTCGACTTCGCCGCCATCAAGAACCTTCTTCCCGGGTTGACCGCCGTCAAGGCGAGCGCCGCGATCAGTTTCATTCTCGGGGGTCTGTCGCTCCTCCTGCTCGGCCGTGGTCCGTACCTGTGGTCCAGGTTATGTGCAGCCGGTCTCCTCGCGCTGATGGGAGTCGCGTGGATCAGTCTCGTGCTCGCTGAAACCGGCGCGAGCAACATTGAGCTCGTGCGATTGGGCTTCCAGGCGGCGTTTGGCTTCACACTCGAGGGCATCGCACTGCTGTTGCTCACCAATGACGGGCCGGCCCTTCGCCGGTTGGGCGGTCAAATGGCGCTGGGGTCCGCGTTCGTCGGATGGGTGGGCCTCGTCATCTCCACTCACGGTCTGGTACCTACGTCGTGGCAATCGATGTCGTGGATGGTCTTCACTGCGCTGGGCATGACCCTGCTTGGCGCCGGCACCGCCGCTACCGACCTGGTCAACGGGCCGTTCCAGGTGCTGAACAGCCGCGGGCCGGGCGGGGCGCTCGTACGGCATCTGACGCCGTTCATCGCCGTCGCGCCGTTCATTCTCGGTTGGATTCACGTGTCGGGGCAGAGCCTCGGCTGGTACGAGCCGACAGTGGGTGTCGCGGTGATGACGATCGTCACCACGATTCTCTTCGCGTTCATCGTGTTCACCTACGCGGCACGACTGGACCGCAGCGAAGCGGGCCGCCATTCGGCTGAACGCGTCGTCAGCGAGTCAGCTGAATTCAACACGCAGATTGTCGCCAGTGCTCAGGAAGGGATTGTCGTCGTCGACGAGCATCGGCGCTGCGTGTTGTGGAATCCGTTCATGGAACGCCTCACCGGCGTTCGGGCGCGTGACGTCGTCGGCAAGCCGCTGGTGCAGACGACATCGTTCGGGGTGTTCAGCGAGCACGATTCGATGGAGCGCGCTCTGCGAGGCGAGCACGTTGAGAGCGATGTCGAGCGGCGTGGTCCATCCGGTCAGCCAGCCTGGCTGCTCGTGGCGCATACGCCGCTGCGAAACACCGATGGTGGCATTCGCGGCGCCATCATCACGGTTCACGACATCACCGAGTCGAAACGCGCGGAGCACGCGCTGGTCGAGTCGCAGAAGCGTACATCGACGGCACTGGCATCGCTCGGTGTGGGTGTATGGGAGATCGACATCGCGTCGCGGGCCGTCGTGTGGATCGAGAACGCCTCGCTGCTGCTCGCGGCGTCGGCCGAGACTATCCAGGGGCTCGAAGACATCGTCAACCGAATGCACGCCGACGATCGCCCCGCTGCCGCGGCGGCGATCGAGCGCGCGATCACGACGAAAGGCGACTTCGCGGTCGAGTCGCGTGTTGTGCTTCCCGATGGTGCCACCAGATGGATCCACTGCGCCGGACGTGTGATTGCCGATCCATCGGGAGGGAGCGAGCGCCTGATTGGCGTGACGGCCGATGTCACGAGCCGGCACCTGCTCGAAGCGCAGTTCCGTCAGGCGCAGAAGATGGAAGCCGTCGGCCAGCTCGCCGGTGGCGTCGCCCACGACTTCAACAACCTGCTGACCGCGATCCTCGGTTACTCGGCGCTCGTGAAAGAGGGGTTGGCCGATTCGGCGCGCCGGAAGAATATCGATGAAGTCATCAAAGCGGCCACGCGCGCGACAGCGCTGACCAAACAACTGCTCGCATTCAGCCGGCAGGAAGTCCCGGAAGTCGTCGTCCTCGACGCCAACGATGTCATCCAGGATCTGCTCGACATGTTGCGGCGACTGATCGGCGAGCACGTCGCGCTGACCACCACGCTCGACAAGGAGCTCTCATCGGTTCGGACCGATCGCGGACAGCTCGAGCAGGTGATCGTGAACCTCGTTCTCAACGCGCGTGATGCGATGCCGAGGGGCGGCGGCATCCGGATCGAGACCGCCAACGTGCGGATCGAACCAGGCGCGCATGCCCATGGTGGGCAGATGGCGCCCGGTGATTACGTCCTGCTCTCCGTGAGCGACACCGGTGCTGGCATGACCGCCGACGTGCGTGCACGCTTGTTCGAGCCGTTCTTCACGACCAAAGGTCGTGGGAAGGGGACCGGGCTTGGCTTGACGACGGTGTACGGAATCGTCACAGCTGGTCACGGATACATCTCCGTGGACAGCGAAGTCGGCAAGGGTTCTGTCTTCAAGGTGTTTCTCCCGCGCACGGGGGACCCGGCCCGGGACCGGCGGACACCGGCGGCGGAGCCCGTGAGCCCTCAGGCAGGCGCCCCAGCCTCCTCGGTTCTCATCGTCGAGGACGAAGAGGCGGTCCGCTACCTGTCGCGCGTGATTCTCGAACGGGCCGGCCATCGGGTGTATGAAGCGGCGAGCGCCGAACAAGCGGAGTCGGTCCTTCTCGAAAGCGGACCGGTCGATGTGCTTGTCGCCGACGTCATGCTGCCGGGCGGGCGTGGCACGGACCTTTTCGCTCGTCTGCGGGTACGCTATCCCTCGCTGCGTGTCGTATTCATGTCCGGTTATCTCGAGGAAGGCATCCTCGAAGAGACGCAGGGCGATCGCGGCATGCGCTTCATTCAGAAGCCGTTTGCCGCCGACACTCTCCTCGGCAGCGTAGCGAACCTCCTCGACACTGCTGATTCAGGGGGGTGATACACTCCCGCGTCGGGAGACCTTGGAGAGTGAGTTTGGGTTTGACGAGAGCAAGCCTGTGGGTGGGCGTCCTGGCGTTCGGGATGATCGCGGTGCCGGCACGAGCGCAGATGGTTCTGGTTGGTGAGTGGAGCCCGCGGTATCACGAAGACCAGCCGGATCGGATACCAGGGCCTGAGTTGGGCGACT
>Ga0310810_10008043_pt1 | contig 12102 bp, 9 predicted proteins | sample NCmetagenome_FD_207641 | JGI IMG/M metagenome (GOLD analysis project Ga0310810, IMG submission 207641) | Soil microbial communities from experimental microcosm in Duke University, North Carolina, United States - NC | ecosystem: Engineered > Artificial ecosystem > Soil microcosm > Unclassified ...
CGGCTGCAACACGAACGTGAACGTGACCGACTCGCAGATCGAACTGACCGGCACTTGCCCCACGGGCAAAGAGAAGCAGTCGATTAAGCGGACGGCGCAGTCGTTCGCGGGCAATCGGCGCGTGGTGGACCACATCCGCGTGACCGGCAAGGGCAGCAACGACACGACGAGCCCGAGTTCGACCAACCCGAGCAGCGGAACCAACCCGCCGACGTCCAGCGGCACGACTCCGCCGAGCTCGACGGAACCGAAACCCCCGATGTTCTGAGGTCGTGGCTAGTTGTCAGAAAAGCAGAAGCCCCGGCGAGAGCCGGGGCTTTTTGTTGTGCTGTGAAAAACGCGGAATCTCACAACGACATTGTCAGAGCGCCTTCGAGTTCGAGGAGCTTCTGTTTGATGTCGAGTCCCCCGCCGTAGCCGCACAGGCCGCCGCCGGACGCGATGACGCGGTGGCAGGGAACGATGATCGCAACCGGGTTGTCGTGGTTGGCGAGGCCTACTGCGCGAAAAGCTCGCGGACTGCCGATGGTGCGGGCGATGTCGGCGTAGGTGCGGGTCTCGCCGTAGGGGATCTTCAGCAGCGCGTGCCAGCAGCGAAGCTGGAAGTCGGTGCCGCGGAGGTCGAGCGGAACGGTGAAATCGCGAAGCTTGCCTGCGAAGTAACGGTCGAGCTCGGTGCGGACCTTGGAGGTGCGCTTCGGATCTTCGATCCAGGCGGCTTTGTCGTCGGGGATACGGTTCTTGCGATGGAATTCGAGGCGGTGCAGGCCTTTGTCGGACATCACGACGGCGAGCGGGCCGGCAGGAGAGTCGGTGATGGAGTAGTGGAAGGTCTCCATCGCAGGATTTTACAGCGCTCGGACCTACGCCCTCGCGAATCTGTATCGCCGGCGGAGCTACCCAAAAAGCTACGCCGCGTTACGCGACATTTCGGTGAGCGCCATGACGGCGAGTTCGAGCCGATCGCGGGCGCCGGTCTTGGAGAAGATGCTCTGCAGGTGGCGCTTGACAGTGTTCTCGCTGATGGCCAACTCGGCGGCGATGTCTTTGTTCTTCATGCCACGCGCGACCAGGAATGAAATCTGCCGCTCGCGCTCGGAGAGTCGCGCCATCGAGGTGAGCTCCGGATGCGGGTCTTGCACCATGGCGCCGAGAACGCGGTGCGCGATCTCATCGGAGAATGCCAATTCGCCGGCGGCGACGTTGCGAATGGCGGCGAAAAGTTTGGCCGGGCCATCGCTCTTGAGCACAAGGCCGCGGGCGCCGAGACGCACGGTCTGGACGTAGTCGGACTGATTCTCCGATCCGGTGAGAACGACGGAGGCGACGCGCGCGCCGGCGTGGTCGAGTGTGCGCAGCACGTCGAAACCATCGCCGTCGGGCATGAACAGGTCGAGCACGAGTACGTGCGGGCTGTGGCGCTTCACTAAGTCCAAAGCTTCGTTGCCGCTTGAGGCGGAGCCGAGGACCTCGAAGTCCGGCTGCGTGCCCAGCAACATCACCAGCGATTCGCGCAGGACGGCGTGGTCATCGGCGATGACGATCCGGGTTTTCTGCTGCTCCGTCGCAGTCTTCACAGAAACCTCCTTTCGCGGGTTTCGCGCACACGTCCGGCGCGGGTAGTGGCGTGGGAATGCTCACCTTAAACAGATGCGAAAACCCGCGTCGAAGATCTCTGATGGCGAAAATCAGGGAACAAATCGAACCGCAGCGCGGATGTTACGAAAGGTGCCGGAACGCCGCGACATGCCTGTTTTCCGTGGTATATTCCGCTCATTTCCTGAGGAAGGTCCGCCGTGACGATCGACGAAGAATTGAACGTACTCGAAGATTCGCTTCGGCGTCTCAAGATCGAGTTCGACATTTATTTCGGCGGCGGATCGAAGCGCCCTCCCGCGGACCTGCAGTGGCGCGTCGAGAGCCTGATGAAGAAGTTCGGCGAGAACCCCAAGATGAGCTTCCCGCAGCGCTATCGCTTCAACTCCATGGCGAACCGTTATGCGCTGTTCTCGGACCTCTGGCGGCAGAAGCTGAAGATCAAGGAAGAGGGGTATCGGCGCCCGCAGGATAAAGTCCTCGCCATCCAGGGCATGCGCACGGAAGAGGAGCGCGCGGCTGCGGCTGCGCTGGCGGGCGACGACGAAAAGGCGGAAAAGACGGCACAGCCGTTCCGCGTCGCATGGTCCGATCCCGAGGGCGAGACGACGAAAGTGAAAGCGCTGTTCGATGCCGTGATCGACGCGCGCACCAAGAGCGGCGACGCCAACGCCTCAGGCGCTAACTTCGATTCCTTCAAAGCCTTCGTCAAGAAGAAGACCGAGCAGATCCGCAAGGACTACGGCTGCCACTCGGTGGAGTACTCGGTGGAAGTCGAATCCGGCCAGGTTCGACTGAAGGCTAAGGCGAAGATCTAAGCAGTCAGCAATCAGCGGTCAGCAATCACCCCAATTCAGCGCAGAGGCCCGCGTGAGCATGCGCTTGTTCCGTGTGCTGTTGGCTGCTGTTGCTGGAATACCCGCGTCCGGAATCCTGAATTAGACTGTTCCGAACCCACATCCGACAAGGGAGGCTCTTGTGGCCAAGGTACAGCGCGCGATTGTGAGCGTCACCAACAAGACCGGCGTGGTGGAGTTCGCGCGCAAGTTGCAGGGCCTGGGCGTGGAACTGATCTCGACTGGCGGGACCGCGAAAGCGCTGCGCGAGGCGGGGATCGCGGTGCGCGACATCTCCGATCTCACGGGCTTTCCCGAGATGCTCGATGGGCGGGTGAAGACGCTGCATCCGAAGGTGCACGGCGGCATCCTCCACATGCGCGACAACGCCGAACACCGGCGCGCGGTGAGCGAACACGACATCGCGCCGATCGACATGGTGGTGGTCAATCTCTACGAGTTCGAAAAGACGGCCGCGAAGCCGGGCGTGACGGTTGAGGAGCTGATCGAGAACATCGACATCGGCGGGCCGTCGATGATCCGGTCGGCAGCGAAGAATTGGAAAGACGTCGCGGTGGTCACGTCGCCCACCGACTATGACCAGATCGCCGAGGAGATGGCGATGTCCGGCGGGGAAGTTTCGCGGGAGACGCGGTGGAGGCTGGCGCAGAAGGCGTTCGCGACCACGGCAGCGTACGACGGCGAGATCGCGCTTACGCTGGAGCAGATCAATCCGTCGGGCAAGAGAGAAGACGCGGGCTTTCCTCAGACGCTGCGGTTGCGCTTCGGCAAGATTGCCGACCTGCGCTACGGCGAGAACCCACACCAGAAGGCGGCGATGTACGGCGACGGCTCGGGAGCGGGCGTCGCGAATGCACATCAGCTCCAGGGCAAGGAGCTCTCGTACAACAACATCGTCGACTTGCAGGCGGCGTGGGACCTGGCGCGGGAGTTCCAGGAACCGGCGTGCGCGATCATCAAGCACACGAACCCGTGCGGTGTGGGAACCGGGAAGACGCTGGTCGAGGCCTATCTGAAGGCACTCGAAGCGGATCCGCTCTCGGCGTTCGGCGGCGTCATCGGGTTCAATCGCGAAATCGACGAAGAGACGGCCAAGGAAGTCGCCAAACTCTTTGTCGAAGCGATTGCGGCGCGCGCGGTCGAAAGGCATGCGCTGAAAGTGCTCGCGGCGAAGAAGAACCTGCGCATCGTCGAAGTCGTTCCGTCGCGCGCGGCGTGGGCGTTCAAGCACGTCAGCGGCGGATTGCTCGTGCAGGACGCCGACGAGCGCGGGATCGATCCCGCGGAGCTGAAAGTGGTCACCCGCCGTCCGCCGACCGAGCAGGAGATGCGAGGGCTGCTCTTTGCCTGGAAGGTCTGCAAGCACGTGAAGTCGAATGCCATCGTCTACGCACGGGAAGGGCAGACGGTCGGGATCGGCGCCGGACAGATGAGCCGCGTCGATTCGACCAAACTTGGAGCCATGAAGGCGGTGCTGCCGCTCAAGGGGACAGTAGCGGCGTCGGACGCCTTCTTCCCATTTCCGGACGGGGTAGAAGAGATCGCCCGTGCCGGGGCAACGGCGATCATTCAGCCCGGTGGTTCGGTTCGCGACAACGAAGTGGTCGAGGCTGCGAACCGGCTGGAATTGTCAATGGTGTTTACCGGGGTGCGGCACTTCCGGCACTGAAGAACTGCCGATTTGCTGAACTGCCGAATTGGAAACCAGAATTGCGCCAGGTAGCGCCGGCGTCTCGCCGGCCACGCAAATCTCGACAAGCCTCCGTTTCCGGGACTCGACTCACCTGCCGAAGGTCGATGCTCCCACCGTTTGCGGTAGGGCGACAAAGCGAAGTGGAAAGGAGCCGAGTCCCGCAGCTTCACGCAAGTTGTCCTCAATCCCCCGTTCCCACCAAGGCAAAGATTCCTTGCGCCCTTAGCCGGGTGCGCGGCATCTGCAACGGTTAGATTTTGTGTCGTCCAACGGGGGAGAAATCCGTCGTAGAATAAGGGAACACGGCCGGGCGTCCCGGCATCCAACGGTTGGGGTCGTCTCTTTCCCGAAGTGTACAGGGGACCAATGAAGATAAAGTTCTGTCTGGCTGCGATGCTCCTGGCATCGCTGGCATTCGCGCAGCAAACCCCCACGGCAGGTACCTCTGCGTCGCAAGCGCAGGAGACGCCGAGCGCGCCGTCGCAGTCGCGCACGCCGGACCGCGCCGCCGCCTACTACCACTACAGCCTCGCACATATCTATGAAGAGCTGGTGGCGATGTACGGCCGGGCGGAACTGGCGAACAAAGCTATTGAAGAGTACAAGCTCGCCATCCAGAACGATCCCAGCAACGGTTTTCTGAATGCCGGCCTGGCCGAACTCCTCTACAAGACGAACCGCATCAGCGATGCGGTTCGCGAAGCGCAGGACGTAATCAAGCGCAATCCGAACAACGTAGAAGCGCACCGGCTGCTCGGCCGCATTTACGTGCGCACCTGCTGCGCAGGCGACCTGGAAGCGACGCCGCAGTCCGCGCAAATGCGCAAGCTGGCGATCGAGCAGTACAAGGAAATCGTCCGCCTCGCGCCGAACAGCATCGACGACCACATCATCCTCGGGCGCCTGTACGGCATGGAGCACGACTTGCCGAAGGCGGAGACCGAGTTCAAGGCGGCCACGTCTCTGCAGCCGAATTCGGAAGAGGCGGTGACCACGCTCGCCTACCTCTATAACGAAGCGGGCCAGCCGAAGAAGGCTGTGGAAGTGCTGTCGGCGTTTCCGCAGGGAGCGCGCAGCGCCAAGTTCTACAACGTGCTCGGCTACACCTACGAGCAGCAGAAGGATTTCCCGAAAGCGGTCGAGGCGTATCGCCAATCGATCGAGCAGGACAAGGACAATCTCGACGCGATGCGCGGACTTGCCCAGAACCTGATGAACCAGGGCAAGGTAGAAGAGGCGTTGCAGGAGTTCCGCATCATCGCCGATGCCGATCCGCAGGACGTCAACGCGCTCGAGCAGCTTGCGGAGCTGTATCGCCGGAACGGCAAGTACGACCAGGCGCTCGAAGTTCTGAACAAGGCTGACAATCTCGTGCCCGACTCGCTCGAGATCCCGTACAAGCGCGCGCAGGTGTTTGAGGCGCAAGGCCGTTTCGACGACGCGGCGCAGATCATCCAGGGATTGCTGCAGAAGACATCGCAGGCGAGCGGCAAGTACAGCGCTGCCGAAAAGAACAATCGCGGCATCTTCCTCGAGCGTCTGGGAAACCTCTATCGCGTGCAGGGAAAGACGCAGCTCGCAGTCGATACCTACCGCAAGGCGATCGACCTTGGCGACGACAATGCCGTCCGCGGCTACGTGAACATCATCGAGACGTATCGCGACGCCAAGCAGTGGAACGAAGCGATGTCGGCGGCGCGCGACGCGGCAGCGAAGCTGCCCGAAAATCGCGGCATGAAGCTCGAGCTGGCGACCCAGCTCGCCGATACCGGCAAGCCCGACGAGGCAATCTCGCTGGCGCGATCGCTGCTCAAAAACTCGCCGGAAGATCGCGAGGTCTACCTGACGCTCGCCGAGATCGAAAACCGTCTGAAGCGCTGGAAGGAAGCGGAAGAAGACGCCAACAAGGCACAGCAGCTGGCGGCGCGTCCGGAAGAGCGCGACACGGCCCGCTTCGTGATGGGCGCAATCTACGAGCGGCAGAAAAAGTTCGAGCAGGCGGAAGAGGTTTTCAAGCAGGTGGTGAAGAACGATCCGCAGAACGCCGGCGCGCTGAATTATCTCGGCTACATGCTGGCGGACCGCGGCGTGCGGCTCGACGAGGCGGTGAGCTACATCAAGCGCGCAGTGGAGATCGATCCGCAGAACGGTGCGTACCTCGATTCACTTGGCTGGGCGTACTTCAAGATGGGGAATTACGACCTGGCGGAGTCGAATCTGCGCAAAGCTTCAGAGCGCATCGGCAATGACGCGACCGTGCAGGACCACCTGGGCGAGTTGTTCAGCAAGACCGGTAAGCTCCGCCTGGCAGCCGTGCACTGGGAGCGCGCGCTGGCTGAGTGGAACCGTTCGGTGCCCGCCGACGTCGATACGGCCGACGTGGCGCGCGTCCAGAAGAAGCTCGAGTCGACCAAGGTCAGGCTCGCCAAGGAAGGCCAGGGCGCGACCGCGAACAAACAGCAGCAGTAAAGATCCATGGAAGTGGAGGCCCGCCGCCCGCGGCGGGCTTTCGTTTGTCCAAAAACCACCACAGAGGCACAAAGACACCGAGGTTGTTTAGGTTTCTCTGTGGCTCTGTGTCTCTGGAGGTGTCTTCGGCCTGCACATTCCAAGTCTTCGCACGTTCTTGTGTTAGATAATCCAGACGAGGCCAGGCATGTTCTGCGTCCAATGCGGCACACGGATCAACGAAGGCGAACGCTTCTGTACGAAGTGCGGCACGAAGGCGCCAGGGCCGGCGCCGGTCGCGACAGGGGCAGTTATGCAACCGGTGGCGGCGCCGTCCGCCGAGCCGGCCGCGTCGCATGCCGCGGCTGTGACCGGCTCACTCGACTCCTCCGAGCTCCAGGCAATGCCCGTGGCCGGCGATGCGCCTGCACACGTCGCCGAGCCAGCCCCGTCGTTCAAGATGTTCGGGGTGGAGATGGGCGAGCATCCGGAGCAGCATGGCGACATTGCTCCTTCGAGCGGCGATGCCGGGCCTGTGACGCGCGCGTCGAGCGGCTTCGGTGCGGCATTCTGGTTCGCGGCCTTCATCCTCGTTGTGGTGGGAAGTCTCGGGTTCATGGGATGGACGATGCTGTCGTCGCGCAGCAGCGGCATCTCGGTGCGCGTGGAGCCGCCGAGCGTACAACTCAAGTCAGGTGCGTCGACGACGCTGTCGGCGACGGTGGCGGGCGATCCGGATTCGAGCGTCACTTGGAGCGTGATGGAAGGCGCGGGCGCGGGATTTGTGCGCTCGAGCGGCATCACCGCGACCGGGGGAAAAGTGGCCGCGTCGGCCGAGTACCTCGCCCCGCTGAAGCCTGGGACGTATCACGTGCTGGCAGTCAGTACAAAGGACAAGAAGCAGGCGAGCTCGGCGGAAATCGTGGTCACGCCGTAAAGACGATTCACCGCAGAGATGCAGAGGCGCGGAGAAATTCAGAACGAAATCCGTTCGATTTGTCTCTGCGTCTCCGCGCCTCCGCGGTGAGTGCATTGTGTTAGATTGCGCTCATGCTCGCGTCGTATGCGGTCCGGGTGGCAGACTCGCGCGGGCGGCAGCACGATGAGCCGCCGCATCCTTACCGCGACGCTTTTCAGCGCGACCGCGACCGCGTCATCCACTCGCGAGCGTTTCGCCGTCTCGAAGACAAGACGCAGGTTTTCACCCGGCGCTACTCCGACCACTTCCGCAATCGGCTGACGCACACCATCGAGGTGGCGCAGATCTCGCGCACTATCGCCGCGCAGCTCGGGCTGAATGAAGACCTGGTCGAGGCGCTGGCGCTGGTCCACGACATCGGGCACCCGCCGTTCGGGCATGCGGGCGAAAAGGCTCTGGATGCTGCCATGCGCGCCCAAGGAACGTATTTCGACCACAACCTGCACGCACTGCGCATCGTGTCGAGCTTTGAGCAACGGTACGCCGCGTTTCCCGGCATGAACCTGACGTTCGAGGTACGCGAGGGGATCATCAAGCACTCGCGCGATTACAGCGCGGCCGAGTATCCGGAGCTGACGGAATATCTGCTCGACGAGCGGCCGCCGCTGGAGGCGCAGCTCATCGATCTGGCCGACGAGATCGCTTACAACACAGCGGACCTGGATGATGGGCTGGAGGCGCGGATCCTCAAGCTGGGCGAGATCCGCGAGCGCGTCGTCATCTTTGGCCGGTTTTATCGCGAGGCGGAAGAGAAATACCCAAAGGCGCCTGACAAGCTGAAGTTCAATGAAGGACTCAAGCGCATGCTAAACCGCCTTGTCGGAGATTTGATCGAAAACACGCGCGCGAGGATTGCGAAGGCGGGCGTGAAGACGCTCGATGACGTGAGGCGAAACCCCGAGCGGCTGGCGCGGTTCTCCGATGAAGTCGAGCGCGAACGCGCCGAGGCAAAGCAGTTCCTGTATGACCGGCTTTATTTCAGCGAACGGCTGCTGCCGGAGAAGGAGCGCGCAGAGGAAGTCGTGTCGCAGCTGTTCGCGTTCTGGGTCGCGAATCCCGACAAGCTTCCGCGCTCCTACCAGGAAGACGCGAAGCGCGAACCGCTGCCGCGCGTGATCTGCGATTACATCGCGGGGATGACCGACACGTACATCCTGGCGCAACACAAGAAGTTCTGCGCGGCGAGGAAATCGCCAGAATCGCCGAGATTGCCGTAATCGCCGTATTGAGTTCCGACGACTACGACGATGTTGGAAACTCCCACCGCGTCGAGTGATACGGGAACTTCTTCTCCTGCCACGCCCACGCGACGCGCGGCTTCACGCGATACAGGACGCTGCCGGGCATGATCGTGAACGGCATCTTGTATTTTTTTCGCGAGATGGCGTCCAGCCGCTTGGTGGTGGATTTGTCGAGCGTACCGGGATCGATGACTTCGACCCGGCTTTCGAAGACGACCATGTCGTCGGCGGATTCCAGGTGAATCGACACGGCTGGATTGCGCTTGAGGTTCTTCGCCTTGCGCGTGCCGGTGCCGGTGCCGAACCACAGCGCGCCATCCACCCACATTCCCCATACCGGCATGGAGTGCGGGCGGCCGTCGGGCCGCGCGGTGCAGATCCAGTAGCTGCGAGACTTCTCCAGCCGCTTCTCGGCGTGGCTCCAAGGCAGGAAGTCGCCTTTGTGGAGGCTCAGGTAGTCAGCCGGCATGTGCGGCTTCGAGACTTTGACGCCCGCGGGCTGAGCGGCCAGCTTCTTCGCTTTCTTAGCCGCAGGTGTTGTTCTGGCACGCTTCTTCGTCATGAATCTCCTCCGATCTTGTATTCGGACTGCACCAACCCGCTCGCGTAGGTACGGGTGGCGATATGTTTCAGTTTGACGTCGCGCGCCAGAGAGCCGAACAGCGGAATACCGTCGCCGATGAGTACCGGCACGCGAGTAATGATCAGCCGCTGGATCAGGCCCGAGCGCAGGAAGCGCTGAATGGTCACGCCGCCGTCAATGTAGGCGTGTTGCGTGCCGCTGGCGGCGAGGTTCGAGACGATCTCTTCCGGCGTCCCGTACATATGTTCTACGCGGCCGGGCGCCTTTGCGGTTTCGATCGCGCGGCTGCTGAGAACGACCACGCGTTTGTCGGCGTCATACGGCCAGTCTGGGAAAGTGAGGATTTTTTCGAAAGTCTTACGGCCGATCACGATCGTGTCAACGCTAGCGATGAATTCGTCATAGCCGTGCGGCTCGCCGCCGCCCGGCGGAAGGAAGTCGAGTCCATCGTCTCGGCGGGCGATGAAGCCGTCGAGACTCGTTCCGATGAAGACCGAACACTGCATTGCGTCCTCGCGGGTGCGGAATTCTAAGGCAAATCGGTGCTATGCTGAACCTATTCCGCGCAGAATTCCCGTGATGCAGTCGCTTATGTCCGAGCTTCCGCCGGTGCACGTAGGCGGAAAGAAGCTGGTGGGCCGGGTGGTGTTCGGCCTGCTGGTACTGGCGTCGGCGCTGATCGGCGCCTTCAGCGGTCTGCTGATCGTCTACTCCACCGAGCTGCCGCAGGTCGCCGAACTCGAGAGCTATCGCCCGAGCACGGTCACCGAACTCTATGACGACCAAGGTCGCGTGATCGGGTCGTTCGCGCTGCAGCGGCGAGTCGTCGTGCGCTACGAGGATTTCCCCAAAGTGCTGCGCGACGCAGTGATTTCGATCGAAGACAAGGATTTCGAGAAGCACTGGGGCATCGACTTCTGGCGCATCTTCGGAGCGGCTTACCGCGATCTGCGGGAGCAGCGGACGGCGCAAGGCGCGTCGACGCTGACCATGCAGCTCTCGCGAAACCTTTTCCTTTCCTTCGACCAGCACTTCGGCCGCAAGATCCAGGAAGTGATGCTGTCGATCCAGATCGAGCGGCGATTCACCAAGCCTCAGATCTTTGCGCTGTACGCCAACCAGATCTTTCTCGGGCACGGCGTCTACGGGTTCGAGGCGGGGGCGGAGTTCTTCTTCAACAAGAAGGCGAAGGATTTGACGCTGGAAGAGGCGGCGACGCTGGCGGCCATTCCCAAAGCACCGAACGGCTACTCTCCGATTTACAACCCCGAGCGCAACTTGCGGCGGCGAAATCTGATCCTCAACGCCATGCTGGAAGACGGAAAGATCACCGCCGAAGAAGCGGCACGCGCGAAGGCGGCTCCGCTCAAGCTGCATCTCGCCGCCGGGCCGAACACGATTGCGCCGTACTTCGTAGAGGAAGTCCGACAGTACCTGGAGAAGAAGTACGGCACCGAGGAAGTCCACACCGCCGGGCTGCGGGTGTACACGTCGCTGAACCTGGAGATGCAGAAGGCTGCGAACGAAGCCGTGCTCGACGGGCTGGCGGCGTATGAACGGCGGCACGGCTGGAAGGGGCATCTGCGGAACGTCGGCGCCGAGGGCGTAGCGCTCGACAAATATGAAGACCGCGACTGGGACAACATTGAGCCCGGCGGCTACATGCACGCACTCGTGCTGCAGTCGTCGCCGGTGGCGGCAACGCTGCAGATCGGCCGCTATCGGGCGGTCCTCACCCCCGCCGACATCAAGTGGACAGGCCACACCACTCCCGTCGACATCCTGATGCCCGGCGATCTGGCATATGTAAAGGTGCTGGCGCTCAATCCAGACGGAACGGCGCATGTGGCGCTGGCGCAGGAGAGCATGGCACAGGCCGCGCTGCTCGCCATCGACAACGGCAGCGGCGACGTGAAGGCGATGGTTGGCGGTCGCGACTTCGAAGAATCCAAGTTCAATCGCGCCACGCAGGCGATGCGGCAGGTCGGATCGTCGTTCAAGCCGTACGTATATACGGCTGCGATCGACGCCGGCATGACGCCGGACGACGTCGTGGTCGACACGCCCACGACGTTCATGACCGCGTCGGGTCCATACTCGCCGCATAACTACGATGGCCGCTACGAGGGTGCGATTAGCTTTCGGCGCGCGCTGGCGCACTCGCGCAATATTCCCGCGCTGAAAATCGCGGAGCGCGTCGGCATCAAGAACGTGATCGAGACGACGCGCAAGTTCGGCGTAACCTCACCGCTGCCGCAGGTGTTGCCGCTCGCACTCGGCGCTGCCGACATGACGCTCACCGAGCAAGTCTCGTCGTATAGCGTGTTTGCGAACGACGGTGTGCGCGTGGCGCCGCGCTATATCCGCAAGGTCGCCGACTACGACGGTCACGTTCTGGAAGAGGATTATCCCGAGGTCAAAGACGTCATCAGCGCGCGCACGGCGCGCATCATGACGTCGATGCTCCGCGAAGTGGTCCTGCACGGCACCGGATACCAGGCAAGCCAGCTACACCACCCGCTGGCCGGCAAGACGGGGACGACCAATGACTTCACCGACGCCTGGTTCGTCGGTTTTTCGCCTTCGCTGACGTGTGGCGTATGGATCGGCTTCGACGAGAAGAAGCAGCTCGGCAACAAGGAGACGGGAGCCGTGGCCGCGCTTCCCGTCTGGATGCAGTTCATGAAAGTGGCACTAACGGGCCG
>Ga0310810_10008044_pt1 | contig 12101 bp, 18 predicted proteins | sample NCmetagenome_FD_207641 | JGI IMG/M metagenome (GOLD analysis project Ga0310810, IMG submission 207641) | Soil microbial communities from experimental microcosm in Duke University, North Carolina, United States - NC | ecosystem: Engineered > Artificial ecosystem > Soil microcosm > Unclassified ...
GCGATCAAGGAATTGTCGTGCGGCCAGACCGAGCCATTGTGATACGACATCGGATTGTAACGGCGCTCCTCGCGGGCCACCGTGCGGATTCCCCATCCCGAAAAAAACGACGGCCGCATCAGATCGCGCGTGACCATTTCAGCACGCTCTGGCGCGGCGATCCCGCTGAATAGCACCTGTCCAGCATTCGATGTTCGCACACGGCACGGTCGCTTCTGTCCATCGAGCGCGAGCGCATAGGTGCCAATATCCTCGCACCAGAACGCGGACTCAAATCGTTCGGCGAGGGTCTTGGCCTGGGCCTCAAGCCCATCGCCCAATGCGTGCTTGCCAAGCCGGTGCGCACCCCGTGCGGCCAGTCTCTTTGCCGCGTAGACGTAGCCCTGCACCTCGCAGAGTGCGATTGGCCCCTGCGCGAGTGAACCATCGGCATGGAAGATGGCATCCTGCGAATCCTTCCAGCCCTGATTGACAAGGCCCCTTTCGTCGGCTCGCAGATATTCAACAAAACCGTCGCGGTCAGGATCACCCGGCCCATCGATCCAGCCTAGCGCTGCTTCGACGTTGGGCCAGAGCTCGCCCAGCGTTTCGACGTCACCAGTGTGCTCGACATAAAGTCCAGCCAACATGACAAACAGTGGTGTCGCGTCCACGCTGCCGTAGTAAAGGCCAAACGGGATCTCGCCTAGCGCTGCCATTTCGCCGCCGCGCATCTCGTGTAGGATTTTTCCAGGCTCGGCGTCGGCATGCTGATCGAATGTGGTGCTCTGAAAGGCGGCGAGCCGCCGCAAAACGCCTTTAGCGATTCGAGAATCGCACCATAGCATCTGCAGAGCAGTGATGATGCCGTCACGACCGAACGTAGTCGAGAACCAGGGAATGCCCGCATAAGGATAGGGGCCTTGCGACGTATTGGTCGTCAGCATCGCAAGGTCGGCCATCGACCGACAGATCATCTCATTGAAGATATGGTTCGAACTGGTGACCGTCGCCATACCGCGGCTGGCAGTCTGGCGTTGGTGAAAGGCCTCCCTTAGCCCCTTCCGGAACGGAATCGCGATGTGTTTCTCGGTGCCGTGATCGCAGTTTACCGTGACGTATATGGCTCGCGATTCGTTGGGCTGCAGGACGAACGCGTAACTTGCGAGCCTCTCGGATAACCGCTCCGGCACTGGTTCGAACAAAACGGTCGTGCGACGCCGATTGCCGTCTAGGCCCCGATAGTTCAGTACGACGTTGCCATCGCCGACCTCCGCGATCGAGGTTCCGCGACGCTGACGGCGTAGTCCACGCACCTCGAACAGGTCGGCGAAGTCGCTAGCGAAGGCGAAGGAAAGCTGGACGTCGAAAGCACGGTCGCCGTGATTCTGTAAGCGCAAACGTTGATAGACTGTGCCGTTCAAGACGAAAAGCGTGCGTACGACGTGCAGCACATCCTTCGCCTGCACGAGTTTCTGATCCAAATAAATGTCGGGATTGGTTAGGTCGACGGTGAGGAAGGAGTTGTCGTCGCGCACAACGGAACCCAGCAGGAGAGCCTGTCTGCCGCTTATCAGCAGTTCCAGGTGCGAGAGGTGGCGTGTATCGCGATAGAAAATGCCATCAGGGCCGCCGGGCGCCGCTCCGATGTCCGCATGACTGTCGAACACGGCAAAGCAATCGCCCTGCTTGAGCGTGCGGCGCGGCCGCGTGGAGGATCCTGTACCCGGAATGTAGAAAGGTGTTTCGGGAACCTCCTCGATCGGCCTTGCGATCGAGCTGTGGCTAAGCAACAAGAGGCCTCAGAATGTTCAGATCTTTGCCGTTCTGCGCAAGCTCGAGCGCGGAGGGTATCTTCACCAGCGATTGATATATACCAACATAGTCTTTCGCCATTCGTGTGGCGGAAAAGTGCTGTTCGAAACGTTGACGCACCTTTTTTCGATCGAGCGCAATGACGCGCGGCAGCGCGGCGATCGCCTCTTCCATGGTTTCGACGATGGCGCCTGTAACCCCATTCTCCACAATCTCCTGAACTGAGCCGCAGCGAAAAGCCAGGACAGGCGTTCCGCAAGCCATGGCCTCGATCATCGAAAGCCCGAACGGCTCAGGCCAATCAATTGGAAACAGCAACGCCAGGGCGTCGCCGAGGAATTGCGTCTTCTCGCGATCGTTGATCTCGCCAATAAATTCAACACCGCCCCCTTCGAACAGTGGTTCGATCTGCGTCCTGAAATAAACCTCATCAACGCGATCGACCTTGGCGGCGATCTTGAGCGGAATTCCCAGTGCCCGCGCAATTGAGATGGCGCGATCGGGACGTTTTTCCGGAGAGATTCGGCCGAGAAAGGCGAGGTACTTGCGGCGCGTCTCCGAGCTGCCGTGGTGCAGGCGCGAAGGGAGGCCGTGGTAGACCGTGCCCGCGAAGTTCGCGTTCGGTATCGGTCGGCGCTGCGCGTCTGAGATCGAAACCAGCGGCATGTCGCCGAAGCCCAGATAGAGTGGGATCAGATCGGGGAGATCCTGGCGACCGTGAAGCGTGGTAACGGTGCGTGGTGCGATTGATCGAAAAAGCGGAAAATGGAATTGATCGATATGGAAGTGCAGGACGTCGAAGTCGTCGGCCCGTTTACGGACGCGATCCAGCATCAACATGTAGTAGGGAATAGGGTCGCGGACTCTCGGGTCGAGGCGGAGCGCCTTGGGCACGCAGGGAACAAGATTGGCTGCGGTGATCGAATCGCCGCTTGCGAACAGCGTGACCTCATGCCCTAGGCCAACCAGCTCTTCGGTCAGATATGAGACGATCCGCTCAGTACCCCCATATAACCGTGGGGGAACACTTTCCATCAAAGGCGCGATCTGAGCGATTTTCAATTTAGTCCTCATGTACACCTATGTGCCGATGGCGAAGGAACGAAAATTCCTCGATCAGTTCTTCATCCGTCACCAGTTCATAAGCACCGGCCGAAACAAACGGTCTACACTTTCCAACGTGAAGGCGGGCCTGAATGTTCCTGAATGTTAGCGTGCTGCGCTTGGTGCGCGTCATCGCGGTATTCCGTAAAGTGAGTGCTTTCGCAAATAGTCCCGAACGTTGGATACCAACGGTCCGACCGCTCTTACCGCTTCGTTGAGCTTGGCCGCGGACTGGCCTAGTTCCCGCGCCCAATGCCGCATTTCGATCAAGCGAGCGAATGTCGATGCATTTTGGATCGGCGGGGCCCCGCAACAGACCGTCATTGTCAACGGTTCTCATCGCAACAAAACCGTAATGGCAATAGCAATCACAAGTAGAGCCGGCACGACCACAGGCGGAACAAACCAGGCTAACATTTAGGTCCCCTAAAATAGGACGACGCCGCTCGGTCCAATTTTGGCGAGGCGGTAGATAGCGGCAGCTTTTTGCTTAGGACGGTGCGCCTTGAAGGCTCCGATTACCATGCGCCCAATTGCGCGCAATGTCGAGGAAATATGTACGTCAATGTTGAAAATGAGGCATGCCGCTCATTAAAGCGATGCCGCATCGCTCGATTTTTTGATAGGTAATCCCCCCATGCACCCTTTTGGAAAATCCAAATGAGGGGCCACTTCGGGACCACAGCAGCCCCCACCAAATGAGCGCCGCGAGCATTGGGGACACGGGGACTGACAGCGCTGACTAGTTCACCAACTCGGTGCTGCGAGTTACGTTCCTTTACTCCAACGGTCCAGCACGGAAGTAAAACATGCCCAAATCCGGACTTTAGATGAGTGCAGCGCATTCGTCTATGTCGGCTTGCGCGACTGCTAGGGCTCACCTTCCACCGAAATATCCCAGTTGTAGGGGCGTAACTCAGGACTTTGCGAAGTCGTTTAGCGGTCAGCATGGGCAACCAAAATATCTCTCGAAACGCACGGTAGACATCGGCAAACCAACCAAAGGGCTGAATGGCATGAGTCTAACAATACTTGGAATGCGACATAGTTGTCGAAGACCAAAACGTTCCGCCCACGGACCGCGTAACAGGGGGAGCCTTCGGATTTCGGACATGACTTTGATGACACTAATGTCCGCTTTTGACCCAAAACGGACATCGCATAATCGTCGCATTAATTTTCATGCCACCAGATTGACCCGGGCACGAAATAAACGCTGGAATCGCCGCGTGGGAGGATGGCACACCACCGCGCCCCAGGGAGAGGAAATCACGCTTTTCGTAGTTCGCTGATTGCCGTGTTTGCGCTCACGCCACCAAGGATGACAGGACTGCGCCGTAGTGGCAGACCGCGGCGCCAAGCACAAATCCGTGCCAGATCGCGTTCTGGAAGCGCAATCCCCTCCAAGCGTGGAATATGACACCACACGAAAAAAGCACGCCGCCGATGACGATGAGAACAAGCGTCATTGGTGTGAGCGCAGCGGTGACCGGCCCGATCATGAAAATACCGCTCCAGCCGAGAACCAGGTAGAGCGCGACTGATGTCCGGTCGAAGCGGCCTGGCCAAATAAGTTTGATGGCCATGCCCGCCAGTGCGGCGGACCATATTGCAGCGAGCGCGCCGGCGGGAGCGGCGCCCTGCATCGGCGACAAGAACGCAGTGTAGGTTGCCGCGATCAGCAAATAAATCGCTGAGTGATCGAGGCGACGCAACCACCATTTCAATTCCGATACAGGCCATAAGTTATACGCCGCGGAAAAGCCAAGCATCGAAACAAGGGCGCCGAGGTAGATTGTGACAGAGGGCAACCGCGCGACGTTTCCGACCGCCACAAGGGCGGCGATCAGCCCTGCCGCACCCGCGAATGCCAGCACGATGCCAAGTATATGGACGACGGCGTCGGCGACAAGCTCGCTGCGGTCGTAATCCCATGCCACGGGAAGTAGTTTAGGGCTCACAGACACTTTCATCGGCCGTTCGCGAGGCGGCGGGCATTGGCCCTCACCCGCCTGCGATAGCGAGCGATCACTCGAGATCCTGATCCACCTCCCATCAGGATTGCGCCTGCGGCCATCGCCTCGCTGATCTTCTCGGTGACCATCCGGCGCGCTTCGATGTGAACATACCGTCCGCCCGCGGCGAGCTTCGGTAGCCGTAAAGCCACGACATGACTCAATTCAAGCGCCAGCCTGGTTGCTGCGAACAAGGGGAGTTTCTGCTTTTTCATGTTGTCGTTATAGTCAGTCAATAAGGCGAAGAGAGGCCTCTTGCCCCTTGATATCGAGACGGGATCACGAGGAACCGTCACGGTCGACGAGAACGCCGTTCGTATAACGCGCTTGGTCGATTCGAATCTCTCTGATGGTCCCTCCACCGTGCTGCCAGGCGACCGAAATTCAACCTACGTGCTATGCGGCGTTCCTTTCGCCACGCTTGGATCGGAAGCGCGGTCGGCGGAGCTCTCCTCATCATCCTTGTGACTATGCAGGAAGCGCGCAATCTGTGCTCTCAGCACGGTCGATTTCAGCACGTCTCCCATCGAGCCTGCGGTATCGAAGAGTTCGCGCTGGAGCTTCGTTGGGATCGTGTTCCATTGCATGATGACGGCCGCGCCGAGGCAGCGGAGAATGTGCTCCTCGGTTTTGGCGACGCTCCCTTCCGGTGCATGGATGTCCTGCGAGCGGATGATCTTGTCGAAATTGTTTGCTAGCCAATCCTCGTTTTCGGCCAGCGCAGTGAAACTTGCCTTCGATCGCTGAAGTTCGCGGATTTCGCCCGCATCGTCAGTATGTTTGAGCGATTCGGCGGATTCTCTCGCTTTTGCGCGAAATTGCTTTGCCTTGAACATAAGACCTCCCTGCACGGCCAGCGCCGGGCGGTGTCCGCTCGACGGGCTCTGCTGTTCTACTTGTCGGATGTTGGTAAAAGTATATAGGAGCGATCAGGCCGAATTGCGACCATGACGACGCAATTCGAAGAATTGGCTGGTTCTGGGCTCATTTGTCGCCCAACAGGCAATGCGGCCGATCTTTATTTCGATCAAACAGCCGCTTGCCCCTGTGGTTCTCGCAATTCATCTCCACATAAGAGGTTGTTGTTTGAATGATGCACATTCAGATGATGTTTCATCAATATTTTGGAGATAACACTCATGAACCCAGTAACCCCAAATACCGCTTCGGCGAGCACCAGCAATCCTGCTGAGGCGAAGCAAATGCTTCTCAAGGATATCAGCTCCAAGTGGGGCAAGTTCTCCGAACAGGAGCTCGGCGCGCTCAAGAACAAGGACGATCTCATTACTCAGGTCGTCGCCAAGTATAGCATCGACAAAGCGCAAGCGCAGCGTGAAGTCGACACCGTCATGAAAGGTCGTCAGATCTGACCTCAATACGACAAGCGCGAGGCCGTCTGTTGACGGCCTCGGACGCTCCATCAGTTTATTTGTAAGGAAAAGTTATGGCCCAATGGTTTGTGCCACCGATTATCGTACCGGCTGCTTTAGTTGCCCTGATCGTCGCGATTGTGCTTTTTCAAAATTTCGCTCCGTGAGTGGGTGTGCGAACAACACCCGCAGGAGGCTAAATGAAAGGCCGCCTAAGCTGCGGATATAGCGCCCTCATAGTGGAGGCTATCATGACTTCAGTTCTCGCTCTTCAAGGTTTCGCGTCCCGAATATTTTATTTCTGCATGACAGCGAGTGCCTTCATTTTTATCTCAATATTGTTGGCCGGTATTCATCCCTAACAATTCTCTGCGAAAAAGTCGTTTTGCAAACGCCCCCAAGGAGAACTTCAGCTTACATGAACGATCTTTTGGATAATGCTGGTGTGAGCGGCGGAGAACCAAAGCTGATTGTCCGAAAGGCATCTTATGCCCCGATTTGGTCGGTCTGGGCCGTACTCGAAGACACCCCATCGGAGGAAATCTTCGAAGAGTCTTCTGAGGAAGATGCGTCAAGCTGGATCAATACCGGCGGACGATCATGGCTTGAAGAACGGAGGCGAAAACGCACTGCCTAGCGCGTCTTACGCCTGGTTAAGGCGGTTGGCGTGTCATTTCCGGTCCGCGTGCGGTGGCACATCGACAAGCGTCGCGATCAGACGCAACAGAGGCTGCTGTTCTGGGCCATTTCCACTGTTGAGAAACGCGCCGAGCTCGATGTGCGAGAGCCGCCCGCCGGCCGTTCGGCTGGTGGATGACGAATGCTCGTCCGTTTTGAGGCTCGCGGCCGAGATACCAGCTGTCGCCATTCGGGCTGCGATAAAGCTCTCGCCTCTCGGTCATACCTGCTAGCTCCACTTCCGTCTTTTCCGTCTATTTATAATTTCGCGCGTTGCGATTAAATCATTCTTCCTTCTTGTCTCGGCCAGAGTCCGTCAACCGCAGACCATCAGGTGTGTCTTCAACCCATCGCCTGCGCATGGCCTCTCTTGCCGCCTCCTTTATCTCTTCAGCCGAAAGCGAGTTGATCTCTATCCATTCCTCGAATTCTTCCTGATCGAGTGGCCGATCCGGTCCAAACACCTCCAAAAGCTCGAGCGCGAGGCGCTCCGTCTTGGAAATCGGCTCTTTGTCCACCATACCCTCGATGTCTGCGAGCTTTACAGTCGCCATTATCTTCTCCCGTGTCGCGGTCGATCTATCACAGAGCCGGACAGCTAGGTCTGAAATCTGCTATAATCCAAAGATGGCGAGTTGGACACTGACCCCTCAATCTCCGCCGGATGCTCGGGGTTGGGGGACGGAGGGGCGTCCGACTTCTACTACACCGTATGTCAGATCCGCCGCGCTTCAAGCGGCGGCGGTGACGCGCGAAACCATGTCCGCTTTGCCGAAGCAAACTCGCTAGCGCAGTTGCCCTGACGTTCGCAGGACTGTCGTTTCTGTCCTAGTGCCGCTTCGCGGTTTGGCTGCAATCAACGCGGCCCAAGGTCGGTGTCGGCAACCACCTGCCGCCACATCTCGTCGGGGTCGGTGACGCCATGCGACGCCAAACTAACAATCTTCTTTGCGACCGTCTCGACCAATGGATCCGTACCGGCGGCCTTCAGGATCGCGCATGCTTTCTCAAACGCGGTGACCATGCGCGTGATCGTGTCGGGGTCGAATGAGGCCCCGGCGATATATTTTCTGATCGGCATCGAAGCCGCCCTTACGCGCGGGCAGTTTATGACACCGTGGGCGGGCAGGCGGCATTTATTCGAAGCGCGATTGCCGCTGCAGCAAATCCGAGTTTTGGAGGGAAGTTTTTAATATCGCCGCAGGTCATGGCGCAATCCACATGAGAAAAGCGGTGCCGCCAATACTTAGGCACAGAAAGACGGTGATGTATATGACACGCTGGACCATGTGGTTTATGACTTCGGCTCATGAGTGAAGGACCAAGCTGTTGCCGATTGGCTTGGCCCTTAGGCCACCGTGGATGAGAAACTGAGAATCCACGGAGACCCGTTAGAACAACGCTAAAAAGGTCTCCGAGTTCGGTCTTGTGTCATTCGAGCCTAGAAGACCCTCAGCCCAAAATAAGATATGCGAGCAAAATCACCAGCAGTGCGCGTTGAAGCCCGGCCCGCCGGCGTGGGAATGGGATTCCGGCACAAGGCCGACATTCTCGACGTGAGGCATGGTTTCCCGATTTGGCATCCGATTGCGGTCACCGCGATCACCTTCGCCACTTTTGACTTTGGTCCTGGCTTGCTTGCGGCGGTCAACACTGAGTGAGCGGCCCACATCGTCCTGTGACTTTGTGAACTTGCCGCCCTTCCTGCGGACATAGCGTTTGTCCCCCTTGTGGGGCTCGATCAAGGCTCGCGGCATAGGGTTTCGCGCGCCCGCTGACTCCAGTGGAGCGGATCACAGCCCCGCCCTTAATGATTAAGTATGCGCCTTTATAAAGGACATGGCTATCGATGCTTACCCGCTACGGAACATAGCTCCGCCTCAGGCATTCATTTGGAAGGGGATATATTGAAAAAAGCCGCCGAATATCATGAGCATGCCCGGCAATGCCGGGAGTTGGCTGTGCGGGCTAAAACCGCCGAGTACAAGGCCGCGCTCATGCAAATGGCCGAAACCTGGGACGATCTAGCGCGGAACCGGGAGCGGCTAGCTAAATTGGTTTCGAGCGATGCAATATCATCGGCAAGCGTTGTGACTCGGACAAGGAACTGACAGGCATTAGCGCGCGTTCTCCAAATCGACACCGCTGTGATCGTGCCCATGAAGAAAGTGCACGAATATCATCAACGCGCACAAGAGTGCCGCGCCCTTGCCGGGCAAGCGCGCCAGGCGGAACATCGGACGGCGTTGATACAGATGGCCGAGACTTGGGAAAATCTGGCGCGGGATCGCGAGGCTTATGTGGCCCGCCAGCGGCGCATCGCCGCCTTGAACGAAAAAATAAGCCAGACTGCGGTAGTCCCGGGGCTTAGGGGAGCACCGCCGCCAACATCGCGCGTGTTACGGGCAGCGCCCCGATTTCGATCGCGATGACCACGCCCAGCAGTAGCAGCCAAATCGGGGCGGTGGCCGCGCCGGTGTGAGTGCCTTGTTTGTTGGTCATTTGTAGCGCCTCCCGATGGATCGATGCCTACCACGCGACCGACCGGTGGAGGTGAGCTACTTCACACAAACGCCTGTAATCCTTTACGCCTTGAACTTGCTTGCAAACACTGCGGCTAAACTCCCATCTGCAAAGCACCAGCGAATAACTGAGCCATTGGAATCCTGTTTGCCTTGGCCGCGCTGTGGCTTGATGCCGTGCTGAGCGTGAAACTCGTACATCGCGTCGAGCCGGGTGCCCAGGCCACCAGGCGGCACGATGATGTCAACGTGGTGCGGAAATTCCTGCTCGGTCCGCGATGCTCTTAGTTGGCCTTTGTAGCGAGACATTTCAAACTGAAGCCCCGCGGGGCTAATGGCGTTTTCTAAATCGATATCAGTGCGAATAATCCGCAAAGCGCTGTGCCGCTCAGTAGGAAAAACCAATCCGAAGGCTTAAGGGCAAATAATCTACCGTCGCTAATTACAAAAGATCGCATGACCACAGCTCCAGGCGCCACGCGATATCGTTAGCCTGACTGGGTCTTTCAGGGATAAAGCGGACATGACGATTGCATTGCAGACCTTCAGCCAAAAATACCGATCGAAAGTGTGAGATCGCTCTCAGGTGCGACCCGTTCATGTTTTTCGGCGACGCTTTTGATGCGGTAACATGGGTCGCTCGGATTTCTATCTGACGCCGGAATGCGATGACGAATTTCGTAAGGACCTGGGGCTGATAATTGCAGCGGCCTCGGCGCAAGCTCGACGATTTGGCCGATGTTAAACTTATGTGTCACGACGAAGTCCTATCTCTATTGGACAAGTGGTCAGCAGGCCTCTGTTGATCCTTTTGATTATGCAGGAAACGAGCAATCTGTCCCCTCAGCCCGACTGATTTCAGCAGATCCCCCATAGAGCCTGCCGTATCGAAAAGCTCGCGCTGAAGTTTCGTTGGGATCGTGTTCCAATTCATAATGACAGCCGCGCCCAAGCAGCGAAGAATACGTTGCTCGGTTTGGGCGACGATTCGGGATGCGTCGGGCTTTCCAGCGTCGTTCTGTGAGGGGGTATCCTGCGATTGAATCATCTTTTCAAAATCGTCTGCAAGCCATTCTTCATTATCCGCCAGCGCATTGAACCTTTGTATAGATTGCTGAAATTTGCTGATTTCGCTGGGAACGGCCGTCTGTTTGAGCGATTTGACCGATTCTGCCGCTTTTGCACGATATTGCTTTGCCATGAACATGGATTGTTTCCTGCCTGGCACGCGCCGAGCGGATTTCCGCTCGACGGTGCTGTTGTTTCTGTTTGTCGGATATTGATGGTTGTATATAGCGACGATTAGGCCGAATTGCGACAGCTGTTTAAGCGATTCGAAGAATTGGCCGATCGTGTGAGCTCAATTGCTGCCCAAACACACCGATACCGCCGATCTTTATTTCAAACAAACGGTCGCGTGCCTCTGTGGTTATCGCAATTCATCCCCACATAAGGACGGTGTTGTTTGAATGATGCACATTCCAGATGATGTTTCATCAATATTTTGGAGAACAGGACGTGCGCTCCGCCTTCGGCAAGGCCCCCAGTCGTGCTGCACCAAAGAAGCCGCCTGACTTGACGCCTCGCACGCCCCGACGACCACTAAAACCCAATTAACGGGGATCCAAGCCGCGGCTGGAATGCTCCATCTCAAGCTTGGAGTGCTTGAAGTGCGAAGCCGCGCCGATCTTGAGGCAGCATTTCCTTCCGCCTCCCGCCGGGCCGCGGGCGCCGTCTTGATGCTGTCTTCGCCGTTGATCGGCGCTAACACAAATTTGTTGGCTGAGCTCTCCCTGACGCAGAAATTGCCTGCCATAACATTGTTTTCTGATTTTGCCCGCAATGGGTTACGGGCCAAATCTTCTAGCCCAATACCGTCTAGCGGGGGTGATGGCAGCAAAGATTCTGAATGGGACCAAACCCGCCGTCCTCCCAATTGAATCACCGACACGGTTTGAATTTGTCTTGAACCTCAAACCGCAGGCCAGCTTGGACTCACCGTGCCACCACTTGTTCTGTTACGCGCCGACGAGGTGATCGAGTAGCGATCCCAGTTGCATGCACTGCATGAGTCCGCTTTTGGCCCAAAGCGGACGCCGCGCTGCTTCATTTCGACGGAGTCAACGAGCGCATAAGCAGTTTCGATGATGAGCTCTCGGGCTGCCAAACTATTAGTCGCAATTGCGGTCGGCGGCGGGTTTGCTTGTGGAGTGCCGGTAGGGGCTCAGACACTCCAGACAGAACCGGACGCCAACCAGTTAGCGTGCGGACAGAAAGTCCTTGTCGAAAACAACACGTGTCCGACGGACCAGATTCTGGAAGTGACCGGCAGCTGTCTCAGAATGACACCTGCAATTGATGTGGCGCAAACTCCCAGGGGAACGCAATACACCTGCGTCAAGCGAAGCGGGAGTAACGCGCGCGTCATCAGATAGGCGGAGTGCGCCGGCTCGATAGCCAGGCGCTAAAGACGCAGTTTCTTCAGCATCTGGTCGAGGGCCGCCTTGCCCTCCAGATTTGCTGTGGCTCGCGAGCCAAAAAATTGCTCCGAGTGCGCGATCGGGCTTTGCCGTCCGGCCCGGTAGATTTCCCACCTCCACGGGGTCGGCATGCGGGAA
>Ga0310810_10008046_pt1 | contig 12099 bp, 10 predicted proteins | sample NCmetagenome_FD_207641 | JGI IMG/M metagenome (GOLD analysis project Ga0310810, IMG submission 207641) | Soil microbial communities from experimental microcosm in Duke University, North Carolina, United States - NC | ecosystem: Engineered > Artificial ecosystem > Soil microcosm > Unclassified ...
CAGTGGGTGATTGAGTAAACGATAAAGTTCACGCCCAGGCGTATGCCCAGTGCGGAGTATTTTTCGGGGTAGCGGGGATCGTCGGCATATTCCCAGGAGTCGCCGGTGTCGGAGTTGTACATCGCCTGGACCAGGATTCTACCCTTGTCGTCGTAGATGGCGCGCCAGTAAGGCACCGTCCCGCCCTTCTTGGAACCTTCCCGCAGGTGTTCTGACCCCACGATGATGTAGCGGTCGTCCAGGTCGAATACGGTGTGAAAAATCTGATCTTCGTTAGGGATATCCTGAACCTGGCGATCGGGGAAGGCGTAACCGATGCGCTCGACGAACTCCCCCCACTCCTCGGTTCCATGGATATCGTCGGCCATGAAAAAACCGCCGCGATCGAGGTATTCGCGCAGGATCTTGCCTTGTTTCTCCGTCAAGCCCCATTCGCCGGCTTGAACGGCGTAGAGGAACGGATGATCGAAGGGATCGTCTCCGTCCTCGAGATCGACGACTTGTTCGACCGAACGCGCATCCACGCGGGTTAGCCGCCTAACAGCCTCTAGAAAGTGTCGGTCCGCCCGCGGATAATCCTGAGTCCACAGCGACCGGCCGCGATGATAGTCCGGATCCTCGCGCCCGCGATAACCGTCCAGGGGTCCGCCCGGGAACATGATCCGGCCGAAAACAAAGTCGGTCTCCTGATTCCAGCCAGGGGGCAGCGGAATGGCGCCAACCGAATACTCCATCCCCGGGTATTCGCGAAAAGGCTTGTGAAACGCGAACAGGGTTCCGGCGACCACAACCAAGGCCAGCGGAATCGTCCTCTTCACGTTTCGAGGATACCGCGTGGCGAGACTATTCTTATTCCCGCGGGGCCGGGTCCTTCCGGCCGAGCTCCTCGGCGAGAATGATCGCCTCTGCAAGATCCTTCATCGGGCGGCGGAGCCGGCGGCTCTCGTTGCGCATCCGCAGATAGGCTTCTTCCTCGGTGAGGCTCTGCCGCCGCTGCAGGATACCCTTGGCGCGCTCCACCACCTTACGTGTTTCCAGTTGCCGCTTAACTTCAGCGGTCTCTTCCGTCAGTCGCGCGTTCTCTTCCTCGAGCAGGCTTTTGGCGATGGCGCTGCCCATCTGCTCGCCCATGAACTGGATGGTCGAGATCTCGTCCACGGTGTGCTCGTGCCGCTCACGATGGTGCACGTTGATCACTCCGATCACTTGCCCCTTGTTGATCAACGGCACCGACAGAAAAGCTTCGTAGGTATCCTCGACCAACACCGGGAAAAATTTAAACCGCGGATCGGCGGAAGCTTTGGACGATAGGGCTACGGGCGACTGGTGTTCCGCCACCCAGCCGGTAACGCCCTCGCCGACTTTCATTCGCAAATTTCCCAGATCGGCCGCGTGCGGCACCTGCGAAGCGCGAAGCACGAATTCCTCCGTTGGTAACTCGACCAGGTATACCAGACATGCATCGCATCCCGAGATCTGGGAGGTCAGCCCTACGATCTCCCCAAGCATCTCATCCAAAGACAGTTCCGAGCTTACAATCCGGCTGACCCTATGTAGTACTGAGATTTCCTCCGGACCTTCCCGTTCCGTTTGTTCTGTCGCCATCATACATTGAGCCTAAGACCGCGAGGCCGCGCGGTCCAATCAAAACTTTCTATGAAGTGAATCACCCGAAGATTGTTCGTTCGGATGTGCAAGGAATCGTTGCGTTTGCCCAAAAAGTACCCCTATAATGAGTGAGCGGTAGACCTCCAGGAGGTACCATTCGCGTGAGCGCATTTCGGCTGGCGGTAGCAGGCTGTCTTACGAGCGTGGCGGTTCTGGCCGCGTCGGATCCCTTAAGAGTCACATTCAACAAGGACGTACTGCCGATTCTTCAGAAGAATTGTCAGGGCTGTCATCGTCCCGGCGAAGTGGCTCCCATGTCACTACTGAGTTACAGCGACGCCCGACCCTGGGCTAAGGCGATCAAGGCCGCTGTAGTCGCCAGGAAAATGCCGCCATGGCTCGCCGACGCGAGCTTCGGGCATTTCAAGAATGATCGCACGCTCAGTGCGGATGACATCGCCACGCTGACCGCCTGGGCCGATAACGGTGCCCTCGAAGGCGACGCCAGAGACAAACCCTCGGCGCTGACTTTCCACGACGGCTGGAATATCAAGCCGGACATTATTGTCGACATGCCCAAGGCGTTTTACATCCCCGCGACGGGTACCATCAATTACAAATACGTGCTGGTGAAAACCAATTTCCCCGAGGACATGTGGATCTCATCAGCGGAAATGCGTCCAGGCAATCCCAAGGTTCTGCATCACGGAAAAGTTTGGGTGCGGCCGCCGGGATCGCATTGGCTCGAAAACGCCGAGGACGGCGAAGCTTACGAAAACGAAACCCAGCGGGATATCATCGGACGCAATGACGCGGAAGAGGGTAATGACATCCTGGGCAAGTTCAATCCCGGTCTAGGCGCCCAGAGTTTCGATGTAAACGGTTCCGCCAAGTTCGTACCCAAGGGATCCGACTTGGTATTCGAGTTGCACTACACGACCATGGGGCAACCGACCCAGGATGCTTCCAGGATCGGATTGGTGTTGGCGAAGAATCCGCCGCAGACGCGCTACTTTTTCCACGCCGGACCGACGGCATCGAATCTGGCAATCCCTCCGGGAGATGGAAATGCCGAAGTGGTGAGCGAACTGACGCTGGCCCAGAACGCCAAGCTGGTGTATGCCCAGCCACACATGCATCTTCGCGGCAAGGATTTTGAACTGCGCTTGATTTATCCCACCGGGGAGACGGAGACGGTTCTCAAAATCAAGTGGGATTTTAATTGGCAGATCGGCTATGAACTCGCGAAACCAATCGACATGCCCAAGGGCACGCGCATGGTGGGGATCTCGCATTTCGACAACTCCGCCAACAACCGCTTCAATCCCGATCCGGCCAAGGAAGTCGTGTGGGGTCCGCAGAATTGGGACGAGATGAGCAACTGCTTCATCGGCGTGGTCTTTGATGTCGCGACCAAAGCGGATAGCGTGTTTGTGCGGTCAGGCCCGAGCCTGCTGCCGCGCGGCCACTCAGGCCCGACTCTCGAAGCCGCGAATAAACGCGAATAAACGCAAATAGGCTCCAACCGGCGCGGTCCTAATTGTCCGACGCGGACGCTTTTTCCGCATGGTCGATCACAAGCAGTTCGATCGTCACCTTTTTCGGGACAACCTTTAATCCCAGTTGAGTCTGCACAGCGTCAAACGCGGCCTCCTGTAATGGCTCGCGGGGTTCTGCGCGGGGTCGGTCGGGGTCTATTCTCCAATCCACCTTGAAGTCATATAGTCCCTGGATCGCCGTCTCATCCACCACGACAACGCCCAGTTTGCCTCCCAAAAAACGGGCGAAATTGCGCATCGAGATCCCCTGGCCGTTGAGTCCGAAGCGGGCCAAACGAAACGTGTCCTGGTGCTCTTCGGCGTCCGCGGAGGGTTTCAATTTCGGACCGCCTTTGGCCACCTCGAGTGCGTAGCCCGAGGTCTGGGTAGAGGAACGGTGCAGCGTGAGCTTAAACCGGTCCGCCAGAAGCTTGGCAAGCATTGGCTGCAACGCCGCCTCCGTAAGGTCTCCCTGAACGTTGGCCTTGGCCGCGACGTCGAAGCGGTCGGTGCGGATCCACCCGGGTCCGCCGGAAACATTCCAGTCCATCACCCCATAGGCCCGCTGCATCAGGAGAACCAGCGTGTAGCCGGTGGCGACAAATACGCCGCCAGGCCCTACACGGATCGTCACCAGCCGATCGGCGGCCAGATTCGGTTTAACCGAGGCCACCTCGAACTCCGTGGGCACTTGCGCCTGCGCAAAAGCCGCGGCTGCAACGACGAGGATGATGAGGCCTGTGAGGCTGCGAGGAATGTTCATTTGTGTTTATTCGCGGTGATCTCCAGCGCAGCTACTCCCGGCAGATCTATCCCAGCGAGAAACTCCAGCGACGCGCCCCCCCCGGTCGAGATGTGACTGATTTTATCCGACACACCCGCCGACTTGATCGCTTTTTCGGAATCGCCGCCGCCGACTACGCTCACCGCGCCCGAGGCGGCTACAGCCTTTGCCAGAGCCACAGTCCCTTTGTCGAAGGGAGGCGTCTCGAACACGCCCATGGGACCATTCCAGATCACCGTCTTCGCGCCGCTGATGACTTGCTCGTACGCGGCTATTGTCTTCGGACCGATATCGAGCCCCATCAGAGTGTCAGGCACGCGATCGACGACCTCTGTTTCGACGCCCGCCTTCAGTTCCGCGGCGACCACGTGATCCACCGGCAGCATCAGCTTATCACCGGCCTGGGCCATCAACTCGCGCGCCAGATCGATCTTGTCTTCCTCAACCAGGGACTTGCCGGTCCCTTCACCACGCGCGCGAAGGAAAGTATAAGCCATCGCGCCGCCGATCATCAGCTTGTCGACCACTTTCATCAGATTCTGGATCACTTCGATCTTGTCTGAAACCTTGGCGCCTCCCAGGATCGCGACACAGGGGCGAGCGGGGTTCTTCACCGCCTTGGTCAGGTACTCGATTTCCTTGTCCATCAGCAGTCCGGCAGCGGCCTGCCTTACGTAGGCGATCATCCCGACGGTAGAAGCGTGCGCCCGATGCGCCGAGCCGAAGGCGTCATTTACGTACACGTCGCAAAGGCTCGCCAGTTGCTTCGAGAACTCGGGGTCGTTCTTTTCCTCCTCCGCGTGGAAGCGCAGATTCTCGAGCAGCAGCACTTCTCCCGGTTTCGGCAACATCGCCTCCACCGCGGGACCTACGGAATCCGGCGCCATGGCCACAGGCTGGCCCAATAGCTCCGCCAAACGCACGGCAACAGGCGTCAGGCTCATCTCCGGATTCGGCTTGCCTTTGGGCCGGCCGAGATGGCTCGCCAGGATCACGGCCGCTCCCATTTCGAGCGCGTAACCTATGGTGGGTAGTGAAGCCCGAATACGCTTGTCGCTGGTGATTTCTTGTCCGCCGTTGGCCAGAGGAACGTTGAAATCCACGCGGATGAAGACGCGTTTGCTGTATAGTGGCAAATCGCGGATTGAAAGATGACTCATTTTCCGATTCCCATTCTCTCGTGATATTTTTTCGGCAGCTTGGCCGGTCTGCGGTCAGCGCCGCAGAATACATGCTTGGTAAAGCCGGTCGCCAATTTGCGGCCGTCGTCCGCGGCCGTGATTTCATACTCAAACCGGATCATGCGCGAAGTGGCGTCGGCGACCGTGGTCCGGACGATGACTTCTTCATCGTACACGGCGGGGGAGAGATAGCGGCAATTGACTTCCGCGACCACCAGCAGGACGCCGTCCTCGCGTTCCATGTCGCGATAACGCAGCCCGGCGGCCCGCCAGTATTCGACCCGTCCCACCTCCATCCAGATCAGGTAGTTGGCGTGATAGACCACCCCCATCTGGTCGGTTTCGGCGTACCGCACGCGCAGGCGAGTGTCGACGGATAGCATAAGGTTGAAACCAGGATCGCTGGATTGCGTCTGTTACCATGACATCATAAATTGTGCGAATCCGCGTCTTATTCTTTGGGGTACTGCGCGACATCGTGGGTCTCCGCGAGGACTCCATTGAGATTCCCGAGGGTGGACGCCTGGGCTTGGTCTTCGAGCATTACGCGGCCAAGTTTCCGCGACTTCGTGAGATGTCAGCCAGCCTGGTTCTGGCGCTGAATCAGAGTTTTTCGGAGCCTGGCGCCCCTCTGTCGGAAGGTGACGAAGTGGCGTTCCTGCCGCCCGTAAGCGGGGGGTCGGCGACGTTCACCCAGGTGACGGAAGATCCTGCTGGACACTTTTTCGCGATTACCCGGGATCCCATCGACAGTGCGGCACTGGTTCACAGGCTGCAACGCGGCGAGGATGGCGCTGTAGTCACCTTCGAGGGAATCGCGCGCAACAACACTAAGGGCCGGCCGACACGCTATCTCGAATACGAGTGCTACGAAGCCATGGCGATCAAGATGATGGCGCAAATCGGGTGCGAGATCGCGCACGCGTTTCCCATCGGGCGGATCGGCATGATCCACCGTCTCGGCCGGATCGAGATCGGAGAAGCCAGCGTGGTGGTAGTGGCCGCCGCGCCGCATCGCAAACCGGCGTTTGAAGCGGCGCTGGAGGGCATCAACCGGCTGAAGAAACTCGTTCCGATCTGGAAGAAAGAATACTTCGCCGACGGCGAGGTATGGGTGGATGGTGAATGGGACGATTCGGTCATCAAAGCGCGCTCCTAATACTGGCCGTCGGACTCGTGGGCTTCGGCGCCCTTGCGCGGGCTCAGTTCAAGGTCGACGTCAAGCTGGTCCGGCTTCTGGTGTCGGTCAAGGATGCGCGCGGCGAACTGGTCGGATCGCTGCAAAAGCCAGACTTCAGCGTCTACGACAGCGGCGTGAAGCAGGACATCGCCATTTTTGAGCACCACACGGAAGTTCCGCTGTCCGTGTCGCTGCTCATCGACACCAGCGGATCGACGGCCAAGGATCTGCGCTACGAAACCACCTCTCTCGCGAAATTCATTCACGCCCTGCTGCGCGAGGGAAATCCTGACGACGCCGCGGCTCTCTACTCGTTCAATGATCAAGTGACGCGGCTGAACTGGTTTACACGCCGCGAGCAGCAGCTGATCGAGTCGCTGAAGGAGCTGCGGGCGAGCGCCGGCACGTCTTTTTACGACGCCATACTGCTGTCATCACGGGAACAGCTCCGCCGGGAAGGACGTCACGTGATCGTGGTAGTCACCGACGGCGGTGATACCACCAGTGACAAGAAATTCGCGGATGCTCGCGAAGCGGCGCAAAACGCCGACGCCGTTGTGTATTCCATTCTCGTGACGCCTATCACTAACGATGCGGGACGGAATCTCGGAGGCGAGCGCGCTCTCGCCACACTCGCCAACGACACGGGAGGCCGTGTATTTCAGCCCTCTGGCGCTGCCGCCTTGGATGAAGCATTTACCGAGATCCTAAGAGACCTGCGGACGCAGTATCTGGTCGGGTATTATCCTCACGACCTGCCGCCGGATACGCCGCGGTTCCATATGGTGCGGGTGGAGCTCTCCCAAAAAGATTTGCGGGCCACGACGCGCACCGGCTACTATGGGGATGCGCCGCTTGCAGGAAAAGCGGCTCGCTGACTCTTCTACCGTGCCTGGAACCAGCAAAACTAAAGCCCCGGAGCAAACCTTTGAGGAGGCTCGCTACTTGCGGAAGCTATCGGAGGACCAGGTTCCCGTCCGGATCCGGCTGACGGACAACTCCGAAGTGGAGGGGACCGTCGAGTTCTATGACGTCAGCTTCATTCGTTTGACGCGCAAAGGCCAGCCCAATCTATTCCTCTACAAACACGACATCAAATATCTTTACGAGGTCGGTTGACCGGTTGTCTTCCTACCTGGATACGGCGATCGAGATTGCGCGCGAAGCTTCTGCGCTATTGCGCGACTTCGCGCAGCGCAATGTAGGGTTCGAGCTTAAGGGGGAGCACGATCTGGTCACGGTCGCCGACCGGGCCAGCGAGAAGCTCATTGTCGAACGCTTGCGCGCCAGCTTTCCTTCGCATTCGATCGTCGCGGAGGAGGGCGGGGGACACGCCGGGTCGTCGGACTTCCGCTGGTACGTCGATCCCTTGGATGGGACCACCAATTTTGCGCACGGGTTTCCGGTCTACAACGTAACGCTCGCGCTGGCGCACGCGGGTGAATTAATCGCGGGCGTGATTGCCGATCCGGTGCGTGACGAGATCTTCTCAGCCGAACGCGGGTCGGGAGCGTTCTTGAACGGCCGGCGGATTAATGTGTCGCAGGTGAAGCGCGTGGAAGACGCGCTGGTGTCAACGGGCTTTCCCTCGCGCAGACGGCACCAGAACGTCAACGTTCACTTCTTCTATCAGCTCTCGATGCTGTCGCACGGCGTGCGCCGGCCCGGGGCCGCCGCGCTCGATCTGGCCTATGTCGCGTGCGGGAGACTAGACCTGTACTGGGAATTCAACTTGTATCCCTGGGACATGGCTGCCGGCATTCTATTGGTGCGGGAGGCCGGAGGCCGTTGCACCAATATGCTGGGCGCGCCGGCCGATTTGTTCGGCCCGCATCTGCTGGCGGATAACGGGCTGCTGCACGAGGAGACCGTCGCGCTGTTCGCCGATATCTTCGCCGGGTGCTACCGCCATAAACTTCCTGAATTGCCCGGCTAGAAACTCAACCTCGCCGCCAACTGTACCGTTCGCGATGCCCGTGCGGTAGACACCGTGCCGAAACCCGACGCGCCCAGCGTAAATCCGGGAATGTTGAAGTTCGCGTGGTTCAGCAGGTTGTAAGCCTCGGCGCGAACGTCGAACCTCCATCGCTCTGTGAGAAAGAAGCCCTTCTCGAGCGTCGCGTCCGTGGAAAGAATCGCAGCACCCCGTAATATCGATCGCGGTGAGTTGCCAAAGGTCAGCGGAGCCGGGTTCACAAAGGCTGACGTATCGAACCAATGCGTGAGTGTCTGCTGGTCTGAGGGCAGCGAGGGATCTTTCACCAGATTCGGCCGCTGAGTTCCTGCCGGGAAGGCGTTGGTCTGATTCGTGGCCGTGACCACCGTGAACGCCGGACCCGACTCGATCGTTTCCAGCGCGCCTACCTTCCATCCGCCCAGCGCTCCGTTCAGGATGCGATTGCCTGTGATCCTGGGGACCTCGTAGAGCAGCGTAATCAAGAGATGATGCGGCACATCGCTGCCGCTTAGGCCCTTGTCGAGATAGCGGCGATAGGAATCCATGTAGCTGCCGGTCGATCCGAACTCGTTGGCCGCCTCCACGTCGTCGATGAACTTCGAGAACGTGTAGTGAGCCAGGAAGGAGACTCCCTTGCTGAAGCGCTTCTCCGCCCGGATGAACCCGGCGTGATAAGTGGAGTTGCCGATCGATGGGTTGATCCAGGTGACGTTGTTGAATTGCGGGAACGGACGGCGGGCCTGCCCGCCACCTAATGCCATTTGCTCCGGCGACACCTGGTTGAGCTGGAAATCGTTCGCGGTCAAATGATGGCTGGTGTTCCCGATATATCCGGCTTCAATGACCAGATCTCTCGCGACTTCCCGTTGGATGCCGAAATTGTATTGGTAGGAAATCGGAGCCACTTGATTCGGATCGAAGTAGGCGACCGAGGTGTTCGGCGTTTTGCCCAGCGCAACGGCGCCGAATCCGGGCGTCAGGGGGGGGCGCGTATACGCCGGGAACCCATTGCTGATCTGGATCACGGTATTTGGCTGGGGAACCGAGTAACTGGCTGAGGTGGAGAAGCCCAGGGAAGCCACATCGCCGATAGTGTTGCTGACGGTCGGACCGTAGAAGACTCCGGCACCTCCGCGGAACACGATTTCCCTGGTGCCGGGGACACGATACGCAAAGCCAAGCCGCGGCCCGAAGTTGTTCCAGTCCGTGGCGAAGGCCCGTTCCGGTGTGCCGTCGGTCCCCGAGAAAGTAACCACCCCCGGAGTGCCCGATACCGGATTGATCGCCAGCGGATCGAACGAATTCTGTTTGTTGCCGACCACCTTCCGCGGCAGTTCTGCTTCCCAGCGCAGGCCGGCGTTGATGGTCAGGCGATCGGTGATGCGCCAGTCGTCCTGCACGAACAATGATACGTAAGAAGCCCGCGACGGGATCTGATCGGAAGCCTGGATGTTTCCCGAGTATGCATTGCCCAAAAGAAAAGTCGCGAAGGAATTCCCGCCCGTGCTGCCCGAGCTGGTCCCTTGCGCGGAGAAGGAGAAATTCCCGGCCGAGCCGCGGTCGCGGATCTCTGTATTCGCGCCGAAACGGGCTTCGACACCGAATTTGAAAGCGTGCTTGCCGTGGTACCAGGACAGGGCGTCCAGAACCTGCCGGTCGAGAATCGGAGTCTGAAAACGTCCCACTTGCGTGGGACTGCCGAGGGTCGCACCGGTAGAGGGTATGGCGATGTTGCCCGAGGTGATCCCGGCCGGGACTCCATAGCCGGGAAGCGTGAATGCTGGAAAGGCTGCATCGCTCACTCCCGTCAGGCCGATCGCCGCGGCGAGGTTTTCGCCGGCGCCGGGACGCGAATCCACGAACTTGCGCCTAAGGTAGGTAAAGCGCAGATCGTTGGCGAGCGTCGGACCGAACGTGTGCGTGTGGGCAACGAGAAGACTCTGCACCCGGACGTCAGTGATATCGGCCAGAGGATCAGAGGCGGGGATCCCGTAGGTCCCGCCGTTGTGAGTGTTCGAATCGTTGATGTAATATCGTGCAGTCAAGGTATCGGACGAGCTGAAATAGTGATCCAGGCGTCCCACCACGATGTCGCGATGCAGATTATTCGCGCTGCTCCCGACAAAATTATTGACCAGGCCGGGAAGATTCGGCGTGGGGAAGTAGTTGAGCGCAGCCAATGCCACTGGGTCGAGCCGGGTCAACGGAATCTGGTTCCCAGCATACGGTACGCGAGGGTTCGTCGCCGGATCGTAGATCGTGTTGGCGATATCCGAAAAATTCCCGGCGCGGTTTAGCAGCGTCGGAACCGTGGAAGTAACCGTGTCGCTGCTTAACTGGCGCGTCTGTTCCCAGGTGACGAAAAAGTGCGTCTTGTCCTTCTGGATCGGACCGCCCAGGGATCCTCCAAATTGGTTCAGCCGGACCGGGGGCCTCGTCTTCGCGAAGAAGTTGCGGGCGTTCAGGGCGTTGTTCTGGAGCGACTCGAAGAGGCTACCGTGATACTCGTTGGTGCCCGAGCGCGTGGACATGGTTACGATGCCGCCGGTCGAATGACCGTATTCGGCCGAGTAGTTATTCGAGATCACGCGAAACTCCTGCATCGCATCCACCGGAAGGCTGGTGAGCTGCTGCGGGCGCGTCAGTCCGACCGCGTTCGATACGTTGCCGCCATCCAGCACGAAGCTCTGGTTGCGAGCGCGTCCGCCCGCGACGCTGAATACGGGATAGTTCTCGGCGGTGCCGTTTCCCGCGTCAATCATGACGACTCCTGGAGCGAGAGCGGCCAGCGCGGAGGCCGTCCGGCTCGGAAGCGGCAGCCCGATCAGCATCTTCTGGTTCACTAGCTGGGATACGTTCGAGGATTGCGATTCCACCAGCGGAGCCGCTTCGCTCACCGTGACCGTCTGGTTGCTCTGACCGACTTGCAGCGTCAGATCCAGCGCCAGGACTTGGCCGACCTCCACCACCACCGGCCCACGCACCAGGCGGTCAAATCCTTCGATGCTGACTTCCACGCGGTAGTTGCCTGGAACCAGCGACGCTGCTCGATACAGACCCTCGTCGTTGGACACCGAATCCGTGGCAATTCCGGTGGCTTCGTTGACCACCTTGACCTTGGCTCCAGGAACCACCGCGCCCGTGGGGTCTTTGATGTTTCCTGAAATGGCGCTCGATCCGCTTTGGCCAAATGCTCCCACTACTAAGAACAGAACTGAGAAAACGCTTTTCATAACCTCTCCTAATTGATTGAAGCGAATTGTAGTTAGCGGACTGGAGAGGTCCAACAGGAGCATAGCTTGCGGGGCAAACTGTACATTCTTGATAGAGATTATCATGATTAGGCGACTTCTGTCAAGAGCAACCCCGACGCCTGCCTTGTGCGTCAATGGATCTAGTGACCATCGCAAAGACGTCCTTCGTGGCCTGCACTCTGCTCGCCCTGCCGATCGCCCTGTCGGGGCAAGGAAGAGGCGGGCAGGCCGGCGGTGGTCGTGGCCAGAATCAAGGCCAAAATCAAGGGCAAACCGGCCAGATCGCGCCGGCGGTCAGCCTGCCGCCAGGAGCTGTCGAAGGCCGCGTGATGAGTGCCACTGGCGAACCGCTGCGGAAAGTAGCGCTAAGCCTGCGTCCCAACGGACGTGGCGGCGGGAACTATTCGGCCACTAGTTCCACCGACGGCAGTTTTCGATTTGCCTCGGTGGATCAAGGAAACTACTCTCTCACCGGGGAGCGGACCGGCTACGTCCGCGAAACGCTTAGCTCGCCCGGCGGGCAGACAAAAGTCATCGAGGTCGTATCCGAAAAGACCACCGGTGGAATCGAGCTGAAGCTGACGCCGCAGAGTGTGA
>Ga0310810_10008047_pt1 | contig 12098 bp, 6 predicted proteins | sample NCmetagenome_FD_207641 | JGI IMG/M metagenome (GOLD analysis project Ga0310810, IMG submission 207641) | Soil microbial communities from experimental microcosm in Duke University, North Carolina, United States - NC | ecosystem: Engineered > Artificial ecosystem > Soil microcosm > Unclassified ...
CGGGCAGCCGAGCTGGCCGAGTCGGGTTGGCGGGCGACGGACATCAGGACCGAGTTGGAGCGTCTCAAGGGCCAGTCGGGCGCTTTGATCACCGTGGACCGGTACGACAACCTGCTCCGCTCTGGTCGGGTGACTCGGGGCAAGGCGTGGGTCGCCGGGCTGCTCGACGTAAAGCCCATCCTCTCTCTCGACGCGTCGGGCCGAGTCGTGCCGGTCGACCGGGTCCGGGGCCGGGAAAACGTCGCGCCACGGCTGCTGTCCCTTTTGGAGCGCCGGCTGACCCCGCGCCCGAAAGCGGTTCGCTTCGGGGTCGCCCATGCCGACGCGCCGGAGGTGGCTGAACGGGTCCGCACGGCGCTGGTGGCGGCGTATCGCCCCCGGGATTGCTTCGTTTCGCTGGCCACCGGGGTCCTCGGCACCCACGTCGGCGAAGGCGCCTGGGGCGTCTTCTATCAGGTGGAAGATGGGACGCCGACGTTGCTGGAGCGAGGCAGAGTCAGCGGAGACTGGCCGGCGTGACGGCGGCGCTCCCGGAGGCGCTGGGGCTCGCGCTCGAAGCCATTGACGATCTGAAAGGTGCGCAAGCGGTGGTGCTGGACCTGCGCGGACTGAGTGACGCAACCGACTTCTTCGTGATCGCCTCGGGCACGTCGGACGCGCACGTCCGCGGCATCGCCGAGCACGTGATGGAACGGCTTGGCCGGCGGGGCCATCGGACCCATCATGTGGAAGGGCTGGGCGGTCGCTGGGTGCTGCTGGATTTTGTCGATTTTGTGATTCACCTCTTTCACCCGGAGACCCGGGCCTTTTATCAATTGGAGCGACTGTGGGGCGACGCCCCCGAGCTCCTGATCCGGTCTTCGTAAGCGGGGTTCGATCTATGGTTCGTCGCTACAGCGTGGCCCTCGCCCTTCTCCTCGGCACGCCCGCGCTGTTGGAAGCCCAGTACTTCGGCCAGAACAAGGTCCAGTACGAGTCGTTCGACTGGAAGATCATCCAGACCGAACACTTCGACGTGCACTTCTACCCGGCAGAGCGCGAGGCGGCGATGGACGCCGCCCGGATCGCGGAGCGCTCGTATGCTCGCCTGTCGAAGGTGCTCGGCCATCGCTTCCGCGAGCGCAAGGTGATCATCCTGTACGCCTCGCACTCCGACTTCTCGCAGACCAATACGACCGAAGGCGACGTGGGCGAGGGGACCGGCGGCTTTACCGACTTCTTCAAGCAGCGGAACATCATGCCCCTGACGGGGGCCTACGCCGACATCGACCACGTCCTCACCCACGAAATGACGCACCAGTTCCAGCTGGACGTCTTCTCGAGCGGACGAGGCGGATCGGCACTCCAGAGCGTGCTCCAGCTCCAGCCTCCGCTCTGGTTCATGGAGGGCATGGCGGAGTACATGTCGCTGGGGCCGGTGACCCCGGAAACCGCGATGTGGCTGCGGGACGCTGCACTGCAAAACAAGCTGCCCACTATCGAGCAGCTGACCTACGACCCGCGGATCTTTCCCTACCGGTTCGGGCACGCGCTCTGGGCCTACATCGGCGAACGTTGGGGCGACGAGGCCATCGGCGAGATCCTCCGTGGCACGGTGGAGGGCGCCGGCGGGATCGAGGGCTCGATCAAGCATGTCACCGGCCTGAGCCTGCAGCAGCTGTCCGTCCAGTGGCGGGATGCCGTGATTGCGAAATACCTCCCCGAAGTCGGGTCCCGGGTTCGGGCGCGTGCGGTCTCGCACGAACTGCTCGCGGAGAAGCTGGATCGGGGCACGCTGCACCTGGCACCGGCCATGTCGCCGGATGGAAGCCAGGTGGTGTATTTCGGCGAGCGCGACTGGTTCTTCGTGGATATGTGGCTGGCCGATGGACAGACCGGCAAGGTGCAGCGACGGATTCTCAAGTCCACCCAGTCGAGCAACTACGAGACCTACCGGTTCATCAACTCGCAGGCGAACTGGTCGGCCGACGGAAAGTATCTCGCGTTCGCCGCCAAGCGCGGGCCGCGGGACGTCATCGTCATCGTCGACGTGAAGCGCAACAAGGAAGTGAAGCAGATCGACGTCAAGCTGAACGGCGTCACCACGCCCTCATGGAGTCCGGACGGCGAGCAGCTGGTGTTCACCGGCTATGACGGCGGGATCACCGACCTCTTTATCGTCAATCGCGACGGCAGCGGCTTCAAGCGGCTCACGGAAGACAAGTATGCGGACCTGCATCCGGTCTGGTCGCCCGATGGGAAGACCATCGCGTTCGCCACGGACCGCGGGCCGAAGACCGATTTCCGGACTCTCAAGTACGGCAACTTCCGGATCGCCCTGTACCACCTCGACACCGGGACGATCGATGTGCTGCCGCACATGGACGAAGGAAAGAACGTGAGTCCGCAATGGGCTCCGGACGGACAGTCGCTCGCGTTCGTCTCCGACCGGAACGGTGTGAGCAACATCTTCCTGTACGACTTCGGCGCGAAGAACATCTATCAGCTGACCGACTTTTACACCGGCGTCCAGGGCATCACGCCGCTGTCGCCGGTGCTCTCGTGGGCCCATGGCGCCGATCGCCTGGCGTTCCAGTACTACGAGGATGGAAAATACGACGTCTACACCCTGGACAACCCGCGGAGCCTCAAGCGGTCGCCCTACACTCCGGTCCAGTCCGACACGACGAAGACCCTGGCGGAAAGGCTGCCGAGCGACACCAGCGTGGCCCGGATCGACCGGAATCCCCAGGTGGGTGAGGGCGGCTCGATCTACCGGAGTCCCCAGGGATTTCGGCCCTCCGGCGATCTCGGTCGAGCCACCGACACGTCCAAGTACGTCCCGCCTGTGACCGTGGCCGGGCTGCTGGACTCCGCGAACTATGCCCTGCCGGATACCGGCGAGTTCTCGATCAAGCCGTACAAGGTCGGATTCTCAGCCGACTACGTGGCACGCCCCCAGGTAGGCTACGTACGGGACAACTTCGGTCAGGGCTTCTATGGCGGAAGCGCCATTACGCTGAGCGACATGCTCGGCAACCATCAGCTCGGATTCGGCCTTGCCGTCAACGGTCGAATCGACGAAGCCTACGCGATCGCGGCCTATACCAATCTCACGCACCGCCTCAACTGGAGCGTGGGACTCATGCAGCAGCCGTACTTCTACTTCGCGCAGGCGGGCTATTCCCAGAATCCCACCACCGGCGAACCGTTCTATTTCGAGCAGATCCGCCGCCTGGTCTATCGGTCGGGTTTCATCCAGGCGGCGTACCCGCTGAGCCGGTTTTCCCGATTCGAGATGGGCTTCGAGGCCACCAGTGCCGATGACGCCGTCTACCAGACCACGATACCGCTCGTCTCCGAAGTAACAGTCCAGAAGATCGGATTGGGAACGCATAACTACGTGGCGCCGCGAATCGCTCTGGTCCACGACAATTCGGTTCCAGGCTATATCGGTCCCTGGGCGGGCCGTCGCTCGCGGTTTGAAATCTCCCAGGCCGTTGGCGACTGGCGATTCACCCAGGTCACCGTGGACTATCGCCGCTACGACAAGCTGGCCGGCCCCGTCATCTTCGCGACTCGGGCGCTCATGTTCGGACGCTTCGGGCGCGACGCGGCGCTGGTTCAGAACTTCGTCGGGGACCCGAACCTCCTCCGCGGGCAAACTTCCGGCTCGTACAGCCGGAACGAGTGCACCAGTGCACTCGCAGCACCACCGCCCACGGGTTCCCCCAGCGGTTGCGTAGCCCTCGATCGCCTCATCGGGGAGCGGATGGCGGTGGGAACGGCGGAGATTCGGTTCCCCGTCCTGACGCGCCAGGTCATCCACAAGCTGCCGTCCGCCGTGCCGCCTATCGAAGGGGCAATCTTCTTCGACATCGGCCTCGCCTGGAACAACGGCAACACGCTCAGGTGGAGCCTCCAGCCGGGTGACAACCCGGAGTTCGTGCGGACTCCACTTAAGTCCTACGGCCTGTCGGTGCGGACCAACCTCTTCGGATTCATGATCCTGAGACTGGACATGGCCAGGCCGCTGGATCGGGCCATCAAGAGCCTCTGGACGCTGAGCCTCGGGCCCACCTGGTAGGGTAAACGGCAGTTGTCGAACGGGGGGTCTCCACCGCGGAGATCCCCGTTTGCCGTTTACCGTGCGGCGCTCTTCGTCTACTTTTCGTCCGTGCCTTCCCGAATCATCACCGGTGCGGTGCTCGTGGTCGCCGCTTGCGGCGGCAAGCCCGATCATCCCGTTTCCCGGCTCCCCGACGCACCCCGCGCACCGACGCCCGCGAGCGTGCTTCGCCTCCCCCAGCAGGGGGGGCCGGCGCACCTCTATCGGGTACCGGGGCTCGATGAGTCCAGCTGGAAGGAATACGACAAGCTTCCCCCCATGAAGCGGGTCGTCGGCACCGACCTCGAGCAGGGCATCGTGTACGGGTTGGACGCGAAGAACAACCTGGTCGGGCTTGATCTCGAGTCGAGGAGATCGCGAGTCGTCCTGACCGAGATTCGGGAGGCCACGGTCGGCCCCGACGGCGCAGTCTACGCGGTGGACACGAGCGCAACCGTCACCCAGATCGTTCGTCGCAGCCCGGTGCGATTCCGAACCAAGCTGGCCGGCGCCTCCCGCGGCCTCTACGGGACCATGAACGGCACTCTGGTCGCGCTTCCGGTCGCAGAGCGGGGCCAGGCAATGGCGCTCACTCCCGACCAGGCGCAAGGGCGCGCCACTCTTCCCGCCGGCGGGGCGACCGCCACCTATCTCGGAGACTTGATCGCTGTCGCGGCGGATACCGCCGTCGTCCTCTACGAGCCGACCGCGAAGGAACCGGTTCGCTCGATCGAGGTGAGCGGCAAGGTGACTGCCGTCGCATTCTCACCGTCGGGCCATCGGCTCTATGTGGCCCGGGGCAAGGGTGACATCCAGGTGTTCGATCGGCTCAGCAGCGAGCTGATCCTGACCAGTGAGCTGCCGGGCACAGCCCGTGATCTCCGGAGCGACTTCTTCGGAAGCTGGCTGCTGGCCCGGCCGGAGCGAGGCGACTCGGTCTGGATCGTGGACGCCACAACCGGCAAGTTGGCGGGAACTGCCCCGGCCCGATGGAGCCCGGATCTTCCCGCGGTGGCTGGGACGCGCACTCTGCTAGTGCGGGCCGGCCCTGACGTCAAGGCGCTCGACCTGGGGAGCAAGAAGCTCGCGGCAGTCGGGTCGGTGGCGGGAGGCGCGGAGGACCTCTGGCTCCCCCTGTCCTGGCTGCCCCCGCTCGAGCAGCAACAGCTGGCCGAGAAATCGGACACCAGCGCCGAAGCCGCAGACTCCAGCGCAGCGGTGCCCGGGATCTTTCTCCAGGTCAGCAGCTCGCGCAATCCGTCCTGGGCCAATGAGCTCGCTGGAAAGTTGAAGGCGGCCGGGCTCCCCGCGTCGATCCTGCCGCCCAAGAGCGGCGAGGACGCTTATCGCGTGGTGCTGGGTCCCTACGCCAGTCGCGACCAGGCTGAGGCAACCGGCAAGAGCCTGGGTATGCCGTCTTTCGTCATTACCCCGCAGGACCAGGCCCCGCAATGAGGCCTGAGCGCACCCCGACCACAGGATGCCCTGCATGAAGCTCACCAAGCTCGAGCTCTCCGGTTTCAAGTCGTTCGCCGATACCGTCACGCTGGATTTCGAGGAGGGCGTCACCGCCATCGTCGGCCCCAACGGATGCGGCAAGTCGAACGTCTCGGATGCGGTTCGCTGGGTGCTGGGTGAACAGTCGGCCCGTCTGCTTCGCGGCGGTAAGATGGAGGACGTGATCTTCCAGGGCTCGGCGAATCGCCGGCCGGTGAACGTGACCGAGGTGGCGCTCTACCTGGACAACACCGATGGCGACCTTCCGATCGCGTACCAGGAGGTCGTAATCGCCCGGCGGCTTTCGCGATCCGGGCAGAGTGACTACCTCCTCAACGGCACGGTCGTGCGGCTGCGCGACATCCAGGACCTGCTTCGCGGCACGGGGCTCGGCAGCGATGCGGGCGTCGTGATCGAAGCCGAGATGATCAAGCTGCTTCTCTCGGATCGGGCGGACGAACGACGCTCGTTGTTCGAGGAGGCTGCCGGTATTGGCCTCTATCGGGATCGGAAGCACTCGACCGAGCGCCGCCTTGAGGAAACGGCTGCCGACCTGCAGCGGGTCGAGGATCTCCTGGCCGAGGTGCAGTCCCAAATCCGAAGCCTGGCTCGGCAGAAGGGGAAGGCCGAGCGATCCGCCAAGCTCACCGAAGAGAAGTTCGCGGTGCAAGTAACGCTGGCCCGGCGGCAGCTCGATCAGCTGGCCGAACGGACCGACGGACTTGAGGCTCGCTTCAACCAGCTGAGCGAGCTGCTGCCCGCCGAGCGCGACGCGGTGGCGCAAGCCGAGACTCGTCGCGAGGAGGCCGCCCGCAACCGGTCGACGTCCGAGGTCCAGCGTACCGAGATCGCCCGCCGCCTTGGCGCGGTGCGAGTCGAGGTCGAAAAGCTGGATGGAGACCTGGCGCTCGCAGCCGAGCGACTCGGTACTGCCACCGCCCGCCGACTCAAGGCGCTGGAGGAGCGGACCCAGACCGAGTTGCGCGCGGGGCTCGCAGAGGGCGAGCGCGACGCCGCCGCCGCCGATCGGGCCGCCGCGGAAGCCGAGCACGCGAGAATCAACGTCGAGGTAGCCACCCGGACGGCGGATGAAGAGAGCGGCCGCCAAAGGTTGGTGGAGCAGCGGGCCGCGGTACGCCAGCGGGAAGAGGAGCTGCAGTCGCGAGCCCAGGCAATTCGCTCGTTCGAGGGCGAGCGGACTGCTCTAGAAGGTGAGTTGGCGTCGCTCCGGGATCGCCTGGCCCAGGCCGCCGCGCATCGCGAGGGGCTCCAGTCCGAGCTCGAGGTTGCCCAACGGCGCCGAGACCACGCGATCGAACAGGCTGCCTTCCGAAACCATGAGACGCGGCGAGCCGCCGGCGAGACCGATCACGCGCGTCATCGTGTGGCCGAAGCCCGCGAGCGAGAGGCGTTGCTGCGCTCGCAGCGGCGCCAAGCCGAAGAGACGCTGGCCCAGACGACAGCGCGCCGCGAGGCCTTGCAGGAACTCGAGCGGGAGCGAGTTGGCCTGGCTCCAGGCGCAGCGGCCCTGCTGGCCGCCCGGGAGCAGTTTGCGGATGCCGTGCTGGGCCCGCTCAGCGATTTCGTGCGAACGCAGCGGGATCATGCAGAGTTGGCGGAGCGTCTGCTGGGCGAATGGACTCACGCCATTCTCGTGCGCGACGGCGCTGCAGTGGATGCCATCCGCGCGTGGCATGCCGAGCAGCAACCGGGGGCGTTGCTACTGCTTCCCGCCGAGCCCGGCCCGCAGCTACCGGCCGAGGCGGCCCCGTTGGACGGCCGGCTCGTGGCCCACGGTCCGGCGGCAGCGTGGCTCCGGGCGGCACTCGCGGGATCGCAGGTGCTCGACGACGCCGGTCGTGTTCTTCGTCGGCCCAGCGGCGCCATCTTCCTCGGCGGCGCAACCGCGCCGTCGGGCCCGCTGCGTCGCCGGGCTGAGCTGGAGAGCCTGGTGCACGAGGCGGAGCTCGCCAGCATCGCGTTGGGCGCCGCCGAAACGGATCTGGGCGCCGCCCTCTCTCGCCTAGCAAGCCTGGAGGCAGCGCTGACCGCCGCGACCGGCGAGGCGGAACGGGCGCGGGAAACCGAACGCACGGCGCTCGCGGCCCAGGAAGACGCGGTCCGGTTCCTGAACAATCTCAGTCGGGAACTCGCCGCGGCGGAGGCCGACGTGGCGCGGTTGACCGAGCGAGCGGGCAGAGCGGAACAGCGTCTAGTGGAAGTGGATGCCGGGATGGTGGAGGGAGACGTCGCACGGGCGCGCCTGGAAGAGGAGCTAGGCATGACCCGGGCCGGTTTGTCCGAGCTCGAGGCGGTTCAGGAGGGTACCCGTGAGAAGCGGGCTCAATGGCAGGTTGAAGAAGCCCACGTCGCCGCCCGGCTCCGCGCGGCGACCGAACGATGGGAGCGGGCACAATCGACTCAGGCGGAGGCCGAGGCCGGTGTTCGAGCCCTCAGCGAGGAGCTGGGCCAACTCGATCTCGACTGCGCGGCGCTGGCCGGCCAGCAGCTGCAGTGGCAGGAAGCTCGTGCGGAGCGGCGGGTAGCCCTGCTGGAGCTGGAGGGGGCGGATACCCAGGCCGGTGCCACGCTGGAAGCAGCGGAACGGACTCTCGAAGCCGCCGAGCGGGAAGTATCGCGGAGTCGCGGCCAGCTCGAGGCCCACGGAGAGGAAAGCCACCGGCTGCAGATCGAGCTGACGGAAGCCAACGGTCTACGACGCAGCATCGTCGAGCGAATCGAGACTGAGTGGCGGAAGCCTATTCATCAGCTACTCGAAGAAGCGCCGCACCTGGAGCTCGATCTCGAGAGCCTAGAATCCGAGGCGGTCCGGATCATCGGCGCCCTCGAGGCGATCGGTCCGGTGAACCCACTGGCCATGGAAGAGCACGCGGACGAGGTGAAGCGGTTCGAGTTCCTGTCTGGGCAACGGGACGACCTAGTGAGCGCCCGGCAGTCGCTGATGCAGGCGATTCGCGAGATCGACGGGACGGCCCGGGCGATGTTTCTCGAGACCTTCGAGGCTGTCAAGGCAAATTTTCACACCGTCTTCGAGACGCTGTTCGGCGGCGGAGAGTGCGATCTCCGGCTGGCCAACCCCGAAGACCCGCTCGAGAGCGAGATCGAGATTCTCGCCGCGCCGCGGGGCAAGCGGATTCAGCACGTGCGCCTGCTCTCGATGGGCGAGCGCACCCTGGTCGCGACCTCGCTCCTGTTCGGCCTCTATCTGACCAAGCCGAGCCCGTTCTGTCTGATGGACGAGGTCGACGCCCCCCTGGATGACGCCAACGTGGGACGGTTTACCCGCCTCCTCGACGAGTTCAAGAAACAGACTCAGTTTATTGTCATCACCCACAATCCCCGCACCATGCACGCTGCCGACTCGGTGTACGGGGTGACGATGCAGGAGCCCGGTGTGTCGACGATCGTAGGGGTGCGGTTAGCGGAACCGGTGGTGGCATAGGGCGCTATCCGCTATCCGCGATAGATTGTCGCCCCCAATGTGCCCCCGTCCAAGGGCCCAGGACTGAGGCCGATTAGGGGTCAGCGGATAGCGGATCGCGTGGTACGGCCGACTGTGTCATCCTAGGAGCTCAGATGCTCGTAGTCATGCGCCACGGCGCCAGCGAACAGGAAATCCAGCAAGTCGCGGCAGCCATCGAGCAGATGGGCTACGAAGCGCGGATCATGCCGGGCCGCCAGCGAACCACCGTCGGCCTGGTAGGAAACGATGGGCGAGTAGACCCGTCCCGACTGGCCGGTCTGCCCGGCGTCCAGGAATGCATTCCCGTCACCAAGCCCTATAAACAGGTCTCACGCGAGTGGCGCGCGCAGCCCACCATCGTGCAGTTCCCGGGCGGCCTCACCATCGGTGGCGACGACGTCGTCGTCATGGCAGGGCCCTGCTCGGTCGAAAGCGGCACCCAGATTCTGGAAGCTGCCCACGCCGTTCGTGAAGCCGGCGCGACCATGCTGCGCGGTGGGGCTTTCAAGCCCCGGAGCTCGCCCTACTCGTTCCAGGGCCTCGGCCGCAAGGGATTGGACCTGCTGGCGCGCGCCCGGGAAGAGACCGGTTTGCTCATCGTCACTGAAGCAATGGATCCGGAAGACCTGGATGCGGTGGCTGACGTTGCGGACTTGGTCCAGATCGGGGCCCGCAACATGCAGAACTATTCGCTGCTCAAGCGAGCCGGGCGGGCCCGGAAGCCGGTCCTGCTCAAGCGGGGGTTGGCAGCCACCATTCAGGAATTGCTCCTCTCGGCCGAGTACATCCTCGCCGAAGGCAATCCGAATGTGATTCTCTGTGAGCGGGGCGTGCGCACTTTCGACTCGGCAACTCGTAACCTGTTCGACCTCGCGGCCGTGGCTGTCGTCCACGGCTTGTCGCACCTGCCCATCGTTGCCGATCCGAGTCACGGCACCGGTCACCGCGATATGGTGACCCCGATGGCGCGGGCCGCGGTCGCAGCCGGGGCGGACGGACTCCTCGTCGAGGTACACCCGAATCCCGAAGAGGCCCTCTCCGACGGCGCCCAGAGCCTCTATCCGGTTCAATTCAGCCAGTTGATGCGCGAAGTGCGGTTGATTGCGGAGGCTATCGGACGGAGGGTGGCCGAGCCGGCAGGGATGCGGGCGTGAGCGGAAGCGCGCTCCGCTGTGCCGCGGCCGTCTGTTGCCTCCTGCTGTCTCCCTCGTTAAAGCCCCTGTCCGCCCAGCAGGACGCGCAGGCGATCGTGAGCCGCGCCTCACTCGCATACCGGTCGCTCACAGCGCTGCGGGCGGATTTCGATCAGCTCATCGAAAATCAGATGATTGGCAACGCGGCGAGCAAGGGTGTCCTGGAGCAGGCGGGCGAGGCGCGCCTCTCGATGCGCTTTAGCGATCCGCCCGGAGAAGCGATCGTGATCGACGGCCGCTGGGTCTGGGTGTACACCCCGAGCACCACGCCGGGGCAGGTGCTTCGGATTCCGGTGCCGAGCGGCGGACCAGTCTATGGCTACAACCTGCTCGCGTGGCTATTGGATCGTCCCTCCGAGCGCTATAACTCCGCCTACGTTCGCGCGGATCGTCTGGATAACCGCGCCATGGACGTGGTGGAGATGGTTCCCACGGTCCCCGACATGCCCTTCAGTCGAGCGACCGTGTGGTTGGATCGCGTGGACGGCCTCCCTCGGCGAATGGAGATCGAGGAGTTGTCCGGCCAGCGCCGCACGCTCACGCTGCACAACGTGAAGGTAAACCAGCCGGTGAGTGCCAAGACCTTTACGTTCGACGTGCCGGCAGGGGTGCGGGTCGTAGATCAAAGCAGCGGCTGAAAAGGAAACGGCGGAGGAGAGATCGCTCCCCGCTTCTCCCGTTCTCCATTTCTCCCTTTCACCCCACGTACGCGTCCGCTTCAATCTCTACCAGGATGTCCGGTCCGATGAGCCGGCGCACCTCCACCATGGTCGCCGCAGGCCGCACTTGCCCGAACACCTCGCCGTGCGCGCGGCCGACCTCCTCCCAGCGATCAATGTCAGTGACGAAGATGCGGGTGCGCACGACCTGGTCGAGCCGGGCGCCGGCTTCGGTCAACGCAGCAGAGATCTTGCCGAGTGCGTGCCGGGCTTGCGCATAGACATCTGCCGCAACCGCCTTGCCCTGCTCATCGGTACCGGTTGTCCCGGCCACATGAACGTAGGGCCCCACCCGCACCGCCCGGGAATAGCCCACAGTCGGCTCCCACGGCGCTCCACTCGAGATATTCCTTCGCCCGCGGTCCATCGACGATTCCTCCAGTAGCGATCGGACGCTCCGGCCGGCAGGCTCCGGCAACTCGGCTTCGATCGCAAGTTCGAGCGCTGCCAGACCAAGTGCGCGATAGAGGGGACCGATCTCAGCCGGAAGCGCTCCAAGATGGGCTCTCACCGTATCCACGTCGCCGCGCCGAATCGGTCCTGTGAGTGCTCTTACGGCCCCAAGATCGGCGAGGTTCCTGGCAGCTCCGATGAACAAGGGCGCATAGAGGCGGGCAGCGGTCTCCTTGGGGATGCCGGCCAAGAGTGCCAGCCGCTCCGCGACTCCAGCCAGCACCGTCGTGTAGTTCGCCGCGAACACGGCTCCAGCGTGGTAGAGCGGCTTGCTGCCGGAATCGAGCAGGACGGGCACCATCTCGAGCGCATCGGCAAGCCCGCGGCCTGCCGCCAGGGCGCGCGGTTCCCCCTCGATGCCCGCATATGCTCCTCGCAATCGGTGGGCGGCCGACGCCGGATCGACGATCGTCTGGAGGGGGTGAAAGCTGCCGAGGGCGGCGCGGGTGTCGGCCAGCGGCGCGAGCGCGGAGCGGTCGAGCAGCCCGGACATGTGGAGAACGACGTGCTGAGGCCCCACGCCGCTGGACGCCAAGCTGGCTGCGACACTAGCGATCGCGTCGTCGGGGGTTGCGATCAGAATCAGTGTGGTTGCGCTGATCGCTGCACCGGAATCGGTCTCGAGCCTGAGCCCGTCCGGCATGGGCTTCCGGGCCCGCGAGACC
>Ga0310810_10008048_pt1 | contig 12098 bp, 9 predicted proteins | sample NCmetagenome_FD_207641 | JGI IMG/M metagenome (GOLD analysis project Ga0310810, IMG submission 207641) | Soil microbial communities from experimental microcosm in Duke University, North Carolina, United States - NC | ecosystem: Engineered > Artificial ecosystem > Soil microcosm > Unclassified ...
CGCGTAAAGCGGTGATTCTGCGTGCCGCGCGCCTCCACCTTGATCGAGCCCATGAGCGATGCAATATGTCCGGTCGCGCGCCAATCCAGGCCGTGCAGCAGGCCATGGATGAGCCCGGCGCGGAACGCATCGCCGCAGCCGGTCGGATCCACGACTTCGCGCACCGGCGCGGCCGGGATGAGGATCTCCTCTCCACGGGTGTGGATGACGCAGCCTGCTGCCCCGAGGGTCACGATCAGCGCCTCGACCCGCGTGGTGATGTCGCGCACGCTCCAGCGGCTTTTCTGCTGCAGCAACTGCCATTCGTAGTCGTTGACCGTCACATAACGGGCCTGCGAGAGAAAGCGCTGCAACTCCTCGGGCCCGAACATGGGAAGGCCCTGCCCAGGGTCGAAGATGAAGGGAATGCCCGCGGCCGCGAACTGCGCGGCATGCTCGATCATGCCCTGGCGTCCATCGGGCGCCACGATGCCGAGCGCGATATCGCGTGCGTCGCTCACCTTGTTGGCATGACTGTGCTGCATGGCGCCCGGGTGGAACGCAGTAATCTGATTGTCATCGAGGTCGGTGGTGATGAAGGCCTGCGCGGTGAGCTCACTCTCGACCACCCGCACGTGCTCGGTTGAGATGCCCGCGCGCGTGAGCCGCTCGCGGTACTCAACGAAGTCGGACCCGACGGTCGCCATCGGCACACCCTCATCGCCGAGCAGCGACAGGTTGTAGGCGATGTTGCCGGCGCAGCCGCCGTACTCGCGCCGCATCTGCGGCACGAGGAACGATACGTTCAGGATATGTATCATGTCGGGCAGGATGTGATTGGCGAACCGATCGCCGAACACCATGATGGTGTCGAAGGCGAGCGAGCCGCAGATCAGCGCACGCCCGCCCGCGCGCGCGGCGGAGCTCATGCGCCGCTGCCCTTGCGGGGAGCCGCACCGGAGGACTTCGGCGCAGGCGCTGCCGCAGCAGGTGCCGGTGCCGTGCCGGCCGCCGCCGCAGGCTTCGCAGCAGCGGACGCCTGGCTCGCGGCGTACAGCAGCGCCACCGCGCTCTTGCCGAGATCGGTGAGACCGGCACCGCCGCGTTCCTCGTAGTACTTCAGCATCTGCGCACGCATGCGCGGCTCCCAGTAGCGGGTGATGTGATTGGCCACATCGCGCGCCTGAGCCTGAGTATTGCCGGCGTCCGCGCCTGCGAAGAAGTCGCCAATCTCGTTAGTCATCTTGATGAGCAGGTCGATGTTCATGGAGTTGTCATGCCTCAATTCTGCAAGCGGTGCGGATGCGCGTAGACGACGTGTTGATCGGCACGTGCGAAGGCGACGAGCGTGAGCCCCGCGCGCTGCGCCAGGCGCACCGCAAAGGCCGTGGGCGCCGAGAGTGCCACGAGCAGCGAGATGCCGACGGTGGCGCACTTCTGCACCATCTCGTAGCTCGCGCGGCTCGTGATCAGCATGTAGCCGGCGGCGAAATCGGCGCGAGTGCGCGCGAGCGCTCCGATGGTCTTATCGAGCGCATTGTGCCGCCCGACGTCCTCGCGCAGCACTTCGATCCCCCGGCCCGGAACGACCCAGGCGGCGGCATGCACGCTGCCGGTACGGGCGTTGATCGGCTGCCGTCCCGCGAGTTGCGCGATCGCAGCGTGCAGCTCGGCCGCGCCGAGGCTTACTCCCGGAGGCACCGGCGGGCATTCGCGAATGGCGTCCTCCGCCGTCTCCGCCCCGCATAGCCCGCAGCCGGTGCGGCCGGCGAGATTGCGCCGCCGCTGCAGGAGCTGCGTGAAGCGCTCCCATGCCACGCTGATCTTCACATCCGCGGATGCCTCGCCCTGCAGTACTTCGACGCCGCGGATCTCATCGACGCTCGCGACCAGTCCCTCGCTGAGGGTGAAGCCATAGGCGTAGTCCTCGAGATCGGCGGGCGTCGCGAGCATGACGACATGCGGCACGTCGTGATAGACGAGCGCTACCGGCATCTCTTCCGCGATTGTGTCGGTGGTGCTCGCGAGCGTACCGCGCGTCCAGCGTTGGACCGGTAATTCCGCACTCACCGCGGCGGCGGCCTGCGCTTTCGCCTCCGGCTGTGCGCTCATCGCCTCAGGCGGGAGTCCGATCCTGTCGGCGGCGCTTCGGAGTCCGGCGCGGCAGTGCGCGCTCGGCCTCGGCGCGCTTCTCCCAGGCTTCCTTCTGGTTCACCAGCACCACTTCCACCGCCGTCACCTTGTACTCGGGGCAGTTGGTCGCCCAGTCGGAGTTCTCGGTGGTGACGACATTCGCGTTGGTCTCGGGGAAATGGAACGTCGTGTACACGACCCCGGGCGCGATCTTCTCCGACACCTTGGCGCGCAGCACCGTATCGCCGGCGCGGCTGGTGAGTCCCACCCAGTCGCCGTCCGCGATGCCACGCACCTCGGCATCGTGCGGGTGAATCTCGAGCACGTCCTCCTTGTGCCAGACGACATTGCCCGTGCGCCGCGTCTGCGCACCGACGTTGTACTGCGTGAGGATGCGCCCAGTGGTGAGAATCAGCGGGAAGCGCGTGTTCACCTTCTCGCTCGTCGGTACATACTCGGTCTGCCAGAACTTGCCCTTGCCGCGCACGAACTGCCCAATGTGCATGGTGGGCGTACCCTCGGGCGCGGCGTCATTGACCGGCCACTGGATGCTGCCGAGCTCGGTGATCCGCTCGTGACTCATGCCGGCGAAGGTCGGCGTGAGCCGCGCGATCTCATCCATGATCTCGCTCGCGTTCTTGTAGTGCATCGGATAGCCGAGCGCGTTGGAAAGCAGGCAGGTGATCTCCCAATCCTGGTAGCCGGCGAGCGGCTCCATGACCTTGCGCACCAGCGAGGTGCGCCGCTCCGCGTTGGTGAAGGTGCCGTCCTTCTCGAGGAACGAGGAGCCCGGCAGGAACACGTGCGCGAACTTCGCGGTCTCGTTCAGGAACAGATCCTGCACGATGCAGCACTCGAGCGATGCCATGGCGGCGTTCACGTGGTGCGTGTTGGGATCGGACTGCACGAAGTCCTCACCCTGCACGTACATGGCCTTGAAGGTGTTATCGAGCGCCGCCTCGAACATGTTGGGAATGCGCAGGCCCGGCTCGGACTGGAGCGTCACTCCCCACTCCTGCTCGAAGGACTTGCGCACCGCCGGATCCGACACGTGGCGGTAGGCGCTGAACTCGTGGGGGAAGGAGCCCATGTCGCACGAGCCCTGCACGTTGTTCTGACCGCGCAGCGGGTTGACCCCGACGCCTTCGCGGCCGAGATTGCCGGTGGCCATGGCGAGATTGGCGATTCCCATGACCGCGGTCGTACCCTGGCTGTGCTCGGTCACTCCGAGGCCGTAGTAGATCGCCGCATTGCCCGCGTTGGCGTACAGCCGTGCGGCGTGGCGCACGCGCTCGGCCGGCACGCCGGTGATCGCTTCGGAAGCTTCCGGAGAGTTGCGCGGCTCGGCCACGAACGCCTTCCACTTGGCGTAGGAATCCGGCTCGCAGCGCGCGGCGATGTAATCCTCCTTGGTGAGGCCCTCGGTCACCACCACGTGCGCGAGCGCATTGAGCAGCGCCACGTTGGTGCCGGGCTTCAACTGCAGGTGCTCATCCGCCTGGATGTGCGGCGTGCGCACCAGCGCGGTCTCGCGCGGGTCGGCGATGATGAGCTTCGCGCCCTGACGCAGGCGGCGCTTGAGCTGCGAGGCGAACACCGGGTGTCCGTCGGTCGGGTTCGCGCCGATGATGAGCACGGCGTCCGCTTGCATCACCGAGTCGAACGCTTGCGTGCCGGCAGATTCGCCGAGGGTGTTCTTCAGCCCGTAGCCCGTAGGCGAGTGACAGACGCGCGCGCAGGTATCGACGTTGTTGTTGCCGAAGCCGGCACGCACCAGCTTCTGCACCAGGAAGGTTTCTTCGTTCGTGCAGCGCGAGGAGGTGATGCCGCCCACCGAGTCGCGGCCGTACTTCGCCTGGATGCGCTCGATCTCGCTGGCGGCGTAGGAAATCGCCTCCTCCCATGACACTTCCCGCCACTCGTCATGGATCGTCTTGCGGATCAAGGGCTTCAGCACCCGGTCGGTGTGCGTCGCATAGCCCCACGCGAAGCGTCCCTTGACGCAGGCGTGCCCGTGATTGGCCTTGCCGTCGCGGTCCGGGACCATGCGCACCACTTCGGTGTCCGCGCCGGCTCCCTGCACCTCGGCCTTGAAGCCGCACCCGACGCCGCAGTAGGCGCAGGTCGTCGTCACGGCGCGTTCGGGCGGGCCGAGCGCGATGACGGATTTCTCCGTCAGCGCCGCAGTCGGACACGCTTCGACGCAGGCGCCGCAGGAGACGCACTCCGACTCGAGGAAGGACTCATTCTGACTGGCCGCGACCTTGGACTCGAAGCCGCGGCCCTGGATAGTGAGGGCAAACGTGCCCTGGATCTCGTCGCACGCCCGCACGCAACGCGAACACACGATGCACCGACTCGGGTCGAACGTGAAGTACGGGTTGCTCTCGTCCTTTGCCTGGCCGACGTGACGCTGGCCGTTGGCGTACGGGCTCGAGCGGACCCCGAGCGTCTCCGCCATGGTGCACAGCTCCGTCCGCGCCTCTACCGCGGTCGGCTCCGCCTCGGTCGGATAGTCGGAAAGGTACAGCTCCATCACGCTGCGGCGCAGCTGCATCAGCTTGTCCGACTGAGTGCGGATTTTCATGCCCGCTGCCACAGTCGTGGTGCACGAGGCCGGATAGCCCTTGCGCCCATCGATCTCCACCAGACACAACCGGCAGGAGCCGAACGCCTTCAGCGTGTCGGTCGCGCATAGTTTCGGTACGCGCACTCCGGCAAGCGCAGCGGCGCGCATCACGGACGTGCCCTCCGGCACCGTGACCGCGCGCCCATCGATCTCCAGCGTGACGGCCGCGGCAGCGCCAGCCTCACCGTTCACCGGTGCCGGCGTGCCGAAGTCTTCGTAATCTATCGCATACATTGCTCGAGCCTCACTCGCGCGCTGTTACACTCGCGCGCGGAAGTCTTCCCTGAAATGTTTCAACGCGCTCTGCACCGGAAAGGGCGCCATGCCGCCCAGTCCGCACAACGATCCCTGCACCATGGTCTCGCACAGCTCTTCCAGCAGCCGCACGTTTCGCTCGCCGTCGACGCCTGCGAGGATGCGGTCGATGACCTCGACCCCTCGGGTCGAGCCGATGCGGCACGGTGTGCACTTGCCGCAGGATTCGATCGCGCAGAACTCCATGGCGTAGCGCGCCATGCGCGCCATGTCGACACTGTCATCGAAAACAACGATGCCGCCATGTCCGAGCATCGCCCCTACGCCGGACAGCGCCTCGTAGTCGACCGGTGTGTCGAAATGCGCCGGCGGCACGTAGGCGCCGAGTGGCCCGCCGATCTGCACGGCACGAATAGGCCGGCCCGTCGCGGTGCCACCACCGATATCGTACAGCAGCTCGCGTAAGGTGAGGCCGAATGCGCGTTCCACCAGACCCCCGCGGCGAATGTTGCCCGCGAGCTGGATCGGGAGCGTCCCGCGGGACTTGCCGGTGCCGAAGTTGGCATAGGCTTCGGCTCCGTGCGCGAGGATCCAGGGCACGGACGTGAGCGTCACGACGTTGTTGACGATGGTCGGCTGGCCAAACAGTCCCTTGATCGCAGGCAACGGCGGGCGCACCCGCACCTCGCCACGCTTGCCTTCGAGGCTCTCGAGCATCGAGGTCTCTTCGCCGCAGATGTAGGCGCCTGCACCGAGCCGCACTTCCAGATCGAACCGTCGACCGCTTCCCGCGACATCCGCACCGAGATACTTCGCCTGGTACGCGGCCGCGATCGCTGCCCTGAGCGCGGCATGGGCATGCGGATACTCCGCGCGCAGGTAGATGAACCCCTGAGTTGCGCCCACGGCCACAGCGGCGATGGTCATGCCCTCGATGAGCGAGAGCGGATCACCCTCCATCAGCATCCGGTCGGAGAACGTTCCGGAGTCGCCCTCGTCGGCGTTGCAGGTGACGTATTTCTGCGGTGCGCGCTGATCGAGCACCGTCTTCCACTTGATTCCGGTCGGGAATGCCGCGCCCCCGCGACCGCGCAGTCCCGAGGCCGTTATGGCCTGCACGACCTCGGCGCCGGAAAGCTGCAGCGCGCGCTCGAGTCCCTGGTAGCCACCGTGCTTCACATAATCCGGGACACTCGCAGGGTCGATCACCCCGACCCGCTCGAAGGTGAGGCGCTGCTGGCTCTGTAGCCAGGGAATCGAATCGGTGGGCCCGAGCGAGAGCGGATGTGTGCCACCCTTCAGGAAATCTGCGTCAAAGAGCGATGGCACATCGGCCGCCCGCACCGGGCCATAGGCCTGGCGTTCCTTGGTTGTCTGCACCTCGATCAGGGGCTCGAGCCAGTACGCGCCGCGAGAGCCATTACGCACGAGCTTGAGCTGCACGCCGCGGCGCTTGGCCTCGGCGGTGACGGCGGCCGCCACCTCGCCGGCGCCGACGGAGAGCGCACCCGCATCCCCGGGGACATAAACGGTCGTGCTCATCTCATGAGTCCTGCGCTATGAGCGCATCGAAGGCTTCCGGCGTCAGCCTCCCGTAGAGGCGCCCATTGATCATGGCAGCGGGCGAGCACGCACAGTTCCCCAGACAATAGATCGGCTCGAGCGAGAAGCGTCCATCGGCCGTGGTCTGGTGAAATTCGATACCGAGCCGCTTGCGCGCGTGCTCGGCGAGCTTCTCGGCCCCCATCGACTGGCAGCTTTCCGCCTGGCACAGGCTCACGGTGTGGGCCCCCGGGCGGGAGCGGCGGAAAAAGTGATAGAAGGTGACCACCCCGTGGACCTCGGCACGGGAGAGGTTCAGCTCCTCGGCGATGACGGGAACGGCGCCCTCCGGAACGTAACCAAAGCTCGCCTGGACGCCGTGCAACACTTCGAGGAGCGGACCCGGTCTCTCTTTGTGTTGCGCAACGATGCGCCGCACCGCAGCGCTCTGCTCGGACGGTAAACTCTCCATAAGACAGGAAGTATACGTCGGGCCGGGATTGCAAGGCGTGTATATGCCTGGCTAATGCCCGGGATAGCGTTGGGCTTATGTCTCACAGGAGAATCGCGCGCGCAGTGCGGGCTGCGCACAGTCGATGCGCACAGGGGAATCGAGGTCCATCTTGCATGTTTCAATGCCGAGGCGTGCGCTGCGGCTGCGGTTTTCGCTTGCTTTGCTGCTGCTCGCCTCGCAGGGCGTGCTCGCTCAAGGCCTGACGAGCGAACTCACCTTCGGCGGCGATCTCGCGGTCACCAGCAACTACATCTACCGCGGGGTCTCCAGCAGCAACAACGCGGCGGCGTTACAAGGCGACCTGCACGTCTCCAGTAGCGGCGGTACTTTTTTAGGGATCTGGGGCTCGACGCGCGACAGCAACTTAGAGCCGTACAACGATTACGAGCTCGTGATCTATCTCGGCCACCGCTTCGACCTGAGCAGCGCCTGGAGTGCGACGCTCGCGGGACGCGCCCACTATCTGCTCGGCGGCCAGCCGGAGGTGTCCGATGACTACCAGGAGATCAGCGCAGCGCTCACCTGGCTCGATGCGCTCACCTTCTCCGTGACTGCGATCCCGAACGCGCCACGCTACTGGTTCTACGACCGCCTGAGCCGCGCTCCAGCCTTCGTCGGCGAGGTGAGCGCCCAATGGCTCCTTTACAAGGGCCTCTTTGTGACTGGCGGTGCCGGCTACTATCACGTCACCGGCACCGGCCCGGGGATCGAGGCGGCAAACGGCTACGCGTACGGCAACGTCGGCCTGGCCTGGGAGCACCGGCACTGGCGCATCGAGGTCGGCTATTACCTCACCGGAGACATGGCCAGGAAGCTGATGCCATACCCGAGTGCCGATGAGCGGGTGGCAGGCAGTGTCATATGGCGCTTTTGACCATCGGAGGCAGGACTAGGATAGTGAGGCACCAGGAATTAAACCCGCGGGGGTGCGGGTGACACTTACCGCCTAGAGAGGGCGTAAGTGAAGGCAAAGAGTTACAGCAACCCGGGCATGGCAGAGCCGACCTATCGCGGCGCGTCAAATGCTGCGCGTGAGACGGATCTCATCGCGAGGATAGCCGATGGCGACCGCAAGGCGTTCGAGGAGCTCTACTTCCTCTATCACCGCCGGCTGGCGCGTTTCCTGACGCGCCTCACGCGCCGCTACGACATCGCCGAGGAAGTGGTCAACGACACATTCTGGGTGGTGTGGAGCAAGGCACGAACGTTCCGCGGCGACTCGCAGCCCTCCACCTGGATTCTCGGAATCGCCTACCGCAAGGCGCGAAACGCGTTCCGCTCCTCGGCGCGGTTCGCGGAGAAGAACCTGCAGATGGAGGAGCTGCCACCTACGGGCGAGATACCGAGTGATACCGAGGAGCTGCGTGACTGGCTCGGTCGGGCACTCGCGGAGCTTCCGGTGGAACAGCGGCTGGCGGTGGAGCTCTGCTACGAGCTCGGCCACTCATGCGAGGAGATCGCGACGATCATGGATTGCCCGGTCAACACGGTGAAGACACGACTCTTTCATGCGCGCGGCAAGCTGCAGCGGCTGCTGCCGCAGCTGGCGACGCCTTTGAGTGCGCGGGCCGATGCGGGTGCTGGCGGCGGTGCCGCATCTCCGGGAAAGACACCATCATGACCGACACCTGCTCGCATTCCGATGCCTCGTTGATGCTGCCGTGGCTCGCGAACGGCCGCCTCGCGGGCGCCGAGCGCGCACGCATCGAGGAGCACGTGCGCGGCTGCGCGCAGTGCACGCGCGAGATCGCGCTGCAGCGGCGTCTGTGTGAGGTGTTGACTGAGCCCGAGCGCATCACCTATGCGCCCGGTCCTTCCTTCCGCAAATTGATGGACCGTATCGACGGCCGCAAACCCGTGACCGCGGTGGAATCCGGTCCGTCACGACTGCGTACACTGGCCGTTGCAAGAGGCGGCTCCATCTGGCGTCCTCCGGGACTTGCCTGGGCGGCGAGCTTCCTGCTGTTCGTGGGATTCGCGGGGCTTGCCGCCACCACCTATCGCTGGTCGCAGCCGAGGTACGTCACCCACACGGCTGCTCCTGCTGCGACTTCCGCCGCGGTGCTGCACATTGCGTTCGTCCCCTCGCTCTCCATCACCGAAGTGGGCGAGGCACTCAGTCACGCCGGTGCCCACCTCGTCGAGGGTCCGGACGCTGCGGGAATCGTCGGTGTCGTGCCGGTTGCGGCATCCACGGAGGGAACGGAGGCGAGTGCGGATCTGCACGCGCTCGCCGTGCGGCTGCGACTCCAACTCGCGGGCCGCCGCAGCCTTGAAGCGCTCGTTCACGCGCGCACTCCTCGCTCTGCTGATCGCGGCCGGCCCCGCGCTCGCCGCGCCGCCCGCCGAGACTACAGCGCTGCCGAAGATCGTCGTCGCCTTCGCCAACGAGCCGCTGGCCTCGCCCGGGCCTGCGGGAACGACCGGCAGCCGCTACAGCGGCGCCGGCTACAGCGTCGGTCAGAGCGCGCAGCGTCAGGCGCGCGCCGTCGCCTCGCAGTACTCGCTGCGCGAGGTGCGCAGCTGGCCGATCCGGGTGCTGTCGATGCACTGCGTGGTGTACGAGATCGCCAACGGGCGACCGGTCGAGGAGGTGCTCGCGGCGCTCTCGAAGGATTCGCGCGTGGTCCTCGCGCAGCCGCTGCAGGACTTTCACACTCTGACCGGCCCCTCCGCGTCGGGTAGCGCCGCGCCGGGCGCCGGGGCGGGCGGCGGCGACGCGGGCAGCACCAAAACGAGCACCACCAGCGGGTCGGCGTACAACGACCCGCTCTTCGATCTGCAGACCAACATGACTGCGCTCGGGATCGCCCGGGCGCATGCGCGTGTGCAGGGAGCGGGGGTACGCATTGCAATCATCGACACCGGGGTCGACCTGACACATCCGGACCTGCACGGCGCGAACGTGCGCACTCACTCGTTTCTCGACGATCAGACTTCTGCCGCGTCGCTCCGTCACGGCACGGCGATAGCCGGGGTGATCGCGGCGGTGGCCAACAATCACATCGGCATCGTCGGAGTCGCGCCGCAGGCGCGGATCGAGGTGTTCGAGGCGTGCTGGCAGCTCGCCCCGGGCAAGGATGCCGCCGCCTGCAACACCTTCACCCTGGCCCGCGCGCTCGCGGCCGCGCTCGCCTCCGAGGCGCAGCTGGTGAATCTGAGCTTTGCAGGTCCAGCCGATCCGTTACTCGCGGCGCTGGTGGAAGCCGGGATGAAGCGCGGCGTCACTTTCGTGGGCGCCGCGGCAGGGCCCGACGCCCCCTTCCCTACGGCAATTCCAGGAGTCATTGCCGCAGCCGGCACGGAGCAGCCGCTGCTGCCAGGTGCGCTCGGTGCGCCTTCGCTGCACGTGATGACGCTGCGACCGGGCGGAGAGTATGACTTCGAGTCGGGCACCTCGATCGCTGCGGCCGAGATCACCGGGGTTCTTGCGCTCCTCATCTCCGCATCGCCGACGCGGTTATCCACACCGACGCTTGTTTCTTTGCTGACCGGCCCGACAGCTGTCCGCCCAGGCGATCCTCCGCCGGTTGATGTGAACGCCGCCCTCACGCGCCTGGATGCCATGCACGGCGTCAGCACCATCGCCGCGCGTGCGGCGCCTCCTTAGCCTCGTCTCCCTAGCCCTCGCTACCCAGCCGCGGCGCTTGACCGCATCCCGATCGCTGCCCATGCTCGAGGCCCCATGTCGAGCCCGAGCCCATCGAGCGCCCCGGCCGCACTGAGCTGGCAGCTCATTGAGGACGCCCGCGAGCGCATCGCCGGTAAGGTGAACCTCACGCCGGTCCTGACGAGCAGCACGCTCGATGGCCTGACCGGCGCGCGGCTCTCGTTCAAGTGCGAGAACTTCCAGAAGGGCGGCGCCTTCAAGGCGCGGGGCGCCACCAATGCGGTGTTCACTCTCTCGGAGACGGCCGCAAGGCGTGGGGTCGCCACCCATTCCTCCGGCAATCACGCCGCCGCCCTGGCGCGCGCCGCGGCGTTGCGCGGCATCCGCGCATACGTCGTGATGCCGGACAACACCGCACAGGCGAAGCGCGCCGCGGTCAACCGCTATGGCGCCGAGATCACCTGGTGCGCGCCGACCATGGCGGCACGCGAGAACGCGGTACAGCAGGTACTCGCCGCAACTGGCGCCACGCTGATTCATCCTTACAACGATCTGCTGGTGATGGCCGGCCAGGCGACCGTCGCGGTGGAATTCCTCGAGGCGGTTCCCGTGCTCGATGTGCTGCTGTGCCCGGTGGGCGGCGGCGGTCTGATCTCGGGCTGCGCGGTGGCGGCGAAATCCATCAAACGCGACATCCGCGTGATCGGCGTCGAGCCAAAAGGTGCGGACGATGCCGCACGCTCGCTGCGCGCGGGTCGGATCGTGCCCGTCGAGCGGCCCGACACCATTGCCGATGGGCTGCGTGCGACGCTCGGTGAACTGCCCTTCGCCGAGATCCGCCGCCTGGTCGACGACATCATCACCGTGAGTGATGAGGACATCGTGCGCGCGATGCGCCAGATGTGGGAGGTCTTGAAGATCGTCGTGGAGCCCTCGGCGGCGGTGGCCTACGCCGCGCTTCTCAATCCGCCATCCGCCCTGCGCTCGCGCCGCATCGGCATCATCGTGAGCGGCGGCAATCTCGATCTCGATCAGCTGCCCTGGAGAGTCGCGCCAAATAACTGAGCCTCGCGGCGTTTTGGCGGCGTTCCTCCTCGCCGGGTCCTCGCGGCGTCAGGGACCGCGCGTTGAATGCACTCTCTGCAGATAGTACACGCCGCAGCAACAGCGGACTCAACGGCGAACGCGGATCGTCAGCGCAGGCGCAGATACCGTCAGACTCGCTCGAGCACCATCGCGATACCCTGCCCGACACCGATGCACATGGTGCAGAGCGCGTAGCGGCCGCCGCTTGCCTGCAGCTGCCAGGTGGCGGTCGTCGCCAGGCGTGCTCCGGACATGCCGAGTGGGTGCCCGAGCGCGATCGCGCCGCCGTTGGGATTCACGTGCGCGGCATCATCCGGAAGTCCCAGCTCGCGCAACACGGCAAGGGCCTG
>Ga0310810_10008050_pt1 | contig 12095 bp, 12 predicted proteins | sample NCmetagenome_FD_207641 | JGI IMG/M metagenome (GOLD analysis project Ga0310810, IMG submission 207641) | Soil microbial communities from experimental microcosm in Duke University, North Carolina, United States - NC | ecosystem: Engineered > Artificial ecosystem > Soil microcosm > Unclassified ...
TTCGCCGAGGCGGGTGAGCGGTGGCACCTTCACCATCATGTCGCGCGGCCGATTATTCTCAACGGACTGTTGACGCTGGCGCTCGGGTTCGCCCATGGCCGCATGACCGCGTTCCGGCAGCGCCGCAGGTCCATGCGCCTCACCGCTGACGGAATCGACGTGCCGGGCAAACCGTTCGTGTCGTTCCGCGCGCGATGGAAAGATATTGCGGCGGTCACGGTCTCGAACGCCTCAGCGGAGATTCGCACCCGGCACGGGCGGATCCGTCGCGTCGACCTGTCGGATCTCGAGAACGCGGCTGAGGTCCGCGTGGCGTTGCAGGAGGCGCAGCGTCGCGTCGCTGCGTTGATGCCGAAGCCTGCCGAAGAGCCAGCCGACAGGATCTGAAGTCCACGGTCCCCAACTCTTGTTAGAATCTTGAAATCCCCCGCACGAGGGCCCCATGCGTACCGTTCTGTGCCTCGCTTTGCTGTTCCTGTCCGCGGGATTGCCCGCGGCTCAGCCGCAGACGACATTCCACACGGCATCGCGATCGGTGGCGGTCTACGTCACCGTGTCCGACACCGCGGGCAAGCTCGTTCCGGATTTGACGCAGGAAGACTTCGAGGTCTACGACAACGGCAAGAAGCAGACGATCACGCTCTTCGACGCCGGGGTGCAGCCGATCACGGTGGTCATGATGCTCGATCGCAGCGGCAGCATGACCGGGAACTTCCGGCTCGTGCGCAACGCCGCGGAGCAGTTCGTCGGGTTGCTGCTCCCGGGGGACAAAGTGCGCATCGGGAGTTTCGCGAACCGGATCCAGCTCGATCCGCGTGACTTCACCAGCAGTCAGCGCGATCTGATCGCGATCCTGCGCAACGACCTCCAGGACCCCGGACCGACGCCGCTCTGGAACGCGGTGAACGTCGGCATCACGTCGCTGCTGCACCAGGACGGCCGCCGCGTCGTGCTCGTGTTCACTGACGGTATCGATCACCCGGGGGGCGGTAACAACATAAGCTTTCACGACGTCGCGAAGAACGCGGAACAGGAAGACGTGATGGTCTTCGCGATCGGGCTCGCGGGACGCGAGTTCTCGGGGAGCGGGCGGCGGGGCGGCGGAGCCGGACCCGGCGGCGGCGGGCTGTCGACGTTCGGGCTGCCGCGGCGCGACGACGAGCCGGTGGTCGACAAGGGGCTGCCGCGGATCGCCGCGATGACCGGCGGCGGCTACTACGAGCTGAGGTCGGCGTACAATCTCGGGCCCACGTTCAAGCGCGTCGCCGACGAGCTGCACAAGCAGTATGCGCTCGCCTTCACGCCGGAGAAGCTCGACGGCAAGACGCACAAAATCGAGGTGCGGATCAAGCGACCGGAGCTCGTCGCGCGAGCCCGAAAAACCTACGTGGCGAAAAAGGATATGTAGATGTTCGCCAACAAAGCGAAGAGCGTCGCGGGGTACCTGAAGCTGCTGCCGCCCGAGCAGCGGAAGAGCCTGGCCGCGGTGCGGAAAGTCGTGCGCGAGAACCTGCTGCGAGGATACAAGGAAGAGATCGGGTGGGGGGCGATTACCTACGCGATTCCGCTGAGGGACTACCCCAATACCTATAACGGTCAGCCGCTCTGCATCGCGGCGCTCACCGCCGGGAAGCACCGGTGTTCACTTCACCTGATGGCGGCGTACGGCGATTCCGACACGCGCCAGTGGCTCGAGGAGCAGTTCCGCAAGAGCGGCAAGAAGCTCGACATGGGGAAGGCGTGTATACACTTCAAAGCGCCCGATGACCTGCCGCTCGACGCGATCGCCAAGGTGATCGCGAAGGTGACGCCGGAGAAATACATCGCGCGCTACGAAGCGTCACGAAAGTCACGATAAACCGCGGGTCGCGATTCGGGATTCGGGATTCGGGATTCGGGATTAGGGATTTTAGGGATTAGGGATTAGGGATTAGGGATTAGGGATTCGATCATGTGCCGCAACATAAAGCCTCTATTCAATTTCGAACCGCCCGCGACGGAGGATGAAGTCCGCGCCTCGGCGCTGCAGTTCGTGCGGAAGGTAAGCGGATTCACGAAGCCGTCGAAAGCGAACGAGGACGCCTTCGACACCGCCGTCGCCGAGGTCACCGCCGCCGCGCAGCGCTTGATCGAGTCGCTGGTCACGACCGCGCCGCCGAAAGACCGCGAAGAGTACGCGGCGAAAATGCGCATGCGCTCCGCCGAGCGCTACGCGCGCTGAAAGGCGTCGCGGCTTCGGGGGGCTTCAAGGCTTCAGGGCTTCAGGGCTTCAGGGATTCCCGATTCGATTAATAATCGAAGAATAGAGGATTGATTGAAGCCCATCTGCGACACGATCCTGGACGCCATCGGCGGGACGCCGATGGTCCGCATCAACTCTATTACGCGCGGCGTCATCGCCGCCGACGTGCTGGTCAAGCTCGAGACCTTCAACCCCGGGAACTCGATCAAGGACCGCATGGCGGTCCGCATGATCGAGGACGCCGAGAAAAAGGGCCTGCTCAAGCCCGGCGGCACGATCATCGAAGGGACCTCCGGGAATACCGGCATGGGCCTGGCGATCGCCGCGGTGGTGAAGGGCTACAAGTGCATCTTCACCACGACCGACAAGCAGTCGAAGGAAAAAGTCGATGCGCTGAAGGCGTTCGGCGCCGAGGTGATCGTGTGCCCGACGAACGTCGATCCGGAGGATCCGCGCTCGTACTATTCAGTGTCGTCGCGGCTTGAAAAGGAAGTCCCGAACTCCTGGAAAGCCAACCAGTACGACAACCTGTCGAACGGCGCCGCGCACTATGAACAGACCGCCCCGGAGATCTGGGAGCAGACGAAAGGAGCCGTGACGCACTTCGTCTGCGGGGTCGGCACCGGTGGCACGATTACCGGCGTCGGCAGGTTTCTCAAGGAACGCAACCCGAAGATCAAGGTCTGGGGCATCGACACGTATGGGTCGGTGTTCAAGAAGTACAAGGAAACCGGCATCTTCGACAAGAACGAGATCTACCCGTACATCACCGAGGGCATCGGCGAGGACTTCCTGCCCAAGAACGTCGATTTTGCCGTGATCGATCACTTCGAGAAGGTGACCGACAAGGACGCGGCCGCGATGACGCGCCGTATCGCGCGCGAAGAGGGCATCTTCGCCGGTAACTCCGCCGGATCCGCGATGGCCGGCCTGCTTCAGCTCAAAGACAACTTCAAAAAAGACGATGTGGTCGTCGTCGTGTTTCACGACCACGGATCGCGCTATCTCGGCAAGATGTACAACGACGAGTGGATGCGCGAGAAGGGTTTCCTGGAAAAGTCAGGCATGACCGCCCGCGACCTCGTGGCGTCGGGCGTCTCCGGCGAGCTGCTCGCCATCGAGGGGACCGAGCCGGTCGAGACGGCCGTGAAGCTGATGAGCGCACACGACTTCTCGCAGATTTCGATCACTCGGGACAAGCGGCTCGTCGGCTCGTTGAACGAGGCGCACCTCTATCAGGAGCTGATTGCCGACCCCGCCGCGAAAGCGAAGCCGGTCGAGACGATCATGCAGCCGGCCTTCCCGTTCGTCGACGTCTCCACCCCCGTCGAGCTGCTGTCGACGATGATCACGCTGGCGAATCCCGCGGTGCTCGTGCGCGACTTCAAGACCGACAAGACGTTCATCATCACGCGGTCCGACGTCATCCGCGTGCTCTGCTGAGAGGTCTCGATGCGTGTGCTCCGCAGCATCGCCGCCGTCGCGATCGGCCTCGCGTTCATCGCCGCGACCAGCGCCGTGTGGACGATCGTGGCGAACGCCACGCTGCTGCCGGGCGGCCCCGCCGCAGCGAACGCGTCAGCGGTCCGGATGACCAGCTACCTCTACCTCAACCTCGTCGTCTGTGGCATCGGCTCGATCCTCGGCGGCTGGCTCACGGCGCGAGTGGCGCGCTCGTCGCCCTACGGCCATGCCGCAACGCTCGCGGCGATCGTCGCGGTGATTTCCATTCCGACCGCGACCGGTGCGCCTGCCCCAGAGCAGCCAGGCTGGTATCCCTCCGCGTTTGGCTTGATCGCGGTCCTTGGCGTGTTGCTCGGCGGCAAGCTGCGCGCCGCCGCGGCCGCCGCAGATCGCTCCGTGGTAGCGTAGGCGTCCGACCATTTCTCCGGAGATCGAACCGATGAACAGCACGCTGATGATTTCGTGTTTCCTGACCGCCGCCCTCGGGCTTGCACCAGCAACCTCCCGTCTGAACACGGGGAGCCAGGCTGCCGACGCCCGCCCCGACGTGTCCGGCACCTGGTCGTTTCAGGTCGAGTTCTCCGGCGGGTCGGGGACGCCGACGATGACGTTCAAGCAGGAGGGGGAGAAGCTGACCGGGCAATATACCGGTCAGCTTGGCGAAGCGCCGCTGACCGGCACAATCAAGGGAAACGCCATCGAATTTGCCATTGACGTCAGCGTCGAGGGAACGGCGGTCCATATCGTTTATTCGGGAACGGTCGATAAGGACACGATGAAGGGGACCGTCAAACTGGGCGACCTCGGCGACGCGACGTTTACGGCTAAGAAGAAGGGGTAAACCCATGTTATCCTTGGGATTGCCGGTTTAATGCCTTCGATCCCAGTAGAGTTCACGCTCGAGCTGGTGCCTCGAGCCCGCGTCGACGTGATCGACGTTCGCCGCGAGGTCTTTTCCCGGTACGGCGACGGTCTCTCCCTCTACCCCCGGGCGCTCTGTTCCTCCTTCCACACGACGGCCGGGTACCTCGATCAAGGGGTCGCGGCGCGGCTCAATCAGCGGCCCGAAGGGGTGATGCCCTACATCGACGTGTTCCGGACCATGTTTCCGGAAGGGGCGGGTTACGAGCACGACAAGATCGAGCGGCGGACCGAACTGACCCCCGCGCAGCGCCCGAGCGAACCGATGAACGCCGACTCGCACCTGGCGTTCATGGCGGGCGCTCTGCGGACGTGCGTCTCGTATCCGAACCGTCCCGGCGAGCCGATGTCGTTCATCGACCTGGATGGCGTGCACGCCGGCCGTCCACGCACCCGCCGCACGAGCGTGCTCGGCTACACGGCGGAGGAAACCGTCGCGCAGACCCGCCTCATCATCCCGGTGTCCGGCCACAGCGTCGAGTCGATCAATCTGAAGGATCCTCAGCTCGGCGTCTACGCGCAGTGCGCCGCGCTGGTGAGACAGCACGGCGTGACGAAGGGGCGGATCCGGCTGTCGCTCGCGCCGGGCGAGCGCCACGCGGGCCTGACCGTCAATGAGTACGAGACGCTGCTGATGCGGCACGATCTCTCGGAGGTGCTGCGCGACCCGCTGCGGTTCATGGCGGAGAAGGCGGGCCACATGCTCGGCAACCCGCGCGCGATACCGGCCAAGACGCTCGACTACGCGAAGTACGATCTGGTCCGCGTCTTCAACCGCCTCGTCGACGCGCTGGGCCTGCGGGAGTCGCGGGTGGAGAACGTGTTGTCGAGAGCGATCGCGATGCCGGCCTCACGCTTCCTGCGCATGAAGCGATCGGTGAGCCTGCTCGTCTCCGATTGCAATCATCCCGGCTGCGGGTCGATCACCGAGGGCACCTATCAGAGTCCGATCCTCGTGCAGTGGCACGGCGGCAAGCGTCAGGCGCGCGTCCTCGACGTCACGCTTACCCGATTTATCTGATTGATTGGCGGGGTCCCCTGCGCTCCACTCCGCTCGCGTCCGGGTCAGCGATACTTCCACGATTTCAGGTCCGCGCCGGCCGACGCGACCTTCTCGATCTGCGCGGTCATCTTCTGGATCAATTCCGGACCGCGCGGTCCCCAGCAGTGCGGCGCCCGCCGCTGAAACACGACTTCGCCGGTGAACTTCGGGTTGTCCGCCCTGACGAGGAACTCGTTGAGCTTCTCTACGGCGTCGTTCAGATAGTACGAGTCCATGTCGCCGACATAGAGGTGCAGCTTGTGCGCGACCTTGGGGCCGAGCGTCGCCCAGTTCGTGCGCAGGATGTTGGCGAGGTCGAACTTCTTCCACTGCTCGGCGACCGCGTGATCGATGTCGCCGGTGGTCTTGTTCCAGATCCGTTTCGGGTAGCCGTCCGGCCCGGCCGGTGAATACGTCGCTTCCCAGATGTCCCACTGCCCGCCTGATCGGCTGTGATCGCCGACGACCAGCTCGAACCAGTTCTCGTCCTTCATCGTCGACTCGATATTGCCGTCGGGACGGCGCTCGTTGGGCCGGTCGACCTTCACCCAGCCCTTGTCGATGAAATAGGCGTTCGCATCCCTGTAGATGTCGACGATCTGGTGGTACGAGAAGTCGACGGCGTCCGGGCAGCTCGCGAACGAGCCGCCGTAGAAGTCGGGGTAGAGGATCTGGTGCGCGGCCGCGATCCAGCCACCGGTCGATCCGCCTGACAGCATGCGCGCCCACGGCTCTTTGATCGCGCGGAATTTTTCTTCGACCGCGGGCACGAGCTCCTTGATGATCGCGTCGCCGTACGGCCCGTTGTTCTCCGAATTCACGCCGTACGAGTCGTCGTAGTACGGCGACGGATGCTGCAGGGTGACGTAGATGAACCGGGGCGTGTCCTCCGCCATCCACACGCCATCCAATTCCCCGCCGCGTCCGAAGTTACCGGGCGCCGCGAGGGAGAAGTGCCCCTGGATGTAGTTCACCGGGTAGCGGACGTCAGGATGCTTGTCGTAGTCCTTGGGCAGCAGAATCGTCGCCCCGAGATACATCGGCTGTCCCCACCACTTCGTCAGAATGGCACTCTGGATCTTGATCCGCTTCACCAGGTCGGTGTCCGCTGGCACCTTGATCGGCGGAATCACTCGGTTGGCCACGAGCTGGATGGGCGCGGCGGATTTCGGATCGAACGTCACGCGCACGGGATCGCCGAACAGATTGCCAGGCGATCGCTTCCAGTCCTGTCCTTCCCATTGATCGTTGTGCAGCCAGACGGTCTTCCCGTCGGCGCGCGCGAAGCGCGTGTAGACGTTCACGAACGGCTGCATCCAGTAGACACCCGCCGGCAGGTCGCGCAGGCTGCGAACCGGGTGGCCACGGTCCTCCGCCGTGATGGTCGCGGCGGCGCCGGGAGCCAGCGCTTCGACGTAACGGGAAAACAGCGGCACACCAGTGGGTGACGCCTGCTCGATCGGCGCGCGCTGATTGACCCGGCTGATCGCCACGTAGACCATTCCCGTGACGGCGTCGCCGCGCGCCTGCCGGTCGAACGTAATCACGATTCGCGGACCGGCGGCGGGTCCCCGCTGCTCGGCGGCGCCGGCCAGGTCCGGTAAGAGCGCGGCGAGACCGGCGAGCGAAAGTGCGGCGCAAAAGCGTACGGCTCGGCGCATAATGCTCCAATCCTATCGCATGCGTTCTGCGCCGCGGCTGCGCGCGTTTCCGTTTGTCCTCGCCATCGCCGTGTCGGTGGCGCTGGTCCTGTCAGCGCCGTTCATCGGCTACGTGCGCAGCTGGATCCGGACGCAGTTTCCCGGCCAGTTCGTCCGGATCGTCGGCGGCGCCATTGCCCTCGTCGGGGCGGCGCTCGTCGCCATCGCGCTCCTGCGCATCCGCTCGCACCGCGCGCTCCGCTACGGCGCGCTGGCGCTGTCGATCGTTTGCGCTGCCGCGTATTCCCTGATGACGACGAGCGGTGTGCCCGAAGTGGACGTCGTGCAACGGTTCCACTTCATCGAGTACGGCGTCATCACCTTTCTGTTCTACCGCGCGTGGCGCCCGCTCGAGGACCCGGCGGTGATCGTGCTGCCGTTCATAGCGGGACTGATCGTCGGCACGGCCGACGAATGGCTGCAGTGGTTCATCCCCAATCGCGTCGGCGAGATGGCGGATGTCTTTCTCAACGGCGTCGCGATCGCCTGCGGGCTCCTCTTCAGCCTTGGCGCGGCGCCGCCATCAACCGTCTCGTGGCGCTGGCATTCCGGATCGCTGCGCCGGGTCGGAGGCATGGCCGCGGCATTCGTCGTCGCGTTTGCGATCTTCTTTCACGTTGTCCATCTCGGGTACGACATTCAAGACGCTGAGATCGGCTCGTTCAAGTCGCGCTATTCGCGCGCGGCGCTCGAGGAGATGGTGACGTCGAAGGCAGAGGAGTGGCGAGTGCGGCCGTTTCCGCTCGTGCTGCAGCGCGTCTCGCGCGAAGACCAGTACATGACCGAAGGGGTCACGCACGTCCAGAAGCGCAACGAGCTGCTCGCCGCGAACGACACCGGCGGGGCGTGGAGCGAGAACCAGATTCTGGAGAAGTACTACACGCCTGTGCTCGACACGCCCTCGTACGTTTCACGTACGGGCCACCGATGGTCGGCCGAGCAGCGCGCGGATGTGGAGTCGCGCGCGCCCGTGGCTCGTACGGACTTTATCAGTGCCGCCAACCCGTACCCCATCTACGCGTGGCCGCGCGTGCCGTTCTGGCTCGCGGCGCTGGCCACGGCAGCCGTCTGTACCCGGCTCGATCGGCGGCAGCGCGACTCGGCCGCGCTATCCTGAAGACGTGACACAAGAAGCCGGGATTGTCGGGATCGCCCATGTCATTCAGCTGTCGGTCGCACCCGTATTCCTGCTGAGCGGCGTCAGCGCGATGCTGGGCGTCCTGTCCACGCGGCTGGGCCGCATCATCGACCGTGCCCGTATGCTCGAGGCGCACGCACTCAACGAAACCGATGGCATGCTGCAGGCACGGCAGCATGGGCAGATTGACGTGCTCGCGCGCAGGGCGCGTCTCGTCAGTTACGCGATCAGCCTCTGCACCGTCTGCGCGCTGCTTATCTGCGCGGTCGTGATCGCCCTGTTCCTCGGCGCGTTTCTGTCGACCGACGTGTCGACCATGATCGGCGTCACGTTCATCGCCGCGCTGACGGCGCTGGGCGGGGGACTGGTCACGTTCCTGCGTGAGATTCTTCTGGCGACCCGGAACCTGCGCATCGGCGTCATCCGCCAGCGGGCATTCCCGTTCCGATTGGTTCAGACCGTGACGGCAATTACCACGCGCGCAAAGTATGATCGGCTGATGATTCGCGAGGCGCGGGTGAGGGTGTGCGGACGTGACGTCCGATATCTCGAAGCGGGCGCAGGGTGGCCCGTGCTGTTGATTCACGCCTTCCCGGTCAATGCCGACATGTGGCGGCCGCAGCTCGAGCGCGTCCCCGAGGGGTGGCGGTTCATTGCCCCGGACGTCCGCGGTTGTGGTCCGGACAGCTCGGGTCCCGGCGCGTTCACCCTGGACGATGTGGCTGAGGATTTCGGGGCGTTCATGGATCATTTGAAGCTCGATCGGGCGGTGATTGGCGGGCTGTCGATGGGCGGATACATTACGCTCGCGCTGGCCCGGCGATCGCCGGAGCGATTCGGGGGGATGATCCTCGCCGATACCAAGGCCGACGCCGACACGCCGGAAGCGCGGGAAGGGCGCCGGAAAACGATCGAGCTGGCGCGCAGCAAGGGCGCCGCTGCCGTCGCCGACCAGATGCTGCCGAAACTGCTGAGCGCGGACGCGCGCGATCGTCAGCCGGCGCTCTCGGCGTCCGTGCGCAGGATGGCGGGCTCAATCAGCGTCGCGGGGATCACCGCGGCGCTCGAAGCGATGATGGGGAGACCGGATTCGACGCCCGGCCTGTCGCGGATCAATTTTCCCGTGTTGATCCTGGTCGGCGCGCAAGACGAGGTGACGCCCGAAGCCAGCGCGCGTGCGATGGAGACACAGATCGAGCGATCCCGCGTCGTCGTCCTGCCGGACGCGGGGCATCTGTCGAATCTCGAGTCGCCCGACGCGTTCTCGCTGGCGGTGGCGGATTTCCTCACGTCGAACATGTAAGATCTCGATATGCGCGCTCTCGCCGGCCCTACGGTCCTGTTGTCGCTGCTCTTGCTGCCGTCCGGTCATGCCGCGCCTGGCGCCCAGGCGGGTGAACCACCGGAATCCTTGCACCGCCCGCTCGACCAGATTCTCGACGTCAACGTCCGCGACGGTCTCGTCTATTACCGCGCGCTTCGCTCCGACCGCAGTCGCCTGGATCGGTATATCGCCTCGCTCAATGTGGCAGCGAGCACCTACGACGGATGGTCGCGCGAGCACAAGATGGCGTTCTGGCTGAACGCGTATAACGCGATCGTCCTGCAGACGGTGATCAATCACTATCCAATCCAGGGTGCCAGTAAGAGCTATCCCGCCAACAGCATCAGGCAGATTCCGGGCGCGTTCGAACAGGCGAAGTATCGCGTCGCCGGCAAGAGCCTGAGCCTCGACGAGATCGAAAAGACGATCCTGCCGCAGTTCAAGGATCCGCGGTTGTCTCTCGCGCTCGGACGCGGCGCGCTCGGCAGCGGACGGCTGCGGAGCGAGGCGTACAGCGGCGATCGGCTCGAGAAGCAGCTCGACGACATCCACCGGGATTTCGTGAACGACGGCTCGATGATCAAGGTCGATCGGAGCGCGGGGCAGATTGCGGTGACGCCGATCATCAGCTGGCACGAGGCGGAATTCGTCCAGGCGTACGACGCCGGGGCGTCCGGCACGTTCGCGCAACGCTCGCCGGTCGAACGCGCGATCATCGCGTTCGTCACGCCGCGCCTGCTGCCGCTCGAGAAGGAGTTCGTGCAGAAGAACGAATTCAAGGTCACGTTCCAGCCGTTCGACTGGCGCCTGAACGATCTGACCGGCGGCCGGCCGCAGTAGGCGCGCCGCCGCGATCTCGATGGATCTCGGACTCACTGACAAAGTCGCCGTCATCACCGGGTCGAGCCGCGGCCTCGGGCTGGCGAGTGCGCGCGCGCTCGTGGCGGAAGGCTGCCGCGTGTGCATCTGTGCGCGGGGAGCGGAGCAGCTCGCGGCGGCGGCCGTCGAGGTCGAGGCGTCTGCCAAGCGGCCCAACATGATCATCGCGGTGCAGGCGGATGTGTCGACGGCGGACGGGACGCGTCTGGTCATCGAGCGCACGGTGGAGAGCTTCGGCGGGCTCGACATTCTGGTCAACAACGTCGGCCGCGCTGCGGGGGGCGACATCCTCGGCACTTCGGACGCGGAGTGGCAGGCCGCCTTTGACGAAACGCTGTTCCCGGCGATCCGCGCCTCGCGCCTGGCGGTGCCGCACATGAAGGAGCGCGGCGGCGGTTCGATCGTCATGATTGCGTCGATCTGGGGACGCGAGTCGGGCGGCCGCATGACCTACAACGCCGTCAAAGCCGCCGAGATCAGCCTCGCGAAATCGCTCGCGCAGCAGCTGGCGCCGCTGAACATCCGCGTGAACAGCGTCGCGCCGGGCTCGATTCTGTTTCCCGGCGGCTCATGGCACAAGCGCCAGCAGGCGGATCCGCAGGGGATCGCGGAGTTCATCAAACGCGATCTGCCGTTCGGGCGCTTCGGACGTTCCGACGAAGTCGCATCCGCCGTCGCGTTTCTCTCCTCGTCGCGCGCCTCGTGGATCAGCGGCGCGTGCATTCCGGTCGACGGCTGCCAGAGCCGCTCGAATATCTGACGGTCTTTTCACGTATCATCGCCGGATGATTTTGAGCCGTTTTGCGGGCCTGATTCAGTCCACCGCAGACTGGCTGTTCGTCCCCCTTCTCGTCGTCGTGCTGTTCGGGGCAGGCATTTTTCTCACGCTCCGGCTCCGTGTCGTACAGGTCAGGCGCTTCGGCGAGGCGCTGCGCGCGTTCTTCGGTGGCCGCGTCGCCGGCGCCGCGGGAGTGCTTACGCCCTTTCAGGCGTTCATGACCGCGCTCGGCACGACGATCGGAACGGGGAACATCGCCGGCGTGGCCGCGGGCGTCGTCTCGGGCGGCCCCGGCATGCTGTTCTGGGTCTGGTGCTATGGCTTCTTTGCCACCGCGATCAAGTTCAGCGAGGCGGTGCTCGGTTTGACCTTTCGGGACGCGGTCGGCCGCGAGGACGTGCGATCCGGGCCGATGTTCTACCTGCGCGACGGCCTGCGATCGCCCGCGCTGGCGATGACCTACGCGGTCGTCGCCGGCATCGCCGCACTGACGACCACCCCGTTCACCCAGACCAATTCGATTGCGCTCGTCATGAATACTCAGGTCGGCGTGCCGCGGTGGATCACCGGCGTCATGGTCGCCGCCCTCACCTGGCTGGTCATCATC
>Ga0310810_10008051_pt1 | contig 12095 bp, 9 predicted proteins | sample NCmetagenome_FD_207641 | JGI IMG/M metagenome (GOLD analysis project Ga0310810, IMG submission 207641) | Soil microbial communities from experimental microcosm in Duke University, North Carolina, United States - NC | ecosystem: Engineered > Artificial ecosystem > Soil microcosm > Unclassified ...
GGATGATCGTGGCGGTGCTGGTGCCGGTGAGCGAGTTCTTCACCAGCGGCACGACCACGCCGAAGTCGATCCGGTCGCTCACCCCGTAGGTCAGAAGGAACTCGGTGATGTCCACCGACATGTCGAGGTCGAGGTTGAAGTCGATCACCTCGTTCTCGAAGACGGGGACGCCGTAGAGGGAGCAGTCGCCCCCGAAGATCGCGTCGCACCCGGGGAAGTCCACGTTCTGGTGGGTGAACACCAGCGGCAGCTGGTCGAGCGGCACCCCCCGCAGGGTGCTGTAGTTGAGCCCCGTATATGTGAGGCTCACGAAGAGCCGCCCCTTGCCCAGCGTCTGCGCTCGCTCGCCGTAGATGGGGCCGGCGGAGATGGGCGTGCGCACCGGGGTGGCGCCCTCGAAGCGGAAGGTCTCCCCGCCGCTGGAGGAGCTCACCGGGAGGTTGGCGACGCTGCTGCTGATCGAGCCGGTGATAAAGGAGATGATGGTGGCGTTCCCCGCGACCGCGGAGGGGATGAAATGGTCGCCGTGGACCGCGATCCCGGGGTTCTCGGACGCGGCCGAGCCCCCGAGGTGGAGCGCCTCGTCACCTTCGCCGAAGATGAAGAGCTGGTTGAGGTCGTCCTCCAGGCTCTGGGCTCGGAGGGGCGACGCGGCCAGCGCCAGCAGGAGGACCGGGCCGAGAGGGATGCGCATCGGCATGCAGCAACATAGGATGGCCGACACCCGGCGCAACGGGCCACCGGTAAACCCCGCCCGGTGCGGTCCCTCACATCCGAATCCGGCGCCGCGAGCCCATTGTGGTGGATGCTGCCGGCCCTCGCTCGTCTCGCCGCCCTGCTGGTGCTGGTCTGTGGCTGCTCGCCGCGGGGCGACGCCCAGGCGCCACCGAAGGAGCCCGGGCTGCCCAAGGCGCTGGCGCTCGCCTCCGAGGCGACGCCCGGCCCGGTGGAAGCCGAGATGCGACACGTGCTCTACCGGGTGGACGACCGGGTGGTCCTCCAGATCGACTACCTGCGCGGCGCGCTGCTCCCCACCACCAAGGCGCCACCCTGGTTCGACGACCCGACCACATTCCGGATCGCGATCGACACCGGCGAGGTGGACATCTCGCCGGCGAGTCTGACCGCGCTGCTCAACCGCTACGTCTTCAACTATGACGGCACGCCGCTCAAGGACCTCGAGGTCAGCATCGAGGACGGCGAGCTCAAGCAGCACGGCACCCTGCACAAGGGCGTGGACCTCCCGTTCACCATCCGCACCACGCTTGCGGTCACGCCCGACGGCCGCCTGCGCCTCCACCCGACGTCGGTCAAGGTGCTCGGGATCGGGGTGAAGGGGCTGATGAAGACCTTCGGCATCGAGCTGGAGAGCCTGGTGAAGGTGCAGCAGGGCCGAGGGGTGGAGATCGAGGACAACGACTTCATCCTCGCGCCGTCGGGGCTCCTGCCGCCGCCCCGGATCGCGGGCCGGCTCACGGCGGTGCGGCTGCTGCCGGACGCGATCGCGCAGACCTTCGGGGGCTCGACCCGCGAGGGTCACACGGACAAGCTCCACCCGTCGGACCCCTCGGCGCGGAACTTCATGTTCTTCCACGGGCGGGTGCTTCGGTTCGGCAAGCTCACCATGGATGGCGCCGACCTGCAGATCGTGGACGCCGATCCCGACGATCCGTTCGACTTCTCGCTGGCGCACATCAACCAGCAGCTCGTCGCCGGGACCAGCCGCAACCAGAGCGACTTCGGGCTGGTGACCACCATGCCCGACTATGGAGACATGCTCAAGAAGGAGAAGGAGAAGGCGCGGGTGGCGATGGGGGCAGAGGCGCAGGGTCGCAGCGGCGCAGCGTCCGGGGGCCGGGCCGGCGAGCGCTAGTGCCCGGTGCGCTCGCCGCGGACCAGGTCCACCGCGTGTCCCACGATCGGCTCCAGTACGGCCAGCCCGTCCTTCACCCCACCGGTACTCCCAGGCAGGTTGACGATGAGCGTCCGGCCGCGCACCCCCGCCAGCCCGCGCGAGAGCGCCGCGCGGGGGAACCGGGGATAGACGCTCATCCTGAGCGCCTCGGCGATGCCGGGCGCCTCCTTGTCGAGGACGGCGCGGGTCGCCTCCGGCGTGACGTCGCGCGGGGTGAGCCCGGTCCCGCCGGTGGTCAGGATCAGGTCCGCCTGGTCCCCGTCCGCCCACCCGATCAACGCACTCACAATGGCGCCGGTCTCGTCGGGCACGAGCGCGCGGGCGGCCAGCGTCCATCCCCGCTCCGCAATCCACGCCGCAATCGCGTCCCCCGAGGTGTCGTCCCGCTCACCACGGTGACCGGCATCGGAGATGGTCAGGATCGCGACTCTCATCGAATTGCCGCCACTGTATGCCCGTCATCTGAAGCCAGAAACACGTAGGGCCGCAGATGAATGCAGAAAACGCAGAAGGTGGGTGGAGGCAACACCAACCTCTTCGATCATGTTCATCTGTGTTTATCTGTGTTCATCTGTGGCTCCAGTTGGGTGGCCACAGATGAACACAGATAAACACAGATGAAACACGGAGGATAGGGTGGGGTGATGCTAACGGCCCTTCCTGGCGCTTCCCTTGGTCCAGAACGGCATCTTCACCACTTCCGCCGGCAGCTTCTCGCCGCGGCAATCGACCTCGAACGTCGTCCCTGCCTTGGCGGCGGCGACGGGGAGGTAGGTGGTGCCGATGCCGGCGCCGAGGCTCGGGCTCATGGTGCCGCTGCGGACGATGTCCACTTCCCTGCCCTCGGCGTGCACCGGATAGCCATGCCGGGGGAAGCCGCGGCCCTCGAGGCGGAAGCCGACCAGGCGGCGGGTGATGCCGTGCTGCTTCTGGGAACGCAGGGCCTTGTCTCCGGTGAAGGGCGCGCCCTTGTCCAGCTTCACGATCCAGCCGAGCCCGGCCTCGAGCGGGGTGGTGGTGTCGTCGATCTCGTTGCCGTAGAGGGCGTATCCCATCTCCAGCCGGAGCGAATCCCGGGCGCCGAGACCGATCGGCGTGGCGCCGGCCCCTGTGATCGCCTGCCAGAGCGCGACGGTGTCGCGGTCCCGGCAGTAGAGCTCGAAGCCGTCCTCGCCGGTGTAGCCGGTGCGGGAGATGAAGCACTGCGCTCCCGCGATCTTCCCCACCGAGAAGCGATAGTAGCCGATGTCGTCGAGCGGGGTGTCGCTCAAGGGCTGCAGCAGCGCCTGCGTCCCCGGCCCCTGCACCGCGAGGAGCCCGACCTCGTCGGAGATGTCCTTGAGCCGCACGTTGGCGCCGCCCTTGTGGGAGACGATGTGCTCCCAGGCCCGCGCGATGTTCGAGGCGTTGACCACGATCATCAGCTTGTTCTCGAACCGGTACACCGTGCAGTCGTCCACGAAGGTGCCCTGGTCCGTCAGGATCCCGGAGTACTGCACGTGCCCCGCCTCGAGCGCGCCGACATCGTTGCAGGTGACCCGGTTGACGAAGGCGTTCCGGTCGGGGCCGGTGATCTCGAACTCGCCCATGTGGGAGACGTCGAAGATGCCCACGCCGGTGCGCACCGCGTGGTGCTCGGCCAGGATGCCCGTGGGGTACTGGACCGGCATCTCCCAACCGGCGAAGGGGACGAGCTTGGCGCCGAGGGACTTGTGGACGTCGTAGAGCGAGGTGCGGCGGAGCGCGGGTGTAGTGGTCATGCGAGCTTTCCTCCCATCAGCATCGCCATCAGCGCCTTCTGCACATGCAGCCGGTTCTCGGCCTGCTGCCAGACGCGCGACTGGGGACCTTCGAACACGTCTTCCGCTACCTCCTCGCCCCGATGGGCGGGGAGGCAGTGAAGGAAGATCGCCTTGGAGTCGGCGGACGCCATCAGGCTCCGGTCCACGATGTAGCCCTGGAAGGCGCGGACGCGGATCTCCTGCTCCTCCTCCTGGCCCATGGAGGCCCAGACGTCGGTGTTGATCACGTGGGCGCCGCGGGCGGCTTCGCGCGGATCGGCGGTGACGGTGATGCTGGTGAGCTTCTGGTTGCGGGACAAGATCTCGGGGTTGGCGCGATAGTTATCGGGGCAGGCGAGCCGCAGGGTGAACCCGAGCGAGCCCGCCGCGTTGATCCAGCTGTTGGCCATGTTGTTGCCGTCGCCGATCCAGGCGATAGTCTTCCCCTCCCAACCGCCCAGCGTCTCCCGCACGGTGAGCAGGTCGGCGAGCACCTGGCAGGGATGCAGCAGGTCGGTAAGGCCGTTGATCACCGGGATCGAGCCGTAGCGCGCCAGCTCCTCGACGTCGGCGTGATCGTAGGTGCGGATCATGATGCCGTCGAGATAGCGGCTCAGCACCCGCGCGGTGTCGCGGATCGGCTCGCCCCGGCCGAGCTGAATGTCGCGGCTGCTGAGGAAGAGCGCGTGGCCGCCGAGCTGGAAGGCGCCGACCTCGAAGCTCACCCGGGTGCGGGTGGAGCTCTTGGCGAAGATCATCCCCAGCGTCTTGCCGGCCAGCGGCCGCTCCCGATACGCCCCCGACTTCATCGACGCGGCCAGGTCGAACAGCTGGTGCAGCTCGGCGCGGCTCAGGTCGGGGATGGCGAGGAAGTGGCGAGGGCTCATGGACGATCCACGGCGGCTGGGGGAGTCGAGTCGGCAGCAACGTAGTCGCCCCCCTCCCCCGGCGGTAGGCCGACCGCGCGCGCGATCCGAACGAAGCGCCGGTCGCTCCGGAGCGCCTCGAGCCGCGGGTCGAGCGCCAGGTCCACCAGCTCGGGCGCGTGCTCGGCCACGGCCTCGTCCAGCCAGGCGAACGCGCGCCGCCGGTCGCCCATCGCGGCGGCCACCGTGGCGAGATCGTAGGGCGAGACCCGCCGCACCGCACCGAGCGAATCGAGGCGCTGGAGCGCCGCGCGGGCGGTGTCCCCGAGTCCGCTGAGTGCCGCGACCCGTGCCAGCGCCGCGAGACCCGATGGCTCGGTGCTGTCCCGCGCCAGCGCCTGCCGGTAGCGGGACACGGCGAGCGCGGTATCGCCCTGGCGCTCCGCCAGCAGGCCGTACGCGAGCGCGGTGGCCGGCGCCGCCGAGTCGGCGAGCCAGGCGCGGCGAAGGGAGGCGTCGGCCTCGGGCAGGCGGCCGGCGTAGAGATAGAGCCGCCCCGCGTCGCCCTGGGTCACCGGATCGAGCGGTTCGAGCGCGGCCGCGGCGCGCATCCGCACGAGCGCCGAGTCCACCCGCCGGGTCGTGAGCAGCAGGCGGGCCTGCCAGCGCAGCGCCGCCGCCAGGTTGGGATCGATCTCGAGCGCCCGCCGCAGCGAGGAATCGGCCGACTCCCAGCTCCAGCCGAGGTAGCGGACGGCGCCCAGGACGGCATGCGCATCGGCGAGGCTTGGGTCGCGCAGCAGCGCGCGCCGCACCGCGGAATCGGCGGCGACCAGCGCGGCGGCCGGGCGGGCGTTGGTCCTTTCCACGACCTGTTGGAGTGCGAGTGCCGCGAGCCCGGCCCAGGGCGCCGCGAAGGCCGAGTCGAGCGCGATCGCCGCGGTGTAGCCCTCGGACGCGCGCGTGACCGACGCCGAGTCGCTGCCTCGGGCGGCATACCGCGCCTGCAGGTAGCGCGCGTGCGCGGCGAGACTCCGCGTGGGCGGCGGCTCGACGGGCGGCGGCGCGCGCCGGAGCGCGCCCGCGACCCCGCGCACGATCTCGTCCTCCACCCGTGCCAGCTCCGAGGCGTCGCGCTCGTAGCTGTTGGACCAGAGATCGAATCCCTCGCGCACGCTGACCAGGTGCGCGGTGAGCGTGAGCCGACCGCCGGCCATCCGGACGCTTCCCTCCAGCACCGCGCCCGCGCCGAGGCGGATGCCGGCGCGCTGGGCGTCATCGAGGCGTTCGGCCAGGGCGAAAGTCGAGGCCGCGCCCGCGACGCGGAGCCCGGGCACCCGTCCAAGGCCGGCGATCAGCTCCTCGGTGACGCCCTCGCTGAGGTAGTCATCGGTCGAGTCGGGGCCGGCGTTGACCAGCGGGAGGAGGGCGACCGAGGTGGGCGGCGGCGGGACCACGCGAGGGGCCGGACGGGGCGCGGTGTAGCGGAGCCAGAGCGTCACCGCGAATACGGCCAACACCGCGGCGGTGAAGAACCCCCAGCGGGGCGCCAGCCGTCGGCGGGCGACCTGGCGCTCGCCGCTGGTGAGTCCCGTCTCCGGGGCGACCCGCCCCGCCGCCTCGGCGGAGGCACGCAGCAAGGGCGCCAGCGCCGCCGCGCTCTCCCGCTCGCCGTCGAGCGCGCGCGCCACCAGCAGCTCGGCATCCTCCGGCACGTTTCGGCGGACGGCGCGGACCGGGGCCGGGTGGTCGGCCGGCGGCTCGCCGGCCAACATCTCGTAGAGCACCCGGCCGAGACCACGGACGTCTCCGGCAGCGTCGGTGAGGGGAATCGCGGCGCCCAGCGCACGAGCCACGCCCAGGTCGGCGAGGCGGGCCCCCTCCGGAGCGAGCAGCACGTTCTCGGGCCGCAGGTCGCCGTGCACCAGTCCCTGGGCGTGCGCGGCGGCGAGCGCCTCCGCCAGCTCGGCCCCGTAGCGGAGCGCCTCGGCGACGGGGAGCAGGCCCTCGCGCTCGAGCCGGGTGCGCAGGCTCTCGCCGTCCGCCCAGGGGACCACGTAGTAGAGCGCGGCGGTTCCGGTGCCGAGCTCGAGGGCAGCCGCGTCGAGGATCGGGAGGGCGGAGGGATGGCGGAAGCGGCTGGCGGTGAACATCTCGCTCACGAAGCGCTCGGCCCCGGTGCGGGCCGCGAGCGAGGGAAGGACCACCTTCACCACCACCGGCTGGCCGCCGTCCACCGCGTGGGCCAGCCAGGCCGTGGTGCTGCCGCCGGGAGCGAGCGGGCGCTCGAGCCGGTAGCGCGGCCCCAGGGCCGCGCTCAGCTCGAGCACGGGATCGGTGCCGCGGGTGGGATCGAGCGAGGTCACCGGGATGGCGGCGGCGGCGCTACAGGATGTACCGCCGCAGGTCGTCGTCGTTCACGATCTTGGCCAGCCGCTCCCGCACCTGGGCCGCGTCGAAGACGATCCGCCGCTCGGGGTACTCCGGGAGCTCGAACAGCACGTCCTCCAGCAACGCGGCCATGACCGTGTGCAGCCGGCGGGCGCCGATGTTCTCCATCCGGTCGTTGGCCTGGAACGCCACCCGGGCCACCTCGGCCACGCCTTCGGGCGTGAAGATCAGCTCGGCCTGCTCCGCCGCAACCAGCGCCTGGTACTGCTTGGTCAGCGCGTTCTCCGGCTCGGTCATGATCCGGACGAAGTCCTGCTCGGTGAGCGGCTGCAGCTCCACCCGGATGGGGAAGCGGCCCTGCAGCTCCGGGATGAGGTCGCTCGGCTTGGAGACGTGGAACGCCCCGGCCGCGATGAAGAGGATGTGATCGCTCCGCACGTAGCCGTAGCGGGTCTGGATGGTGCTTCCCTCGACGATGGGCAGCAGGTCGCGCTGCACGCCCTCGCGGGACACGTCCGGTCCCCCGCCCTGGCCGCGCTCCCCCGCGATCTTGTCCAGCTCGTCGATGAAGATGATGCCGTGGTTCTCGACCCGGTCGAGCGACTCGTTCACCACGTCGTCCATGTCCACCAGCTTCTTGAGCTCCTCGTCCACCAGGACGCGCCGGGCCTCGGGCACCTTCACGGTGCGCCGCTTCTTCCGCTTCGGCATCATCTCCTGGAGCATCTCGGTGAAGTTGATGTCCGGCCCCTCCATCCCCTGGGGCGGCTGGATCAGCTCCATCATGGGGAAGCTCTGGGGAGTGACCTCGATCTCCACCTCGCGGTCGTCGAGCCCGCCTTCGGCCAGCATCTGCCGCAGCTTTTCCCGCGAGCGGCTCCGTCGCTCCTCCTCCGCGGTCGCCGTGGCTTCGGGCTTCGCCTGCCCGCTGGATCCCACCACGAACACCGATCCGCCGTCGCTTGCTCCCGATCCTGCGCCCCCGCGCCCCTGCGCCCCCGCGCCCGGCGGGGGAGCGGGGAGAAGGAGGTCCAGCAGCCGCTCGTCGGCCCGCTGCTCCGCCTGGGGAAACACCTCGTCCTCGCGCTCGGTGCGGACCATGTTGATCGCCGCGTCCACCAGGTCGCGCACCATGGACTCGGCGTCGCGCCCGACGTAGCCCACCTCGGTGAACTTGCTGGCCTCGACCTTGAGGAACGGCGCCCCGGCGAGGCGCGCGAGCCGCCGCGCCACCTCGGTCTTTCCCACCCCGGTGGGGCCGATCATGATGATGTTGTACGGGGTGATCTCGTCCCGGATGTCGTCGGGCGCCTGGGCCCGCCGCCAGCGGTTGCGGACCGCGATGGCCACCGCCTTCTTGGCCGCGTCCTGCCCGACGATGTAGCGATCGAGCTCGGCCACGATCTGGCGGGGAGGCATCTCTTCCAGCCAGGGGGCGGGACCGGGGGACTCGGGGGCTTCGGTGGGGGCGATAGTGTCGGTCATAATGTCAAAAGGGGAAAGGAGAAGGGGGAAAGGGGAAGAGAGCGCGCGAGAGAGCTATGGCGCACCGTCTTCCCCTTTCACCTTTCCCCCTTCCCGTCTCCTGGCAGCTCCAGCACGGTAATGTGCCGATTGGTATAGACGCAGATGTCGGCCGCGATCTCGAGCGAGCGTTGGACGATGGTCCGGGCATCCTGCTCGGGCAGCGGAAGCAGGGCGCGGGCCGCGGCGAGGGCGTAGTTGCCGCCGGAGCCGACCGCCACGACCCCGTCGTCGGGCTCGATCAGCTCGCCCGAGCCGCTCACCAGGAAGCTGTGCTCCAGGTCGGCCACCACCAGCAAGGCCTCGAGCCGGCGGAGGATCCGGTCGCTCCGCCAGTCCTTGGCCAGCTCCACCGCGGCACGGGGAAGGTTGGCGGGATAGCGGTCGAGCTTCTCCTCGAACTTCTCGTACAGCGTGAGCGCGTCGGCCACCGAGCCGGCGAACCCGGCCAGCACTTTGCCGCCCTTGAGGGTGCGGACCTTCGTGGCACTGGCCTTCACCACGCTGTCGCCGATGCTCACCTGCCCGTCGCCGCCGAGGGCGACGCGGCCGTCTCGGCGAACGGTGACGATAGTGGTTCCGTGGAAGGTCATGTGCTCCTCACGCCCGCGGATGCGCCTGCTGATACACTTTCTTCAATCGCTCCACGCTGGTGTGGGTGTAGATCTGCGTCGTGCTCAGCGAGGCGTGGCCCAGCAGCTCCTGCACCGCCCGGAGATCGGCCCCCGCGTCGAGCATGTGGGTGGCGAAGGTGTGCCGGAGCGAATGGACCCGGAGATCGTCGCCTCCCACCGCGTCGAACATGCGGTGCACCACCCGCTGGACTTCCCGGGGCGCCAGCCGCCGGCCGCGCGTGCTCAGGAACACCGCCCGGCGGTCCGCCGTGGTGCGCGGGCGTACCGCCTCCCGGACGTTAAGATAGCGGCGCAGGGCCAGCACCGCGCGCGATCCTACCGGGACGATCCGCTCCTTCCGTCCCTTCCCGCGGACCTTGGCCTGATCCGACAGCAGGTCCAGGTCGTCGAGGTTCATCCCGCTCAGCTCGCTCAGCCGGATGCCGGTGGAGTAGAACAGCTCCAGGATCGCGAGATCGCGGGTCGGCTTGTACTCGTCCCCCGCGGCGCGCGACTCGGCCCACGAAAAGAGCCGCTCGGTCTGCTCCCGGTCCAGGTAGGTGGGCAGCCGCTTGTCGATCCGTGGCACCTTGGCCGCACGGGCCACGGCATTGGGGACGTCGTGATGCACCTGGAGGTAGCGGTAGAAGCTCCGCACGGCCGACAGGCTCCGTGCCGCGGTCCGCTTGGCCAGGCCGCGACGCTGCAGCTCGCCCAGGAACCCACGCAGCCCGAGCCGGTCTACCGTCGTCCAGCTCCACGTGCCGCCGTAGTGCCGGTCGCAGAACTCGACGAATGCCTCCAGATCGCGGCGGTACGCCTTCACGGTGTGCGGACTGGAGCCCTTCTCTTTCTCGAGATGGAGCAGATACTCGGCTACCTCGGGTGGCTGCTTGATGGGCATCGCGCGCTCAGCGGGCATCGTGCGGCCAGTTCAACACGAAGGACACGAAGAGCACGAAGGACACGAAGAAAAGCAGTGATATGTGGGTGTGCCCCCCACCATCATGCTGTTCTTCGTGTCCTTCGTGTGCTTCGTGTCTTCGTGGTGAATCATCGCACCAGCTCCGCCATCCACGAGTGAAAGTCGTGCCGCGCCCGCTCGGCCAGCAGACTCTTCTTCGCGTCCTTCTTCACCTTGCCCGGCAGCGGATCGAGCAATCCGAAGTTGGCATTCATCGGCTGGAAGTGCTTCGGATCGGCGTCGCGGAGGTAGCGGTACAGCCCGCCGAGCATGGTGGTGGGCGGAGGGACGGTCGCCGGACGGCCCGCTAACCGGCGCGCCAGATTGATGCCGGCGAGGAGTCCGGTGCCGAGCGATTCGGTGTAGCCCTCGACGCCGGTGAGCTGTCCGGCGAAGAAGAGGCGGTCGTCGTCCCTGGCCGTGAGCGCGGGGCCGAGGCTGGCGGGGCTGTTGAGATAGGCGTTCCGGTGAATGCTCCCGAACCGGAGGAACTCGGCCGACTCGAGCCCCGGGATCATCCGGAACACCCGTTGCTGCTCCGGGATCCGAAGCCGGGTCTGGAAGCCGACCAGGTTCCACATCTGCCCGGCCTTGTCCTCCCGTCGGAGCTGCACGACCGCATGCGGCTCCCGCCCGGTGCGCGGGTCCGGCAAGCCCACCGGCTTCATGGGTCCGAAGCGGAGCGTCTCCCGCCCCCGCCGCGCCATCTCCTCGACCGGCAGGCATCCCTCGAAATAGGGGACCTGGTCGAAGTCGTGCCCCTGATGCTGGTCGGCCGCCGAGATCGCGTCGAGGAAGGCGTCGTAGCCGGTGCGGTCGAGCGGGGCGTTCAGGTAGTCGTCGCCGTCGCCCTTGCCGTAGCGGGACAGGCGATAGAGCCGGTCGTGGTCGAGCGACTCGTCGGCCACCACCGGGGCGATCGCATCGTAGAAGGCGAGCGCCTCGGCCCCGAGCCGCGCGCCGATCGCCTGGGCCAGCCGGTCGGAGGTGAGCGGCCCCGTGGCGATCACGCCGGGCGACGGCAGCTCGGCCACCTCGTCCCGAACGACGGTGATGTTGGGATGCGCGCGCACCTTCTCGTCCGCCGCGCGGGAGAACACTTCCCGGTCCACCACGAGCGCCGAGCCGCCGGGGACCCGCGCCTCGTCGGCGCAGGGCAGGAGCACGCTCCCGAGCGCACGAAGCTCGGCCTTGAGCAGGCCGTGGGCGTTGGTGGTGTCGATGGACTTGAAGGAGTTGCTGCAGACCAGCTCGGCCAGCCGGTCGGTGCGATGCGCCGGGGTGGGAACCACCGGCCGCATCTCGTGGAGAGTGACCCGCACGCCGCGCTCCGCCAGGGCCCAGGCGGCCTCCGTCCCGGCCAGGCCGCCGCCCACCACGGTCGCGGACGCGGTCACGCCAGCGCCACCTCCTCGGGCTCGGCGAGAACGATCTTGTGCTTGCACTTGAGGCAGGTGCGGGTCTCGCCCTCGGCCTTGCTGACCTTCTTCTCCATGCCGACGAAGCCGCAATTCGGACAGGTGTCGGGCACCGGCTTGTTCCAGGTGGAGAAATCGCAGGCCGGGTAGCGCACGCAGCCCCAGAAGGACTTGCCCCGCTTGGTGCGCCGCTCGGCGAGGTCGCCCACGTCGCACTTGGGGCACTTGATCCCCATCGGGATGGCGCGGGTCCCCTTGCACGCCGGATACGTCGTACACGCCAGGAACTCGCCGAAGCGCCCGGTCTTGATCACCATCGGCGAGCCGCAGAGGTGGCACTTCTCGTCGGTAGGCCGGTCCGGAGTCCTGGCCTTCTTGAGCGACTTCACGTAGTCGCAGGTGTCCTTGTACTTCACGCACGCCAGATAGGGCCCGAACCGACCGGTGCGGAGCTCGACCTGGGAGCCGCACTTGGGGCAGCGCTCCTTGGCGATGTCCTCGGCGCTCAGGCCGTACGCGTCGGTCACCAGCGCGTTCATGTCCACCGCGCCGAGCGCCTTGTTGAAGGGGCCGTAGAAGTCCTGCAGCACCCGCTGCCACCCCAGCTCCCCTTCCTCCACCC
>Ga0310810_10008053_pt1 | contig 12094 bp, 11 predicted proteins | sample NCmetagenome_FD_207641 | JGI IMG/M metagenome (GOLD analysis project Ga0310810, IMG submission 207641) | Soil microbial communities from experimental microcosm in Duke University, North Carolina, United States - NC | ecosystem: Engineered > Artificial ecosystem > Soil microcosm > Unclassified ...
CGGCGAGCTGCCGTGCCGCGTGGGCGGCGGCGTCCGGACCGTCGCGCGGGCCGAGGAACTGCTCGCCGCCGGCGCGCAGGCAGTAATTGCCGGATCGGGCCTGTTCCGCGGACCCGGCCAATGGACGTCAGCGGATGTGGCCGCCGACCCCGGCATCGTCGTCAATCACGACTTCGCTCGTGCGCTCGCGGCCACCGTCGGACCGCAGCACGTCATCGCGGCGGTGGACGCGAAGGCTGGCCGCGTCGTCATTCACGGATGGAAGACCTCGTTGCCGATCGGCCCGGTCAGGGCGGTGCAGGAACTGGAGGCCTATTGCGACGAGTTCCTGTACACGCACGTTGACAAGGAAGGGCTGATGCAGGGCACCGACGTCGATGCGATTCGAGCCGTCCGCGACGCGACGGCGCGCCGCGTGACCGCCGCCGGCGGCATCACTACGCGCCAGGAGATCGACGCGCTCCATGCACTAGGTGTCGACGCCGTCGTAGGGATGGCTATCTACACCGGCTCGCTCGCACTGGAATAGGAGATAGGAGATAGGAAATAGGAGCTAGGAGAGGAGGCACGAAGCAGGCAGGAGGCGGAATTCAGGAGCTAACAGCCCTAACTCCTGGCGCCTGTCTCCTGGCTCCTGGCTCCTATTTCCTCTTCTTAACGGCGTCGACGAACGTGTCGTAGAGCAGCTGATCGCGATTGGCAGAGCGCTCTCTCGCGTCCTTGCCCCACGCGTCATCGAGCGCGGTCATCGTTTGAACGACGCACCCGGCGTCGCAGGCGACGATCCCCCGCTTTGTGGCAATCGACGAGGCGCGCTTCGAGAGCTCGGCCATCCAGGCGTCGAAGAGTGCCGCTTCCTCTTTCGCGGAACGGTCGCCGGGCTCCCAGTCGAGGAGTTTTTCCATCGCCTTGACGACCTGCGGGTCCACGGGCTGGTTCTTCTTTCCGACCGTCACAGCCACGGCGGTGGTCTGCGTTCCTGTGAACGGCGAGTCGGGAACGCTGCCCTTCTCCACCTGGTAACGTTGCGTGGCCTTGTCTTTGACCGGCTCGAGCAGCGGGATGAGGCTGCGCGCCGCCTGAGTGTGAGCGGCCATGCTGGCAGCGTCCAGCTCGATGGTCTGGGGCTGCTGTTGAGCCGGCTTGGCCTGGTCTGCGGCAGCCGGCAGACTCAACCCAATCGCCACCGCGGCAACGAACACGACGCGGAAGTTCATGCGGTAACTCCCTCTGCCCTCACTACATCACCAATCGGGTAGGCTGTGAAGCCGCAAAGGGGGGACTGTCCCCCGACGTGCGGGGACTGTCCCCAACTGCCGGAGTGGGGAGTACGTCGAAGCTGCCATGCGTGCTGACCTGGTTAGCGCCATCCGTTCGCTGCGGGGATCGCCGGCCTTCACCGCCGTCGCACTGCTGGTCCTCGCGCTCGGGATCGGCGCCAGCACTGCCATTTTTTCCGTCGTGGACGCGGTAGTCCTCCGCGCGCTGCCTTTCGACGAGTACGACCGGCTGGCCGCCGTCGGCACGCGACGCCCGCCCCCGCAAGAGTTCGACCCGGCTCGCGACCCGCTGCAACTGTCGAGCGTCGCACCCCAGGATTTCCTCGACTGGGACGCCCAGCAGCAGGTGTTCGACCACTTCGCCGCCACCTCCGGCAACTCCATGGCGCTCGTAGAGCTCGGCTCCGAGCCAGAAGACCTGCGGGCGCTCCGCGTCACCGCTGATCTGTTCGACGTTCTTCGCGTTGCCCCGCGCATTGGTCGGGCGTTCACCGCGGACAACGAAGTCGACGGGCGCGACAAAGTAGTCGTCCTCAGCGATTCGCTGTGGCGCCGCAGGTTCGGCGCCGATCCGGCGATGGTCGGACGGACCATCCCGCTCGACGGCCAGCCCTACGACGTTGTGGGCGTGATGCCGCCGGAAGTCACCTACCCCGTCGGCCAGGCGCGCGACACCGATGTCTATCTGCCGTACGTCATCCCTGCCGACGAGCGTACGCGGATTCCGAACCGCCACGGCTACTACCTGCAGACCGTCGGACGCCTCAAGCCGGGGATCACCATGGGCGAGGCCGAGGCGCACATGGATCAAATCGGCAAGGCGCTGCAAGCGGCGCACCCCGAGTGGAACAAGGACACGTACGCCGGCACTCGCCCGCTGCGCGACCACGTGGTCGGCTCGCGCACCCGGAGCTGGATGCTGATGCTCCTCGGCGCAGTCGGCATCGTGCTGCTGATTGCCTGCGTCAACGTCGCGACCTTGCAGCTGGCCCGCGCGGCGTCGCGCGAGCGCGAGGTCAGCGTCCGAGCGGCGCTCGGCGCCGGACGCGGCCGGCTGATTCGCCAGTTGCTGGTGGAGAACGTGCTGCTCGCCTCAGCCGGCACGGTGCTCGCGATCCTGCTCGCCGCATGGGGCGTGCAGGTGCTCAAAGGCGCGATGCCCGACGGTGTGGCACGCGTCAGCGCCATCGCCGTGGATCGACGCGTCCTGGCGGCAGCGGCGACGGCCGCAGTGGTCACCGGAGTTGCGTTCGGGATCCTGCCGGCCCTGCAGCTGTCGAGGCCGGACCTCACCCACGCGCTCAAGGACGGCGCGCGCGGCACCGCCGGCACCGCGCGGCATCGCCTCCGCAGCGTGCTGATCGTGTCCGAGGTCGCGCTCGCGGTAGTGCTGACGATCGGCGCGGCGCTCTTCATCGGCAGCTTCATCTCGCTGATCCAGATCGAGCCGGGCTTTGATACCTCGAATGTCCTGACCACGCAGGTCGTTCCGCGGTTCGAGCCCGGAAAGCCGCCACCCGACATGCGGGCCCGGTATCAGGAACTGGTGGACCGCGTGCAGGCGATTCCAGGCGTGGAACGTGCCGCGTACATCGCCGGCGGCATGCCGCTCGGCAACAACATGAGCACCACCAGGTTCGAAGTAGCGGGCGTTACGCCGCAAGGCAACGTATCGGTGAGCGTGCGTCGCGTCACGCCGGAGTATCACCGACTGCTGCGAATCCCCCTGAAGGAGGGCCGCCTGTTCGAGGCCGCCGATCGCGATGGGGCGCCGCTCGTGGTGCTGGTCAACGAAGCTGTGGCGCGCGCGTTCTTCCCCAACGAGAGCCCGGTCGGCAGGACCGTCAAGGTCCAGGATGCCGACCGGACCATCGTCGGCATCGTCGGCGACATTCACCAGGTGAGCCTCGAGTCGGAGCCGATGGCGGAGATCTACGTGCCGCTGGCTCAGGGCAGCCGCGGCGGCGGCGAACTGCTGGTACGCACCGACGGCAACCCGTACGATGTACTGGCGGCGGTGAAGGCTGCTGCTCTTCAGGTGCTTCCTGACGTGCCGCTGCGAAACATCAGAACGATGGACGAGGTCATGGAAAGGCGGGCGGCGCAGCGGCGCTTGAGCATGCTGCTGCTCGGGCTGTTCGGCCTGCTGGGACTCGTGATCGCGTCGGTTGGGATCTACGGAGTCCTGGCCCACACCGTTGCGCAACGCACGCGGGAGATCGGTGTGCGAATGGCCCTCGGAGCTACGCGCGGTTCTGTGGTCAGAATGCTGCTCGGCTATGCGGGTTCGCTGGTCGCGCTCGGCCTGGCGATCGGGTCGGCCGCGGCCTGGACACTCACCTCGACTGCGAAGGCATTCCTCTTTCAACTCGACGCGACGGATGCGCGCGCTTTCGTGGCGGCGCTCGTCGTCCTGGCAAGCGCGGCGATTGCCGCCAGCGTGCAGCCTGCAAGACGGGCTGCGTCGGTCGACCCCGTGGACGCGCTCCGCGCCGAATAGACAGAGTCGGCCGTCGGGACGTGTTCTAACTGGCGGGGTGGAGGACGTTCCCCCCGTAGTGCTTCACGAACAGGCTGCCGACGAGCGCGAGTGCAGCGCTCCCCATCATCAGGTAGGCCGGGGACACCGGGCTGCCCGTCTCCTGGATCAGCTTCGTCGCCGCGAGCGGGGCCATCCCGCTGAAGAGCGTGAAGCTGACGTTGAAGATCAGGGCGACGCCGGTGAAGCGGATGCGGGTCGGGAAGAGATCGGTCAGGAGAACCGCGAACGATCCGTTGGTGAAGCCGGCGGACAGGCCGGCGAGGACGCAGACGAGCGTCAGGTTCGCGGAGTGCCCTGCGAGCGCGCCGTAGAAGGGCAGCGCGAACACCATCAGCAGAATCACCCCGATCCGCAGCAGATATCGCGGCGCGATCCGGTCACCAATCCAGCCGACGACGAGAATGCCGAGCGTCGAGGCGAGCACACCGGCGGTCTGCGAGAACACGGCCTGGCGGGGGTCGTATTTGAGGACCGCCGACAGGAACGCGGGCAGGTGCGAGAAGAACAGCCCGTTGAAGCAGCCGGTCCCGGCCAGGAGCGCACTGCCGATCAAGACCTGCACGGGGCGGGTCTTCAGCATCTCCGTGAACGGCTGCCGCGACGCGAGGCTGCGCATCCGTTCGAACTCCGGCGACTCCTCGAGCGAGCGGCGCAGCCAGAAGCTCAGCACACCGCCCAGGCCGCCGAGCACGAAGGCAATGCGCCACCCGTAATACGGGACCAGCGCCGGGTCGAGGAACGTCCGCACCGACAGGCTCACCACCGTCGCGACCGCCACACCCATCGTCACGCACGCGAACACGACGCCGGCGACGAAAGGCGCGATCCGCGGCGCGGTTTCGACGACGTAGGTGAGCGCGCCAGGCAGTTCGCCGCCGAGACAGAAACCCTGGATGAGGCGCAGGATCACCATCAGCGCGCTCGCGGCGACGCCGATCTGCGCGTGCGGCGGCACCAGGCCGATCCCGAGCGTCGCCAACGACATCACCGCAACCGACCAGATGAACACCCGGCGGCGGCCGTATCGATCGCCGTAGTGGGCGAGCACGATGCCGCCGATCGGCCGGGCGAGATACCCGGCCGCGAAGGCGCCGAACGAGGCCATCAGCGAGGCGAGCGTGTCGGCGCTCGGAAAGACCGCGTCGGCGATGTCCTTGGCGAAGATCCCGAAGATGACGAAATCGTAGAACTCGAGCGCGCCCCCGAGACTGGCGAGGACGACGAGGCGCCAGCCGGCGGCGCCGATGCGATCGGACGGGGACATGTGCCGGGGATTGTATCCCGTCCGGTCGCCGGTCCCGGCTTTATGCAACCGTTCAGTTGCTTTTTGCCAGCGGCCTGGCCTACGCTGATAAGCAACGTGGAGGTTGCACATGGCGGTTACATCGAGCACGGACAAGATCGAGAAGCGCGTCGTCCTCAAGGCGCCCCAGGCCCGGGTGTGGCGGGCGATCAGCGACTCGGGTGAGTTCGGAACGTGGTTCCAGATGCGGTTCGAGTCGGGCTTCGTCGAAGGCAAGGCGGTCAAGGCGCAGGTGCTCGTGCCCGGTTACGAGCACGTCAAGGCGGAGTTCCAGATCGTGCGGATCTCGCCGCAGGACTATTTCGCCTACCGGTGGCATCCCTACGCGGTTGACCCGAAGGTGGACTACTCGGGCGAACCGACCACGCTGGTGGAGTTCCGGCTGACGCCCTCCGGCCAGGATACGGTCCTGACCATCGTCGAATCGGGCTTCGACAAGGTTCCGGTGGCGCGACGGGCCGAAGCGTTCCGCATGAACGACGGCGGGTGGACGGCGCAGGTCAAGAACATCGAGCGGTATGTCACGACAGCTTGAGCGCACGGTGCGTTCGCTCACCGAGGCCGCGCCGGTGTTCGCGGCGCTCGGTGACGCGACGCGGCTGGCGGTGGTGGCCCGCCTGTGCACCGACGGCCCGCTCTCGATCTCGCGGCTGAGCGAGAGCGTGGCGGTGAGCCGCCAGGCGGTGACCAAGCACCTCGAGACGCTGGCTGACGCCGGGCTCGTCCGCGACGCGCGGCTCGGACGCGAGCGGATCTGGGAGCTGGAGCCGCGGCGGCTGGAGATCGCCCGCCGCGAGCTCGATCGGATCTCGGCGCACTGGGACGCGGCCATCGGCCGCCTGAAGGCCTTTGTCGAGGAGGAGCGATGAGCGTGACGGTGAGACCATTCCTGATGTTCGAAGGCCGGGCCGAAGAAGCGATGACGCTGTATGTCAGCCTGATCCCGGGCAGCGCGGTGCTGGACGTGGAACGCTACGGCGCTGGTGGTCCGGCAAAAGAGGGAACCATCAAGCAGGCGCGTTTCTCCATCGCCGGCCAGGTGGTGCAGTGCACCGACAGCTTCGTGAAGCACGGCTTCACCTTTACGCCGTCGTTTTCGTTCATGGTGGAGTGCGAGTCGGAGAGGCAGCAGGACACGCTCTGGGCGGCGCTCATCGAAAGCGGATCGGCGATGATGCCGCTCGACAATTACGGGTTCAGCCGCCGCTTCGGCTGGTTGGCCGATCGATTCGGCGTATCGTGGCAATTGAATCTGCCATAGAGGTCTTGAGGTCTTGAGGTCTTGAGGTCTTGGGGTCTTGGGGTCTTGGGGTCTTGAAAGTGGGTAGCCTGGCTCGCCGTAGCTCGCCAGATCGAAGGCGGACGGCGCGGGGCTTGCATCCCGCAGCGGGGTGAGCCTGTCCTCCCAGCTCGTCTGGTTATTCGTGCTCGCCATTCCTGTCGCATGCGTCGCGTGGACGGTCACGCACGAGGAGGTATTCGCGGAGGTGCGCGACTTCTGCGAGGGGCGCAGCCGGCGCGGTCGTACCTGGGCGGAGCGGAGGTTCTTCTACCTGTTCACGTGCGAGTACTGCTTCAGCCACTACGTCGCCCTCGGCGGTGTCATCGTCACCGATCTCCAGCTGCTGGTGACGGGCTTCTGGGGCACGGTGCTGGCCTGGTTCGCGACCGTGTGGGTCGCGAACATCTACATGAGCCTGTTCGCAAGGCTGCGACTCGATATCAAGCGGGAGCGAGTGGAGATCAAGCAGGAAGAGCAGGTCGCGGAGAAACTCGCGGACGGGAAATAGGCTTCAGGCGGCGATCAGTCTGACCGGGTGACCTCGCGGGGATTGGAGTCGAGCACCCATGCGCCCGGTCTCGCGTCACCGCATCTTCGCGAGCGCGACGACCAGCGTCTTGGCGGCGGCCGCGCCGCCCGGCGTCGGTGTCGCGTCCATCGAGAGCGCGGCGTGAAGACTGCGCATCACCTGCTTGGCATTCTCGACCTGCACGAACACGCGAGGGTCTACCTGCGGTCCTTTCGACCACATCGCGCGATGCTCCTCCACCCAATACGACACCCAGGCCTCGAGCGCCGCGGCATCGGCGTCGTCCCGCCGCACCGCGGAGTGAAGCGCAAGCGCCATCCGGTCGTTCTCGCCCCAGGTGAACACGCCGTCAGCGGCTTCGATCTTGGCGCGAACCGCGGCCAGCAGCCGCGCGTCGGCGCCGGCGGCGAGCTTCGGGTTGCGGACCAGGAACTTCAGCGCGTCAGAGGTGTGTGCGACGCTGTGCATCCAGCCGCGAGCCTGGTCGAACCCGCGCAGGTCGCGTTCGCGCGCGAAGTAGTCGAGCATCCGGTCGAAAAAGGAACGGACCTCCGCAGGCGCCAGGAACGGCGACTGCAGGTCGGCGGCGGCGATGAGCGACAGGCAGAGCGCCGAGAACGATCGACCGAACACGCGGTCCGTTCCGGCCTCGCCGAGGCCATTCTCGAGATTCCGCGACCAGCGTTCGAGCAGCTGCCGCAACTCGCCCGCGTCCACCCGCTTGTCGCGCAGAATCCAGCGTTCCGCCGCGCTATAAGCAACCTCGTCGCGGAGCACGGGATCGGTGGAAAACAGGAGGTCGTTCATCTCCATCAACATGTCGACGGCATGCCGGTCGGGCGGAACCACGAATCCGCCCTTGGCAAGCGCCATCCAGTCCTCGCGGCCCCGCACTGATTGCGCGGCCGCCGAGAGCGTGATCGAGAGCGCGACCAGCAGGAGAGCCGCGCGCGTCCAATGACGAATGGCGATTGACGATTGACGATCAATTGACAATCCGGCGATTGCGCCATTGCGCCATTCGATTGAGGCATTGGGCGGAGCGGCCGATTGCCGGATTGCCCGATTGTCCATTCATCAATTGAATGCCACAATCCCGCATTCGGCAAATCGCCAATGAATCGTCAATCCTCAATCCTCAATCGCCAATGGACGTGGGCGGCGGCCGCCACCCTGCTAGCCGCCCTATTCGCTGCCCGCTCAAGCGGACAGCCAGCCGTGAGATTCGAACAGGTGCAGCCCGAACTGTTCGCCGCCGCCGGGGCACAGCCCAATGCCTGGGCCGACTACGACGGCGACGGCGACCTCGATCTGTTCGTCGGCTTCGCGCAGGACAAGCCGAACCGGCTGTATCGCAATGACAAAGGCACCTTCGTCGATGCCGCTGCCGAAGCCGGTGTCGCCGACCTCACCGACACCCGCGCGGCGTCGTGGGGCGACTTCGACGGCGACGGCGACCAGGACCTCTTCGTCGGTTTCACCCGCCGCTCGAACGCGCCGGCAAAGCTCTATCGCAACAACGGCTTCGGCCAGCCCTTCACCGACGTCGCGGCGTCGCTTGGTGTCGAGGTGATCGGCGAGATTCGCCAACCGTCATTCGTGGACTACGACGGCGACGGCGACCTGGACCTCTTTGTCGCGGTCCGCGACGCGCCGAACATGCTGTTCCGGAACGACGGCGCGCGGTTCGTCAGCGTCGCCAAGGATGCCGGCATCGACGACCCGCGCCGTACGGTCGGGGCCGTGTGGTTCGACGCCGACAGCGACGGCGACCTCGACGTCTTCGTCGCCAATCAGAACGGCGACCTGAACGGCCTGTTCCGGAACGACCGCGGCAGGTTCACTGATGTCGCGGCGGCGCTGGGGATGGATGCGGCCGGGCGCGCGCAGACGTCCGGCAGCAACGGCCCGAGCGTGGCGGACTTCGATCGCGATGGCGACCTCGACCTGTTCGTCGCGAGCTACGGCCCCAACTTCCTGTATCGCAACGACGGGAATGGCAAGTTCACCGAGGTCGCGGCGCAGGCCGGCGTCGCCGGGGGCGCGCTGGCAACGCCCTCGCGGTGGGGGGACATCGACAACGACGGCTGGATCGATCTCTACGTCTCGTCCTACGTCGACAAGCCGGTGAACGAGCACGACTTCCTCTTCCGCAACGTGGCCGGCAAGTTCATCGACATCCTGCCCGAGCTGAAGCTGCCGCACGGCGCGACGCACGGCATCCAGTGGGTGGACTTCGATCGCGACGGGGATCTGGACTTCTCGATCGCCAACAACAACCCGAACGGTACTCACGCGCTCTATCGCAACCAGTTGCCGGCCGGCGCGGCCGCGCGGTCCGTCCAGGTGCGTGTCGTCGACGACAAGAACCGCGCGACCAGGCCGGGTGCCGAGGTCCGTGTCTTCGCTGCCGGCACGCGTACGCTGCTCGGCATGGGCATCGTCGACAGCGGCGGCGGTTACTGCTCCCAGAACATCGCGCCGGTCCACGTCGGTCTCGGCCGCACCGATCCGGTGGACGTCGAAGTCACCACCATTTTGGGCGGCCGCCGCCAGACCACGCGCGTCGCCAAGGTGACGCCAGGGCGACCCGCGGGTCAGATCGTCGTCGTCCGCACTCCGTGAGGTCGCGCCGCGTCCATTGGCGATTGACGATTGAGGATTGACGACTTATTGACGATCCGGGGATTGCGGGATTGCGCCATTCGATTGGCGATTGGCGCATTGGGACATCGAGCGATCCGGTGAAATGGCGATTGAATTGCCTTCGATTCGTCAATTGAATGCCGCAATGCGGCAATCGCCGGATCGTCAATGAATCGTCAGTCGTCAATCATCAGTCGTCAGTGGACGCGTTAGTACACACGGAGGCAGCATGCGCGACCCACGTTTCACCCTTACCCGCCGGCAGTTTGCGTCAGCCCTCGGCGCCGCGCCGGTGCTCGGCGCCGGGTTCGGCTCAGCAGCGCGGCGTGAGACCCAAGCCGACAACGTCTACGAGCGCGCCATTGTCATCGACGCACTTGCCAACCCCGGCTCGATGAACGTCTCGTGGCCGCCGCGCGGGCCGCTTTCAGAGAAGCAGAAGGACGCCATCGCCTCCTCGGGCGTCACCGCGATCAACGTCACGGTCAGCGCCGACACCTTCGAAGCGACGACCCGCAACATCGCGCTCTGGCAGGGCGAGGCCGACCGCTATCCGGCGCTGCTGTCGATCGTCCGGCGCCACGACGACATCGCGCGCGCCAAGAAAGAGAAGACGCTCGGCCTGATCCTCGGTTTCCAGAACACCGAGATGCTGGAGCGGGATCTGTCGCGGCTCGACGTCTACCATCGTCTGGGCGTCCGCATCATCCAGCTCACCTACAACGATCGCAATATCATCGGCGACGGCTGCCTCGAGCCCGGCGATGCGGGGCTGAGCGCCTATGGACGCGAAGTCGTCGAGCGCATGAACGCGCTTGGCCTCGCCGTCGACCTCAGTCACTGCGGGACGCGGACCACCGCCGAGGGCATCGCGCAGTCGAAGAAGCCGCCGCTCATCACCCACAGCGGTTGCCGCGAGGTCTACCGCCACCCGCGCAGCAAGGAGGACCGCGAGCTCAAGGCCATGGCCGACAAAGGCGGCGTAGTCGGCATCTACTTCATGCCGTTCATCGGCCCGGGCCCTGGTGCGCCAACCGTCGAGATGCTGATGCGGCAGATCGATCACGCGATCAAGGTCTGCGGCGTCGATCACGTCGGTATCGGCAGCGACCTCAGCACCGCGCCGATCGAAGAGACGCCGGAGTACCTCGCGGAGTTCAAGCGTTTCGTCGACGGCCGCAAAGCGCGGAATATCTCCGCCCCTGATGAAGAGCGGCCGCTGTACATCCCCGAGCTCAACCACTCGCGCCGGATCGAAGGGGTGGTCCGCAGTCTCCGCCAACGGAAGTATTCCGACGACGTGATCGAAAAGATCATCGGCGGCAACTTCCACCGCGTCTTCAAACAGATCTGGGAGACGTAGGTTAGGAACCAGGAATTAGGAGCCAGGAGCCAGGAGATAGGAACTGGCGCGACAGTTGCACCTGATTGGTGCGCCATGTTGAGACGCTTGAACAGCCTCGTCAAATCCTCGGTTCGCGCCGCCGACGGCGACATCGGCCGCGTCGCCGATGCCTACTTCGATGATGAGCGGTGGGCGGTGCGTTACCTGGTCGTGGACACCGGAATGTGGCTGGGGTGGCACGTGCTGATCGCGCCGCAGTCAATTACCGCGACCGACTGGAACAACAACCTGATCGAAGTGGGACTCACCCGCAACCAGGTCGAGCAGAGCCCGCGCGCGGATCTTCAGCACCCGTTGTCGCGGCTCTACGAAACCGAGTTCTACACGCATTTCGGCTACCCGCCGTATTGGGACGCGCCGCCGGCGTGGGGCTCGGCGGTGGCACCGGTGACGATGGATACGTCGATGGCCGCGGCCCGGGCGCAGGCTGTCGCAATCGAGCACGTCGAGGGCGTGGGACCCAGCACCGGCGCCGGTGCGGATCTTCCCGCGGCCCCTGCCAGTGACGACCTCCCGGCGACTGAGGATCCCCCCGTGGCATCGGCCGCCGATTCACGCGTGCGGAGCTGGCGCGAGGTGAAGGGCTACCACATCAGCGCGAGCGACGGAGAGATCGGCCACATCGACGACCTCCTGTTCGACGACAAGAGCTGGCTCGTTCGCTTCATCGAGGTAGACACGAGCAATTGGATCGGCGGGAAGTCGGTCCTGGTGCCGCGCAGCGCGCTGCGCGACGTGAGCTGGCCGGACCGCCTGCTGCACGTCACCCTGACCCGGGCGCAGGTCCAGAACAGCCCGAGGACCGACGAGGCGCACCTGACCGGCGCGCTGGAGCAGGAACTCGACGACTACTACAGGTCTTGAAGTCTTGAAGTCTTGAGGTCTTGGGGGTCTTGAGGTCCGGGATCTTGGGGACCCTCAAGACCTCAGGACCTCAAGACCCCAGGACCTCTTACAGGTAGACGAGCAGCTTGACGATCGCGTGGCCCAGGGTTTCGGCGATCGCGCTCACGAGCGGGCTGAGGCTGTTCTCGGCAGCCACTTCGCCTGCGATCGTCGGGTCGGTCACGAGCAGCCACGTTCCGACCGCCGCCACCGGCGCAAGCG
>Ga0310810_10008054_pt1 | contig 12093 bp, 12 predicted proteins | sample NCmetagenome_FD_207641 | JGI IMG/M metagenome (GOLD analysis project Ga0310810, IMG submission 207641) | Soil microbial communities from experimental microcosm in Duke University, North Carolina, United States - NC | ecosystem: Engineered > Artificial ecosystem > Soil microcosm > Unclassified ...
CGTCGAGCTCAGTGCGCCACGAAGCCACCTGCATCGCGGCACGGGTCCGCGCCTCGGGCGTGAGCCCTCCCGCCCATTCCTGCTCCGGCACCACCTCATCAACCGCATCGTCCACGGCGCGACAGAAGTCCCACACCGCGACGATCGCGTTGCGCTTCCGCGGCGGTAGCACGAGGAAGGAATAGTAGAAGCTGGTGTCGCGACTCATGACTAGGAGCCTATCCGAGACATGGCATGGGTCGCGTTCCGAGCGCCGTGCCGGCAGATGCAAGGCGCCGCGACGCCGGCAAGGCGGGCCCTTGTCCAGGAGCGGCAACGCCGCAGATGCCGGTACGCCGCCGGAACCCAGAGGGCGCATGGGGGTTGCGGGCGAGCTCGTCGTAGCTCGTCGTTGACGATGTGCCGCATCGCCTCCTCCTCGCGCCTCGATCTCACCTCGCAAGCCCCATGCGCGCGACCCATGCCATGACTCGGATAGGCTCCTAGCTAGACGACCAGGAGAGCATGCGCCACATAAACCACGGAGCATCCGCTGCCCCGAGCGACGGGCGAAGGTGAATCATGTCGTACTCGGAGCGCTCGAGGCGATCGAGTATCCGTGTCCCACCGAGCCAGGTCGCGCGAAGCTCGTACTTGAGACGGCCGCGAACCGCGTCGCACAGCGGCAGCCCTTCATTGAAGAGCGCACGCGTCCGCGACACCGCAGCTGCCACAGTCCGCGTCCACGCCGGCGTCATCATCGAAGCGGAGAGGTCGGACGGTGATGCGCCGTGCACTCGCATCTCATCCTCCGGAATGTAGACGCGGCCGCGGTCGAAATCGATCTTGAGATCCTGCCAGAAGTTCGTGAGCTGGAGTGCCGTGCAGATCGCGTCGGACCAACCGTCGAGTTTGGCGTCTCGATAATCGGCGATGCGCAGCACGAGCCGACCGACTGGATTGGCGGAACGGCGGCAGTAGTCCATCACGTCCGGCCACGATTCATATCGCGTGACCGTGACGTCCTGACGAAAGGCGCTCAGCAGATCTTCGAACAAGTCAGATGGCAGCTGTTTTGCGCGAATCGTGGCACCGAGGGCGAGGAAGATCTCGTTCGTGTTCGCCGGCTCGCCCTCGGCAATCGGGCGACTCGGCGCATTCGGACTTGCGGAGACCGTCTCGCGAAGCCGGCACAGCCAGCTGTCGAGTAAGACGTAACGCTCGTCTACCGGGCGCGCCCCTTCGTCGGCGAAATCGTCAGCGGCGCGAGCGAACGCGTAGACCGCTGCGACGTGATGGCGCATGTGTCGCGGCACCAGCCACGACGCGACAGGAAAATTCTCGTAGTGCGTGCGGGCATCGCGCGCACACGACGCGTAAGCCGCAGCGAGATCTACCATTCAATTTCGGACATACCCGCGCGATGGTTTGCCACTCTCGCCATCACGAACAGCAGATCGGACAACCGGTTGAGATACACGATGACGATCGGATCGACGGCCGCGGCGCCAAGCGCGACGACCCTGCGCTCAACGCGGCGGCAGACCGTCCGCGCCTGATGCAGCAGCGCTCCAGACGATGATCCGCCGGGAAGGATGAACCGGCGCAACGGCGGCAGCTCGGTCTCGAGGCTGTCGATCAGCGTCTCGAGCCGCTCGACATCGGTCTCGCTGACCGCCGCTTTCGTCACGCGCGAGGCAATCCGCGATCGCGGATCGGCGAGGCGTGCGCCAATAGCAAACAGCTCCTTTTGAATCTTCTCGATCTCGGTCGCCAGATCGGCATCAACGCCTGATGCGCAGATCGTTCCGAGATTGGCGTTCAACTCGTCTACCTCGCCGTAGGCGTCCACGCGCGAATCGGACTTCGACACGCGCGTGTTGTCGAACAGAGACGTGTCACCGCCGTCGCCGGTCTTTGTATAGATCCGCACGCGTGAAATTATATGGGCCGATGCCTGCGACTTCCCTGCCGATTCCGGCCGCCCGCAAGCGGTTTCGGCGTCAGCTGCTCACCTGGTATTGGGCCCACGGACGTGAGCTTCCGTGGCGCCAGACCAGCGACCCGTATCACATCCTCGTCTCGGAAATCATGCTGCAGCAGACGCAGGTGGACCGCGTGCTGCCCAAGTATCACGAGTGGCTCGGCAAGTATCCATCGCTCACGGCCCTCGCCGAAGCCGCCGAAGACGATGTCGTGCAGACGTGGCGGCCTCTGGGCTACAACATCCGGCCGAGGCGGCTACAGTCGATCGCGCGGGAATCGGTGACGCGCTACGGTGGACAGCTCCCCTCGGATCACGAGACGCTCCTGTCGTTCAAAGGCATCGGCGCCTACACCGCAGGCGCGATCCGCAGCTTCGCCTTTGGGCAGCGTGCGGCGATCCTGGACACCAACGTCGCACGCGTGCTCTATCGCGTGTTCATCGGTCGCGGCGACATCAAGGCGCACAAGATGCGCAAGCGGCTGTGGGGGCTGTCTGAAGCGCTGGTGCCGTACAAACACGTCTTCGACTTCAATCAGGCGCTCATGGATTTCGGCGCGACGATCTGCACAGCGAGAAAGCCGAAGTGTGATGCGTGTCCGATGACGCGATCGTGCACGTCGTATCCGAAGATCGGCCGCCTGAAGGCGGCCACTAGCTCGAAATCGTGATCGTCGTCGTCGCAGCGGTGATCGAAGAAGGCGGGCGGTTTCTCGTGACGCGGCGCCAGAAGGGAGTTCATCTTGCCGGCCTATGGGAGTTTCCCGGAGGCAAAATAGACGAGGGCGAGACGCACGCGGCGGCGCTGGTCCGCGAGATTCGCGAAGAGCTCGACGCCGATGTGGACGTTGGCGAACTCGTCTTCGAAGTCACGCACCCGTACGAGGACCGTACAGTGACCCTGTACTTCTATCGATGCACGCTGCGCGGAACGCCCCGGCCGCTGCTTGGTCAGGAGATGCGATGGGTACCTCGCGTCGATCTCGCGACGCTCGGCTTTCCGCCTGCAGATGAGGAGCTGATCAAGCTCCTGACAGAATCACCCGTTCAGTAACGGTCGCCAGCACACGGCCGGAGTCAGTCGCTGCATCGAGCGTCGTCCCGGGCGTGAGAAAGTCGCGATGCACGTAGGCCATCGCGATCGCGCCAAGTCGCGGCGAGTCCGCCGCGCTCGTCACAAAACCAACATCGCGATCCGCCGCGAACAATCGCGCCCCACGCTGCGGGACGGCACCGTCGATGCGAAGCGTCACCAGCTTGCGCGCCACGCGACCGTGCCCGCGATGCAGAACGCGGATGATGACCTCCTGCCCGACGTAGCAGCCCTTGCTCATCGAGAGTGCGCGCTCTTCGATACCGGCCTCGAGCGGGATCGTGTCGTCGGTCATGTCCACCCCGAACACGGGATAACCAGCCTCGATGCGCACAGCCTCGATCGCCTCGTGTGACACTTCCTGCGCGCCAGCCTGAATCAGCGCCGCGATCAGATCGCGTTCATGCGAAGGCTCGATGTACACACAGAATCCCGGCACACCGAGTTGATCGATGCGCGCAACAGAGACTGGCTGCTCATGGAATGACATCGAGACGTGCTGGTAGTCACGCAGACTCGTAGGGTCGGTCCTTTCGGACCGGTCAGGCGCGTCCAAGAGGACGCGCAGTACGACCGCTGCGGCCTTCGGTCCGTGAATCCACACGCCGGTCAGCTTGCCCGCGAGCAGCTCGACTTGAACGTTCTCGGTGAAGATGAACTGCTCGAGCCGATCGCGCGTCGCGCCCGCCGTCTCAGCCGGAACGTCGAGCAGGATCAGTCCCCCCGACTCGAGCACGTGCATGTCGGTCAGCATGCGCCCTTGCGGCGTGAGCCATGCGGCATAGCAACCCGTCCCGGCCGACAGCGCCGGAATGTCATTGGTCAGCAGGCCTTGGAGGTACGTGGCGCGGTCAGGCCCTGCGACAGCAATCTGCTGCCGAGGCGCGATCGCACCGATCGCGGAATCCTCGCGAATATGGCGGTAATCCTCGTGCAGAACGCTGGCGGCCTTTGAAGACATGTGTCCGTGCGGACCTGATACGATCGCAGCAGATGCGCTTCTTCTATTTTACTTGTGCGCTCGTAATCACCCTCGCCGCCGCAGCGGCCACGGCCGCCCCAGCCGCGGCGCAGCAGACCCCAGCCACGGCGAAGCCGACTGGTTACACAGTCTTCCTGCGGGGCGCTCCGGTTGGCCGTGAAGAACTCACGGTCCGCGAGGACGCGACCGGAACCACTATCACAGCCCAGGGGCGCCTCGGTGCACCGCTCAACGTCGTCACACGACGTGCCGAGATGAAGTACACCGCGGACGGAACACCTGAGCGGTTCTCACTTGAAGGTTCGGCCAACGGCGCCGACGTCTCGGTGCGCACGACGTTCGCCAACGGCACGGCACAGACCGAAGGCAATCAAGGCACTGCGAAGATCGCCACCTCGCATCAGTTTTCGCCGAACGCTGTCGTACTGCCCAACGGCGTCTTCAGTCTGTACGCAGCACTCGCCGATCGGCTCTCCAGAGTCACGGCAGGCGCCCAACTGAAGGCCTATATCCTGCCGCTCGCCGAGATCGGCGTGCGCGTCGTCAGCGATCAACCCGATCGGATTCAGGTCGGCACAAAGTTTCTCGACGTGCAGCGATATGACCTCCTGTTCGCGAGTCCTGGCGGTGATCTCGCGGTCAGCCTGACGGCAGGGGATGGCGGGCGGCTGATTCGTCTCACCATTCCCGCGCAAGCCATCGAAGTCGTCCGCGAAGATGTCGCATCGCCAACGTCGCGAACCCAGGTGTTCTCGAACCCCGGTGACGAAGCCGTCATGATTCCGGCGGTCGGCTTCAATCTCGGCGCGACCATCACCAAGCCCGCCTCCGCACAAGGCTCCGGCGCGGCAGGCCCCGCGACCCCGAAAGGTGGCGACGCCGGCCGGATGCCCGCCGTCATCCTGTTGGCGGGATCAAACGTTGGCGATCGCGACGGCTTCGCGCTTGGTGTTCCGACGCTCCAGCAATTGGCGGGCGCGATCGCTGACGCCGGGTTCCTCGCCGTGCGCTACGACCAGCGCGGGTTCGGACAGAGCGGTGGCCGCGCTGAGTCGGCAATGATTCAGGACTACGCGGAAGACGTTCGCGCCGTCGTGCGCTGGCTGCTGCAGCGCAAGGACGTCGATCCGAAGCGCATCGCCGTGGTCGGCCATAGCGAAGGTGCATGGGTGGCCCTGCTGGCAGCCGAGCGCGAGAAACGGATCAGTGCAGTCGTGTCGATCGCCGGGCCGGCGAGCACCGGGTCAGAACTCGTGCTCGAGCAGCAGCAGCGAGCGCTCGACCAGCTGAAGCTCACGCCTGAAGAGCGCGAGAAGAAGGTGGCACTGCAAAAGCAGATTCAGAGCGCCGTCGTCAGCGGCAAAGGCTGGGAGCTCATTCCGCAAGAAGAGCGCCGAGCGGCCGACACGCCGTGGTTCCAGAGTCTCCTCACGTTCGATCCGGGCAAGGTACTCAAGGACGTCAAGCAGCCGGTCTTCTTCATGCACGGCGCGTTGGACAAGCAGGTGCCACCGTCGAACGCTGACCGCCTTGCCGAAGTGGCAACCAAAGGCGATGCCGCGTCCGTCGACGTGGTTGTCGTGCGCGGCGTGAATCACCTGCTTATTCCGGCATTCACCGGCGAAGTCACCGAGTACTCGTCGCTGACCGACCGGAACGTGAGTAAGGATGTGAGCGGCGCGTTGACCGCGTGGCTCACGAAGACGTTCGCCGCAATCAAGTAGGGGCCGCCTTGCGGCCCGTGAGGGGCATTCGATGAGCGGCCGCCGAGTTCGGGTCCCCGATCTCCGTCACAAGAAACAGGCAGGCGAGAAGATCGCCATGCTGACGGCCTACGACGCGACGATGGCCCGCCTGTTCGATCGCGCCGGCATCGATGTGATTCTCGTTGGCGATTCGCTCGCGTCAGTCATCCTCGGCCATCAGCACACGCTGACAGTCACGCTCGACGCGATGATTCACCACACGGGCGCCGTCGCGCGTGGCACCGAGCACGCCCTCGTGGTCACCGACATGCCGTTCCTCACGTATCAGGTCAGCGTCGAGGAAGCGGTGCGAAACGCGGGGCGTCTTCTGCAGAGCGGCGCCTCGGCTGTGAAACTCGAAGGCGGCAGGCCGGTGCTCGACGTTGTTCGCCGGCTCGTTGACGTGGGCATTCCGGTCATGGGCCATCTTGGTCTGCAGCCGCAGTCAGTGCATCAACTGGGCGGTTACGGCAGACGCGGTTCGGAACCGCACGAAGCCGCCGCGCTCGTTGAGGACGCCGTGGCACTGGAACAAGCAGGTGCCTTCGCGATCGTGCTCGAGTCGATCCCGCCAGAGCTCGCGCAGACAGTAACCAAACGCGTCGACGTGCCAACGATTGGCATTGGATCTGGCGCCGACTGCGACGGACAAGTCCTCGTGAGCTACGACATGCTCGGACTCTTCGAAGGTCCGGTGCCTTCATTCGTGAAGCAGTACGCCAACCTCGCGTCAACGGTGACCATCGCCGCCCGCGCCTACATCGACGAAGTGCGATCGGGAAGTTACCCGACAACCCGCTCCACAATCTCAAGCTCGTCGAAGCCCCTCGGGACAGGCACCGAGGGCTGACGTGCTCCGCCTACTCGACACGATTGCCGCAACCCGTGCGGCGATCGCGGAATCCCGCCCGCGCGGATCGATCGGCTTTGTTCCGACGATGGGCGCTTTGCACGCGGGACATGCCAGCCTGATACAGCGCGCGCGAAGCGAGTGCAGCACTGTCGTGGTCAGCGTCTTCGTCAATCCGCTGCAATTCGATCGTCCCGACGATCTCGAGCGATATCCAAGGTCACTGGAGACCGACCTCGAGCTGTGCAGAAGAGACGGTGTCGACCTCGTCTTTGCTCCGGGCGTGAGCGAGATGTATCCGCGCCCCATGGAGATGGCCGTCGATGTGGGAAGACTGGCCGATCATCTCTGCGGGCGATACCGGCCCGGACACTTCAAGGGCGTGGCGACCGTCGTCTTGAAGCTGCTCGAGATTGTTCAAGCGGATGTGGCGTATTTTGGTGAGAAAGACGCACAGCAACTCGCGGTTGTGCGCCGCCTGGTTACGGACTTTAATGTTCCCGTGCGGATTGCCGGCGTGCCAACCGTGCGAGAGCCAGACGGCCTCGCACTCAGCTCGCGTAACCAGCGACTGAGTGCCGACGAGAGACGACTCGCTCCTTCCTTGTACGCGGCGCTCCGGCGCGTCGCGGGGAGCGTCGAGAACGGCGTGTCGAACGTGTCTGAGATCACTGGCGACGCAGCCACAGCGATCCCGGCCGATGAGCGATTGCGACTCGAGTATCTGGAGCTGGTCGATCCCGAGGACTTTCAGCCTGTGACGCGAGTCACTGGTCCGGTCGTCGCCGCTGGGGCGTTGTGGGTAGGGAACACTCGGCTCATCGACAACGTTCGCTGCACGCCTCCCCGGAGGTCCGCCTAAAGGCGGACACTACACATGAAGAGCACTGTGGCGTGGGCAGTGGCTGGTGTCGGCGTCCTGGCGATCGCAGGCACAGTGGTGTCGCTCGCGCAACGCGGGCCGGCGTCCTCGAGTATGACGAACAAGAGTCTCACGGCCGTTGCAGGGATCAGGGTTGGTCATGTCACGCTCAGCGAGCGGCCCACTGGCTGCACGGTGGTTGTCGTCGATGGCGAGGGCGCGATCGGCGGCTATGCACAACGCGGCGGCGCGCCCGGAACGCGTGATGCGGATCTCCTCAATCCCCTCAACACCGTCGAACAAGTCAACGCGATCTTTCTCACTGGCGGTAGCGCGTATGGCATCAGCGTCGGCGACGGCGTGACGCGCTATCTCGAGGAAAAGAAGGTGGGCTTCAAGATCGCGGGCACCGTCGTTCCGATCGTGCCGGGAGCGGTGTTGATGGACCTTGGATTCGGCGGGAGCTCGACGATCCGTCCGAATGCCGAATGCGGTTACCGCGCGGCGTCCACGGCAACCGACGGTCCGGTCGCCGAGGGCAACGTCGGCGCCGGCGCTGGTTCGACCGTCGGGAAGCTGCTTGGAAGTCGCGACCGCGCGATGAAAGCTGGCGTCGGTACCTCGGCGATCGCGTTGCCGAACGGTCTTGTCGTCTCCGCTCTCGTCGCCGTGAATGCCGTCGGCGACATCATCGATCCCGCAACAGGCGCTGTCGTAGCTGGCGTACGCACGGCAGACGGCAAGGGGCTCGCCGATGCACGACGACTGATCCGATCGACACAGCCAGCGAGTGCACCATCCGCAGGCGCGAACACCACAATCGCGGTCGTCGCGACCAACGCCAAACTCACGAAGGTGCAGGCCAGCCGCATGGCGCTGATGGCTGACGATGGGCTGGCGCGAGCGATCAATCCGGCCCACACACCAGCGGATGGCGACACCGTGTTCGCTTTGGCGACCGGCCGATGGGATGGACAAGTAGACGTCGGGACGATCGGCGCGCTCGCGGCCGAGGCGCTCTCTGAAGCGATCGTTCGCGCCGCGACTCAGGCCACCGCTTCGGGCGGCCTTCCCTCCGCTCGCGATCTGAACGCTGTGCCAACGAGATTTCGGTAATGCAAGATGCGAAATGCAAAATGCAAACGTGGGGCATGCCGTTGCACTGTTTGCATTTTGAATTTTGCATTTTGAATTACTGATGTCCCTGCATCTCGCGCTCCTCGTCGTCTACTCCTTCGGTATCGTCGGCATCGGGATCTGGACTGCGCGCCTGGTGCGCGGCAGCAGTGAATTCTTCGTCGCGGGTCGCAGTCTCGGCCCAGGACTGATCCTCGCCTCGATGCTCGCCGCCAACATCGGCGCCGGTTCGACCGTCGGCGCCGCGGGCCTTGCGTATCGAGACGGACTCAGTGCGTGGTGGTGGGTCGGATCGGCGGGGCTCGGGTCGATCGTATTCGCGTTCTTTGTTGCGCCGCGGTTGTGGCAAATCGCGAAAGAACACGACTTCTACACGACCGGCGACTACCTCGAATTCCGGTACGGTCCCACTGTTCGAGGCGTGACCACCGCCTTGATCGCACTAGGTGTACTGGCACTGCTCGCTGGACAGCTCATCGCGGGTGCGACGATTCTCAACGTCCTCACCGGCATGCCGCGATGGGCCGGGGCGCTCACCGGTGGCGCGATCATGACGATCTATTTCACCGCGGGTGGTCTTCTTGGCTCGGCCTGGGTGAACACGTTTCAGTTGATCGTGATGCTCGTCGGGCTGCTGTTCGCGCTGCCGGTGGCGATGAACTCCGTCGGCGGCTACGCGACCATCATTGGCGGAAACGTGCCGCCGCACTTCGGCGACATTCTCTATTCGTCGGGATCTGGTTCCGGATGGACGCTGCTCTTCCTGCTCGGTCCTGCGTTCATCATCTCGCCAGGTTTGATTCAGAAAGCGTACGGCGGCTCCAGCGCGAGTGCCGTGCGCACCGGTGTCGCGCTGAACGCTGCGGGGCTGATTGGCTTCGCGTTCGTGCCGGTGCTGTTCGGCATGATTGCCAAGGTCACCTCTCCTGGGATCACCGACGCCAACGCGGTGTTGCCGACCGTCCTCACGCACCAGTTGCCGCCTTGGCTCGGCGCGATCGCGCTCGCCGCAGTCTTCTCGACTGAAGTGGACACGTGCGACGCGATCCTCTTCATGCTCTCGACTTCGGCGTCCAAGGATCTCTACAAGCGGTTCCTCAATCCTGCGGCATCGGACGCTCAACTGCTGCGCGTCGGGCGGGCGTCTGCAGTTCTCGGCGGCATCGTCGGTGTGCTGTTGTCGATCTGGCTGCAGACCGTGATCAGCGCGGTCACGGTCTTTTACTCGCTGCTCGTCGTCACGTTGTTTATGCCGGTAATCGGCGGGCTATATGTGCGACGGGCGCAGAGCCGGGAGGCCATGGCCGCGGTCGTGGCGGGTGTCGCAACGCTCATCGTGGTACGCTTTGGGGTTGCCGGAGCCTACCCGTGGGTGGACCCGGCACTGAGCGGAATCATCGCGTCCGCTGTGGCATTCTTTGCCGTCTTGGCAATTCGGAACCGTTCAGACAAGGGCTTGGGCGCCGGAGCGCGTAGCGCGTAGGCGGCTCCGCGGAGATCAGATGAAGACCCATCGCATCGCAGTTATCGCCGGCGACGGCATCGGCAAGGAAGTCGTTCCCGCTGGCATCGAGATCATCAACCTCGCCGCGGAGCAGGGCGGTTTCACATGCGAGTTCACGCAGATCCCATGGGGATGCGACTACTACCTGCAGACGGGTCGCATGATGGATCCCGACGGCGTCGATCAGTTGCTCAAGTTCGACGCGATTTATCTCGGCGCGATCGGCGACCCGCGCGTCGCGGATCACATCTCGGCGCGTGAGCTGATCCTGCCGTTGCGACAGAAGCTCGGGCAGTGGGTGAACCTGCGGCCGATGCGACTGATGCCCGGCATCTCGTCGCCGCTCGCCAATCGCGGTGCCGCCGAGATCGACATGATCTGCGTACGCGAGAACTCCGAAGGTGAGTACTGCGGCATGGGTGGCCGTCTCCATGGCGGGACGCCGTTCGAACTGGCCGAGCAGACCGGCGTGTTCACGAGGAACGGCATCGAGCGCATTGCCCGCTATGCGTTCAAGCTCGCCGAATCACGACCGCGGAAAATGCTGGCCAGCGCGACGAAGTCGAATGCGCTGCAGCACGCGATGGTGCTGTGGGATGAAGTCGTCGCCGGGGTTGCGAAGGAGTTCCCGAAGGTCGAGCTGAAGAAATACCACGTGGACGCGCTTTGCGCGCGCATGGTCACACATCCTCAGACGCTTGATGTCATCGTCGCCTCGAACCTGTTCGGCGACATCCTCACCGACATTGGATCGGCCATCTCGGGAAGCCTCGGTGTGGCACCTGGCGGGAATATCAATCCCGATCGCACGACGCCATCGATGTTCGAGCCGATTCATGGCTCTGCTCCGGACATCGCTGGTAAGGGGATCGCGAACCCGATCGCCGCGATCTGGGCTGGCGCGATGATGCTCGACCATCTCGGCGAGCGGACCGCTCACGACCGTATCCTGGCATCGATCGAAAGTGTCCTGTCACAAGGTCAGGTCAAGACCCCGGATCTGGGCGGGCGAGCAACGACGGCGGAGATGACAAAGGCCGTCACGAGCGCTATGACCGCGGCCAGTCGGCAACCAGCCTAAGGCACGGCATTTGTAGAGACGTCCTTCGGACGTGCCTCATGTGCGGCGCAGGGCACGTCCTTTTGGACGTGCCTTTGGACGGAATATGCTTCGAACGATCGCCATTCTCCTCGCGCTGAGCACCGGCGCCCAGGTCGGCCAGGCGTTCCCCAACACCAACAAGTACGGCCGGGCGACGATCGAGTACCGTCACCAGGGACTCGGGGTGGTCGCCAACTACGACTACTCGCAGAGGAATCACAGCGGGCCGTGGCTGCTCATCGACGTGGCGCTCGGGTCCACAGATCGCTTTGTCCTTCATCGCACCAATTTCAAGCTGATCACACCCGGCGGCCAGACCATCCCGCTCGCCAGCCAACAGCAGGGCCGGGCCGACATGGAAAACATCAACCTGCTGATTCAAAACGCCAAGATCCATCGTCAGAACCTCGACACGTACTTCCCGCAACGCAACAGGCTCGAGGCGTTCAACTTCTTCTCGCTTCCCTTCGTGCGCAGCATCTCGGACGAGGCGATCGTCGATAACGACCGCGTCGCTCAGGGTCCGCTGCTCTTCCAGTCACAGGATGGGAACTGGAAGGAAGGGACATATCGGCTGGTGCTGACCAACGACAAGGCGAAGGCGGAACTGCCGATCACGCTGCAGTAAACGGAGGCGTCACCATGCGTAGCGCAATCGGGTGCTTACTCCTCGCATTGAGTGCAGCGTCCGTCGCCGAGGCTCAGGACGATCGCTATCTGCTCCTTGCCACCGAACGCACCGGCACCATGCAGAAAGAGATCGACGAGGCTGCTGCCAAGGGCTTTCGGGTCGTGACTGCCAGTCCGGGTGACGGCAGCGAGTACATCGTCCTTCTCGAGCAGACGGCAGACAAA
>Ga0310810_10008055_pt1 | contig 12091 bp, 10 predicted proteins | sample NCmetagenome_FD_207641 | JGI IMG/M metagenome (GOLD analysis project Ga0310810, IMG submission 207641) | Soil microbial communities from experimental microcosm in Duke University, North Carolina, United States - NC | ecosystem: Engineered > Artificial ecosystem > Soil microcosm > Unclassified ...
CATTGGCAATGCCGCTGCTCGTGTTGCTGAGGCCGCCGCCAACTTGATTGAGCGTTCCGTTGAGCCCTCCGCCAACGTTGCTCAATGTGCCGCTAAGCCGTCCGCCGGCCTGCCCAAGCGATCCGCCGACCGGGCCGCCTACTGCACCCCCGACATTGCTCACAGTCCCGCCGACACGTCCGCCGACTGCGCCCGTCACATTGCCGAGCCCCCCGAGTGGCCCGCCTCCCCGGCCGCCCAGCAGTTGGGCGGGAGCTGAAGACGCCGCAAGCGAGGCGAGCAGCAAAGCCGTCAGAATTGGACGCTTGGACATTGTCGCACCCTTTTCTTATGCCTTTGCAGGATGAAACGTCCGTCGAAGGCCGTTTCATCCCGTATGAGGTGCAATGCCGTCCTTATCGTTCGACTCCGAATTGGCCGCCGTGTGGCCCCGCCTGAGGCGGCTCGCCCATGCGCTGGCCAGGAACCCCGCGGATGCGGACGATCTTGCACAAATGGCCGCAGAAAAAGCGTTCAAATCCTTTGCTCAGTTCCAACCCGGAACGAAATTCGACAGCTGGATGTTCCGCATTTGCCGAACGGTCTGGATCGACATGATCCGTTCCGGGACGCGCCGCGCGGCGCACGAGGCTCCGGAAGAGGCTGGAGAGGCCGTTGGCTTCGATCCGCGGCCGGCCACCGATGCAGCAATCGACCTGAGGACCGCAATGGCCGCAATGCAGCGCCTGCCGGAAGAGCAGCGCGAGGTCGTGGCGCTCATCCTGGTCGATGGATGTGGATACCGCGAAGCCGCGGAAATATTGGAGCAGCCGATCGGCACCGTTTCGAGCCGATTGGCCCGGGGACGGCAGGCCCTGCTTGCCATGCTGGGCGAGGGTGGGTGAATTGACCGAGGAAGAAGAGTTTTTCGCTTGGCTGGATGGCGAGCTGGAGGGCGGCCAGGCAGCCCGTGTCGAAGCGCGGGTTGCTGCTTCGCCCGAATTGGCCGCGCGGGCCGAGGCTCATCGACGGCTTGCGGCGGGGTTGCGCGATGCCTTCGAACCGGTCCTCCAGTCAGCGCCCGAACCGCCCCGTTTCCAGGCAGCCGAAGTCGTTGATTTCAGAGCGCGGGCAGTCAGGCGCGATGAGCATCGGTCGCAATTCGGTTTGCCGCAATGGGCCGCGATGGCTGCGACGCTCGCGCTCGGCCTGCTGGTTGGCAATCTCGTCGGCGGCTCAGACCGGGATGCCCCGGTCACGCTGGATCATGGCCAATTGATTGCCGCAGCGGCGCTCAGCCATTCGCTCGACACCGCATTGGCCAGTTCTCCCGGCAACGAGGGCGCAAGGATCGGACTGACCTTCCGCAGCACTAAGGGCAACGTCTGCCGAAGCTTCCAGGATGGGCAGGCAAGCGGCCTGGCTTGCCGCGAAGGCCGGCAGTGGCGCGTCGAAGGACTGTTTCGGGATGGCGAAGGCCAATCTTCGGATTATCGCATGGCCGCAGGTCAGAATCCGCGCCTTGCGGAGCTAATCGACCAGACCATTGCCGGCGAGCCATTGGACGCGGCGCAGGAAAAATCAACCCGAGACAGAGGCTGGCGCTGACCGCCATTTGAGTTGCGGCACTCCGGACGCTTCGGCCAGATCGATCCGACGTCGCACCACGGCCCAGCGCTCCCCATCGACCAAAACTTCAGGAGTCAGCGGCCGGCTGTTGTAGCCGCTCGACATGGCTGCTCCATAGGCTCCGGCGGTCCGGAATATGACGAGATCGCCTTCCTGGGCTTCGTCCATTTCTCGCGCCAACGCGAAGGTGTCACCACTCTCGCAGACCGGCCCAACCACGTGCGCGGTGAGACGCCTGCCGTTGGGGCGCACGGCTTCGACATGGTGGTAGGCGTCGTAAAGGGCAGGCCGCATTAGATCGTTCATGGCTGCATCGACGATCAACCAGGGATGGGTTTCGCCGGGCTTCACCCGGACCACCCTAGAGAGGAGCACGCCGGCGTTGCCGGTAATCAGCCGGCCAGGCTCGAACGCCAGGCGGATATGCCAATCCCTGGTTACCCGCTTGACCATCGCGGCATACTCGGCGGGCGTCGGCGGTTCGGGCTGGCCCGGCCCATAGGGCACGCCCAATCCCCCACCCAGGTCCGCAATTTCGAGCGAGAAGCCCTCGCGCCGCAGGTCGCGGATCAGGCCGCCGAGCCGCTCGAATGCAGCCTCAAGCGGGTCGAGACTGGTCAGCTGGCTGCCGATATGAACCGTGATGCCGGTCACTTTGAGGCCGGGCAGTTCGCGCAATGACTTGAAGCTGGCGATCGCGTCAGCCGCCGGCAGGCCGAACTTATTGTCGGCCTTGCCGGTGGTAATCTTGGCATGAGTGCCGGCTTCGACATCAGGATTGATGCGAAGGGCTACCGGCGTTTCAATACCCATCGACTGGGCCACGGCGGATAAGGTTTGCGCCTCTTCGATCGATTCGAGATTGAACTGAAGCAGGCCGCCGGCCAGCGCTTCGGCCATCTCATCGGAGGTCTTTCCGACGCCGGAAAACAGGATCGAATCCGGCTCCATGCCGGCAGTGCGCGCGGCGCGATACTCGCCGATCGAAACAATGTCGCCGCCAAGACCTTCGCCAGCCAAGATCGACAGCACGGCCGGATTGGGATTGGCCTTGACCGCATAGGCAATCAGCGGATTGTCGAGTTGCGACAGCGCCTGCTGCAGCACTCGGACATGACGCCTCAAGGTCTCGGCCGAATAGACGTAAACCGGCGTGCCTACTTGGTCGGCAATGGTGTCGAGCGGCACTTCTTCACAGTGCAGAAGTCCGTCGTGAATTTCGAAAAAGTCCATGATTCCCGGTTTGAATGCTTAGTTGCGCTGGTCGGCGCCGAACAGCTCGGTGGCGACCTGCACGTCATTTCGGTTTTGCTCAATGGCGGGCGCGAGGCGGAGCAGGGCATAGCCCGCCAGGGCGGAAAGCAAGGATCCGGCAAGCGTTCCGACCTTCGCCTGGTCGATGAGCAGCTCATTGCCCGGATAGGCCAGAGCGCCGATGAACAGGCTCATGGTGAAGCCAATCCCGCACAGGAGAGCGGCGCCATATAGATGCTGCCACGATGCATCTGGCGGCCGCGTCGCCGCTCCCGTCCGGATGGCCGCCCAGATCGCCCCGAAAATCCCGAGCTGCTTGCCGAAAAACAATCCGGCGAGCACGGCCAAAGGCAAGGGACTGGCGAGCTCGCGCATGCCGCCGCCGAGCGAAACGCCCGCCGCTACGAAACCGAACAGCGGCACGACCACGAACATCACCCAGGGGTGGATACCATGCTCCAGCGTCTTGAGCGGCGACCGCGCCTCCCCCTTACCCAGCGGAATGGTCAGCGCCGCGAGAACGCCGGCAACGGTGGCATGAACGCCGCTCGCCAGAACGAGCAGCCAGAGCAGCACGAAACCTGCCAGGTAAGGCCAGAGCCACCGAACTCCTAAACGGCCAAGCGCTGCCATGGCGCCGGTCAAAGCGAGTGCGGCCGCAAGGGCGGCGATGTCGAGGTCATGCGCATAGAAAAGCGCGATGATCAGCACCGCGCCGATGTCGTCGACAATGGCGATTGTCACCAGCAGTAGCCTGACCGAAGCTGGCGCATGGCGCCCCAGGATCGCCAGCACGCCGATGGCAAAGCCGATATCGGTCGCTGCCGGGATCGCCCAGCCACGAACCAGTTCGGAGCCGGATCCGACGATGGCCATGAAGATGAGCGCGGGCACCGTCATGCCCGACACAGCCGCGATGATCGGCAGTCTTCGGTCAGCCGGAGTCGAAAGCCGGCCCTCATACCATTCACGCTTCACTTCCAGGCCGACCAGAAGGAAGAAGATCGCCATTAGCCCGTCAGCCACCCAGTGGTGCAGGTCGAATTGGCCTAGGCGCGGCAGGGGCGGCCCGAACCTCGCATGCAGCAAATCTTGATAGCAGTCCGCTAGCGGCCCGTTGGCGGCAATCACCGCTGCCACCGCACAGGCGATCAGCGCCAGGCCGGCAAATTTGTCCAGCCGTTGCTGACGATCGGCCGCGTCGGTCATGCATGTTCATTGGCACGGCCGCCTCGTACAAGGCCAGAAAATCCGGCGGTGCTACTGGCCGGAAAAATATAGCCGCCGAAGGAACCGGTCCTGCCCCGCCACGAAATAATTGGCGTCGATCCAGCTCACGTCCGAGATGAGGTGCTTGCGCTTCTGCAACGCTACCGGATCGTTCGAGGATTTGAACTTGCGGGATTCGCGAAAGGCGTAGTGGCTGAACAGCCGCATGAATTCACCCAAATAGACATCGGCCACCGCAGGATTAGCGCGGATCACAAGCATGTTCTCGTCATTGGTGTCGGTCGACGCCTGGGAGAAATTTGCTGACCCGACCACTACGACGGGGGCGGGGCCCAGCGGGTCCACCAGCATATATTTGGTATGGACATAAAGGACGTGTGCTTCGCCCGTCACGCGATCGATCTCTTGAAGCCATTGATCGAACTGATTGAGTTCGACCTTGGCTCCGACCGACACGGTTACGTTGGGGTGCCTGCGGATTCGGTCGACGTCGGCAGACTGTTTGCGGATGGTCTTGCCGCTGCCCTTTTTCTCCATCAGCGCGAAGCGAATGACATTGTCCGGATTGTCGTAAACCTGGACAAACCGGCTGTTCATTCCGAACGCAAAGGTCATGAACAGTGCGCGTTGGGCCGCCCCGGCCAAGGCCGCATACCAGTCCAGCGCCTGAAGTGAGGTGCGCGGCGAAAAGACGAAAATTGAGTCAGTCGCACCGGGAGGAAGAGGAGCGGGACTCATTTGGGTTGCGGCCGTTGCGGTCGGCTTAAGGGTTCGGTCGGAATGAAGCAGCTGCCAATATCGGAAATATGACGATGCGACCTGCGGATCGCGTATCAAATGCGCATTGTTCGAGTGACCGAATATTCCGTTCTCCGACAAGTTGGTTGACCCCGTCCAAACCTCCGACGGCGCCCCGTTCGCCGAATAGACCAGGAATTTGTTGTGGGCGAAACCGCCGGACCGGGTTCTGGCCTTGGTCGATGCGACGATTCCGCTCCCGACCAGAGCCTCCTCATTGCCTTCGCGTTGGCTGTCGCCGTCGTAAAGTATCCGAACGACGGCTCCTCGCCCCTTGGCGGCCTTCAGTCGCGCATAGATCCGCTTGTTTTTGAATTCGAAGAATGCGCCATGAAGTGCATCACCTGACTGGGCGCGATCGATGAAGCGCTCGAGGCTTTCGATGAGGCCGCGCGACAGCCAGTCGTATGCTGCCTGGCCGACTTCGTCCGGTTTTCGGTTCTGGAAGCGAAGCGCATATTCCTGCGATGCGATCGACCCGCGATTGAAAAACACCGCATGGCGGCCAAGATCGACCGGCTCGGTTGTGACTGTCAGCTTGACGGTGGCCTTGTCCGAAAGGGCCAGCGGAGTTCCGCCCCGAGCGATGACCTCATAATCATAGGTTTCGCCCGGCGAGGCCGAATAGTCAGACCATTGGAAACTCTGGATGGGGTGGCGGTAGGACGACACCTTGTTCCCGGGAACGGGATTAGGCTCGACCTCCACAAAGGTCTTCATGCCGCCGAGGAAAATGACCTCGCCGTCCGAATGGCGCGTGCGACGTATGGCAAAGCCAAGAATCTTGGTCTGCCGGATATTTGCTTCCGCCATGTCCCAGCCGAGGACCACGACATAACTTCCGGCGATCGCAAGAGCGGTGAGCCCGGCCGACGTCTTTTGGTGTCGCATGGCGACCTCCTTCGACCGAGCATTGCCGTCATCGCTGAAAGTGCGGTGCGGTTCAATCGTTATGTGTTTGCGCTTCGCTTCCTGGCCCGTTGCCGCGCCTGGCTCGGTGTTTGCCCGAACCGCCCGCGATACCAATTGCTGAACGCGGATAGCGATGAATAGCCAAGCTGGTCGGCGACGTCGGTAAGGCGGAGGCGCCGCTGCGCAAGTTGCCGAGTAACTTCGCGCACCCTCACCCGGTCGAGCAAGTCGCTAAACTGGGTGTCGTCCTCTTCCAAACGGCGCTGCAGCGTGCGCACGGTCATGCCCAGGCTATCGGCCACGCTGGCGATCGAGGCGCGGCCGGCAGGCATCAGCAGCTGAATCGCCTGCTCCACCTCCTGCACGATGGAACGCTCGCCCGGGTCGATCATCGCATTGACCAGATTCCTGGCGTGAAGGGCCAGGGCTGGGTCGGACCGCGGATTGCTGCGGTCCAGATCCGCCCTGTTCAGCAATATTCCCGCATATTCGGAATTAAATTCGATCGGGCAGGAGAAGAGCCGCTGATAGACCGTCCGCTCGCTGGGCGGCGGTGGCTCATAGGGGAGGCTGATGGCGATCGGTTGCCAGTCGGCGCCGAGCACGCTGCGGCACATTTGGTCGAGCACTCCCAATGCCAGGTCGTCGGCCTGGCGCGAGGGGATTGGGGGGTTGAGCGCGAAATGCTGGCGCAGCAGCACCATGCCTTCAAACTCCTCGAAGCTGGCCGCAAGGGTCGAGTTGATGCGGTTGCGGAACTGGATCATCACCGACAGGGCGTCGCGAAGCGTGGATTGATGCGCGATCAGCAGGCTGACCATACCGAGGTCAGCGAGTCCCCGCAGCTCCGCCATCCTGAGCCCAAAGGTTAGGCAACGGGACGCCGCGGCGCTGTCCTCAAGCAGCCGGATGACAGGACGCGCCGGCACCATCTGCTCCGGATTGCTCAGCATCGCCCGGGTCAGCCCGCTTCGCCGCAGCAGCGGGACCGTGTCCAGCCTTAGATCGTCCGCGACCGCGAAATAGCCGGTGAGCGCGGCCGCCCTGACCAGTTCCATGGCGCCTCCTGTCGCCAGCTAAGCAAAATCTGTCACGAATTATACAAAAAACGTGCTGGTGCGGGCGTAGGCCGAAAATTCATCGTCAAGGGAGATTCAGATGGCGCACGCCGTACGCTTCTATGAAACGGGCGGACCCGAAGTGCTGCGCTACGAGCAGGTTCAGGTCGGGGAACCAGGCCCCGGCCAGGTGCGCGTTCGCCACGTCGCCGTTGGGTTGAATTTCGCCGATACTTACTTCCGCCTTGGCTATTATCCGGTCCCCGTGCCGAATGGGATGGGCGTTGAAGCGTCAGGCGTGATCGAGGCGGTTGGCGATAATGTGAACGGCTTCGCGATTGGCGACCGCGTCACTTACACCGGCAGTCCATTGGGCGCCTATTCGACAGAACGCGTGATGCCTGCCGCCTCACTCATCAAGCTACCCGTCGACATCGATCACAAGACCGCCGCCGCTTCGACCATGCGCGGTCTGAGCGCAGCCTATTGGCTGCTGAAGACCAATCCCTGGATGAAGGCTGGTGACACGATCTTGCTGCACGCCGCTGCAGGCGGGGTTGGACTGATCGCCGTTCAGTGGGCGAAGCTCCTCGGCCTGCGCGTCATCGGCACGGTTTCCTCCGAGGAAAAGGCGGAGCTGGCGCGTGCCCATGGCTGCGACGAGATTATCTTCTACCGGCGCGAGGATGTGCCGAACCGCGTCAGGGAGCTGACCGGCGGCGAAGGCGTCACGACCGTGTTCGACACGGTCGGCAAGGATACGTTCGAAGGGTCGCTGAAGTCGCTGAAGCGGCGCGGCGTGCTGGTCGGGTGCGGGACCGCTTCGGGGCCTTTCCCGCCGATCGATGCGCTGCAGCTCGCAATCCAGGGCTCGGTTTATTTCCAGCGCCCGGCGCTGGCTGACTATATTGCCGACCCGGCCGAGCGCGCCGAACTTGCGGGCGCGCTGTTCGAACATGTTGCCAACGGCCGCATCAAGATCGAGATCAACCAGCGCTACGCGCTTGAGGATGCGGTTCAGGCCCATCGCGACCTGGAGGCGGGGAAGACCACGGGCTCCTCGATCTTCGTCATATGATGCGGGTCGAGAAACTCACGGCGCATATCGGTGCCGAGGTTTCGGGCATTGACCTGGCGGAAGCCGCTGGCAACGATGACCTGTTCGGCGCAGTCAAGGAGGCGCTGCTCCAGCACAAGGTGCTGTTCCTCCGCGATCAGGACATCACCAAGGCCGACCATGTCGCCTTCGCCCATCGCTTTGGTGCGCTCGAAGATCACCCGGTTGCTGGCAGCGATCCCGATCACCCTGGCCTGGTTTGCATCTACAAGGACCTGGATTCACCACCAGACTTCTACGAAAACGCCTGGCATTGCGACGCCACCTGGCGCGACTGCCCGCCGATGGGCGCGGTGCTGCGCTGCCTCGAATGTCCTAGGGTCGGCGGGGACACGCTGTGGGCCAATATGGCCAGGGCCTATGCCGATCTTCCAGGCCATGTGAAGGAAACGATCGACGGCCTCCAAGCGCGTCATTCGATCGAGGCGAGCTTCGGCGCACGCATGCCGATCGAGAAGCGCCACGCGTTGAAGGCGCAATATCCGGACGCAGAACATCCGGTCGTCCGCACCCATCCCGAGACGGGCGAGAAGGTGCTGTTCGTCAACAGCTTCACGACTCACTTCACCAATTTCCACACGGTCGACAACGTCCGCTACGGCCAGGATTACGCGCCCGGCGGTGCCAACTTGCTCCACTATTTGATCGGGCGTGCGGCGATTCCGGAATACCAGGTCCGCTGGCGGTGGGAGCCCAACAGCGTCGCGATCTGGGATAACCGCTGCACCCAGCATTACGCGGTGATGGATTACTGGCCCGCCGTCCGAAAGATGGAGCGCGCGGGCATCATCGGCGACCGGCCGTATTAGATTTATAAGGAGATATCCGATGCAGTTCCTTGACGACTCGCTGTTGCCCGAAACGCAGGAAAAGCTGGTCATAACCGTCGCGCCTTATGGTCCCGAATGGGCCGTGAGCGACTTCCCCGAAGACCTTCCGCTGACGATGGATGAGCACGTCCAGAAGGCCGTCGACTGCTACAATGCCGGCGCGACCGTGCTGCACATCCACGTGCGCGAATTGGACGGCAAAGGCTCCAAGCGGCTGTCAAAGTTCAACGAGCTGCTCGGCCTCCTGCGCGAAGCCGTGCCGGACATGATCCTTCAGGTAGGCGGGTCGATATCCTTCGCCCCCGAAGGCGACGGCGCGGAAGCCAAGTGGCTGTCGGACGACACCCGCCACATGCTGGCCGACCTCACGCCCAAGCCCGACCAGGTGACCATTGCCATCAACACGACGCAGATGAACATCATGGACCTGATGTCGGATGCGGAATATGGCAACACCAGCCTGGCCGATCCCGCCACCTATCATGCCTATCGGGAAATGGTCGTTCCGGCTGGCCCCGAGTGGGTCGAGGAACACCTTCGCCGCCTGGTCGCGGCCGGCATCCAGCCGCATTTCCAGCTGACCTGCATGCCCGACCTGGAAACGCTCGAAAGGCTGATCCGGCGCGGCCATTACAATGGACCGGTCAACCTCACCTGGGTGGGCATCGGCGGCGGCTTCGACGGGCCCAACCCGAACAACTTCATGGAATTCATCCGTCGCGCCCCCGACGGCTCGACGGTCACGCTGGAATCGGTGATGCGCAACGTCCTGCCGGTCAATGTCATGGCGATGGCGCTCGGCATGCACACCCGCTGCGGCAACGAAGATACTCTCTACGACCAGCACGGCGACAAGATCACGTCGGTGCAGCAGGTCGAGCAGCTGGTGCGGATCGCCAAGGAGCTGGGCCGCGAGATTGCGACCGCCAAGGAGGCTCGCGAGATCTACAAGATCGGAGTCCAGTACAACAGCGTCGACGAAACGCTGGCGCAGCTCGGCATGGTCCCGAACCGCGACCCCGGCCGGCGCGCCCTGCCCAACCGGTACGCGGCATGACCGAGGTGGCCGATGGGCAGCACAGGGTCCCGGCTTACGCCTGGGTCATCTTCGCGCTGACCTTCGGCCTGCTGATTTCCGACTATATGGCACGGCAGGTGCTGAATGCCGTGTTCCCGCTGCTCAAGGCCGAATGGGCATTGAGCGATGGGGAGCTCGGACTGCTGAGCGGCGTCGTCGCCATCATGGTCGGGCTGCTGACCTTCCCGCTGTCGCTGCTGGCGGACCGGTTGGGACGGGTGAGGAGCCTGACCGCGATGGCGGTCCTGTGGAGCCTGGCGACGCTACTCTGCTCCATCGCCGGCAATTATGGTGAGATGCTCGCCGGCCGCCTCCTGGTCGGCGTCGGCGAAGCTGCCTACGGCAGCGTCGGCATCGCGCTGGTCGTCAGCGTCTTCCCGAAGCGCCTTCGGGCGACGCTTTCAGCGGCCTTCATGGCGGGCGGCCTGCTTGGGCAGGTGCTCGGCGTTGGCATCGGCGGCGCGGTCGCTGCCGCGCACGGGTGGCGGACAGCTTTCATGGCAATCGCTATTGGAGGTCTGGCACTCGCTATCCTCTTCCCGCTGCTGGTCGGCGAAAAGCGAATCGCCTTGTTGTCGGAGGCGGCTGGAAATGCGCCCTATCAGCGCAAGCAGGCATTCCCGAAAATCTCCAGCCTGTTTGCCGGCAGGACCATCAAATGCGCCTATATCGGTAGCGGACTGCAGCTGTTCGTCGCCGGCGCGCTGCCGGCCTGGCTGCCAACCTATTTCAACCGTTACTATGATTTGCCGATCGACGGAGCTGCAAGGCTTGCGGCTTTGTTTCTGGCGGTTTGCGGCGTTGGCATGGTCGTTTGCGGACAGGTCAGCGACCGGCTTTTCAGCAAGCCGGACCAGCGGGTGCGTCTCGCCGTTGGTTACTGCCTTGCATGCGCCCTGCTGCTTGGCGCTGCCTTCGCGCTTCCTCCCGGGCCTCCGCAGCTGATCCTGCTCGGGCTCGCGATTTTCCTGGCCGCCGGTACGACCGGGCCGGCCGGGGCAATGGTTGCAAGTCTGACCCCGGCCGCAATCCATGGGACGGCATTCGCCACACTGACCCTGGCCAACAACTTCCTCGGCCTTGCTCCCGGTCCGATCGTGACTGGCTGGCTGGCCGACCGGCTGGGGCTGCTCGGTGCGTTGCAGTGGCTTCCTCTAGCCAGCGTCGCGGCCGCCATGGTGTTCCTTTGCGCCCGCCGCTCCTCGCAGGCGGATCTCGCTTTCGCGGAGTAGATTATGAACAGGGTAAGTGCGTTAAGGCTCCCCGCCGTAAGCGGGCTGGGCCCGGGGCTACTGGCATCGCTGGTCATCGCCGCCGCCGCAGCCTTCCTAGCCGACCATTATGGCGGGCCGGTCATGCTGTTCGCATTGCTATTAGGCATGGCGATGAACTTCCTGAGCGAGGTCGATCGCTGCAAGGTCGGTGTCGCATTCGCATCGCGGACGGTGCTTCGCCTCGGCGTTGCGTTGCTCGGCTTTCGCATCACGATCGGGCAAATCGTGTCGCTTGGATGGCAACCCATCGCGCTGGTGGTCGCCGCCGTTGGTCTGACTATCTTCGCGTCGATCTGGGCAGCGAAGGCGATGGGCTTCAGGTCCGAATTCGGGCTGCTGTCCGGTGGCGCCACCGCCATCTGCGGCGCATCGGCAGCCATGGCGCTTTCTGCAGCCTTACCCGCCCATGAAAAGAAGGAGCGGGCCACCTCCTTCACCATCATCGGCGTTTCGACACTGTCGACGCTGGCGATGATAATCTACCCGGCAATTTCGAAGTTGTTCGGCTTCGACGATCATCATGCCGGGGTGTTCATCGGTGCAACCATCCACGACGTGGCGCAGGTCGTCGGCGCGGGCTACGCCATCTCGCCCGAAGCCGGCGACACTGCCACCGTCGTCAAGTTGATGCGCGTCGCCATGCTGCTGCCGGTGATCGTTTCCGTTGGCCTTTGGGCGCGATCGAAAGGCGGACATGGCGAAGGGCAGCGGCCGCCGTTGCTTCCCTGGTTCGTGACTGCATTTGCGGCCCTTGTCGTCGTGAACAGTCTTTTGCCGATCCCGGATCTACTTCGCGAGGGCGGTAACATCGCGTCCCGCGGCTGCCTGATCGCAGCCATCGCCGCGATCGGCATCAAGACGCATTTCCAGGAAATCATCGAAATCGGGTGGAAGCCGGTCGTGCTGATGGTCCTCGAGACAATCTTCATTGC
>Ga0310810_10008056_pt1 | contig 12091 bp, 13 predicted proteins | sample NCmetagenome_FD_207641 | JGI IMG/M metagenome (GOLD analysis project Ga0310810, IMG submission 207641) | Soil microbial communities from experimental microcosm in Duke University, North Carolina, United States - NC | ecosystem: Engineered > Artificial ecosystem > Soil microcosm > Unclassified ...
ACATCGACAACCTCACGAAGCTGTGGCCGGAGTCGCGGCGGCTGCTGGACGCCGGCGAGCTCGTCATCGACCGGCTGCACTCCGATCAGCAGCTCGTCGAGGAGCTGATCTTCGACCCCACGCGCGTCCCGCCGGGGATCGAGTGCTCCGGCGACCCGCTGCTGCACTTCCGCTCGGAGGCCTACGCCGAGTCGCACCGGCGCCGGACGGCCGAGCGCAAGCCGGCGATCAGGCCAGCGTGACGGCGACCGCGGGCGCGCCGCGCAGCGTCTGCAGTACGACGCAGTAGCGCTCGGTGAGCTTCAGGAGCGTCGCGAGCTGCTCGTCGCTCGCGCCGGGCGCGTCGAGGTCGAAGTCCAGCGCGATCGAGGCGAACCCGACGGGGGCGTCGCGGTCGACGGCGAGCGTGCCGCGGAAGTCGAGCACGCCGGAGGCGGTGATCGTGCCGGCGGTGACGGGGATCTCCAGCGCGGTCGCGACGGCCTTCAGCGTCACGCCCGCGCACGCGACGAGCGCCTCGAGCAGCATGTCGCCGGAGCACAGCGCGAGGCCGTCGCCGCCCGTGGCCGGGTGCAGGCCGGCGGTCGCGAGCGCGCGACCGGTCTGCACCGAGCACGTGATCTCCTCGTCGAGCGTGCCGGTCGCGGTGAGCGTCACGAGCGCCGCCTCGGGCTCGGCGCGGTAGTGCTGCTTCAGCGGCTCCTGGAGGGTGCGGAGGGCGTCGCGATCCATGGCCGGGACGCTACAGCGTGCGAGCCGCCGACGAACCCGACGCCTCACGCGTCTTCGCGCCCAAGCGCGTCACGTCGAAGTCGGAGGCCGAACGCGCGTGATTCGTCGCAAACGCGCGTAGTTCCGTAACGGTCAGGGCGCCACGCTGGGGCCCATGCCGTCTGGTGGCAAGGGGGTGCGCCGGGTTACGATCGCTCCGCGAGCGCAAGCCGGAGCACCCCCCGACCTGCGGGTCGCGCGGCGGGCCGCGCTGCAACACGGGTGCATCGACGTCGACCAGCTCGCTGCGTGCGGACTCGATCACTCCGCGGTCGCGCGGCGTGTCGACGAAGGCCACCTGCATCCCAAGCACCGTGGCGTCTACGCCGTCGGCCACGCCGCCCTCACCCTCGACGGCCGCTTCATGGCCGCCGTCCTCGCGGGCGGCGGCGACGCGGTCCTGAGCCGCTGGGCCACCTGCGCGCTGGCCGGGCTCATGCGGTGGGACGACCGTCGCCCGCGCGATCCTCGAGATCGCGCCCCAGCTCTCCGAACACCGCCTCAAGCGCCTCGTCCGCCAGGCCCAGGCCGAAGACCTCGCCACGGTCGGCCAGTTCGCCGAGACCCTGCAAAGAGCCAACGGCCACCGAGCGACGAAAAGGCTGGCCGCCCTCATCGAAACGGGACCCGCGCCGACGCGCAGCAGCCACGAGGACGTCGTCCTCGACCTCATCCTGGCCGCCGGCTTCGAGCACCCGCGCGTGAACGAAAAGCTCGACGGCACGTCATACGTTCCCGACTTCCGCTGGCCCGCCCAGCGCCTGATCCTCGAGGTCGACAGCCGCTGGCACGACGGCCGCCTCGCCCAGGAGCTGGACGCGACCCGCCAGGCCGCACTCGAGGCCGCCGGCGAGCGCGTGCTCAGGACCACCCGTGACCAGGTCGTCGGCAACCCGCACGAGCTCGTGCGCCGTCTGTCCGCCGCCGGCGCACCGTCCGCGCGGTGAGGCCGCCGTGCGGCCGACATCCGGGCGCATCGCTCAAGACGCCGCCCTCCCGCGCCGAAGACCAACGCAACGGATGCATCCGCGATCCCTCATCGCCCGGCTGCGACTGCGCATCGGCGCGCGCTTCGTCATCGTCCTCGGCCTCCTCGTCGTCGGCACCGGCCTGCTCGGGGGCATCGCGCTGACCGGTCTCGGCGCCCTGAGTCACAGCAACGCGGGGCTGCGCGCGGCGGTCACCGAGAGCACGACCGACAGCGACGTCCGCGCCGACGCGATCCTCTTCGGCGGGGAGCTCCAGCTCTACTTCACGACGACCGACCCCGCCCTCCGGAAGGCCCTCGACCGCGAGATCGAGCCCAGGATCGTCGACATCGAGGCGGGCCTGGCCGCGATGTTCCGCGCGTATCGCGCCAACCCGGCCGCCCTGCGCATCGCCCGCCAGCACGAGCGGCCCTATCGCCGGCTGCTCGCCGTCTGGCGCCGCGACAGCCTCGACGTCGCGCCCCTGTCCGCGACGGCCCGCGAGCAGCTCACCGCGCGCCTGCACGAACACGTCAACGCCCTCGTCGCGGCCGGCGACCGCATGCAGGTGCGCGACGCGCGCGTCGCCACCGCGGCCGCCGCCGCCGCGGCCAGGCGCTACCGCGAGACCCGCAACCTCATCGTCGAGTCGCTCGCCGCGCTCCTGCTCGTGAGCGTCATGCTCGCCGTGTGGCTCGTGCGCAGCGTCGTGCCGCGCGCCCGCCGCTACGCCGCCTTCGCAAGCCGCGTCTCCGACGGCGAGCTCGGCGCGCGGCTGGAGGCCTCCGGCAGCGACGAGCTCGACGACCTCGGCCGTTCCCTCGACGGGCTCGTCGCGACCCGCCAGGTCGCCGAGGAGTACGCCGAGACGCAGACCGAGTTCACCGATGCGCTGCAGGTCGCAGACGGGGAGGAGGAGGCGCATCTCGTGCTCCGGGCGCACCTGCAGCGCTCGATCGCCGACAGCAGCGTCGTCGTCCTGAACCGCAACAACAGCGCCGATCGGCTCGAGGCGCGCACGCCCGTCGCGGCCGGCAGCGCGCTCGAGGACGGCCTCTCGGGCGCCGGGCCGCGCGACTGTCTCGCCGTCCGGCTCGCCCGGCCGCAGCGCACCGACCCGTCACGGCCCGCCCCGCTCATGCCCTGCCAGGTCTGCGGCAAGCTCCCGGGCGCGGTGGGGTGCAACCCGCTGCTCGTCGGCGGCGAGGTCATCGGGTCGGTCCTCGTCACGCGTCCGGCCCCGCTGACCGCCGCCGATGATCGCCGCCTCCAGGACACGGTCATCCAGGCCGCGCCGGTGCTCGCCAACCTGCGCAACCTCGCGATCGCCGAGATGCGTGCGGCGACCGACGCGCTCACCGGCCTGCCGAACTCGCGCGCCGTGCGCGACACCGTCAAGCGCATGGCCGCCCTGGCGGGCCGGACGAGCGAGCCGCTGGCGGCCGCCATGCTGGACCTCGACCACTTCAAGCAGATCAACGACCAGTTCGGCCACGGCCGCGGTGACGACGTGCTCGCGGCCGTCGGGGCCGTGCTGCGCGAGCGCCTGCGCGCGAGCGATTTCGTCGGCCGTCTGGGTGGCGAGGAGTTCGTCATGCTGCTGCCCGCGACGAGCCGCGACGGCGCTGTCGAGGCGGCCGAGAAGCTCCGCGCGGCGGTCGAGTCGATCAGCGTCCCGGGCGTCGAGCGCAAGATCACCGTGAGCATCGGCATCGCCCTCATTCCCGACAACGCCGGCGACGCCGACGGCCTCCTGCGCGAGGCCGATCGCGCGCTCTACGCGGCCAAGGAGGCCGGGCGCAACCGCGTCGTGGTCGCGGTCCCGAGCGAGGCCGCGGCCGCCCGGCGCAAGGAGGCCGCGAACTCCGCCAACTAGACTGGGGCGCGGCCATGATCACGACCAACCAGCTCAAGAACGGCAACCACATCGAGGTCGACGGGACGATCTTCAAGGTCCTCGAGTTCCAGCACGTCAAGCCCGGCAAGGGCGGAGCCTTCGTCCGCACGAAGCTGCGCCGCACCTCCGACGGCAACGTCATCGACAAGACCTTCCGCGCCGGCGAGAAGTTCCGCTCGGTCCGCACCGAGGCGCGCAAGATGCAGTTCCTCTACTCCGACGGGACCGACGCGCACTTCATGGACGCCGAGAGCTACGAGCAGCTCGCCGTCCCGATGACCGGCGTCGCGGACGCCCTGCGTTGGACGAAGCCCAACGACACCGTCGACGTGCTCTTCATCGACGACGTGCCCGGCGACCTGCAGCTGCCGTCCTCCGTCGAGCTCGAGGTCACCGAGACCGAGCCCGGCCTGCGCGGCGACACGGCCTCCGGGGGCGGTGACAAGCCCGCGACGCTCGAGACCGGCGCCACGATCCGCGTCCCGCTCTTCGTCAACGTCGGCGACCGGGTGAAGGTCCAGACGGCCTCGGGCGCCTACATGTCGCGCGCCTGACGACGGCGTCTTGTCGCGCCGCTCCGACCAGCGCCGGGACGCCGTCTTCGCGCTCTACCAGGCCGATGTCACCGGCCGCGAGCTCGAGGACGTCCTCGAGCGCAACGCCTCGATCTTCACGCGCGCGCTCGCCTACGCCGCCGAGGATCGCGGCGAGGAGCTCGACGCGCTCGTCGCCCGTCACGCCAAGGGCTGGACGATCGACCGCATCGCCCCGCTGGAGCGGGCGATCATGCGCGTCGCGTTGCTGGAGATGTGCCACCCCGACGCCGCGCCCGCCGACACGCCGATCCCGCCCGAGGGCGCGATCGACGAGGCCGTCGAGCTCGCGAAGACCTACTCGGGCGCCGACGCGCCCGGCTTCGTCAACGGCATCCTCTCCGCCGTCCACCGCGAGATGGGCAAGAATCCCGCCGGATGACCCACGACGACGACGCCACCCTCGACGAGCTCGTGACGCGCCTGGAGCGGGCCGCCGAGCAGCTGCGCTCGGGCGATCTCAGTGCCGACGCGGCGGCGACCGTCGTCGAGGACTGCGCCGCGCTCGCGTCCCAGGCGTCGGCCGAGCTCGAGCGCCGCGCCCGCGACGCGGGGCGCGACCCGCTGCCCGGTCAAGACAGCCTGCTCTAGTGGACCCGTCCGGCCGGATCCACTAGTGGCGTACCCCGACGAGCTGCGGCTGCTCATCGAGGACGAGCTCGAAGCCCTGAGCTTCGCCCAGGACCCGCTGGCCGACGGGCTCGTCGAGGCCATGCGCTACAGCCTCCTCGCCGGCGGCAAGCGCATCCGCCCGGTGCTCGCCCTCGCCACGGCCCGCGCGATCGGCAGAGACGAGCGCGACCTGCTCCCGCTCGCCGCCGCGATCGAGCTCATCCACACGTACTCGCTCATCCACGACGACCTCCCGGCGATGGACGACGACGACATGCGCCGCGGGCGCCCGACGAACCACGTCGCGTTCGGCCAGGACGTCGCGATCCTCGCCGGCGACGGGCTCTACGCCGAGGCCTTCCGCCACCTGCTGTCGCACCAGCGCGGCGACCCGGCGGACGTCCTGGCGGCCGTCTGCGAGCTGGCCGCGGCCACCGGCGTCAACGGGATGGTCGGCGGCCAGTACCTCGACGTCGCCGGCGTCCAGCCCGACGAGCCGGACGCCGCGCGCGCGCTGCGGCGCCTGCACGAGCTCAAGACGGGGCGACTGATCGGCGCGTCGGTAGAATGCGTATTGCTCATAGCAGGGATGCGCCGCCCAGCGACAACCGCGTATTGCGACTTCGCCGCCGAGCTCGGGGTCCTCTTTCAGATCGTCGACGACATCCTCGATGTGACCGGCACGGACGACGCGCTTGGCAAGCCCCAGGGCAGCGACGAGCGCCATGGCAAGCGCACCTATGTGACCGAGTTCGGGTTGGAGGGGGCACGCGCGCTCGCCGCGCGCTCGCACCGCCAGGCCCGGGCCTCGCTCGCCCAGGCCGCCCCCGCCGGAGCCCCCGAGCTCGAGCAGATCACCGACTTCATCGCCACCCGAAGCTCCTGAACGACAACATGACCCCGCTCCCGATCCTCCATCGCATCAATCGCCCGCAGGACCTGCACCCGCTCTCCGAGCAGGAGCTCGTCCAGGTCGCCGACGAGGTCCGCGCCCACATCATCTCGACGGTCGGGGAGGTCGGCGGCCACTTCGGCGCGAACCTCGGGACCTGCGAGCTCGCCGTGGCGCTGCACTCGCTGCTGGACTCCCCGCGCGACAAGATCCTCTGGGACGTCGGCCACCAGGCCTACCCGCACAAGATCCTCACCGGTCGCCGCGAGGCGCTCTCGACGATCCGCCAGTACGGCGGCCTCGCCCCGTTCTGCTCGATCCCGGAGTCCGAGCACGACATTATGGGCGCCGGCCACGCGTCGACCTCGATCGGCTACGCGGTCGGACTCAAGGAGGGCATGAAGCGCATGGGCGCGCCCGACAGCGGCAAGGTCGTCGCGGTCATCGGCGACGGCTCGATGACCGGCGGCGTCGCCTTCGAGGCGCTGCACCAGGCCGGCGGCGCGGGCACGCCGATCGTCGTCGTCCTCAACGACAACGGCATGTCGATCGCCCCGAACGTCGGCGCCCTGTCGCGCTACTTCACCCGCGTGCGCCTGAACCCGAAGCTCTGGCACACGCGCGAGAGCCTCGAGGGGCGCCTGAGCGAGCTGCCCGGCGTCGGCCCGCACTTCGAGCGCTTCGGCCCGCAGCTGAAGGAGTCCATCAAGGCCTTCTGGGCCCCCGGCCTGCTCTGGGAGGAGCTCGGCTGGGCCTACACCGGCGTCATCGACGGCCACGACGTCCGCGCCCTGCGCGTCGCGCTGCGCAGCGCGTTCGCCGCCCAGCGCCCGGTCGTCGTCCACATCGCGACGGTCAAGGGCAAGGGCTTCGCGCCCGCCGAGGACGGCGGCCAGGAGGGCCAGGAGCGCTGGCACGCGGCGAAGCCGAAGTCGATCCGCGGCGGCGTCGCGATGCCGATCGCGCGCGTCGATCCCGCCGCGCCCGCGCGCCCACCGCAGTACACCGCCGTCTTCGGCAATGCGCTCGTCGACGAGTGCCGCCGCGACGAGCGCGTCGTCGGGATCACCGCGGCGATGAACACCGGCACGGGCCTCGACGTCCTGCAGAAGGTCATGCCCGAGCGCTACTTCGACGTCGGGATCGCCGAGCAGCAGGCGATCCTCTTCGCCGCCGGCCTGGCGCTGGAGGGCGTCAAGCCCGTCGCGGCGATCTATTCGACCTTCCTGCAGCGCGCCTACGACCAGATCGTCCACGACGTCTGCCTCCAGCGCCTGAACGTCGTCTTCGCGCTCGACCGCGCCGGCCTCGTCGGCGACGACGGGCCGACGCACCACGGCGTCTTCGACATCGCCTACCTGCGTCCGCTGCCGAACATCGTCCTCATGGCGCCGCGCGACGAGGCGATGCTCGTCCACATGCTGCGCACGGCGCTCGTCTACGACGACGGCCCGATCGCCCTGCGCTACCCGCGCGGCGAGGCCCGCGGCACGCCGCTGCCGGCCTGGCCGAAGCCGATCGAGATCGGCACCGGCGAGATCCTGCGCGAGGGCGACGGCAAGGTCGCGGTCGTCGGCTACGGCACGGGCGTCGCGAAGGCGCTCGAGGCCGCGGTCCTGCTCGCCGAGAGCGGCATCGAGGTCACGGTCGCCGACGCGCGCTTCGCCAAGCCGATCGACGCCCCGCTCATGGCGCAGCTCGCCGCCGAGCACGAGCTGCTCGTGACCGTCGAGGAGGGCGTCCTCGCCGGCGGCTTCGGCAGCGCCGTCTGGGAGGCGCTGGACGAGATCGGCTCGCACGGCGCGCGGATCCTGCGCGTCGGGCTGCCCGATCGCTTCGTCACGCACGGCACGCCGGCGCTCCTGCACGCCGAGGTCGGGTTCACCGGCCGCCGGATCGCCGAGCGCATCGAGGCCGCGGTCTCCGATCGGGCGATTGCCGGGGCGTAGGCGCTGGACGGCGCAGGCGGTCGCACTGGCGCTCGCGCTCGCGCTCGCCGGCTGCGGAGAGGCCGCGCCGGTCGAGCCGGTCCGCGTCCTGCAGCTCAGCCCGGCGACGGTCCTGCCGTCGCGCGGCGGCGGGCGCCAGGCGGTGGGCGTCGCGGCGTCGCTGCGCAGGGCGGCGGTGACCCCCGCGCGGACGGCGGCCGTCGCATGGCCCGTCGTGGAGGTCCCGAACGTCGGCTCGATCGCGCTGGATGCGCCGAACGGCGGCCGCCTCGTCAACGGCCTGCAGCTCCCCGCACAGGGGCTGTACTGGGTCACGTGGGAAGGCGTCCTCGGCCGGATCCCCAACCGCGCCGACCGCCGCTGGGGCACCGACCGGCTGATCGCCTTCCTCGTCACGGTCCTGCGCGACTACCGGATCGCCCACCCGACGGCCCCGCCGGTCCTCGTCGGCGACCTCAGCCGCCCGTTCGGCGGCCCCTTCGGCAGCGACTTCGGCGGGCTCGGGCACGCGTCGCACCAGAACGGCCTCGACGCCGACGTCTACTACCCGCGCGCCGACCACACGCTGCGCGCGCCGGCGGGGCCGCAGGACGTCGACCACGTCCTCGCGCAGGATCTCGTCAGCCGCTTCGTCGCCTACGGCGCGCAGTTCGCGTTCGTCGGGCTGCACGTCGGGCTCGGCGGGCCGCCGGCGATCGTGCAGGCGATCGCCCACCACGACGACCACGTCCATGTCCGGATCGCCAACGTGACGCCCGCCGGCTGAGCCTGAATGAACCGGCCCTCCCGGACATGAAACGGCCCGCCGGGGTGGACGGGCCGTCTCGGGGAGGAGAGACACTGCTATGTGATTGTCGTCGTGCACCGCACGGCGGGCGCCCTTCGCAGGTGGTCCCCTTGGCAAGGACCGGCCCTGCCGTGCTGCATGAATTGTCCTGGCTGGCCGGCCAGCCGTGCGTGAGACGGGTCACACAAGAGCGCGAGGGGTACCGTTGCTGCGTGGCTCGCGTACGGCTGGACACCCTGCTGGCGGAGCGCGGCCTCTTCACGTCGCGGTCGCGTGCCGCCGCGTCCGTCATGGCGGGCGAGGTGCGGCTCGGCGGCGACGGTGCGCGCGCGGAGAAGCCCGGGCAGCTCGTGGATCCCGACGTCACCGTGGCCGTCGACGAGCGGCCGCGATTCGTCTCGCGCGGCGGCGTGAAGCTCGCCAACGCGCTCGCGCGGTTCGGCCTGGACCCGGCGGGCCGCCACGCGCTCGACGTCGGCGCGTCGACCGGCGGCTTCACGGACTGCCTGCTGCAGGCCGGCGCCGTCCACGTCGTGGCGCTCGACGTCGCCTACGGCGAGCTCGACTGGGGGCTGCGCAACGACGAGCGCGTCACGGTGATGGAGCGCCGCAACGCCCGCGCGATGGCGGCCGCCGACCTGCCCTACGCGCCCGACCTCGTCGTGATGGACCTGTCGTTCATCTCGCTGACGAAGGTCCTGCCGGCCGTGCTCGCGACCGTGGCCGAGCGCTACGACGTCCTGGCGATGGTCAAGCCGCAGTTCGAGGTCGGCAAGGGACGCGTCGGCAAGGGTGGCGTCGTGCGCGAGCCCGACCTGCGGCGTGAGGCGCTCGTGTCGGTCGCGAGCTTCGCGTGCGGCCAAGGCGCGAGCGTGCTCGGCTTCGCCTCCTCGGGGCTGCCGGGGCCGAAGGGCAACCGCGAGAGCTTCGTCTGGCTCGCCGAGGGCGGCCGCGACGGCGCGCTCGACGACCTCGAGGCCGCGGCGCGGACGATCGAGCCATGAGCTGCATCGCCGCCGCCGCCGTGCTGACGCACAACCGCCCGCACGAGACCCGGGCGCTGCTGGAGCAGCTCATCGCCGCCGCCCGCGAGTACGGCGTCGTGCTGCACTTCGACGCCGACGAGACGGCGAAGCTCGGGCTCAGCGGGGACGACACGGTCGTCGTCGACGCCCCGCGGCGCGCGCCCGTCGACCTCTGCATCGTGTTCGGCGGCGACGGCACGATCCTCAAGGGCCTGCGGCGCTACTGTGGCACGGCGGTGCCGGTGTTCGCCGTGAACTTCGGCGAGGTCGGGTTCCTCGCCGCGCTGGAGCCCGAGGAGGTCGACGAGTTCGGCTTCGGGCGCGTGTTCTCGTGCGACTTCGACGTCCTGCACCTCCCGGCGATCGCGATGGAGACCGGCGGCAACGGCCCGTCGAAGGCGTTCAACGACGTGTCGGTGCACCGCAAGATCGGGGCGCGCGTCGCGCAGCTCGCCTACGGCGTCGAGGGCGAGGAGGTGGGGTCGGTGCGCTGCGACGGGCTCGTCATCTGCACGCCCGCCGGCTCGACGGGCTACAACCTCGCCAACGGCGGCCCGGTGCTCGCCTGGGGCGTGGAGGGCTTCGGGGTGTCGTTCATCGCGCCGCACTCGCTGACGGCGCGCGCCCTGGTGGTCGCGCCCGGCGACACGCTGCGCGTCACGAACCACGGCGGCGACGCCGTCGACGTGTCGATCGACGGCCGCCCGGCCTGCGAGATCGCCCCCGGCGAGGTCCTGCGCGCGCGCTTCGAGCCCGGCGCCGGGCGGTTGGCGCAGCTCCCGGGGGCCTCGTTCTACCGGCGGCTGCGGGCGAAGTTCGGGCGCCTGTCGTCGTAGCGCGGGGGGCTTACACGCGCGGGCCGGCGAGGACCTCGTACACGCCGCGCTCCTGACCCTCCGCGTCCGCGAGCGAGTAGTCGAGGATGGCGCTGAAGTGGTCAAGGGCGTCGACCCACTTCTTGCCCGAGTCCGCCTGCAGCTTGTTGAGGTCGACGAGGCGCTGGTTGGTCGCGAGGCCGCCACCGCCGACCTTTTGCATCTTGTGTCCATAGAAGCTCGATTCGGGGTTGGCGGTCGCCTCGGTCGAGTTCCAGTTGTGCTTGTAGCCGACCATGCTCGGGGCGCCCGGGCCGGTCGTCTCGATCCCGATCTGCAGCGCGCCGTCGCGGGTCTTCGTCGGCTTGGTGAAGCCGATGAACATGTGGCCGTGGGCGCCGTCGGGGAGGATCACGTCGCCGTTGAAGTCGGTCTTGCCGAGTCCGCCCGCCGCGAGGTCGAGGCCGTAGAGCTTGACGTTGCCGGCCCGCTTGTTGGCCATCGACGCGCTCTTGCCGCCCTCCTCGACGAATCGCCCCGTGCCGGGACCGGCCTTGTTCTCGCCGATCGACATGTGGTGGGTGCCGAATCCGCGCTCCTTGACCGCGGCGACCTCCTTGCCCTGTTTGGTGATCCCGATCCAGTCGGTGAGCGCGTACTTGTCGTCGTTCTTGTTCTGTCCGGACAGGGCCGGGATGCGGATGTTGACGCGGCCGCCGTGCGCCAGCGCGCGCACGACGTCCTCCGTCTTGAGGTCGACGTGCGTGGCCTGCGTCGGGTCGTACACCTGCAGGCCGGCCTGGAGGATGAGCAGGATCCGCGCGAGGATGTGCTGCGCCTGCGCGTTGGCGGCGATGATCGCGTTCGCGTCGTTGCCTGCGGTCAGCTGGACCTGGGTGAGCTCCGTGTCGCCGACCGGCATCAGCGTGTTGACGAACGCGTTGCGGATGTGCTCGTCGCGCTCCTGCTCGGCGAGGGCTCTGTCCGCGGGGCTCAGGGTGCCCGTGCTGTCGCCGGTCTGGATCGCCATCGCCCGGCCCAGCGTGTAGGACGGCGGTGGGTTGGCATCGTTGGCCCCGAGCTTCGTCTTCCAGGCGATCGTGGCGATCAACAGGCGCTTCCCGGACGGTTGCTTGAGCCACTGCTTGTAGTCGGCGTCGTTGAGGTACTTGTTCGCGGCGGCGTAGGTGCCGATGCCGACCTCGTCGAGCCACTTCTTGCCGTCGGCGGACGCTTCGAGCGTCAGGATGTCGACGAGGTTCGCGTCGCTGAACAACGGGCCCTTCGGGAAGCGCTTGTCGAGTCGCTTCTTGCACTCCGACGCCGTCTTGCCGCCGATCGACGCCTTCAGATCCGCCTTGGCGGCTTCGGCGACGGTGTTCACGCTCTTCTTGCGCTGCACCACGCTGGTCGCGAGCGCGCCGGCGAGGCCGTCGGCGCGCAACTCGGCGCCGTCGTTCGGGAGCGGCGCCCGCCCGCGATCGGCGACCTGCGGGCGCGCCGGCGGGCGCGCCGGCGTCGCCCGCGAGTCCGCCGCCGGAGAAGGACGTGACGCATGGTGGCGCATACGAATCCCGACGATCGTATGAGCGCCATACCGCCTGAACCACCGGTTTGCGGTGGCGCGCACGAACATCCGCCCGAGCGTGCACCCTGCGGCGGGGCGGGATTCGAACGCCGTCCGTACACGTACTCCGGTCTTCGATCCGAACGGCGACGAACTGGCGCATTGACGGTCGCGAGCGCCGCTGTGGTTGCTCCTCCTGGCGCGCGTTCCCGTGC
>Ga0310810_10008057_pt1 | contig 12091 bp, 12 predicted proteins | sample NCmetagenome_FD_207641 | JGI IMG/M metagenome (GOLD analysis project Ga0310810, IMG submission 207641) | Soil microbial communities from experimental microcosm in Duke University, North Carolina, United States - NC | ecosystem: Engineered > Artificial ecosystem > Soil microcosm > Unclassified ...
GCCGAGGAGCTCAAGGAACACTTCAACGACGCCTTCTGGATCCCAGAGCGCGGGTTTTTCGCCCTGGCCCTCGATGGCGACAAACGCAAAGTGGACTCGCTGACCTCCAACATCGGCCACCTGCTATGGAGCGGAATCGCCGATCGGGACAAGGCCCAAAGCTGCGTGCGCCACCTGATGAGCGAGGCCCTGTTCTCGGGTTGGGGCGTGCGCACAATGGCAGTGGGGGAGGGATCCTTCAACCCACTCGGCTATCACGTGGGTACGGTTTGGCCCCACGACACGTCGATCGTGGCGTGGGGCCTGTGGCGCTACGGGTACCGGCAGGAGGCGGCGCGGCTCGCCGTGGGAATCCTGGAGGCCGCCGAGCTGTTCCACCACCGTTTGCCCGAGGCCTTCGCCGGCTACGCGCGCGCGGTCACCAAATACCCCGTCGAGTACCCGACCGCGTGCAGCCCTCAGGCCTGGGCTACCGGCGCGCCGCTGCTGTTGCTGCGCATCGTGCTGGGCCTCGATCCACTCGGCGACCACCTGATCATCGACCCGGCCCTTCCTGATGCGTTCGGCGAGCTGCAGTTGCTGGACATCCCGGGCCGCTGGGGCCGCATGGACGCATTCGGCCGCGCCCGCCACCTGACCTGAGGCGTCGGCTTGCCTAACAGAAAAGCCGCCGTGCGGCAACCGGCTGCTCGTCCTAATGCAACTCACCTGTGGCTAGCAAAACTCGGTTGTGGCTACCGAAAACTTCGTACGGTTATTGCGTCGATTGAGGCTGCTGAGAATGTGCGACGCACGTCCACCTAAATAGGGGCGGCGAACAAGACCTCTTGCTGACTTGCGGAAAAAGGAGATCGCCGCTGGCGTTCACCGCGTTGGCAATTCCGTCGGCGCCCGGAAAGAGCCCGAACAGGCTGTCGAAGCTCCAGTTCTCTTGATAGATCACGACGATGTGGTCGATTCTCTCCAGGGCTTTCTGTCCCGAGTGGCGTTCGTCTGACGATCGACCTTCTCGCTCGTCATCGTGAGTAGCGCGAACAGGACCGGCGAAGATCTGAAGCGCGAGGGCAACGAGCAGGACTCCAATTAGCTTTCTCATCGATCCCCCTTTGGAGTCCCACAGTCTGGGGCGGCGCTGAGACGGAGCGGCAACGATCCTGTGAATACGGTTGTGGCGTCCGTCGTCGTCTCGCTCTTTGACTCCCTTTGTTTCCTGATCCGATCGCGCGCCTTGCGGCACCTGAAAATCATCGCGCTCCGACACCAGCTCGCCGTCGTCCGTCGATCGCGGCGCCCACGTCTTCGTCTCACGTCGGCCGACCGCCTTCTTTGGGCATGGCTCCCACACACCTGGCGCGGTTGGCGGACGGCCGTCCACATCGTCACGCCAGAGACGGTCGTGACGTGGCACCGGCGCGGCTTTCGGCTGTTCTGGACCTGGAAAAGCCGACGGCGCACTGGGCGCCCAGGCGTCCCGCCTGATGTGCGCGCGTTGATCCGGGAGCTGTCCACGACGAATCCCCTGTGGGGCGCCCCTCGGATTCACGGCGAGCTTCTGAAGCTGGGGATCACGGTGAGTCAATCGACCGTCGCGAAGTCCATGCGACGGCGTCGACGTCCACCGTCACAGACCTGGCGCACGTTTCTGACGAATCACGCGAGCCAGATCATGGCTGCCGATCTCTTCGTCGTGCCGACGGTCACGTTCCGGTTGCTGTTCGTGCTCGTCATCCTCGCGCACGAACGCCGACGGATCGTGCATGTGGCGGTCACCGAGCATCCGACCGCGGCCTGGACCGCACAACAGTTACGCAACGCCTTCTCGGAGCATGACGCGCCGCGATATCTCTTTCACGATCGGGATTCGGTGTTTGCCGACGTGGCGACCACCATCGCCGGAATGAATAGTCAGGTCGTTCGTACCGCCGCGATCACCGTTGCCGAACGGCTACGCGGAACGCGTCATCGGCTCGATCCGACGCGAGTGCCCCTGCGCTCGCCAACACATCTCTCGCTTGGCAGGACACGCCGAGCCCGCGCCCGGTCACACCGCCGTCATCCGGTCGCATTGTCGCTATTCCAGAAGTCGGCGGTCTGCACCACCGCTACGACCGCATCGCGGCGTAGTCGTCCCGCGGCGTCGATGACGGCGACAGCCGGCCGCATAACCTATCCGTTGAACACGTCTGTGTTGCGGTGAATTACGGTCCATGTTCACGACTTCGAGCGCTGGTCGGGCACACAGCGGGGACTCACACGTGGGTTGCGGGCTTCGAATAGGAGTGCCCTGTCCTCATTTCGACTTTTCGATAGGCACAGGCCATGTCGATCGCTCTCCTGGGGGCTGTCAACGATGTGCATAATCACTGAATGACATCCGACGAACGAGCTCAGCTAATCGAGGACATAAAAAAGTCAGACAACCTGCGCCGCGGTATTGTTGAACGCGCTGAACTCAGCGAAGACTTCGATATCTTGGCGGCATGGGAAGAAGTCGAGAAACTGGACGAGTCGATTGGTAAAAGAATCGTCGCTGGCCGCATGAACCAATGAATTTCTGATGGGCGAGATGTGGTTATCGGAAGTCGATACGAATGCATCGCGGTGATCGGCCAGAAGGGACGCAGTTGACGGAGCGCCCGGTAGGTCGGGAACCTACGCGGTAATCCGTAGGCAGCTCCTTGGCCGTAGCCGGGGTTTCCCCCCCTTCGTGCCCGTATAGAGCCGCTGTAATCCTGTCTCCAGTCCCCGCAACCTCGCACGCAGCATGCGGATTTGCCGCATAAGCGCTCCTGCACCGGTTCGCGCCGAGGGTTATGAGACCGTTCGGAAGAGGCGGCTGCCGCGATCAGTCAGAAGGCGACCCGGTACTTGTTGAACAGTCCGAGCGCCCCGTACAACCACGCTCTACTCCACCGCTTCCATCCGAACCGGTGACGGTGGCTGGCCCGCGCCAGAGGGTGCCGCACCTTCTTTTGTACCCAGTCTCGCATGTACGCGTGCGATCGTTCGCCTGAGCTTTGTCGAGCTTCCCGCCGTCTTGCTGATGCACAATTCTACGTGGCTTCCGCTCCACCGCTCTACGTGGCTTCCGCTCCACCGCCGCCCGACCGCCAGCGCAGCACGCTGGCCGCGCTCCCTTACTTGTTCCGTGAAGCGCTCTTCGCGTGGTGGAACGACGACGTCCCGCGCCTCGGCGCGTCGCTGGCCTACTACACGCTGTTTGCCATCGCCCCGGTGCTGCTGGTGGCCATCGCCATCGCGGGCGCCGTGTTCGGCGAAGAAGCCGTGCGCGGCGAGATCGTCGGGCAGCTCGACGAACTGCTCGGACGCGACGGCGCGCAGGCGGTGCAGGCACTGCTCGAGGGCGCGCGGCGGGATGCTGGTGACGTCCTTGCCACCGTGCTCGGCGGGATCACGTTCGCGCTGGCCGCGACCGGAGCGTTTCTCGAGCTGCAGACTGCACTCAACACCATCTGGCGGGTGAAACCCAAAGAGAACGTGAACGTCGCGTCGTTCCTGTGGGACCGCGTGCGCTCATTCGCGCTTGTCGTCGCGATCGGCTTTCTGCTGCTCGTCTCCCTCGCGGTCAGTGCCGCGCTCGCCGCGCTCAACACCTGGCTGAACCGGTCGCTGCCGGGAATGCCCCTTACGCTGTGGAGCGTAGTCAACCTGGTGCTGTCCCTTGTCGTCATAGGGGTGCTCTTCGCCATGCTGTATCGCTTTCTCCCCGATCGAAGGCTAGAGTGGCGGCACGTCATCGTCGGCGCGCTAGTCACGACGGTGCTGTTCAGCATCGGCAAGCAGGTGATTGGCCTGTATCTCGGGCAGAGCACGACGAGTTCCACCTACGGCGCGGCGGGGTCAGTCGTAGTGCTGCTGCTGTGGGTGTACTACTCGTCGCAAGTGGTGCTGCTCGGCGCTGAGTTCACCCGCGTCTACACTGAGCACTACGAGCGGCGGCGCCCGCCGCCGCAGGAGTTCGCGGAGAAAGATCCGCACGCGGTGAAGCCATCGTCCGCCGGCACGTCGTCTTGACCAGACGGGGGCGGAAGCGCCGGTACTTCGTGTCGAGGCTGACCGTGGCGCAGATGTCAGATGTCCGGAATATGTCGCCAAACTTCGGACCGATCGTACCGACCGTCACGTTCCGGTTGTTGTTCGACTGGTCATCCTCGCGCACGACCGTCGACGAATCGTGCACATAGCGGTCACCGCCCATCCGACTGCGGCCTGGACCGCACAACAGCTCCGCAATGCTTTTTCGGCGCATGATGCGCCACGCTTTCTCTTCCACGATCGCGATTCGGTCTTTTGCCGACGTGGGCACCACCATCGACGCCATGAACATGCAGACGGTGCGAACAGCACCACGATCGCCATTGCAGAATGTTTACGCGGAACGCGTCATCGGCTCAATCCGACGCGAGTGTCTCGATCACGTCATCGTGGTTAACACCGCTGGGCTGCACCGAGGGCCGCAGGATTCGTGCAGCAACGCCCCAGTCGACCCAGCGGTCTTACGGACCGCGATTGCGGGACCGCACAGGCGCTTCGACCGACAATTCGTGAGTTTGGTGACGAAGTGTCACCATATCGGTTACCGGGCCGAGTGGGCCGATTTATGCAAGCCTCATCTTTCCCGTGACGACATCTCGTCTAACCCCGGGTGACTCGCAGCGCACCAGGCGCGGCCTCCGATACGGCGCGGGTCACATCGACATCTCGTTCGCTACGTTTCTGCGAGCGCTCGCGACGGTTGCCCTCGTGTGGATCTGGTGGCAATTGTGGCAGTGGGTGCTGGTGTTCGTGTTGGCGGCATTCATGGCAGTGGCGCTCGACCCCGCGGTGCAGTGGCTCGAGGCGCACCGTGTGCGACGACGATATGGCGCGCCGCTGGTCGTCGTGTTGATAGTGCTGCTTGTGGCAGGCTTCATTGGCTTGTCCGGTGCCTCGCTGACTCAGGACGCCCGGGTCCTCGGAATGAACGACCCCGGGTTTGTCAGAGAGCGATTAGTGTGAGTTCGACGTCATTGTTCTGCCATCTGTGTTTCGTTTGGTAACGTTCGAAGAAAGTCCTGCGGGCGCTCGGCGGCCGTCCCGTTAACCGCGTTGTTGGACGGTGGATGCCGGCGAGCGCCCTCCCCTGCGAGCTGCAGATAGTAGCCCGCTTCATATTCCGCCGGCGGCACATAGCCAATCGGTTCGAGCAGCCGCCGGGTGTTGAACCAATCGACCCACGTGAGCGTTGCGAATTCCACGGCCTCAAGATGCCGCCAGGGGCCCTTCCGCTGAATCACCTCCGTTTTGAAGTCCGATGATCGATTCAGCCAGCGCGTTGTCATACGAGTCACCACGGCTGCCGACCGACGGCTCGATACCGGCCTCCGCCAGCCGCTCGGTGTAACGCATCGAGAGGTACTGGGTCCCGCGGTCGCTGTGGTGGACCAGATCCGTCGCCCCGGCGCCGCGCCGATCAAAGATGGCCTGCTCGAGCGCATCGAGGACAAAATCGGTGCGCAGCGACGCGGAGACCCGCCACCCGACAATGCGGCGGGCGAAGACATCGATCACGAAGGCGACATAGACAAAGCCGCGCCATGTCGCCACGTACGTGAAGTCGGCGACCCACAGTTGATTCGGCCGCGTCGCGTCAAAGCGACGATCGACGAGATCGGCCGGGCGGTCGGCTGCCGCGTCCGCATGCGTGGTAACGACCCATGCCCGTCCGCGGCTGACGCCTTTCAACCCCATGTCCCGCATCAGGCGCTCGACGGTGCAACGCGCCATCCCGTGGCCTTCGCGGCGCAGCTGCTTCCACACCTTCCGCGGTCCATAGACGTGGTCGTTGTCGTCCCATACGCGCTGAATCGCCGCGCGCCACTCGGCATCCCGTTGCGCCCGCGCCGATCGCGTCGTCGGATCTGCCCACTGTGCCTTCCGCAAGAAATAGGTGGACGGAGCGATGGGCAGGACCGCACAGATCGGCTCGACTCCGTAGGTGTCGCGGTGTTGATCGATGAACGCGACCATCACTTCACTCGGCGGTCGAGCTCCGCCTGGGCGAAAAACGCCGATGCCTTGCGCAAAATCTCGTTGTCGCGCCGCAACTCGAAATTCTCCCGTTCGAGCTGCTTCAGGCGCGCCCGTTCGTCGGTGGTCAGGCCCGGACGGTGGCCGGCATCCCGCTCGGCCTGACGCACCCACCGGCGCAAGGTTTCCGTCGTGCACCCGAGTTTCTCGGCGACCGATCGGATCGCCGCCCACTGCGAGGTGTGCTCGGCGGCTGGTCCAAGACGAGGCGCACTGCGCGCTCACGTAATTCGGGGGAGTGCTTGCTCGGTCGTCCCATGGGCTCCATCCTCTCTCGGAATGAGCCCTCCGATAAACCCGGTACGATTCACTCTGTACGGGCGAGCGCTGCATGAGGCGACGCACTTCATGACGTAGGCAACCTTCAGGACGACATCGTCGCAGCAAGGGTGCAAGAACTTGCACCATGCCAGGCAACCTAACACCCAGCGGTGTGTCTGGGCTGTGCGCTTGTGAACGTGCCGATGCGCGAGCGCGATCGTCGTGCACATAAGGCGGACGGGCTGGCACACCTCGACGGATTGTGGGTCGGTCGCTGCTGGGATACGACCAGCCCCTCCCTCTGGTCGCCTGAACACGTGATGAGCAGCATCGCGCTCTCCTCGCAAACGTCCACGAATCTCGTCCCTGTTGAGCGCGTGTGCAAGAGTCCCGACACAGAAACCGCAACGGTGAAAGTGCGCCGAACACGTCTTCCTGGGGGTGGGGGCGCGACAGACGTCGAACAGCAAACCGATGATCTGAGTGTGTGCGTATATGCACAGACGTTTAGGGACGAAACCGCTAACGTGAGACGTCAGTTGTGCGGGAGTCCAACACGAAGTCCCGGCTGATTCGTGTGGACAGACAGGAACCCCTGATGAAAGTTCAACTGATCGCGCAACGTCTTTGCGGTCTCGGCATGGCCTCGCGCTGACGGCTGTGCCGACCCTTGCGCATCACGCGTTTGCTCCGGAGTTCGATTGGAAGAAGCCAGTGACGCTGACGGGGACGGTGACGAAGGTTGAGTGGACGAACCCGCATGCGCTCATATCCATTGACGTGAAGGAGGCGGCCGGAACCACGACGAACTGGGCTCTCGAACTCGGGAGCGCTAGGGAGCTCGGGAAACACTACGGATGGACCCCGACCCTCTGCTCAAGTCGGGGGACTAGGTCACCGTGGACGGATGGTTGGCCGGAGACGGCAAGAAACGCGTGAGCGCCAAGAGCGTCACTCTGACGAACGGTAAAGAGTTCTTTGCGGCATCGGCATTCTTCGACCTTCCGGGGAGGTGCATCAGTGACGACGTGTGCGTCGATGACGACGAGTCCAGCCCGAAGACTCCGTCGCCTGGAGCGGAACGCTAAAGTATGAGACTCGCCGAATAGGCATTGTTGGGTGGCGCAGTTGGCGCTGCGATTCGGCACGGCGCCTCCTGCCGACCACTGGCATCAAGGAAGACGGGAACAACAAATGAAGACTAGGATACTCACCGGACTTGGCGTGCTCGCGTTGGGCGGGCTATTCGTCTCAGCATGCGGCACTTCTGCCCAGCAGGAGTCGGCGTCGTCGCCCGCTGGGGACGAAGGCGCACCGACCACTGCGAAGCCGGAAGTCAGCATCAATGCGGTGATGGTCGCTCTCATCGACCACGCAGGGCACCAACTGTGGAACGTCGAAGTAGAAGGCAAGGCCCCGAAGACCGATGCCGACTGGGAGAATGTGCAGGAGCACGCCGTGCAGATTGCCGCTGCGGGACCGGCCATCACCGTTGGAGGGACCGGCCCGAGCGATGCAGTCTGGGTGAAATCACCGTCGTGGCAGAGCTACGCGCAGCGAATGTCGGATGCTGGCGTGGCTGCGATGAATGCCGCCAAGAGCAAGGACCTCAGTGCGCTGGTGAAGGCGAACGGTCAACTGGTCGAATCCTGCGTGGGGTGTCACAAGGAGTTCAAGCCGGACCTACCGACTGAGGGAATCGTCCATAGCCACATCGACTGACGTGTCCCCTGTCGTCTGTGGCCACGTCGACGACGACGCGAACGTGTCGCGCCGTCGTCGGGTCTCGACGAAGGGCGATACGGCCGCTGCGCAGAATGCGAACTCCAGATACGACGCGCGACTGAAGGCGCTACCGTTCGATATCAGTGGACGGGACCATGAGACTCCAGGTGGGCGACGGCTCGCGACATCTTTGACCATCGTCCCTTCACGAATGCTGAATGCCGCCGGCGAATGGCTGTCGATATCGATCTGCCCGACGATGCCGCTGGACGAATCGCGGATGAGCACTACCAGTTCCGATCGGGTGTCGATGCTGCATACGACGTGACCGCCGCGAGACGTGGACCTGATAGCCCGCGTCAGATCCTCGACCTGCGACGAGAGCCGCGGTGACCGCGGTTACGCCCGTAGTGTCCAACAACTCGATCGGAGTCGGTTAGACGCCTACGCGGCACGATAGTAATAGTTCAGGATGCCTCCGATCCGTTGACGGCGGCGAACACGTCCTTGGCCATCGGCTCGCTCGAGTGGGTCAATCAACTCGTTACCAATGCCCTGATGATTCCGCTCTGCATGGTAGTGGGCGACGAACTCCGCAATCGTGCGTCGAAGATGTCGTTCCCCGAACACGATCACGCGCTCGAGGCACTCTTCCTTGATCGACCGAACGAATCGCTCCGCGTACGCGTTGCAGTTAGGTGCACGGAACGGCGTCCGAATGATTCGCACACCTTCGTGTTCAACGAATTCCAGTACGCCACGGCTCCACTTGCGATCGCGATCGCAGATCAATACGCATCCCTCTACCAGGATGCCATCAATCGCATTCGCCAGGTCGCGCACGGCTTGCAGGACGAAGGCTTCATCTGGGTACGGGGTGGATCCGGCCACATGAACGCGCCGCGACTGCAACTCGAGCACGAACAGCGTGTAGTACGTCACCAATCCGCGAGCGGTCCAGACCTCGGTCGTGAAAAAGTCTGCCGCTACAAGGGCGGACCAATGTGCTCGCAGAAAAGTGCGCCAACTGCTCGGCCGCTCGCGACTCGGTGGAATGCCTTCTGCCTTCAGGATGCTCGCGATCGTTGATCGAGCACGCGATGGCCCACGTTCTTCAGCGCCCCCTGAATGCGCGTGTAGCCCCAACTCGGATTCTCTGTCGCCATCCGTAGGACCAGACGTCGAATCTCGGCGAGCACTCCAGGTCGGCCTGATCGCCGCCGGGCGTACGTCCATTTCCGCGCAATCAATTCGCGATGCCATCGAAGAATCGTGTCTGGCGTGACGAGCGTCGCCACCTCTCGGAGGACAGCGCGTCCGAGCCGCTGCCCGGGGACCGCGAGACGCCGGCGTTGCTCATCGTTCAACTGCAGCTGGCGTCCGGACAGTTGCGCCTTCAGCGTGCGATTCTCCTCGCGAAGGAACGCGATCACGTCGCGTTGCTCGCGCTCGAGCCATCCAAGTAGCGCGGCGAGAATCATCTGGAGCGGAAACACTGGGAGAGTCTATGCCAATGTGTCGGCCGAGTTTTCAGACACTACGCGACCTCGAAGAAGAGAGGAGGTCGGAGATCGTAAGCTGTAAGTTACGCTGAACCGAGGGTCCAATGAGCCACACGAGCGAACTTGATCGACGGCCTTCGAGAAATTTGGAGGCGCCGCCCGGATTTGAACCGGGGATGGAGGTTTTGCAGATTTAACGAGGTGGTCGTTAGTGTTGTCTCGTGCTGGTCTCTGGTCGGTCCAGCACCATAGTTTTATCCGGTGTTTGGGCAGTATTGGACTACATCTGGACTACAGCATGCGCGGTTTCTGCAACAGCCCTTCTTGCAGTCCGACGATCCCCTCGGTGACGTCTGATCAAGTTCCTCATTTTGAGGCGAGCTTCGCTTCTACCGACTGATGGGCAGAGGCTTTGAAGGTGGATTGACCTGCACCCACTCGCAGTCGCGCTCTTCAGACGGAGGCCTCGAGTGTCACGGCGTCGAGGGATCGCGGTCACGCATGCATGGAACCCCTTACGCCTTGAGCGGATGAGCAGAAAACAGCGGCTGTCCGCCGAGTGACGCGCGGAACGCCCACAAAGCCAACGCGCTGACCACGGCCACGACCACGAGAGAACTCTCGCCGTACCACGCGCCGAAATCAGTCGTGAGCAGACCGTGCTCAATGAACAGACCCACGGCACCCGATACAACATTCGCCAGCAGTCCAAAGCGGACCATTATCAAGACGTTGAGGACAACGATCAGAACCATGACGATCGATTCAATCCAGTCACCCTGCGAGAACGAGGACGCTGCTGCAAGCGGCGCGACGAGTCCAACAAAAACAAGTGTGGCGAGCCACGGCTTGCGGAGGCACACGCGGCAAAGGAACATCAGGAAGAACATCTCCAGTGCCGATAGTAACCCAACGACGAGAGCGAAGGAACCAGCCGATCCTATGAACCGTGTGCCCATCAACTGATCGAGCGTGAATTGCAGCATATCGAGTTCAAGGACGCTTGAAGCAGCAGGAGCGCCCGATGGGCTGAAGCTCAGATAGAGTGCGTGCCTGACACAAGCGATCGCCACCGCGGACAGGACACCAATCAGCACGTCCCGTCCAACGACAGGGTCGCGCCACTGGCCCGCGAGTACTCGCGACCACGTAATGAGCGCGCGCGGCCAAAGGCGGCGCACCCACGGTTCGAGCGCCATGTACAGAACAGCCGCGAATACGCCGTCCGCTATCGCCAGTGGAAGAATCCAGCCGCCGGCGAGGGTGTCATGTACGCCCAGGGTATGGGTGAGCAACACACCTGCGAACGTTGCCACGCCGACCAGCGCAGCACCCCGAACGTCGCCTCGACCGGTCTTCCAGTTGTGTCGCGTGAAAGCGGCCCCCACGACTAAGAAGATCAATCCAGCGAACATGGAGGACCGAGAAGGCGTTGAAACTGATCTTTCCAGAGACACGCGGTCTCCGGTTGTCCAAGGGAACATGACTTCGAAGTAAACGGGCCGGCCCTGGTAAGCTCCCGCCTCGACGTGCACCGGTACGCTCATAGGACTGCCGTAATTGCCGGTCCACGCGATCCGTTGGTCTGTCACATCGAGGGCAATCGAGCGTGGCTCCACCTGGGTGAAGCGGCGGCTGTCGAATTGCGCGGCCTTGAAGAGTACGTCCCACCCTGGCGTCGTTTCGTTCGAATTCCCCGCGTGCTCTGATCCATGAACTGCCGCTCTGAATTTCAGCAAACGGCCATCGAGGTCCAAATCGACGGCGACTCCGTCTGACACGGGCTGCATTCGACTGCCGCTGGGCGACGCCCTTCCGGTGAGGGCGATTAGAGTGAGCGGCTGCACCAGCGCCGACGCACCTTGCCGGTACCAGAACGATATGGGGTACGGTTCGACGGAGAGTCGCTCGGTCCACGTCTGTCGGGTCGCGTTCGCGGGCATCGCCGTTCTCACAGACTCGAGCCAACCGCTTTCGTTGCGGAAGCCGGACGCCGAGTCCACCGGATCCTCTGTGTATCCGAGCGCTCGCACGACCTCACGCGCTTTTTCGGTTAGCACCTCCGGTGGATGCCTCAGCGGCAGTCGCGCCACTGTCTGTGCCCGCGGCGCAAGAACGATTGCCATCACGAACAGCGCCGCAACACACGCAAGCAGCGCGATGGCGGTCTGCTGTCGAAGCGCTTCTCTTGGGCCGGAGGCGGCCAGGAGGTCAGGGGACGGCGTCTCTCCTGCAGCAAGCGCTTCCGCCAACGGGTCGCCACCCGGCAGCGACACCGCGACCTGCAATGCGGACGCCGGCCGAAGGGTCGGCTCGGGCTCAAGGCATCTGAGGATGGCGCTCTCGAGCCGGGGACTGATGTCGGGAATCAACGTCGATGGCGTCGTCTTCGGTGTCTCCGCGCGTTGACGTTGGAGCTCCTGAAGATCTCTCCCTGCGAACGGCGGCTTGCCGGTGAACAGCTCATACAGGACGAGGCCGAGCGCGTACACGTCGCTCTGTCTAGTCGCCTC